>Ga0182027_10002686_pt1 | contig 28608 bp, 23 predicted proteins | sample 712E1DmetaG_FD_121300 | JGI IMG/M metagenome (GOLD analysis project Ga0182027, IMG submission 121300) | Permafrost microbial communities from Stordalen Mire, Sweden - 712E1D metaG (Illumina Assembly) | ecosystem: Environmental > Terrestrial > Soil > Wetlands > Permafrost | place: Sweden...
CCCTACGCGCTCAGCCGCTATGAGTACGGTATTCCCACGAGTTTCACTTTTCAGCCCAAGGCCGTTCCCCACCGTGACCTGACGCCTCAGCAGCAGCTCGATTACCTCGCGCAATCCGACCTGCACGGGGAGCGCACCGACACTCTCGGCACCTACCTCGAGCGCCTCGGCAGAAACGTGCGCTTCTACCGTTTCTTCTTTCTCGTCCCGCTCTATCTGGCCCTGCCGTTCTACTTCTTCAGAACGCGCGATTACCGTTACGCCTGGGTACTCTTAGTGCTCCTCGTGTTTGGACTAGGGACCAATTTCTATCCCTATTTCTTCACCCACTACATCGCCGCCGAGACATGCCTGTTCGTCCTGATCGGCGTGACCGCGCTCGAGCGGCTGAGCCGGATCGGCGTGCGCGGATCGCCCGCCGGCCTGCACGCCGCGCGGTTGTTGGTTTTCCTGTGTCTGGCGCACTTTTTTTTCTGGTACGGCCTGCACCTCGTTCGGACCCAGGACTTCGCGTCGGCGGCGATCCGCTACGAAACCTGGGACGCGATCAATTATGGCGACCCCGATGGGCGCATCGCGATCGCCAATCAGCTCGCGCAGGAGCCAGGAACGCACTTGGTCTTCGTCCGCTACTGGCCGCAGCACCGCTTCAAAGAATGGGTCTTCAATGCGGCCGGCATCGACTCGGCCCGCGTCGTCTGGGCCCGCGATCTCGGCGCGGATGAAGATGAAAATCTGCGCCGTTACTACCCCGGCCGCATGGTCTGGCTGCTCGAACCCGACGCCCGTCCGCCGCGTCTGAGCCGCTATCTGATCGGCTCCTCCTCCGGCATCCAGGAACTGCGCTGGTGATTGGCAGGCGACACCAGCTCATTACAATTGCCCCCTGCGCCGCCTCGGGCAACGTGTCCGCCCCGTGCGCCTTCGCAGGTGCGGCGATCACCGCGGTGTCCTCGGAACCGAGTGCCGCCCGTAACTCCCGGCTGCCGGCCCGCTGGGGCTCCGCCTCATGATAGAATTCGCCTCCGATGCCCAGACACGGATTGCTGGCGGAGGTTGTGGCGGAGTTCCTCGGAACGCTGGTCCTGCTCGCTTTCGGTGGCGGCGCGGTCGCGATGGTCGTGCTGTTCGGTTCCGGCGTGCCCGGCGAAGTGGTCAGTGGTGGCTGGACGAACATCACGCTCGGCTGGGGCCTCGCGGTCACTTTCGGCGTCTACCTCTCGGTCCGCATCAGCGGCGGGCACCTGAACCCCGCGGTGACGCTGGCACTGGCTGTTTTCCGCGGCTTCCCCTGGCGCAAAGTGATTCCCTATTGCCTAGCGCAGGTGGCCGGCGCGTTCGCCGGCTCGGCCCTGGTCTTCTTCAACTACCGTGAAGCGATCGCGCGTTTCGACCCGGGCCTTGAAAAAACGGCGGGGATTTTCACCACTTTTCCAGCCTTCCCGGACGTGCCCGCGGCGGGCTTTTTTGACCAGGTCATTGGCACCGCGCTGCTCCTGTTGCTGATCTTCGCCATCGGGGATGAACGGAATCTGCCGCCGCAGGCCAACCTCGCTCCGCTGGTGGTGGGACTCATCGTCGTCGCCATCGGCGTCAGTTTCGGTAAGCTTCACGGCTACGCCATCAACCCCGCGCGCGATTTCGGCCCGCGCCTGCTGACTGTGCTCGTCGGCTACAAGAACAATGGGCTGACCACCGGAAGCAGCGTCTGGTGGGTGCCGATTGCCGGTCCCCTCGCCGGCGGCCTCATCGGCGCCGGCCTCTGGGACTTTGTGCTGCGCCGCATGTTGCCCGACAAATAGCGCCCCGGAGCCGCGATCGTTTCGGACCCGCTGCCAGTGCTTCCATTCACATTGCCCGGGTCACTTCTCCAGGTCGCCAATCGCCGGATTCGCCTTACACTCGAACCAGGAGGACTTCATGCGTCGTTTCACCGTCGGCCTGTTTTGTCTTGTCATGCTCGCGGCCATGGCCGCCGCGCAAGCGCCGGCATCCTGGCCCAAGCTGTGGAACCTCGCCCATCCCAACGCCGCCGCTCTGATCGGCATCGATGTGCGCGCCATCCGCGAGTCGGCGCTCGGCCAGTCTCTCGGCGCCCAACTGAAGACTGCCGGCGCCGCGCTGCCTAACGTGCAGGGCCGGGAAAGGCTCCCGGGCAAGGAGTTTTTCAACGAGATCGACCGCGTGCTGATCTCCTCTCCGGGTTCACCGAAGCCGGCCGCCAAGCCTTCTGCCGCCAAGCCCGTAGCTGGCAATCCTCCCGCCACTAAAGACAACCTGCCGTTCCTCATGATCCTGACCGGACATTTCCCCATCGAGCATCTTCGGGCTTTCCTTAAAGGCGAATCGCACGTCTACGACACCGTGGATGTCTATCGGCCCGACCCGCAAGGCAACTCGAGCGTCGCCCGTCTCGATGAAAACACGTTGCTCGTCGGCGATGCGGCGTCGGTGCGGGCCGCCATCGACCGTCGCAATCTCACTCCACAGACGCGCGGCCTGCTGCTGGCGCGTGCTGCCGCCATGGCGGCGGCCAATGATTTCTGGATGATCGCAACCGTTCCGCCGTCGGCCTTTCAACCGTCCAACATGAACCTCGGTGCGATGAGCTCCGACATTACCGGGCTGGAATTCGGAATGGCGTTTCGGGATGCCTTCAAGCTCGAGTTAAGCCTCGCCACAAAGAGCGCCGAGGCGGCGCAGCGGTTCGCGCAGATGCTCACCGCGCAACTGCAGCTCGGCATGGCCGGAAAGCTCAATAATCGGCAGGCCGCTGAAATGATGCGCAAAATGCAGATCACCGCGGACGGGAATAAGGTCGGATTCCGGATCGAGGCCAGCCGCGAAGAAGTGGAGCGCACCATCCGCGAAATGCAGAAAGCGCCGCCCTTCGGACTCACTGGCAGAAAACCCGCGCCAGCGCCACCGTCGCCGGGAACGCTCAAGGTCTACGGCATGGAGGGCGGGGTCCGCGAGATTCCCGCCGAGCCGCCCAAGCAGCCCTGAGCTCGCTGCCACCAGTGGCCTGTCGCGGGGACTTGCGTTACTGAGCCGCGACTGTGAAGGAGCGGTCGGCACGCTGCTCCCCAATCGCTGCTGAGCCGCGCGCCAACAAACGGCCGGCGCAAGGTAACGATTTCTCAGCGACAGGCCACTAGTTGAAGCCGGCTGCGCCGCGGCCAGCCGGTACGGAATGTAGCCCCCGACGACGCCCGGAACCAGGAACGTGAAAACAGCGCCGCGGCGCCATGGCAGAATCGAGCGCAGGCGCGTGTACTGTCGGCCGATTCACACCCAGCGCCGGACGCCCGTTGGGCGCCTGCTTGCGTTGAGGGGCTGCCGGACCCGATCCTAACTGCAGTGGGTCCCGAGCCGTCCACGCCGCTCATGCGGCAGTACCATGCGGCCAAGCAGCAGGCCCCCAATGCTCTGCTGCTTTTTCGCCTGGGCGACTTCTACGAGCTGTTCTTCGACGATGCCATCCTCGCCTCGCGCGAACTCGAGATCACTCTGACCTCGCGCAACAAGGAAAAAGGCGAGCCGGTGCCGATGTGCGGCGTGCCCGCCCACGCCGTCGAGAATTACATCGCGCGCCTGATCCAGAAGGGTTACCGCGTGGCCATCTGCGACCAGATGGAAGATCCGCGCCTGGCCAAAAAGATCGTGCGCCGCGAAGTCACGCGCATCGTCACACCGGGCACGGTCACGGACTCCGCGCTCCTGCGCTCGCATGAGAACAACTACCTTGCCGCGGCCGTCGTGCGTCAGCTCCGCGCGGGCCTGGCCTGGGTGGACATCTCGACGGGCGAATTCCGCGCCACCGAAATTGATTCTCAGGAATTGGAGACCGCGCTGGAGCAGCTCAACGTCCGCGAACTGCTCTTCGCCGGTCCCGCCCGCGACGCTCCTGCGCCCCGTCCCAAGCGCGATCTCCTGCTGCCGGCAGCGGCGCGTGAGAATGCGCCGCAGGGCCGCTGGATGGTGACGCCGGTCGAGTCCTGGACCTTCGCTCCCGACCACTCGGAGAGCCTGCTCAAGGAGCACTTCAAGCTGCTGGCCCTGGACGGCTGCGGTCTCGCCGGGCGTCCGCTGGCCATCGGCGCCGCCGGCGCTTTGCTGCACTACCTGCGCGACACGCAGCGCTCCGCGTTGGACCACCTGGACCGCCCTTCCTGGTTCGACCGGTCCCGCGCCATGCTCCTCGACCCGGTCACCGTGCGCAATCTCGAGCTCGTCGAGCCACTGTTCTCCGCCGACCTCGACGGGCGCCGCGACTCGACCCTGCTCAGCGTGCTCGACCAGACGCTTACCGGAATGGGCGGCCGCCTCCTGCGCCGGCGCCTGCTGCGGCCCTCGCTCGATCGCGCGGAAATCGAAGCCCGGCTCGATGCCGTCGAGTGGCTAAAGGCCGCGACCATCGAGCGCACGAAGCTGCGCGAAATCCTCGGCCGGGTTCAGGATCTCGAACGCCTGCTCGCGCGCATCACCCTCGGCACCGCCAATCCCCGCGACCTGCTCGCGCTCGGCCGCACTCTGGCCCAGGTGCCGTTGTTAAAACCATCGCTCGCCGCGACCCCGGCCGCCAACCTCCAGGCGGCTTTGGCCGCTCTCGACGATCTCGCCGAATTGCGCGATTGCGTTTTGAACGCGATCGCCGACGAGCCACCGGTCAATCTCGCCGACGGCGGCGTCATCCGGGAGGGCTACAGCGCCGCGCTGGATGAACTGCGCCATCTGAGCCGCAATTCCCGGCAAATTATCGCCGCAATTGAACAACGCGAGAAAGAACGCACCGGAATTAACTCATTAAAGGTTCGATTTAATAACATATTCGGCTTTTATATTGAGGTTTCCAAGGCAAATCTGCACTTAATTCCGTCCGATTATGAGCGTAAACAGACCCTCGTTAACGCCGAACGCTTCACCACGCCGGAGCTGAAGGAGCTCGAAGCGAAGGTGCTCGACGCCGAGGAGCGCAGCCTGACGCTCGAACGCGACTTGTTCGCGGAGGTCCGCGCCCGGGCCGCCGCCGAAGCCTCCCGCATTCGCGCCACGGCCGGCGCTATCGCCGAGATCGACTTCTACGCCGCGCTGGCGCGGGTGGCCGTGGAACGCCGCTACACGCGCCCGCGCTTCAGCCAGTCGGGTGAGATGAAGATCGCCGCCGGGCGCCATCCGGTGATCGAGAAACTGGCCGAGCGCGAGGCCCAGCGCTTCATTCCGAACGACCTGTACCTCGACCGCGGCAATTGCCGGATCGCGATTATCACGGGGCCGAATATGGGAGGAAAGTCCACCTATTTACGCCAGGCGGCGCTGCTGGTTGTCCTCGCGCAGATGGGCGGTTTTGTCCCGGCGGACGACGCATTGTTGCCAATTATCGACCGGGTTTTTACCCGCATCGGCGCCTCCGATAATCTCGCCCGCGGCCGCTCGACGTTCATGGTCGAGATGACCGAGACGGCCGTGATTCTCAACACCGCAACACAAGACAGCCTGATTGTTCTGGACGAAATCGGCCGTGGCACGGCCACCTATGACGGCCTCGCGCTGGCCTGGTCGGTGATCGAGTTCATCCACGAGCGCATCGGCGCCTGGACCCTGTTCGCGACGCACTATCATGAACTCACCGAGCTCGAGGAGCGGCTCCCGGGCGTGCGCAATCTGCACGTGTCGGTGCGCGAGTCCGGCGACCAGATCCTGTTTCTGCGTAAAGTGGAGCCGGGGGCCGCTGATAAGAGCTATGGCATCGAGGTGGCTCGCCTGGCTGCGCTTCCGCTGGCCGTGATCGAGCGGGCGCGCGAGATTCTGGCGCTGCACGAGAAATCCGAGCACACCGTGAGCGAGGAATTGGTCCCACCGAAAAAGCCGGCTGCGGCATCCCCTCTCCAGATCCGCATGTTTGAGCCCGTGGGCCGGGAAATCGCCGAGCGCATCCGCGCTCTGGAGATTGATAATCTGCGGCCGCTCGACGCACTGAAGTTATTGGCTGAACTGAAGGAGGAGTTGGAGCACGGATGAAAGTCGCCGGCATCATGAGCGGCACCTCCCTCGATGGCATCGACGTGGCCATCGTCGACATTACCCCGCGCGCGGCGACATTGGAGGTCGCCACAGCCGCCACCTATGCCCAGGCCTACACGGACGACGTGCGCGCCGCGCTGCTGTCCGTGTCGAACTCCGAGACGCACACCCGCGCCATCGCCCGGCTGCACTTTCTGCTGCCGCAGTTTTATGCCGAAGCGTTTTTCCAATGCTGCCGCGCGGCCAGCCTCGACCCGGTTGCGGTGGCGCTGATCGGCTGCCACGGCCAGACCATTTACCACGAGGGGGCGCCGGCCGACGTACTCGGCCGCAAGATCGCCTCGACCCTGCAGATCGGCGACGGCAGCGTTCTGGCAGAACTCACGGCCACCACCGTCGTCAGCGACTTCCGCCCGCGCGACATCGCCGCCGGCGGGCAGGGCGCTCCCCTGGTGCCCTATGTGGACTGGCTCCTGTTCCGCCACAAGAAGAAAGGCCGCGCGCTGGTCAATATTGGCGGCATCGCCAACGTGACGCTGCTGGCTCCCAACTGCCAGTTGTCCCAGGTCCTGGCCTTCGACACCGGCCCCGGCAACTTGCTCATCGATCAATTGGCCGCTCACTTCTCCGGCGGGGCCAAGCGCTGCGACTTCGACGGCGCAATGGGCCGCGCCGGCATCGCCGTTCCCGCTCTCCTGGCCGCATTGCTGCAGGACTCCTTTTACCACCGCTCCGCACCCAAGTCCGCCGGCCGCGAGCAGTATGGCGAGGAACTGATCGGCCGCCTCATCCGCACTGGCCTTTCCGGCGAGGACCTGGTCGCCACCGTCACCCGTCTTACGGCCGTGACCATCGCCGAGGCGATCTGCGCTTCCGTCGAGCACACCGGGGAAATCGCGGAGGTGATCGCCAGCGGCGGCGGCGTCAGCAATCCTTTTCTTATGCAATGTCTGCGCGAGGAATTGCCGGAGAAGTTGAAGCTCGCGACGACCGCCAAGCACGGCGTCGATCCGGACTTCAAGGAGGCCGTCGCCTTCGCCGTCCTGGCCTATGAGACCTGTCTCGGCCGCGCCTCCAGCGTGCCCTCCGCCACCGGAGCCTGCCATTCCGTCGTGCTCGGCAAGGTCAGTTACTAAACACGCCGGCATTGTTCCTTGCGCAAGAACCGATTGCTGACGCGCGCGGCTCCGAAGCTGAGCCATGACCGTTGTTACTGAGCCGCGACTGTTAAGGAGCGGATGCTTTGCGTTGTTCGTGTTGTTTCTGAGCGGTGACCGGAGCGGATGCGCAATTATTTGTGACGCTCTGTTTATTGACCCGCCGGGGCGACAATGTGCACGCACCGCGCGCCCACAGGCGCAGGCTGACGGATTCACTGCCGGCAGGCGATTGAGCGGGCCTGCGGCGGCGCGGAATTGCACGCCGGGCGTTGCTTGTTACACTCGTAACGCGTCCTCGGCAGCGCGCCCGGCGGCGCTGCTATCCCGGGAACACGCGCCGCGTTGTTTGCGTATTCCAAGGTGACCGGTCAGGGTTTAAGACGATCGGGAATTGCGGCCACGGAGGCGAATATGTTTTGCACCAGTTGCGGCGAGGAAATGCGAGCGGACGACCGCTTCTGCTCGAGTTGCGGCAAGCTTGCTCCCAGCGCCGCGGCCTATGGACCGCACGCTCGGCCGCGGCTCACGCGCATCTGCCAGGGGAAGAAAATCGCCGGCGTTTGCGGCGGCATCGCTCAGTACTACGATTGGGACCCGACGCTCGTGCGCGTCGCTTTCCTTGCCGCCTTTATTCTGCACGGCATCGGATTGTTGGCTTACATCGTGCTCTGGATCGCCGTGCCCGGCGAGGAATACTACAACTATTCTCGTGCCTGAGCCGCAATCCGATGTAAACCCAAGAACACATGACATTACGCGAAACGCAGGAATGGCACGAATGGCATGGTGTTTGCACACTGACGCACAGTGACCGGGCGCCTCGCCCACGACAATTCCTTGAATTCTTGTAGTTATTGCGGTAACGAGGGCGTGGCAAATGCCGGGAAAGTGAATGCCCTAAGAACCGCGAATGCGGCGCAGCCGGTGCCCTGCGGGAAATCGAAGCCCATGATGCCGCAGGAGACGCCAACATAGCTCCCCCCCGGCCGTTGCGCGGCGTGAACCTGTTCGCTCACCGCGATGCACGTGTCAGAACGGGAAGCGCACGGTGATGACGGGGGCGTGATTATAGCTGTGATAGTGCGTGGCGGCGATCTGGAAGCCCGCCCCAACGGCCATCGCCACCCGCCCGTGCAGCCTGAGCCGCCCCAGGATCAGCCCCGGCGTAAGGAACACCTGCTTCCGGCCGTCCAGCGTGCCGCCCTTCCAGGAAGTGTCGTTGATTTCAAACTCGGGCCAGAGCTTCGCTGCCGGGATGTGATACTGGAACGCGGTGTTCCAGGTGAGGGCGTGCCCGATGGTGTTCTCATGGCTGGTGGGCAGGCCGGCCCCGAATGTGCTCTGCACGGCGAATTTCCCCCAGCCCTTGCCCCCCGCGATGGTGGGCGTAATCACTCCGCCTTTCGCGCCATTGCTATAGGAGCCCGTGGGAGCGGTGGCCGCGAGAAAGAGCGTAAGAATGTAGTTTCCATTCTCCTCGTTGCCTGCCAGCAGCCGGTATTTGCCGAGAAACGACACGTCGCCGAATCCGTCATGGATCTTCGGGTTGTTGTGTTCCAGATACGGCGGCACGTTGAAAATCACCTCGACACGCTCGCAGGGGATCAGCTCGAGGCCCTTGGAGTTGTCGAAGTTGACCAGATCGTCGCCGGTGGGCATGGGCTCGACGAGGAAGTCAGTGCGGAACTCCTGCTCGAGCCGCGGGGTCACAGTGAACAACGGAGTCATCCAGTGCGGCTGGTCCGATTTGGCCTGATCCGATCGGTCGAACCAGTTGCTGAACAGGCCATCCTGGGCGTGCAGGGTGCAACAGAGAAGCGCCGCGAGGAGCAGAAGTCTCATAAACAGTACTCAGGATTGTATACGAGACGCGGGTTGGGGCGCACATTCAGGCCGACGTGGCGCCCAGCAGGCAGTTGGCTAGTAACCGATAAATCTCTCCTGGCGCCGAAGGCTCTGCCGTTGCGGCTCACCTTGGCTTGCTGGGTCAGTGGACGAAAAGTGGCTTACGGACACTTGGGGCTGCGAAGACACACCGCTGGCGGTCGGTTTCCGCAAACGCCGTTTCCCGACCACTGGCGCAGTTTCCGAGTGCGCCGTGACTTGACCTGACTCGGATTTCCTGTGCCAGTCGAATAGCGAGACTGGTGCCCTTGAGGCCACAGCTTCCCGCCGCTTGACGTCCGTCTCCAGCGTCAGGTCAGAAGTAGAACTTCCCTCCCAACTGAAGCACTCGCCCCATGTGCGCCCCGCTCGGGTGTAGGAAGATGTTTCCCGCAAGACAAGAGGCGTCGCCAGCCAGGTTCTGGGCGCCGCCGTAACAGGTCGCTTCGCTGTTTACACCGCTCCACTGAGTGTGGTTGAAGAGGTTGAACGCCTCCGCACGGAATTCGAAGTACACGTTTTCTTTCAGCGTGAAGCGCTTGAAGAGCCCGGCATCGAAGTTCGTCCGACCCGGCAGGTTCAGGATGTTCCGGCCCGCGTCGCCGAAGGTCAGGCCACGAGGCGCGGCGAACGCATTGGGGTTGTACAGCAGCGGCCCGGTGACGCCGTCCACATTGGTCACTGGAGGCGCTGAGTGGATGTCGCCAACCACGTCCACGTAGGAGCCGGTGCCGACTCCGTTCGCCACGCCTGAATTGCCGCCGAACACGCCGTTGGTGATACTGAACGGCGTCCCGGTGGAGGAAGAAACCACTCCGGATAGCTGCCAGCCGCCGAACACCTTGTGGAGGGTTCCCTGTTTCGTAAAGAACGGAAGGTCGTACACGAAGTTCAGATTGAGGATCTGACGCTGATCGAAGTTCGAACTGGAACGCGTCCGGCTCATATCGTAGCTGTCCACGAAGTTCCCGTCATAGCGGTCCGAGGAATCGTCGATGGAGTGTCCGTAGGTGTAAGCGAGGCCGAACTGCAGGCGGCCGGTCGTGCGCCGCATCGATGCCTGCAGCGCGTTGTAACTGGAGTTCGCCATGTTCTCCAGCTGGGTGATGGTCCCCAGCCCGGTATACGGCCGGCTGGGGTTGGGATCCCCTCCGCAGGCGATCCCGAACAGCGTGGCCGCCTGCCCCGTGGGCGCCACTCCGTTGATCGTGCCGTTGTCGCAATCGCTCTGCACGATCGGTTGGTTCGCCCCATACGGGTTTTGCGAAGCGGAGAGCGGAACAAGCTGGTTGAGCTCCCGCTGCCAAACCAGGTGCGTCCCCTTGCTGCCCACGTAGGAAACGCTCAGCACTGAGTTCCTCCACAGCTCGTGCTGGACATCCATGTGCCACTGCTGCATGTAGGGCCAGATCGCCTGGCTCGGAATCGAGCCGACGCTCAACGGGAACAGGAGCAAGGCGCCGCCCCCCGATCCGACGTTGTTGTAGCCGACTATGTTGTACTGCTGAGGCACCTGCACGAGCGGCGGGCTGCTCTCCAGCGACTCCGTGTTGCTCTCATTGCCGTTGGTGTGCTCGTAGAAGATCCCGTAGCCGCCGCGGATCGCGGTCTTACCATTGCCCTTGGGATCCCAGGCGAATCCGATGCGTGGAGCGGGGTTGAACAAGTGCCCGGTCATGCAGCCCGCTGGCACGCCTCCCGCGCCGCACTGCACGATGCCGGGGAAATATGTTCCGCTGCCCGGGATGAGTGCCCCCGACTGCCCGGTCACAGAGCCGTCGACGTCGATGCTCGCCGCGGCACTTGCGTTATAGAGTCCCGGGAAGAAATTGTACGCCTGGCGGTACTTCTCGGAGTACGTGCCATACAAGCTGATCCGGATGCCGAGGTTCAATGTCAGTTTCGAGGTGACCCGCCAGTCATCCTGGAAATACGGCTCCACGATTTTGTAGCGGTTGTAGTACTTCGGCTGCTGGTTGGCCTGCTGGAATTGAGCGATCCTTCCCGTCAGGAAATCCGCGAAGGCGTTGCCCGTCGAGACTGCCGACGTGTTGTCGAACGACAGGATCCCCTGCGTATAGACGCTGCTCATTTCGTTCTTGCGCGCGACCACCGCGTAGACGCCGAGCGACAGGTTGTGGCGCCCCAGCATCTTCGAAACGGTGTCGCGGAAGGTGAAGGTCGGATTTGCGTTGTTCCACGGAAAGTAGCCTGTATCGAGAGAAAACCCGCCGCCATAGGCTGCGCCGCCGTTGATGTTCACCGCCGGCATCCTGCCGCCAAAGCCGTTGTCGAAGATGCCCGGCATCGTCATTGACGAGGGCCGCTGAACCGGACCGATGGCGTTCAGCGAGACCTTGTCGGTCGTGTAGCTGGCCACGAATTCGTTCAGCAGGGTGGGCGTGAAGGTGGCCACGAAGCTCGCAACGGCGCTCGTGCCCGGTCCCTGGAAATCGGTCTGGATGGTTGGGAAGCTGGCGCCGTTGCCCCACAATGGCGTGGGAGAGACGGTGCCCCAGGAATCGTGAATGTAGCGGAAGAAGGCACGGTACTTGGTATTGATGTTGTAGTCGATGCGGGCCAGTTCTTCCCGCCAGTTGGTCTGCTGCGATGGCGAGGCGCGGTAATACGATGCCGCGCCGCTGCCGAAATTCGGCGACGGCATCAGCGTCAGCAAGGCCTGTGCGTTCGGGTCCACCTGAACAATGTTGCCCGGGAATGGCGCCCCGGTATCGGGATCCCGCGGGCAGTCCGGCCCAGGACACAACTCTGAGAAGTCCCCTTTCCTTTGCAGATCGGTAGGCATTTGCGTGTTGAAGGTCTGCCCGGGCACCTTCTCCTTGCGCCACTCCTCAGACCAGAAGAAAAAGAGCTTCTCTTTGTCCTTGTTGAACTTTTTGGGGATATAGATGGGACCGCCGAGCGTGTAGCCGAAATCCTGCTTGCGGTACTCCGGCCGCTCCGTATCGAAGAAGTTGCGGGCATTGAAATCGTCGTTGCGCAGGAAGTACGCCAGGTTCCCGTGGAATTCCTTGGTCCCCGACTTGGTGACAGTCAGGATGGTGCCCGACCCGTTCCGCCCGTACTGCGCGCCATAGTTCGACGTCAGCACCTTGACCTCGGCGATGGCGTCCACGTTCGGATAAACGTTCAGCGTCGAGTTGCTGCCGTTGTCCATGTTGTCGCCGCCGTCGAGTTCCCAATTGTTGTACTCGACGCGGCCGCCGTTGATGCTGTAGCTGACGTTACCGGCCACCCCGACCATGCCTTCGTCCTGCCCAGTCTGGTCGCTCACCCCGGGAACCATCGTGACGAGTTGGGTGAAGTTGCGCCCGTTCAGCACCAATTGGCTTATCTCCTTGCCCGTGATCACGCCGGACACCTGCGAGTCCTGCGTCTCCACCATGGCGACGCCCTCGCCCGCCACGGTCAGCGACGTGGCGATGTCGCCTACCTGCAAAGTCACGTCCAGGCGCAGTTTCTGGGCTACGCGCAGCACCACGCTGGTGGCAGTGTATGTCCTGAAGCCCTTCTGGCTCACGCTGACGTCGTAGGTGCCGGCGCCCAGCGCGGCCACCAGGAAATCACCGTCGCTGTTGGTGGGGACCTTGAAAGCGGTCCCCTGGGCCACATGCGTGATAGTCACTTCCGCGCCGGGCACCAGGGCGCCCGTATTGTCGCGGACCGTGCCGGTGATCGAACCACTACCTTGGGCGAACACGGTCGCCGCGCAGGCAACCACACCGAGCAGAATGGAGACAGCCTTGACGTGAAACATGCAACTCCCCTTTTGGGCCGACAGACACCTCGGGCGGTCATTTCGACCCGGTCACACACTCCGTTCGAATCTTATTCGAACAAGCGGCAAAGTCAAGGGTAAACCGGTATTATGACCGTATCATCTCGGCGCGAACGGCCACCCTGCTGGTAGACTCTTGCCGTGGCCGGGTGGAGTCCAGTCCTGTTGGCGCTGCTTCTGGCTGCCAGCCTGCGCGGGCAGCCGAAATCCCAGCCGGCACTGTCGCCAGCCCAGGTCTTCGCCGAGGGGCAGCAAGCGCTGGCGAAGGGCGATCTTCCCGCCGCGGAACGCGCGTTTCGGAGGGTTCTCGAATTAGACCCCGCCTCCGCCGCCGCGCACGTCAACCTCGGCGTCGCCTCCATGCGCCGGAAAGAGTGGCAGAAAGCGCTGACCGAGTTCCGCGCGGCGCAGAAGCTCGCTCCGGACATGCCCGGTATTCAGCTCAACATCGGGCTGGCCTACTTCCGGCAAGGCGCCTATCCTCAGGCGATTCCGCCCCTTGAGACCTTCCTGCGAGGCCAGGCCGACTCGGCGCAAGCGCGCGAGATCCTCGGCCTTTGCTACTTCTTTGTCGACCGCTATGCGCAGGCGGCCGCGATGCTCGAGCCGCTATGGCCGGCGCGGTCCTCCGACCTGAACTACCTGTATGTGCTCGCCGTCTCCGCCGGTAAATCCTCGCGCGATGAATTGGCGGACCGCGCGATGCGCAAGCTCTTCGAGGTCGGCCAGGATTCCGCTGATGTCGACCTTCTCGTCGGCCGTGCGCACCTCTACCGCAACGAGGACCGCGAGGCCGTCGAGGCTCTGCAACGCGCCCTTCAGAAGAATCCTCGTCTGCTCTATGCCCAGTACTACCTCGGCATGGCCTTCCGCCGGCTCAATGACCTCGCAAGCGCTCGCCGGGCCTTCCTGGCCGAAGTCCGCCTCCACCCCGATGCCGCCTTCGCCTGGAATCAGCTCGGCATCGTGGAAACCAAGCTCGGCCATTGGGACGCCGCAGGGCGGTACTTCCGCAAAGCGCTCGCGGCCGACCCCCGTCTCGCCAGCGCCCGCCTCGGCCTCGCCGGCGTTTATCGCCAGGCCGGTCGGCTCCAGGAGGAACTGGCCCAACTCGACCTGGCCCTCGAACTTGAGCCCCAAAGTTACAGCATCCACTATCAGCGCGGCCACCTTCTGCTCCGGCTCCACCGCACTGAAGAGGGCCTCGCCGAGCTCCGCCAGGTCAGGCAATTGCTCCAGCCGGCCAACGACCGCGTCGACGACGAGATTTCCGGCAAGAGGATCGCCGAGCCGAAACCCCCTCCGGACAAACAGTAAGGCGTCAATTCCGCAAGTCCACTGCGGGGTAGGTTGGTTCTTCAAGACTGCTGGGCGGCCACGTACGCTTACGACACGGAGACCTTTCGGCCTCAGTTCAACGGCGAGTTGAAGCTTGAGCCTCATCAGCCGTTAAGACTATGTAGTTCTTCTTGAGGCTCCGTGTACGCTCGAAATTCCGCCGGCTTTCTAACGGCTGTAGCCGATCAAAAAAAGCGAGACCACGGTAATGACAATGCCTGCATTCATTCGCCGGATCACAGCGCCGTCGACCCCGCTCCACTCGTTGGTAAGCCGTCCGACCAGGTACGCGCAAACCAGCATCAGTGACATGAAGACGGGCCAGCCGATAATGGGGCCAAGGTTGCCCATGAAAAACGCTCCGGCGCCATACATCAGGACGCCGATGATCCAGGCGGCGCCCATTGCGAATGCGCCGAGCCACTCCCGCAAACCACCGTTAAGATACAGCCGGGCCGAACCGTTCCTGACCAGCAGGTAGGCGCAGTAGGTTGCGTTCGCAAGGAATCCGCCGAATAGCAGCATCGGCCAGACCGCGTCGCCTGACGCCCACGCCGGCGCCGGTCCCCGGCTGGCAAGTTCCTGGACGGGGCGGGCGGCAACCATCCCGACGTTGAGCAGCGATGAAAGCACGCCCGATACGATGCAGATCGCCACTCCCGAAACGTATCGTCGCTTCTTGCCGCTGGGTGTCGTCGAGCTGGCGTGCTCCCGCTCGCTGCCCGCCCACCCGCAGATCGCAATGCCTCCCAGGAGCATGATCAGACCCCCGATGAAAGGCGCCCACTTCAGCGACACCGTTCCGGCCATGAAAATCGGCAGTATCGTTCCGACTAGTGTGGAGATACCGAGCACGAATGCCGAGCCGAGGCCGATGCCCAACCGCTCCATGCCTACTCCGTACGTGAGGGCGCCGAGTCCCCACAAGTATCCAAGCCCGACGATGAGCTGCACACGCGCGAGTGGCACCTGACTGTAGATGTTCCAAAGACCGGGCACCGCCGCTCCGACGATGACCGCCGGGATCAGCACGAATCCGAAGAAGGAAAACGCCAGCCACGTGTTCTCCCACTTCCAGCGGGTCACGAACTTCATCGGCAGGGCGAACGCGCCGGTCAGAAGACCTCCTAGCGTGGCCAGGACAAATGCAAATGCAATGGAGCCGTTCATCGCGTCCCTCGCGCCGCCTTACTCATCGCGCAAACTCTTCCGCGACTTCCATCGCCACTGCCGCCCACTCCCACAAGCGCTGGGGTTGATATCTCACCGTCGAGATGTCCTTCAGGATCAGCTCGACGTGGCACTTGCCGCCGGCCCGCTCGAGGAAGTTCCGCAGCTCCCGGCGCGCCATCTCGGGATGCCAGTTGTCGCGCGCGAACAACGCCGGGGTCGGCTTGTGGCTCAGGACCAGATCGCTCCCGACCTTGTCCACCAGGCGCTCGGTGTTGTTCCAATAACTCGCCGAGATCTTGCGCAGGTTGGGAATCCGCCGCAGGATTTCGATCTTCTTGTCCAGCGGTTCGCAGCACCCGTAGTACACCAGGCCCCATCGCGACAACCACCGCAGATCGTGCTTCACGGCGAATTCCCAGTGCATGTCCGGAGACACATCGGAAAAAATCTGCGCGTTGGAGCAACCCCACATGTTGTGAGGTCTGACGTACGACGGATCATAGTCATGGCTCGGCAGAGCGCGCGTGTAGCCGTATCCGCCCGAGCCGATCCGCGTGTTGTTGGAGTCGAGCGCGAGCAAGTTCATTTGCTCGAACTGGTCGAGTTCGACCATCCAGGCATCGACCATGCGCTCCACGGCGGCGTGCACGAGTTCCGGCCGCTCCACCAGATCGATCATCGCCTCCTCGACACCCCACCAGCGGATGAGATAGTCCCAGGGCGTGTACCAGATGTGGGTCTGGCCGACCTTTCGGACCGGCATGATGCCGCCGTATACGCTGCACATCGCCTCGTAGTAGAGATCCGTGGCCAGTGCGTTGTGAGTGACGACCGGCATCTGGATCTTCTCAAGATCGGGAAAGTCGCGGATCTGGATATGGAACCGGCGCGAAACGATGTCGGTCGAAGGATCGGTGCTCCGGATATCTACGTCTTCGATGATGCCGAAGTCGGTGGAATGGATCGCGAGCGGGCACGTCAGGAAATCGTTGATGATCATGTCGCCGGGCAGATGGCGCCACTGGTAGAGCGTCCGCCGCAGGTCGCGTTCCTGCTCCTGCGCCCACGGGTGCTCCGTGCGCAGCGTCAGCTCGTCGTCCACGTTCATCTCGTGCCAGCAGATTTCGTTGATCCAGACCATCGGCCGCTCGGACTCGAGGTCGTTCAGCTTCTGCCACAGCCGCGCCTTCTCCTGATGCACCGGCAGCGCGGCGATGGCAGCCACCTCGCCGGCGAGGCGGCGCAAGACGTCCCGATCCTTCGGGCTGAGCTGCACCTCCTCGGCGATGGGCAATGGTGTGCGATGACTCGGGTCGTGCAGCATGGTGTCAGTTCTTTCGCGGCACTACTGTGTCGATTCCCAGCCCGCGGTAGAACCGCGCCAGGACGGCGATGTTGCGGTCGTTCACCGCGAATTGCTGCTTCCCTGCGAATGCTTCGACGGGGCGGGAGAGGTAATCTTCGACTGCCAGCGGCAGCGAGCTATCGCGCGGCTCCGCGAATCCATAACAGTCGAGCGTGCGGTTCGCCGGGTCGGCAAGAAACGCCTTGGCATCGTGCTCTGCCCAACCCACGAGATTCTGGAGCAGGCGCGCCTGCGGGCCAACCATGGACCGGACCGACTCGAGCAGGTTCCGGCTGGGCGCCTCGTTCATGACCCAATCGCATTCGCGCAACAGCTTCGAATCGACCACTGTAGGGTCGGTCAGGCGGTTGCAGGACAGCCAGATCGCGCAGCGACGGTTGGCTCGATTGCGTGCCTCGCAGATGCGCTCCCAACAGCGGTCGATCGCCCGCCGCTCGTAGGACAGTTTGTTCTCCGGCGACAGTACGCCGCTGGCCGGGAACGGCTTGCCCGTCAATTGCGCGAACAGCTTCTTCTCGGCCTCGATCCAGCCTTTGGCGCGGACGCTGTCGGGAGGATTCCACACCCAGTCGATCATGTAGCCGTCGAGGCCGGTCCTCTTGATCGCATCCTGCATCGCGGTTGAAAGGTAATCGAGGTAGGCATCCGTAAACGGGATGTGGAAGGTATTCCCAGGAGCGCCGTAGCTGAGATCGGGATGGTCCTGGCCCCACTTGGTGTTGGCGCCTACGCAGAAATAGCCCATGACGAGCATCCCGCGCTTGTGCCCCAATCGAACCACGTCGGTCAGGAAGTCGTACTTGAGGCCGGGCTGGGGGGGCACGAATCCGCCTTTGTACCAGGCGTAGCCATTGCAGGAGAGGCAGAAGGTCTGAATCGTATTCGCGCCCAGAGCCTCGTACCAGCGGACGTGCTGCTCGGGCGAGGCCTCGCCCCAGCGGCCGGGCGGCGCGAATACGCCCTGGTACCAGTTGAAATCGACGCAGAATGCCTTGATCTGCTTCGGCATCCTCGGAGCGGCGTTGGCCAGCGTGGCCGTGCCGAGGACGGCGGCACCGCCGGCTCCCGCCAAAAATCCTCTGCGCGAAATCTTCATCTCTATTGTTTCCTATGCCCGTGGCGTGACTTTGAGCACGAATGCGTGATCGCACGGCTTCGACTCCGGCAGGTGCACCGTGAGTGCGTGCGCATCACGGCTGGATAGTAGCGCGGTGGGATGGCCGAGCAGGTGCACGTCTGCGATTTGATGCTTGAAGAGCCCGGCTCCGGTGCCGAGCGTCCGAATCGTCAGCTTGCCATCAGCCGGCCACGCCAGCGCAATCGCATACAGCGTGGCGCCTTTCGTCGTGAAGCGAATGTCTTCCGCCGTGTAAGCAGGCTGGCTGCCTTCGTTGAAGTAACCGCCGCTCATGCGGGTCGGCCCCTCGCCGAACACCTTCCATGGTCGCGTTCCGAAAATGCACTCGGCATTGATCTCCATCCAGGCCGCCATCTGCCGCACTACCGTGAGTTCGTTGTCATCCAGCGTGCCGTCGCCGCGCGGAGGAACGTTCAATAGCAGGTTCCCGTTCTTACTGACAATGTCGGCCAGCATGGTGATGACTGTCGTAGCGGTCTTGTACTGGATGTCGCGCTTGTAGTACCAGTCGCCGATACACGTATCCGTCTGCCAGGGCAGCTCGTGGATCGTATCCATGACGCCGCGCTCGACATCCTGCACGCAGGTCCCTTCCTGGAAATACTCGGAGTCGTTGGATTTGCAGTTGTAGACGGCTTCCATTTTACCCGCGTGCCATTGCAAGTTGGCATTGTAGAAATGCGCCACCAGGCTGCGGCCGACTTCGAAGAACGGGACCCCTCCGTCGCTGTAGAGGAGATCGGGCTGATAGCTGTTCACCAGGTCCTGAATCCGGTCGAACCAGCGCCGCTGCCACCACTCGGGGGCATTGGCCGGATACCACCTTCCTGTGCGCTCGTGCTGAGGGTAATACAGATCTTCGTACTTTGGGTCGGCGCCGTCATAGGGCACGCCGGCGTACGGACCTTTCTTGTCTGCTCCCTTGCTGACCAGAAACCAGTCCCAGGAGGCGCCAAGGTGCTCGGTGACGCCGAACCGAAGCCCCATGCGTCGCGCGGCCTTAGCCCAGATTCCGATGATGTCCTTCTTCGGCCCCATGTTCACCGCGTTCCAGCGGTGGAACTTCGAGTTCCAGCAATCGAAATTGTCGTGGTGCTGCGCGATGACACAGAAGTACTTCGCTCCAGCGGACTTGTAGAGCGCCATGAGCTGGTCAGGTTCCCAGCGTTCTGCCGTCCACAGAGGAATGATGTCCTTGTATCCGAACCTGGAGGGATGCCCATAGGTTCTCAGGTGGTGTTCGTATTGGGCGTGCCCCTCGATGTACATGTTGCGGGCGTACCAGTCCCCCTGCTGCGGGACAGATTCCGGGCCCCAGACGGCCCAGAACCCCAACTTGGCATCGCGGAACCACTCCGGGCACCGGTACTGCTTCAGCGAGTCCCAATTAGAGTTGAACGGCCCGCTGGCGATCGGTAATCGGTCGGCTACGCGCGCTGATGCCGCGGCGCAGGCAACCGCGCTGGAGGCGAGAAAGCCTCGGCGACTTACATCCATCGTGTCTCTCCTCCCGTGAGCGAGATAGACTGCGCAGACACAGCATTGGACGGACTGCGCGAACTCACCACGCCGACACGGCCAACCCATCGAGGGCAACCGCCGCGCCACAGGGCGCGCTGAATTCCAGAACGTTGGGTTGGCCGCCTGCGCGCAAAGTAAGCAGCAAGACGACGGCGCGCGATTCGTTGCCGGTCGGAGGGAAGGCCACGCCGGTGGTCTGGCCGCCATTCACGGCTAGTGGCGCGACGACCGTCGTGCGGGAGCGGTTGCGATATATGACGCGGACGACCGTCTGAGTGCCGGCCGACTTGATATTGCGGAACGATAGCGCCTTATTCCCGCCGATCGTCACGCCCTGGCCCGCCGGGCAGTCCCCGCAGGGTTCGGCCACGGCGCCGCCGATCCGCTCGTTGCCAGTGGCGGTTGCGCCATAGAGCGTGGCCGGAGCGGCGCGTCCGGATACCACCAGCATCACCAGATCCTGCGGCGGAACGGTCGCGCTGAAAGCAGATTCGTGCGAACCGAGGTCACGTCCGGCCAACAGGTCGCGAACGCTCGCCGGCCCGGTGGCCAGCCCGAGCCGCGCCCAGTCGACCGCAATCGGGGCTGCGACGTCCGTCCGGTTGAGTAGCACCACCGCGCGCTTGCCCGGTTCGGCCAGTGGCTTGGCCCACACCTGCAGGCCGGGCTGGGGTTCGGCCATCTTGATGGCCTGGAGGCCAAGCGCATCATGATGAACCGCGAGAAGCTCGCGGTTCGTCAGCAGTGCCAGGCTGGGCGCCTTCAAGCGGTTGAGGTCCGCGCCGACCATCAGAGGCGCGCTCGAAAGAGTCCACAAGCCCACGTGGATCCGCTCCCACGCCTCCGTCATGCCGCGCATCCCGACGACCATCATGTCGAGATCGTTGTAGTAACCGGTGTGCTGCGCGTCCGGATGCACACCGGCGTCAAATGCGTTTAAAACATTCTTGAGGGTCACCGTGCGTTTGAGGTGCGCCTCGTCCTGCGCCTGCTCCACCACAGGCTCCACGATGTCGCCCCCGGTGCGCCAGATGTTGGCCGCGATGCCGCCCACGCCCGGTGCCCAGTTCCACGGGAGCTGCGAACCCCATTCACAGATGGAGAAGTACAGCCTCCGTCCGGTGATGGACTCCGCCCGCTGGATCGCCCGGGCAATCTCGGCGTATTGCACCGAGCCGATCAGTTTCTCGTCCGAGCCCCCGCACCAGTCCACTTTGACGTAGTCGAAGCCCCACTTGGCGAACTGCTCGAAATCGCGTTCGTAGTGGCCCTCGCTGCCCGTGCCCAGATACTTCGGTCCGATGTCGGGACCGGCATAGCCGCAACCGTACTTGCCCACGTCCGTGTAGATGCCCGCCTTCAGGCCGAGGCCGTGAATGTAGGCCGCGATGTTAGCCATGTCGCCCGCTCGCTCGCCCGGCTTCAACGCGGGCCACTGCACTGGATCCACAGTGATGTTGCCCTCGTCGTCCCGCGTACCTTTCCACCAGCCCTCGTCGATGACGACGTACTCGTAGCCCGCGGCCTTCAAGCCGCTGTCCACGAGCGCTTTGGCTTGCTGCATGGCGATCTTGGCGTCGATCAGATTGGAGAAGCTGTTCCAGGAGTTCCAGCCCATGGGTGCCGCCGGAATGGCGGCTGACGTCACGTCCGCGGACGCTTTCTCTGGTGCGGCGAGCGGGCCGGTCCGGGCGAGCAAAGAAGAAGAGGAGGCGAGGATGAATGCGAGCAGAGCCACGGTGGGCGGGATGCGACGGAGGATCGCCCTCAGGCGGGCGTCGGTCCAGCTTGTCAAGGCTATTAGCATCCCTCCATCTTATGCGCGATTCGGGGGCGAAATTGCCTCAATTAGCCCCGCTAGTGTCATGTCTCACAGCTTCTTTGACAATCACCGGCCATTCACCGTGGCGCAGGCACTCGTGCCTGCCGCGTCGACACTCGTGTCGACGCTCGGCCGGCGTTGTCAATCCTTGACTGAGACATTACACTAGCCGGAGCGATATCCGTCAATATCGGTAGGTGACTGGCTAGGCAAGGGTGCGGTTTAAGGATCGGCTGACGTGGCCTCCGACCGGCTCTATCGGGAAGTTCTCAACGAACCTGTCCAAATCCTCGTCGGTCAAGCCGCCACCGCTGCCTTCGAGTTCCACAACTTCCGTGGGCAAGAACGCGGCGGGGAACTCGCTGTCAGGCCGCCGCGATCTGGAGCACCCGGAGTCATAAGTACACGCGGTCCGAGAATCACGGGGGCTCAGCACGGGGCCGAAGAGGGCGGAAAGAATCGGGCGAATCCGGTGCGCGGTTACGAAGCATGCGCGGCACTCGAAACGGCGGGTTTTGCCGGCGGTCTGTCATGTAACGGGACGGTTGCACGACACGGTGGAATAGCAATGAGCGGAACTGATGATCGACTGGACTTCTTTCGGGCACTGGTAGAGGGGTGCGGAACAGTAGAGGCGAAGCTCCGCAAACTTCGTGAGTACGCTCGTGACAACATACACGGCGTGTGGCACTACCCGGGCCGGCCACGTATTCGTGTCGACTATCGGCACGCCCATCGACGACCCCAAGGTCCTCCGCGAGTCCGACGCCATTGTAAAGGCCGCCGGGCTTCCGAAACTGCGTTTTCACGACCTGCGTCACGCCGCGATCACGCTGCTTGGCGCCCAGGGTGTCCCCCTGAAGGTAACCGCGGAGATCGTCGGCCACTCGGACATCCGGCTCACCCAGAACGTCTACCAGCACGTCTTCCAGCCCGCCAAGCGCGAGGCCGCCGACAAGATGAACGAATTGTTGATCGAAGCTACCGGTGGCAAAAAGAAAAGCGGTTTTGCCACTGCCTTTGCCACTGTTAGGCAGGCGGGACCGGTCAATTAGACTGCAAGTATTTGAAAGAACTGGAGCCACCCGCCGGGATCGAACCGGCGACCTGCTGATTACGAATCAGCCGCTCTACCAGCTGAGCTAGGGTGGCCCACTGCCTCACATCTTACCACCGGAGGTCCCAGTTTCTCAATCAAACCATCCGGAACCGCCTGTGCGCAAGTATATGAAGGGCCAGAACATCGGGGACTGCAGCCTGTCATCTGAGGCCCGTTCCCCAGTTCTGCTGGAAGGACGCAGAAACAGCGACGGCGAGCGACGGGTGTTCACCGCCGCTGGCGTTCCTACACTCCCGCAACCGATCTCTGCCCCGCTACGCCGTCCACTCCGCTGGCCGCGCTGCGATGGAACGCCGGCGGCCACCTACTCCTCCAGCATTTCTACCGGATGGAATTTGAAGGCTCGGAATCTGGAGTGGAATTCCTCAGGGTCGAGGCCAGTCACAATCCGCGCCTCGCGGCGGAGCTTCGCAACGGCTTCTTCTCCAGTCGCAGCTTCCACAGGCGTGATCTGAGGAATGAACCGAGACGTGAATCGTACTTGATAGGAAACAAAGAACCAGGGCATTAGGCGAACACCTCCGCCGCTTCCCAAGCGTCGCCAATTTCGAAGTCGTCGTCGACGAAATCTACGTACTCGACAGGCACGATCTTGCCGTCGATTTCCAACGCGGTGACCTCGGTAGCAGATTCCGTGCGTTGCTCAATGGCCGCTTGAACCTTGGCCTTGGCTTCTTCCGCCGACCCCGCTGCGACGAGGGTGGTTAAAGTAATCGTCTGAGTCGCGACGATATGGACGCCATATTGCATGTCTTACCTCCTGCAAACCCTGAATTTGGCCGTCTGGCCGAAGTCTGCCTACCATCAGGAAACAACGAGTGCTAAGTGCTGTCACGGAATATGGCGGAATGTGCGCGTCCTCCGATGCCGGACTGATTCGAGGAGACAGGAAGGTGTGACAGTCGGGGGATGAAAAGAGAAAGAGCCGCCTTCACCTGCATGGGGCATTTAAACGCTCCCGTGCCGGTGTCAGCGGCTGCTTCGCAAGAAACTAATCTCGGGTTACTTGGCCTGCTGCTCCCAGGACTCCACGAGGCGGCGAAACTCGGGCGCGTCCATGATGAACTTGATTTCCTTATGCCGGAGGATCAATTCGGTCGGCACGTCTTCGGGCAGCAGTTCCCCCCTCATCACGCGGCAAACAATGGCCTTCGCCTTTCCATCGTGCCCGACGATGAAACACTTCTTAGGGTTCGGTAGCACCTTGCCACAGCCGCAGGCGCAGGTCGGGTGCTCCCGCAGGCGCTTCAAAGCCAGCGCGGCGTGGGTGTCCAAGGTTGGACCGGTGGGGACTTCGGACGCCGTGGGCGTCTCCCGGCTCGGCGGCGGACCCGGCCTCAACCGGCTCGCGGGAGACGTCCCCGGCTTCCTGGCCCTCTCCCACCGTCTCAACCCCGTCACCCGGTTCGTCTCCCGCCATCTCCGGCCCCGTCTGGGCCGTCTCGGCGCCGTCTGCCGTCTCCGCCCCCTGGTGCCCGGCGGCTTTCACGGCCCCGCTTTGGGCGTCTCTCGCGCTCCGCTTCGTCTGGCGCGTCTGAGCGTCATTGGCGGGGGGGCTGGGTCTGCCTCGCATAGTAGGTTCCTTTCTGGGCCATTGAAATGGCCAAGTAAAGTAAACCTTAGGAGGGTCGGTTTAGCAAGTATCTCAGAGCAGGGGTGACTATGCGCTCACTTGATGTGAATTGGCTTTGAATGGTTTGGTTTAACTATTGGTACATTATGCGGAATATTTGATGAGAGCAGGCGGGAATTGACCACCTACAAGGACGGCCAACGCCTCTGTACCGTGCGCATCGACAATGTTGGCGCTCAGCATGACAAGGTATGCAGTGTGATGGCCGAAAGAGTTGCTAGTGGAGAGGAAAGGATTTGTCTATACCTCGCTTTCGGGAGGAACAATAGTTTTGGACAAGTACGAGTCATCGCCTTCGACAAGTTTGGCAACCACAAGGGATCGCGCTCCCTCAAGGGTTGCTCCTTGAACTCAATTCACTAATGAGCAAAAGGCGCTACAAGACCGCGCCGCGTATCACTCGGGTGCTGGGTGATCAGTTCAGGGGATCGTCGCCAGGATCGAGGAGTTCATCTCCGATTATGCCGCGATTCCACGGCCGGAATACGCATTCCCCATCGCGCTGTGGGCGCTGGCCACGCACTGCTTCCTGAAATTCGACGTGTTCGGCTACCTGACCTCGGCTTCCACCATGCCGGGGGCCGGGAAGACCAGGCTGCTCGAGATCCTTGAGTTCATCTGCCACCACGCGCGACTCAGGGCGAAGATTAAGAGGCAGGCCGATGGGCTGCGTGACGGCGAGCGGCTGCTGCGCGACCTTCTGGCGATCTGCGGCCAGGCGGTGGGTGTGCGCACGAATGAGGCGTTGCGGAGGCTGTGGGACATTCACGATGCGCCGTGGCGGAACTATGCCGGTGAAGGGCTGACTGATATGAAGCTGGCCGAGCTCGTGCGGCCGTACGGGGTCGGGCCAAAGCAGTTCAAAGTCAGCGGCAAAAACCTGCGCGGCTACCGGCGGGACGACCTGGAGGAGGGGCTCCGCACGGCGGGGGCTACTGCAGAAGCCGTTACCCCGCTACCTACACGGCGGGCGGGTAGCGAGGTAACACGGTAGCAGGGCGTCCCCTGCCCGAGGCGACTGATCATAAACTCCGGCTCAAATCATGACGGTTCAATCGCACTCACCGGCGAGCAGCTTGACGATGTTGGGCGGCTCGTCGGCCTGGGTGGTGCGTCAACGTGTCGGGAATCCGAGTCGGCGCGGAGGACGATCTGAGTCTTCGGCCAATGGGCGCGGATCTGCGCGACGATGCGCGCGGTCTCCTCCACGCTGCCCGCGCTGGCGTCCTGATTGGCCTCTCGCAACCGCACGCCGACAATCTGGTCGCCCGCGAAAATGTACAGCGGCAGGTAACAGTAGTGGTCGTAATAGCTGTGGAAGAAACGTCCCTCCTGCTGGCCGTGCAGCGGCGTATCGGTGGCATCCAGATCGACGACGATCCGAGCCGGGGCTTCCGTCCGCGACTCCAGAACCATGTCTACCAGCAGCCGGTCGATGGCCGCGGCATCGTAGCGGATCTTCTTATAGCGGTCCGTGGCGGCGCCGGCCTCAGGCGTGCGTTCCAGGCGGCACAGCGTGCTCTTGCTGGCCAGCGCCGCACCGGGCTCGCGCTTACCGGCCAGCAGACCCATCAACGGGTCATTGCGGAGTTGGACGTGGTCGTTGAGATCTTCGTAGGCCAAGGCCAGCGCATAGACGCGTTGCGAGACCATCTCACCCACCTCGTGGGAGATGAAAGCCGGATTCCGGAAGTCGCTGAAGCAGCGCGCCAGGCGCGGCAGCAGGCCAATGCGCCGGTCGACCTGCCGCAGCAGCAGCGCCCCGGCGTCGGAGGTGATCGTGCCGCCGTCGATCCCCGCCACCACCCGGCGCGAAAAATGGGCTTCAAACTCGAAGCTCGACTGGGTACACTGTGTCATAGCAAGAGCCGCCTCCTTCTGTGCTCAAACACTTCGTAGCTGAAATGTTTATGCCAGAGAAGGCGGCTTTTGTATAGTGAGCCGGTGAAATATTCGGGTTAGCCGGCCGCCCGCGCTCCGGCGGGCCGTTCCAGCTAGCGTTTGCCGAACTTCAGCCGGCGTCCCAGGATCATTTTGACCAGCAGGTGATCGGTGCCGCCGGTCAGGCCGATGCCGGTGGCGAAGTTGAATTCCCAGTCGGGGCTGAGATTCAGGTCAATCGCCGGCATGATGGCCTGCTGCTGCTGGCTGAGCGGGTCGAAGCCGGTGATCGAACCGGTCGAACCGTAGTATTCGAAGCCCATATTCACCTTCTTCGTGACGTCGTAGCCGACCTTCACGTTGGGCGAAAAGGTGACGCCTTTCGGCACTTCGAAGCCGTGGAACGAGCGGTCCAGGGTCGGGTTGAAGCACAGGTACCAGCGGCCGAGTTGCTTGTCGACAATGGGCCGGATCTCCCAGGTCCAGGTGTCGGTGGAGTAGCTGCGGCGCTGGTAGCCGACCTCCATCGACAAGCTCACGCCGACCGGCCAGTGCCACTCCTCCGGGATCCGAACGCGCGGCCGGATATGGTCGCCGACCCACTGGTAACCCTCGCTGGCGCGATAGCTCGTGAAGACGTAGAAGCCCGTCTCAAACCACGGCGTAATGCCTTCGGTAATCTCCAGCGTCTCGTGCAGCGCGTGCTCGTCGGCCCGCACGCCGTCCACCATGATCTTCGATCCCTCGAAGGTGAAATTCGAATGCAGCTCCACCATCGTCGTCCCCGGCGCCACCGTTTCCGATCCATACACCTGGACTTCGTAGTTGCCCTGGGCGCGCAGCAGCGGCATCGGCAGGAATGCCACCAGCAGGGCCGGGCTGAAGAGACCAAAGCATTTTGACATCAACGACACGAGGAATCCCATCAAACTCAGGCAATCGCGGCGAAGCGGATCACGCGGGACCGCAGCGTTCCAGGTCCGTTGAACCATTATCCTGCGCCGGCGCGCCACTGCCGCTCTACCGCTGTATTGATGGGTTTTGTGACGCTGCGGTTGCGCTGAAACGACGGTGCGCGCACGATGGCACAAGGAGGGTGCATGAAAGTCATTGCCGACGTGTGCGTGATTCCGATCGGGATCGGCGTCTCCGTTTCCAAACAGGTCAGCGTGTGCGAGCGCATCTTCGCCGAGGCGGGCCTGAAGACTAAACTCCACGCCTACGGCACCAACCTCGAGGGTGAGTGGGACGACGTGTTCGCCGCCATCAAGCGCTGCCACGAAGTACTGCACGCGATGGGCGTGCCGCGCATCTCGAGCAGCCTGAGGTTCGGGACGCGTGTGGACCGCGAGCAGAGCATGGAGGACAAGATCCGGAGCGTGGAAGAAAAACTGGTCTGAGCCGCGCGCCCGGCCTCAGCAGCACTTCGCCTGGCGGTAGCGGGAGCGCATCCGGGCATCGAAAAAGCGGCGCCACTCGGCCGGCGAGTGCGTGCGGCCGTGGGCGGCGAGATGGCGCCGGTAGGCGTTCTCGTCGCCGATCTCGCGCAACAGTTCGAGGATGAAAGCGAGGCAGCGGCGCATCAGATTTGCTCCGCGTTCAGGCGCGTCGGCACAAACGGCGTCTCGTGCAGCAGGGCCGGGCGGGTCCCGTTCAGAATACCGATCCACACGCGCAGGGAATCGATCAGCACCAGGATGACCATGATCAGGAACACGCCGCAAACGGCGGCGTCGAGCTGCGCGTTGAAGATCAACTCGCGCACTTCGGCGGCCTGGCCGGCGGCGATCCGGCCGCTGTCGAGAACCGACTGGAGCGCGCGCGCCTGCGCCAAGAAGCCGACTCGCGGAAGGCCGGAGAAGATCTTCTGCCAGCACGCGGTGAACGTGGCCGAGACCAGCCACGCCAGTGGCGCGCAAGGAATCCACATGTATTTCGCGCCACGCATTTTGACGAGCACGGTGGTGCAAAGGCACAAGGCGATGGTCGCGAGCAACTGGTTGGCGATGCCGAACAGCGGCCACAGCGAGTTGATGCCGCCGAGCGGATCGCGCACGCCTTGATAGAGAAAATGGCCCCACGCCAGAACGATCAGCGCGCTCGAGACGAGGATGCCGGGCATCCAGTTCACCCGCGAAAACGGGCGGTAGATATGGCCCAGCAGATCCTGAATCATGAAGCGGCCGACGCGCGTGCCGGCGTCGAGAATGGTGAGGATGAACAGGGCTTCAAACATGATCGCGAAGTGATACCAGAAGCCCAGAAACCAAGTGCCCCCGAGGCCGCGTGCGAAGATGTGGGCCATGCCGAGCGCCAGCGAAGGCGCGCCGCCGGTGCGGGCGAACAGGGTCCGCTCGCCGACCTGCGCGGCGAGCCCGGCCATCTGGTCCACCGTTACGGGGAAGCCCCAGCCGCTGATGGTGGCGCTGGCCGCGAGCGGTGTTGCGCCCACGATGCCGGCCGGCGAGTTGACGGCGAAGTAGACGCCGGGATCGAGGACGCAAGCCGCGACCAGGGCCATCAGCGCCACGAAACCCTCGAGCAACATCGCGCCGTAGCCGATCGGAAAGGCGTGGCTTTCGCGCGCGATTAGCTTGGGCGTCGTGCCCGAGGAGATGAGGGCATGGAAACCCGAGACCGCGCCGCAGGCGATGGTGATGAAGCAGAACGGGAAGATCCGCCCGGCGAAGATCGGGCCGGTGCCATCGACGAAACGCGTGAACGGCGCCATCTGCAATTGCGGGCGGAC
>Ga0182027_10002687_pt1 | contig 28602 bp, 30 predicted proteins | sample 712E1DmetaG_FD_121300 | JGI IMG/M metagenome (GOLD analysis project Ga0182027, IMG submission 121300) | Permafrost microbial communities from Stordalen Mire, Sweden - 712E1D metaG (Illumina Assembly) | ecosystem: Environmental > Terrestrial > Soil > Wetlands > Permafrost | place: Sweden...
CAACTTCTTTCGTGCGCTCGATTTATTTTTAATCGCATTTATAAAGTTGCGTCCGTGGATGATAAATAGGTACAACGCAAGAAGTTCCACCACCGACAATATGGCAAGCTGAATAGTCAATACGTCCGGCATTAAACCACCGTTCAATAATATAGATCAAATTACTTTTTTTGTCAATCATCCGCAATACACTGTCATCCGCAATACACGGTAAAAATTAATTTCAAAATTGCCTTATGGTAATAGTCTCTTCGGACAGGGCACGCGGCGGCGGCGCACCGGCAGCGATCAACCCTTCCGCAGAATGGTTGAATGAATAACTTGTCGAAATTCGATCTGGCGAATTCGACCAAAAATCCCTTGTTTTATCCACATCCACACCCCACCGGCGGGAAACCAAAAGACCAAAAGCGGCCGCTTTCTGCGGTTCGATATTGATAATCATCTCGTCATAATCCGTGCCAAAAACTTTCATTAGGTTTATTTTACTTCCGTTCGCCTCTGGTTCCGGCAATACTTAAACCCGGCAATTCCAATGTTTTAAAATAATCGTAAACAGCGAGTATAAGCTCTTTTGGATTTTCCACTATCTTAAATGGTTTAGCTCCAAGCAAATTTTCTTTTTTCTGGAATCCCCACGCCACCCCGATCGAGGAAACGCCGCAACTTGAAGCTTCGCGCATATCTCCGAGGGTATCGGTGATAAAAACGCAATCTTTGGGACCAATGCCGTATTTTTTAAAAACTTTTTTGATTCTTTCCGTTTTATTGGCATAGACAACATTATCGCCTTCGAATTCTTCAAAATATCGAAGCATGTCGTTGCGTTCCAAAAAATCTTTGACGAGGCTGGCAAGCATCGAAGATATGATTATTAGGGTATACGACCCGGCCAATTCCCTGGCCGTTTCTTTCATTCCGGGAAAAACTTTAACTTCGCCCATTTTAGAAATATAGCGGGCAAAAAATTCATCATCGATCTTTTTTATCTCATCCGGCCCGTAAGAAGCATCTTTCTTCCAATCGTTTATATTCCCGTCAAAGAGGTTTGCAAAATCGTCTTTTGTTTTTACCCTGGAATCATTGTTTATCCAAAAAACAACATCGAAAGAATCGGCAATCACCCCGTCGAAATCAAAAAAAACAATTTTCTTTTCAGCTTTTTTAATTTTCAACATATTAGGGTTTGATTTTTTTAAAGGAAAACCAAAAATCCGAATCCATAAAAAATCACGCGGCGTGTTTCCAGTCAGCTAAAACATCGTCAATTATTTCCCGCGGCTTTCTTGCTTCTTTGGGCAAATTGATATCCAAAAGTTTGGCAAGTCCAATAAGGGCTTTCCACAGCGCCCAGCCGCGGCCTCGCGCCCAAGTCGCGTTATCAACGCGAAGCGCCGCGCGGAACGCCTCCCGGCTTTCCCCCTCGAAGAATGTCCACGCGATCGACAGGTCGCACGCGGGATCACCCACGCCAAAGCACCCAAAGTCGATAACGGCGCTCAACCGGCCATCCCCAACCAACAAGTTGCCCGCGCCAACATCGCCATGAAACCAAACCGGAAAACCGCGCCACACCGCTGCTTCAGCCGCCTCCCACGCCGCGATCACCGCGTCACTATCGATCTTGCCGTCAAGAACCGCGACCGCTTGCCGCACTTCTTTGTCATAAATAGCCAACGGCCCGCCGCGAAAAAAGTTGCGCGGCCCGGGCAACGGACCGCCAACAAAATCAATTTTTTGAAGAGCGGCAAGAAATTGAGCCAGCGTCGTCGCGAATTGCCGCAAATCGACAATACTTTTGATCGTCGCGTTTTCGCCATCAAGCCACCGGCAAACCGACCAATGCCAGGGATAACCTTCAGCCGGAACGCCCATCGCCAACAAAACAGGAATCGGCAGGGGTAAATGAGGCGCAAGGCTGGGCAACCATTGATATTCCTTTTCCACTTGCTGAGCATACCTTGCCGCGCTGGGCAGTCGCACCGTCATATGATCGCCAAGACGAAAAGTTCGGTTATCCCACCCGCCGGGTTTAACCGGCCTTACCGGAAGGTCCGCCCACTGGGAGAATTGCGCGGCGATCAACCGGCTCACCAAAGATGCATTAATATTTACCTCATCGGCCTGTTTCCTGGGAACACTCATTAGTTTTTGAATTATTGATTCATTCTACCAAAAAGCCGCTTTCCCGGCGATTCTTCGATTCCAATCCACCCCGAGTACCACACGATAGAGTACATTTAAACTATTTTTGAGATGAAAAACGATGTAACAATCTACATCCCAGATTTAAAGGCGGAGTTTTAATGTCAATATTATTCACTTCTTGACGCCTCTGTTTTTGCCCTATCAACCATAAATTTCACTGCCTCATTCATATTGGTTTCTTCAAGCTCGATACCAGGGTATTTGCGATGGAAAACTCTGTAGATTTCATCAGCAAACGCTTGCCCGATCATTGGAACCTTGTCAAAATCAAACAAAACTACTTTGAATTTTTCCAAACCAAACAAAACACGTCGAGCTTGCGAACGAGAAACATAAATACCTCCAATTATGTAAAGCTTTACCCTTATTTCTGTTTTATCAAATCCATAATCGCCATCATTGCCAGAATTGGTGTATTTCCTGAATATATCGTTTAAATGCCTCTCCGAATTTGTATTAATTTTAAAGATAACCCTTGTTCCTTTTTTTATTTTATTTACTTTCTGAAAAAAAACGTCCGGCAGATAATTGTTAAAAATAAGCTGGTGGCCATAACTATCCAAAATAAATTCATCCCCAACTTTTGATGTGAAAAAAATTCCTTCCCCAGAATGAGCTTTTGGCATTGTCGTTGTTTTCCCCTTAAGGATATCTTGTACAGCCTCTAATTCCGAACGCAAATGCTTTTTTTGCATCACGCCCTTGAACACTCCAATACCAGAATCGTTTACAACAAACGACAAGACCCCCCCGCTTACAAACACCTCAACGCCAACAATCTTTGACTCGGAATGCTCTATGGCGTTATTAAGCATCTCAGAAATTGCATAAGTAAAAATGCGACGGACATTTTCAGATAATTTTAGTAGAAGAGGTGATTTTTTTTCAATTTCATCCAATATTTTATGCTCCTCCAAGCCAACGTTCTTAAATGATTTTGCATATCTAACCGGAAATATTTCTTGGTGTTTTTCTGCAAATTCAGGTACTACGTAAAACGATTTTCTTGTAGATCCAATCTTAATCAATCCATGATCCAAAACAAGCTTCCCGATAATTGTGTTGGCATACTGCCGGGAAACGCCAAAAATTGCGGCTATTTCCTTTGTAGTCACCCTACCATTCTTTTTCGCAATTTCTATAATTTTTTCCTTGGTTAGCATATTGTAAACTAATTGTAAACCAATCAACTATTAATTGTCAAGTCAATTGTCAACAAGAGCCAACTCGACGTTATTCTCTAAACCAAAAAGCCGCCTTATCGGCGACTTCTTGAAACCGGGTCGTCTGGCGTACAATGTTCGAACCTATTTGGCGCAATAGCGTACGACGTCGGATTTGCTTTATCGATCCACCCCAATCCGCATTCAACTATATTTTTATTGGTGAGTTTCTTTGTCCAACTTAGATTTACGCAGCCATTCAAACACTTTGCTTTGCGAATTTTTGGAATTGCTGCCCCTCACCGCCAAACCGTCAAGGACCATTGATTTCGGGCACAATCTCGAAATATCCGCGACGCTATCCCCCAGGCCACTGCCTTCATTCGTGCAAAACGACGCAATGGTCTTCCCGGCCAGATCGTATTCCGACAAAAATGATTTGACCGGAGCCGGAAATGTACCCCACCAGATAGGATAGCCGATGAAAACCACGTCGTATGATCCCATGTTCTCGATTTTCGTTGCCAATTCGGTCCGGGAATCATCGTTATGTTCCCACTGCGCCACTTCCTTGACCGCTTCATAATTGTTGGGATATTGTTTTACGGCTTGAATCTCAAAAATGTCTCCACCAGCAATCTTTTGAATTTGGTTGGCAACTTCACGCGTGTTGCCACTGTGAGAAAAATAAGCCACAAGGATTTTTTTAGTCATCGTAAATACTTTTATTTTCTAAATGTATTCCCCGCCAAGGCGGGGCCAAAGGAGTAACCTCCTTTGTCACCGCTTCGCGGGATCCCGCGTAGCGGGAGAATCCTCGTAATTTGTTCCCTGCGGCAAAACCGCAGGGTGTAACAAATTATAAATATTTTGCTTATTATTTATCAAGGTTGTTATATTCTTTATCCTTTACGGGTCCCAGCCATTGGACATCCCCCATACTGATCGCGACATGCACAAGCCAGCTGTCCGGCGAAGCGCCGCGCCAATGTTTCGCATTAGGATTGATTTTGACCACATCCCCCTTCTTAATCACTTGTATTGGTTTGCCTTCTTCCTGAAAATATCCCTCGCCTCCCGTTCGGAAACTTCCTTGATCGTATACAGTTGAATTTTTTTCATTTTAAAACTTGTGTGTTCTTGCCGACAACTCAAAGCATTTTTATTAAAGCCCCGCCAAAAACCGATCCAAAAGGCGGCTTTCGGTCCCGGTTTTAATTCCAGGGAAGTTTAAAACATTCTTGGTCATATAAACAATAATCGGCTTTTCCGTTTATCACAAAAGTTTTTATGTTTTTTGCGCCTTTCAGATATTTTGACGCTGTCTTGAGGGTTGTTCCGGTCCTGCTGACATCATCGACTAAAAGAATTTTCTTCCCCTTAAAATTAAAATCCAATTTTTTAATCAATCTCGGGCTTTTGAATATAACCTTATTTTCATCGTCTCTGAACCTTAACCACATCAGTTCCAAATCGTTTTTTATTTTTTTGGAAATCAAAAACCCGGGGATCACCCCGCCTCTCGCGATCGCGACTATCAAATCAAAATTTTCTAAAAAAACAATTTTATCCAGCTTATTTTGAATTTGCCGCCAGTTCTTTTTTCCCATATCCGTTAATAAATTTTAGTAATATATACCCGCCGACTATTTCAATCAACAATCCGGGATAACCCAATACCAAATCGGCTCCGGCCAAGGCGAGATTGCGAGTGAACAAATAAACCATCAACGAACCGGTAAATTCATAACCAAGGACAATGAGCAACAAATTCAGCAACGATAATTTTCCGCTCCTCCGGGCAAAAAAGCTTGCCGCCATCGCCAATAAAAGTCCTTTCGTAACCACAAACGGCAATATGGCCAGCATCGGCATTCCGGTTAAAACAAAGCTTATAAACACCGAGGAGATCGCGGTTATGGCGCCCACCTTCCAGCCAAATTTATACGCGCCGATAAGCACAAAAAAATAAATAGGCAAAAAAACTTGCCCGGCCATATAAAAATGATGAAGCGCGTAAGGCAGCGCAACGCTCCCCGCGGCCAACGCCAGGGAAAATAGGTACGTTTTGTATTCGGTCAAACCAAAATTCAGGCAAAAAAAATCTGGATCCAAGGATAAGGTTTTTTGATTTGTTTCCATTGTTTTTAAGTTAAATTTGAGTAAGGTTATAATCGGAATTGCCCATGCCCAGTATCTTCATATATTCGACTTGGCGGCGGCCCTTGCGGGATTCGATGCGTTCGATAATATCGCTGTTCTGTATCGCCGGCAGAGCATAGACAAGATCAAGCGACGCTTTGTCGATCGCGACAATATCGGTTGAACCAAGAATGCCGATATCTTCGCATTTTGGCGCAGCGCCGTGGCCATCGCAGTCGCAATCAACCGATATGTTCTTCAATACATTAATGTAGGTAATGCGGCCCTTAAAGTGTTCCGCGATCGCCTTGCCCGATTCGACCATTCGTTCAAGAAAATTCGGCCCGATATAATCCATAAAGTTGACATTGGGTTTCGTAAGATCAAAACCGTGAACCTGCTTTTTCCCGACATGGCCGGAAGCAATGCCAATGCCGATGTTTTTCAACGATCCGCCAAACCCGCCCATGGCATGGCCTTTAAAATGGGTATAAACAAGCAACGAATCATAATTCAGCAGATGGCCGCCAACCGCCACCTCGGTAAGATGGTCGCCCGGGGTGTAACCCTGACCTTTGGCCAAAAATTCTTTCATTCCCGGCACCGGCAGTGCGACATCGCCTTCTTCATCTAAGATATCAACGGGACAAAAATCAAAACCGTTGGTCTTTATTACTTCTCGATGGCTTTTGGTTTCATACCGGGGACCAGAATATAATACATTACATTCAACAATGGCGCTGTTTGGAATCCGCGCCTGCAATCCCTTGATCAGCTCAATGGGCAATAAATTCGGGCCATGCGGCTCGCCGGTATGCAGCTTGATGCCAACCCTTCCGGTCATTCCCTGATTTACGCGGGAATAAATTTCCGACAAACCATTGACGTTGATGTCTTTGGTAAAGAAAACAACGGATTTTTTTAACAAATTTTGTTTGGACATATGATTTGTATTTATTGTTGCGTTGCCATTAACTTTTCTTCGCTAACTGCGATTCATTACCAATTGCTTTGAATTTTTCACCATATGATTACTTATATCTAAATACTATTAACTTAAAGCACTTTAAGTCAAGCATTTATTTGCGATGCTTCGACAACGCAACCGAAAAACCGCCCTTCCAGGCGATTATCGGTTCGAACTACCCTAGAAGGTATCGAAAAATTAGCTTCAAACTTTGGCAGGGTCGTCTAGCAATCGATGTTCGCACCTGTTTGGCAATTTTGTAAAAAAATTAGCCGCCTATGGCAGCCTCAAGAATTACATTTTACTAACGATTGTCTTGATCATCGATCCAATATCCCATTTTTTCGCTGGTAAATCGTTTGATTTTGTCGGTAGAAGCCTATCTAGCAGATAATCGTATCTATCCCTGTCTAATCCCTTAAAATCCCAGTAGTCAATTCCTTGCCTTAAGCGATCGTATAGAGCTCTCTTTTCCACGGCGCTTAAATTCTCTTTCCATCCATTCTTCCATACTGCGTTCACCCAATACCCTAGCAAAGTCAGCAGCAAAGGATAAGCATGATGCAATTTCAGAACAACTACACCAGGACTTCCAGACTTACAGGCATCTCTCTTGTTACAACGCTTGGATAAGAGCTTATCTCTTGCAAAATCCAATAGCGTTTCTGATTCAATTTCTTTTTGTTTACTTTCTATCGAATCAAGATACTCGCATATTTTGTTGTAAAGATGCCGGTTTTTTACGTCATCAATGTTTGCCGAAACCAAATTTCTGACCGCATCAAGAGTCATTATATACCTCCCAATCAATTAACAAAAACAATACCATATTTCTACGGTATTGTCAATATCAGGGTCGTCTAGCGGACGATGTTTCAACCCGCTTGACGCAATAGCATAGTATAGTTTTTGATTTATCGACTATTATGCTGTTTTCAGTTTTTGCGCTTCTTTCGGATTTGGACCATATTTATTTTCACCCGGCTGGCTGTCTCTTAAAGTGAATACAAGCCAAACAATTGAAACGACAACTGAAATAAAACCTAAAAAATACAGAAAACCGCCGCTATTAAAAAATGACTTCGACAAACCGAGGACGACCTGGGCAAAAATAATCAAAGACCACCAACCACTGCGGTTTGTATCGTGAAGCCGTCTAACTGCTACGCAAATGCTGGGAATTAACATTATTAACGCATAAATTGCAACGATTATCGCAGCTATCATCGAAACTGTCAGCCATAAATCCAAGTTTACAGAGCCGTTGCCGGACAAGGCGCTATATACAGTATTCTGCAGTTTTGCCATTGTCGCGCCGGCCACAATGGCAACCGCAAAGTTTATCAGAGTAAATGTCCAATATTCCTTCCGGCTTGCCCGCCCACTCAATACCGCGTATTTTTTTAAAACTTCAAAGTAATAATTCATAATTTAATATATCAACCGATTTATAAATTATACCAAAAAGCCGCTTACTAAGCGACATTTTCAATTCAAATCTACTCTGGCTCGCCATATACTGGAACCTGCTTTGTGTTGCTTTCGAGGCTTAGCCCGTTTTATTGAGACACAACTTCACACCCTTTCTCGTTGCAAAAATAATAAGCCCGCGGAATTTGCTTTGAATTGGAATGGTCGCAAATTTCCCTGGTAAATGATCTGCTATTTTCCAGGTACGCTTTTACGCTCCAAGTTTGTAGATCATTATCGCCTCCCTTAATGCCGCTGCCGTCCGCATCGGTATACTGCTCGCCTGTTGCCGGATCGGTGATAACCAATGAAAGTATGCCATCGTTTACAAGATCCTGTTGGGTATCTGCGTAGCGAGAATATTTTTGGTGATACAAATCCTGCGCCGCTTTTATTTGGCGCAAGTCCGACATTCTTCTTGCGTCTCTTGCCTTAAAATTTGCCCCGCAACCGCACATGGAAACCAGCGACAAGCCCAAGAAGATAAAAATAACGATCACGACGATACAAACTCGCAAAAAATTGATCCCTAAAGCTGGCGTTGTCAATTTGACTTTTTCAATATTTATAAAAAGGTGCGTCGCCAAGCCAAAGACAACGGCGCCAACCGGCAGGACGACAAACAAATACCAAAAAATGCGTGAAAGGAAAAAAGTAGTAAAATCAAATCCGAAACAAGAAAAAGGATGTCTAAGCAATAAATCAATATAGCCGCCGGCAATCGAGTTAAAAATCACGAAAATAATAAAAAAGACAATAAAAATTATCAGCAGCAGTTTGCTGCTAAAATCAAGCCACCGCGCAATCTTTTCGGCTTTCTTGGTTTCCATAATGAATCATTATACCAAAAAACCGCCCTTTTGCGATAATCGCGCGACAAAACCAATATAAAAAGCCGCCCCGTGGACGACTTTTACGGCCCAACCTCACTCCGGGTCACCTGGCGGATTTCGAACCTGTTTGGCATAGTAGCAAATTTTTATGATATTATATTGTTCGGTTGATCTATTATGACAATTCAAGAAGGCGATTGGGTCAATACTAATGACAGACGGCGTATAGAGTCTGATCCGTGTGGAGCATTAAAGGGCCGGTTCAGAATCGACATAGTCTATCATACGGAGACCGGCACGGTCCTCCATTTAGAAGGACGGCCGCCCAAGGAGTTTATAAATGTTTTACACTTTGATCTGGTCAAGACATATGACGGCCTCAATGCCAAGGGACATATAGATAGCTACGGTAAGCGCGCGGAATTGATAATGCGATTACCCCGCCGCGATTATTATCTTAAAACGATAAATATCGACGGCGAATATCACACCGTAGCTGTCGCCGCAAAGCGCATAGATACCGATGTCCAAAGCCTGATAGCCACAAGCCCACACAAATGGGCAGAGCTGGAAAACATCGGCGGATTAGTTTATTGGGCCGGCAAATGGACAACGCCAGGAAAAGCGGGACTTTGGTGATTTGCAAGAATCTTTCTTGAACTTCTCCTAGTCCTTTTTATTTTGGAAAAAAATCCAGCTACAATTGCCACCAAGGATTACGAGTCCAAACCTCCCGCAAAGGATTGCGAAATTCAGCTTCAATTTTGGCAGGCTCGTCTGGCGTACGATATTCGAATCTGCTTGGTTCAATAAAAAAAACTCTGAACAGACGCTAAAGAAAATCGGCCCAGAGATTATCTGAACCGATCGAACAAAAATAATCTTCCGCAAATCTTAATCGTAGCCGCCTTGGACTTCGGGCAGATCCTTGAACTCTTTTTTGGATTCGATGAGATTTATCATAAAATCGGAAAATTTCCGGTAAGCCTGGATGATCTGGCCCGAGCAATCATCCCAACTAATCTCTTTGAGCAAAGCGCCGTCTTGCACCTTGAGATAATAATTTGAACATGGGGTTATCGCTACGTTCGTATCTGTTCCCGTTTTAATTTCGCTTGCCCTGTTCAATAAGCCCAATTCATTTATTTTTTGCCGGACACTGGCCTTTTCCGCTTGCGTTAACTTGAAATCAACGGTAATCGACGGAGCGGCGATCATATCTTTGGTGAATTTGTTGGTAAAGGTATCCAGCACATTTACACCGCCAACGCCGTATTTGAAAACCAAATTGAAATCGCTGCTGCTGCTTGTTTTGACGGCGCCCGGCAGGCAACAACATAGTTTTAAGCCTGTCGAAACGTTGGTCCAATCTATCCAGCTTGATTTCAGGCCCGGATAGTAAACTTCTTTGTTATCAATGCAATACGACCCGCCGCTTCCCTCCGCATCCGTATGTTCATCTACCCGGCCGGAAACATACCCGATATCTTTGCACGCCTGGTCGCAGCTTGGAATTTTATCATTTTTCACACATTTTCCAACCGAAGGATATTTATTTATATCATACCCTTGGCAGTGCAACCCCGCGCAACAATCGATCGGCGGAACAATACAATCGCACCCCGGACCACAGTTGCATTCAGTCGACAATTGGCCGCACGCAACCCCCTCCCCGGCGCAAAAATCAGAGGCAATCGGCGTATTTGGTTTTTTGGGGGTGATCTCCGTTTTTTTCAGTTCGTCGGCTTGCGACAGCGACTCCGTCTGTTTAATCGTATCGTTGATATAAACAATTAATCCGCCGCCAATGGCGCCGGCAACCAATGCCACGATGATAATAAAAATCCAGTTTGTCTTTCCCTGTTGAATAAACATATTCAAAATATTTTTATTTATTAAGCCATTGTACCAAAAACATCCCTCTCGAACAATGAGGGCGGCGATTTGAGTCGCTCGAATCAGGTATCGAAATTTGAATTCATTTTTCGGCAAGCCGCAGAATCTAGGCCTGTCGAAGGGATCGTCTGGCGGACGATATTCGAATCTGTTTGGCTCAATAAAAAAAGAAAAAGAGACTTGATGTATTCCGGTCTCTATTTAAGAAAGCTCTCTGTGGCCTGCCTCATTTCATCAGCTAACCCCATAGAGACGTTGGTATTCCGTCGCTACCGACACTTGGCCTTGAAGTATTTAAGGTTATAAATACCCCTTGCCTCGCCCCCGTTCTGCTATATCTATTGTGGAGGTAATTCCAACGGCGCAGCGCAATGTCAATCCTACTTCTCATTGTTGCAGCTGCGTATGAGCTGGAACCCACTTTGATGTCACGCATTATGTCCAGCAAATCTTCGTATTTGATACTGGCCCTGAATTTTTCGCCCAGCGACATAGTCACATCTGCTTCGTTAAACCTTATCTTGTGTATCGGCAGGCACAAAGGCGGCACAATGGGAAAACCAACTGGAATTTTGGGAAATAGTCCAAACGGATAGGCAAGGACACGAACTCGCGTATCAACAAAACCAACAAGCACGAAAGTGCACGGAATATTTGACTTACCCTGCCCCTCAACCCACTCTTTTAGCCACGCATAGCACTGCTCGCCACATGATTCGCCTTCTCGCAATTTAGGCAAAACTATGTATTCTTGGCCGACAAGAAATTCTCTTGCTTGTTGGCCATCATCGCATTGCCATTTATTGTCATCACGAACAGGCCCAAATGCACCGCAACCTGCACGCTCTAAAATATTTGCCAATCGCTTGCTGGAACCAAATGATTTCCCTATCTTTAATTTTTTTATGAGCATTCCTCCTTTCCATTATTTCTATATCTTTCTCAAATTTTGTCAATGACAAATTGCTGGTCATCGCGCGTCAAAACCCACGACAAAATATCTATCGGTTCGGGTTTCCGCAGAGAGTAAATACAATTTTAATTCAATTGTGGCAGACCCGCCCTAAGCGACCAAAGTGAGTCAAAAGGGTCGTCTGATAGACGACGTTACGCCTGTCTTATCGTTAATGAAACAATGATAAGGTGGGTATTATTATTAAAAAAGGATACCCTAATGGTATCGCATAACGCACAGTTTCGATACAACGCCTAATTTTATTAAGGCCCGTAAAATCACTTTCAAAACAAACCACAAAGCGACAATCTCCAACGCCGTCACAACAACATAAGAGATTATCAGATTACTGTCGATAGAGGCGAATGGCCCTCCGATTACAAATCCTATAAAGATTGGCAAAACTAGGATCAATATCCCAGATACAATCGCTATAAAGGATACTATTGGATTTTCAATCGGACGATGATTATCGTCATATATCATTGCCCAAATAACCGCACACCAAAGCACAGTCAGCACGACAGCATATGCCAGTAGATCAATCGCATTGTTCCCAGTAAGCGAAGGATATGGCATACCACCCCAAAACGAATACGCATACATGACTAAGTCTCCATTTGATTAAATAGATTATAACATACATTATTAAATATTGTCAATCTAACCGGCCTAAAGCCGGGACTTGCGGCTACGTCTCTATCAAGCATTTGCCTGCAATACTTCACCAACATAACCAAAAACCGCCCCCTGGGCGATCATCGGTTCGAATCTCTTTAGAGTCGTCCAGCAGACGATGTTTAAACCTGTTTGGCTAATTTATCCGAATACAAAGTTCAACATTAATGTCTAATTAGTTTCTTATCGCTTCCAAGCAAACCAAAATAGGTAAAATAACGGTCAAGGCTTTCCAGACCGCTGCTGTATTCCTTGCCGCCGGTAGCCGCATCGCAAAAAACTTCGTAGGCGCGGCAAATTTCTTTTTTGCGTCCGGCGGACCAGCGCTTGTCGGCCAAGGTCAAAAAAAATAATTCCTGGCCGCGGGCCACCGCGCCCCAAAACCGAACCTCATCCTTGCCCTGCGCCAACCATGCCCGGCTAACTTCACTGCCAATATTCCCCATCTGTTGGGCGAGCGTTAATTCAAACCACCTGCCAGAAGCCAAATTTTTGTGTAAGATTTGCCCGCTCATTGTTTTATCAGCTTGTTAACAATTTCTATTATATTTTTTTGCGTCTCCGCATTGTCAACGCCGCGGGACCGATTGCCAAATGCCGGCTTAAGGTTGATCATCGAATCGAATTCGATAAAACCGCCATCTTGTTTTTCGGGATATAAATTAATCCCCCAAACAAATTCCTGGTTCGAGCATTCCTGTTTGTTTCGCGTTTTTAAAAAGATATCGCATTGTCATAAATTTTTTTCGCTTCTTCGTGGATTTCGGGAAACAAGGCTTCCAACCTTTGGCCAACAAAAGGATCATCGTCATCGCTGTTTAACATTTCAAAAAACTGATACGAATTGCCTTTAGAAGCGCCACCTTGGTGAAACACTCCCAAGTCTTTAAGCGCTTTTAAATTTAAAATCGCCAGCTGATAAGCTTTTTTTTGGCGTTCGTTTGAAACGTTAAATTCAATCGCCCAGGCGGTTGAATTATTTTTAAACGGTTTTACGACCGCGAGCTCGGCCATTTTAAAAGCTTCTCTTTTTTCGCCGTTTTCGGATTCTTGCAGCATCGGCGCATTTTCAATTGAATATGCCATTTTTTTTCGCAAAATTTTATCTTACAAGATTAAATTTCTTCCAATGGATGACAAAAAAATAATGGCCCGGCTTGCCCGCGCCAGCCTTCCCCGTCGCTTGTCACGCCGCGTCCGCGCACGTTTCGGGCGCGTACGCGACGATTATTATTTCCATAGCTTTGTTACCTTTTTTGGCGATAAATCCGGTCGAAAAGAACCGTGAGAACTTTCGTCCAGGTTGGCCAAAGCCACCTTAAAGTCATCATAATTCATAGAAATAATCATCTTATCTTCAGGCCATATATGCCTGCCCCCGACCTTCCCCTGGTAATATCTATCGTAATAATCCAAAAAATTAATGTGCGGTTTTTTTGTTGCCAGTGGAGCAAAAAAAACCAAACAGCCCGGCTGGCTTGGAAAAATTTCCGTTTTTTCATACCTGTCGCGATTGATCAAACCCAAAATCCTTCCCGCCTGCGCAGGATCGACGAGCATCGCCACCACCGGCGGCCTGTCTTTATTCCCGATCGGTTTAACGATTATAAATTTATTTTTCAGCGATTCCGGGAATTTGGGAAGATTTTCAAGGAACTTTCCGCAAACGTTTCTATTTTTAAAAACTTTTTCTTTATTCGTGTAAACATCGACGGTTTCCTGGTCGCCAATCGGAGCTAGTTTTAAAAAATAAGACGCCCCCAAGCACGATTGAGGGTATTTTTTGGCATCAAAAAATATTGTCTGTTTTGTAAAAAAAGACCTGGCTAAAGCCACGCAGGCGGGATCGCCGAAATTTTCGCCTTGTTTTGGCAATTTTACGGAATAAAAAATTCCCAGAATTTCTGTTTTTATCCCTAACGTTTTTTTGAATTTTTTAATGGTGTCCGGCATATCATTATTTTAGATAAAAAAGATGGGAGAGTCTATGGCTTTAAGCATAGACTCTCCCAAAAAAACATCGAGTCAACGCCTCGGATTGCAACTGAGATGCCCTTTTAGCGGACATCCGTCGCAGGATGGCGGGATCATGTCGGCCAACCTCAACCGGTCCCGCGGAATATGCGGGCAGTAGTAAAAACTGGCGCGGTAGCACCCGGTCATATCAAAAGTGCTTCCGCGGCAACCACCGGTGCATTGTTTGAAATCCGGACACTCGTCTTTGCAGTAGCCATAGATCCAATCTGCCGGATTTTTGATCTGCTGCCTTATGGGCGAGGCCAGGATCTCATCAAGACTTGTTTCCATAATGTTGCCGTAGTTAATGCCGGGAAACCCGACGCAGGGGATCGCCGTTCCGTCCACCAAAAAATGGATGGACGTTTCTTGCATGTGGCAAGTCTTCCCATACGCCTGAGGAGAAAGAAACTGGGCGCCCGGTAACGAGAACTCTTCCCTGTCGATCCGCTGGAATTCCGAAAGAACCTTCTTCATTTCGCCTGGCGACACATCTTCGTTGCAACCCCTTTTGAATGCCTGCCCTTCCTTGGTAAACTCCATCACGGGCTCGTAGCCGTTTTCCCTTGCCCATCGGAACACTCCGAAAATGCTCCCGCTCTCAACGACCGGCTTGGTAATACAGCACTGGACGCAGATCCTGTTTGCCGAAAAATACTTCTGGATATTTTTCCAGCCCGCAACACTGGTGTCCAGATGGTTGCCTCCGCAGAGGAATTTTTCCATTGCCCTGGCGCTTTCGTCAACGGCAACCGTGTGCCGCTGAGCAGCCACCACCACCCCAGTCCCGGCAACCTGACGGCACAAATTTTCGTCCGCCAGAAAATCGGCATTGGTTACAAGGATCACGAGCTTGAACTTTTTTTTCGCATAACGCAAGATATCCAGAATGTCAGGCCGGGTGCCTGGCTCCCCGCCCAGGATATAAATTTCCGGAAATTTAAGCCTGGCGCCTTCGTCAACGATCCTGCGGAAAACCTCGATTGGCATATCCCTGTGCTTTAACACCGCAAAGCACGTTAAGCACTTTCGGTTACAACGATCGGTGATATCCACGCCGATACCGACAAACCCACTATTATTGGATGTTATTTCTCGAAATGGCATAACAACCTCCTTTTTTAGATTGATTATTTGAAAGAACTATTGAGAAGTTACGCGTTTGCGTATAAAAAAACTTCTCGTCTCTGGGGCGTAGATAAGCTACGCAACAGGGACGAGAAGTATTCTCGCGGTACCACCCCGATTCCCGATTATAAAAATAATCGGGCGCTTTCATCGACTCTGCCCCTTTTTTGGGCTTCAACGATTATCCTATGGTTACGGAGGAAGCCGAGCTCTCACTTACGCAAGAGCCACCTCATCGGGCCCAACCCCGGCTTATGCCGGGACCCGAGTCAACGGTTTTATAATTTTCAATGATAATTTATCTTATCACACTCAATACCACGCCGTCAACGGTATGCGTCCCAAAAAGTGTTAGGCATTTTATCATCAATATCTTTAAAAATTATCGGGTTTTGTCAGCAATTTTTATTTCCAATTCGTCCATATTCTTTGAAAATTCTTTTTCGATATCGATCCCCAGTTCCTCGGCGATCACCAGCACCGACCATAAACAGTCGGATAATTCGTGGGCCAGTTTCGCGTCGACATCATCGATCTTTAGCAACCCGCCCTTGGTCATAACAAGTTTCATCAACTCGCCAGCGTCCGCCACAAACCCCTGCGTCCTCTCCGACACGCCCCACGGTTTTCCCGCCGTCTTTATCTCCATTTTGGCATACGCAGCTCTTATAGATTTTGCCTGATTGATAAGTTATTTTTTGTTCCATAATTTAAAATTATCAGATTTCTATTAATCCTAGGCTGATTTCCAAAGCGCAATTAACTTGTTCCGTGGTACTGGCATCAAGAACGCCCAATTTTTTACCAAACATTGATCGTTAATACCTTTGGCGCGCAGATGATTTATCGCGTAATCCATTATTTTTTACCGATTCCGTTCCTTCTTTGGCTTTCCAAAACCGCCAATCTTTCCAGTTTCGCCGTTTCTTTGTCGGCATAACGGATCCTTAAAGTACCGGCCGGTTTACCGTCCGAATAAGCGATAATGTGCTCGGCCTCGTCGTCTTTGCCGTCAAAATCCAGTTTTTCATCAATTCCCTGTCCAACAACAAAAACCCGCCGCCTGATTTCCATGGCTTCAGTGATCTCGTTTCGATCTTTTGTAATTTTTATTTCGATATTGTTATCTGCCATGGCTTTTTTGATCTTATTTCAGACCATGTATGACAATTTTCCTGGAGAAAATCAACGCCGCAACTATATCTCTTTGTATTTCTCTCATACAAAAAATTTAGTTTATTGTTAGACTTTTTTGGCCGGAATAATTTTGACAGGCTACATATTTTGTACTAATATTCCTACAGTTCTAAATGGTGATGGAAATGACACTGACTACGGATAAGAGCAGGGATTTCGCGCTCAAAGCATTAGCAGAAAGACGAGCAGATCCTCCGGACCAGATTAACAACGCAAGTCTTTATGCCGGTTCCAACATGTATTATTACTGTATTAGTTGTGGACATCTATCCGATGTTTTGCCAGAACTTTGGGACCCGCGCGTCACACAACCAAAAAAAATTTGTAATGAATGTCAAGCTCTAAAAGATCTTGGCTGGCTCGAATAAATCGAGCTTCTTTTATTTTTAGGCGCCGTGACATTTCTTGAATTGCGATATAAATGGGAAAGGATTTATTCCAAATATCAGTTTTTTGAATAATTCTGCTGATGGAGGCGTTAATTTGATATTTGCCAATTCGCTCAAATCAGCCCAGCGATATTTTACCAAATCATCGTTGAGGACTACCGTGATTTCGCTTGATTCTTTATCATCGATCTCAACTTTGTAAACGAAAAAATTCATTTTGCATAAAACATCTTCTCCGGTCGCCAAAGTCTTTTTCGTTTCGCCTCTCCCCGCGTCATCAATCAAATCAATTTTGTAATCAGAGATATTGATTCCCGTTTCTTCCATCACTTCTCTTTTTAACGCTTCCTCCTTGTTTTCCCCCGAATCAATTCCGCCGCCAGGGATATGCCAGCAGTCGGAATAAATACCCCCTTCCTTTTCATCCTTCATCCCCTGGAACAGCTTTCCATCTTTAGAAAATATTAAAGCTGAAACTATGTCCCTTTGTATTTCCCTCATTCATTAAATTATATTATTGTCCGCAATATTTTTTCTTCCATAACCCAACATGGGGGATTATTTTTCCGCTTTTTTTTGTTTTGATAAATACTCATCCCATTGCTCCCTTAACCTCCCCTTAGCCTTAATGACATTTTCCATGCCGCCGTGAATTTTTTCAATGATCGTTAAAAGTGTTTCTTCAAATTCCTTATCGGTACATTTGGGTTTCGATATTTCTGTGAAAAGCCCCGGGGCAATTTTGTCGATTGCTAATGCCAATTTATGCAGTCCCTCGGCTGATGATCGAGCTTTTGTCATAATTTGAAAAAGGTTTGGATCTTTTTCACATAATAATTCCATACCATAAGCCGCAAAAGCACTTCTGGTAATTGTAGCGTCACCCTTCGGCTCAACTATTAAATATTTCATTGGCAGAGGTATAACTTTCTCATCTATAATGAGCTGAACAGTATCGTTCAGTCCGACATTAGCATCTTTTGCTCCGAGAGATTCTTTAAGTTTTGCCAATTCTTGATTGTTCGCAAAACGTTCGAAATATTTACCCGCTTGCATCTCCGCCCATCCCTCTTCCAAAAACCATCCTTGGGGTATTTTATTGCCGGGCAAGCAAAAACCGGATCTGGGAACACTAAATTCATTGTTATCATAGACCAATACCTGATGTGAATTGGCTGCATGTTCCAATTCATGCAATAAAACCCTTTCAGTATAAATTGCTCCATTGACAGCCTCACATTCTTTTTCTCTTTTAAGAAAGACTAAGTCTATATGGGGTGAATAAGTGGCGCATGCTTCATTTTTTTCTATATTCTTGGGATACAAATTCAATTCATTAGTTATCTTTTTTATTTTTGGCAAATCCTCTCCGTTGAAAATTATATAAGGCTTTACGGTCAAGCCTTGTTCACGAATGAAATCCTCTACCCTTTCTAGATTTATACCTTCGATTTTTTCCTTTGGAAATTCCTTCAAAAGATTTTCTTTTATTTTAAGAAAATGTTCCGGTGGTTTAGTAAAATATTCCGGGTTTTCTGTATCTGTATTTTGATTTTCAAAAAAATGTTTTTCGTCCATTTGATTAACAATCATCTACCGTGGCTTTTATCCCATTAACAGAAGCTTCTCTTCATTGCGAGCCTGCAAAATGTCATTTACCGTGACATTTCTTGTATTTCTTTCCCGACCCGCAGGGACAGGGGTCATTGCGGTTTACTTTGGCAAAATCCTGGCTGGCCGGCTGGGCCGGCGCGGATTTTAACTCCATTGTCGGCACCGACTGGGTTGAGAATTTAAACAAATTTTGGACAATATTGGCCTCGATGGCTTCCAGCAGTTGGCGGAATTGCTTGTTGGCTTCGTTTTTGTATTCCACCAGCGGATCCTGCTGCCCATAGGCGCGCAGGCGCACCGCGTCACGGATGTGCTCCATAGTATCCAGATGGTCCTGCCAGAAATAATCGATCGTTTGCAAAATAATGGCGCGCCCGGCCTTGGCAAGCGTTTCTTTTCCAACCTCCTCTTGGCGCTGGGCAAATTCCGGCGTCAGGTTCGCCTTGTCGATCAGTTCTTTGAGATATGCGTAAATTTCGTCGTCGGTTTTTTCCAGCGCCTCGTAACGCTTGCGGTAGATCACCTCGCGGTGCTTGTTCATCACGCTGTCGTAATCGGTCAGGTGTTTCCGGATATCAAAGTTCATGCCCTCGATCTTTGTCTGCGCGTCTTCAATGGATTTGGACAGGATTCCGGCTTGGATCGGTTCATCCTCGGGCATCTTTAACATATCCATCATTTTTTTTATCCGGTCGCCGCCAAAAATGCGCAACAGATCGTCATCAAGGGAAACAAAAAACTGGGTCGTGCCCGGATCGCCCTGCCGGCCGCCGCGCCCGCGCAACTGGTTGTCAATGCGGCGCGCGTCGTGGCGCTCGGTGCCGATGATGAACAACCCGCCGACTTTCTTTACTTTTTCGGCTTCGGCGACGTCGGGCGGATTGCCGCCCAGAATGATGTCCACGCCGCGACCCGCCATGTTAGTGGCGATGGTCACGGCGCCGTAACGGCCAGCCTGCGCGATGATCTCGGCTTCGCGCGCGTGGTTCTTGGCATTCAAAATCTCGTGGCGCACCCCCTCGCGGCTCAACAACGCCCCCAAATATTCGTTTTTTTCGACCGATCGCGTACCAACCAGCAACGGCTGGCCGATCGCATGGCGCGCCTTGATCTCGGCCACCACGGCGGCAAATTTGCCCTTCTCGGTCTTGAAAACCTTGTCAGGCAGATCGATGCGGACCAATGGCTTGTTGGTCGGAATCGGAATACAATCCAAGATATAGACCTTGTCGAATTCCTCGGCCGACGTCAACGCCGTACCGGTCATGCCCGACAGCTTGCCATACATCCGAAACAGATTTTGGAAAGTGATGGTGGCCAGCGTCAGCGATTCGGGCTGGACTTTCACGCCTTCCTTGGCCTCGATGGCTTGGTGCAAACCGCCCGACCATCGGCGGCCGGGCATCAGGCGCCCGGTAAACTCATCGATAATAATAACCTCCCCATCCTTGACCACGTAGTCGCGGTCGAGCTTGTAAAGCGCTTGGGCGCGCAACGCCTGCTCCAAGTGGTGAAGGTATTTGCTGCCCATGTCTTCGTAGATGTTGTCGACGTTCAAAATGTGCTCGACCTTGGCGATCCCCGCTTCGGTAAGCGTGGCGGCCCGGTCTTTTTCGTCAATGTTGTAATCGATATCTTTCTCAAGCTTTGGCATGATGCGCGCGAAATCCAAATACCACTTCGAACTTTCTTCGTCGGGAGCGGATATTATCAACGGCGTGCGCGCTTCATCGATCAAAATCGAGTCCACCTCGTCGACGATAGCGTAGTGCGGCGGTCGCTGGGCGCGATCCTGGGCGCGATAAACCATATTGTCGCGCAAATAGTCAAAACCAAACTCGTTGTTGGTGCCATAGGTAATGTCGGCCGCGTAAGCCTCCTGGCGGCTGCAGGGACGCAAGAAATCTTCCTCGACATGAAACGACCCGAGATTGTCACGCATCGTATCGTCGGCTTCCTGCGCCTTTTTATAATTTGGATCGTAGATAAACGATTGTTCGTGGTTGATGCAGCCGCACGACAATCCCAACGCATAATAGATCTGGCCCATCCACACCGCGTCGCGGCGGGCAAGGTAATCATTAACCGTAACCAGATGCGCGCCCTTACCCTCCAGGGCATTCAGATACATCGGCAGAGTCGCCGTCAAAGTCTTGCCTTCGCCGGTTTTCATTTCCGCGATCTTGCCCTGGTGCAGCACAATCCCACCCATGACCTGCGCGTCATAGTGTCGCTGGCCCAGATTGCGGCGGGCAGCTTCGCGCGCCAGAGCAAACGCCTCGGGCAGGATATCGTCCAATGTCTTGCCTTCGGAGAGTTGTTTTTTGAATTCCGCGGTCTTTTCCTTCAGCCGCGTATCCGAGAATTCCTTGAAGGTTGCTTCCAATTCATTTATTTGCTCAACCGTGGGCGCCAGTTTTTTGAAATAATTTTTATTCTCGTCGCCAAGAATTTTGGTTAAAAATGACATGTTTATTTTTAGGGGAGTTGTATTCGGTTCGCGAGAGCCATTCCTCTTCCCGAGACGCCTGGCCCCTGCGACACCCCTCGCGTTACAAGCCTAATTCTATGTTATTTTACAAAAAAAGAAAGGGGGCGACCCCCGATCTTTTTAGCACGACCCGATATGGTTGTTATTACTTATTGCGCGACTTTTCGATCGTTTTTTCCTTAAAAGTCGTGATCTGGCGCTGCAGGTCGTCTCTTACCGCATCGATCGCTTTTTCCAAATCATCGGCGGATTTAGCGGCGCGCAGAGTGTGGCGGGGAAAAGTCAGCAAAACCTCGGCCCGGCAAATATCCCCCTTACGGTGGTGCAGGGTGGTCTTACCAACCTCGACCGTCGCTTCCACCTGCGAAACCAGGGCCGGGTCATCCTCTTCCTGTAAAAGATTGAAATATTTTTCCAGAGAGCTGATTTTCTTTTCCACAAAATCCTTTAACGTGGGTGTCAGCTCGATATTCTTCGCTTTTATTATTATGTTCATATTTTTGTTGCTTGTACTTTATTATACCCTATCAGGTTTGCCGCGCAAAAACAACAAAAGGATACAAATCGTATCCTTTTATTGAAGTGAGAAATTAATAGGAATTACTTTCTCTTCTTATTTGCGGCCTTCTTTGGAGCAGGCTTTTTTTTCTGTGCCATGTTAGTGATTAAGTTAAATTTATTTTTTGTTTTAAAAAATAGTCGACCTCTATTTGGAAAATTATTTTTCGCAAAATTTGAAAAAAATATTTTCCTTACTATTATTTTTTCACGCCACGATTTATTGTCAAGTGTTGATAAGTCAATTTTTCTTTTTGAAAAAGAAAAATTGATGGTGAGTCCGCCGAACCATCAAAAAATTTTCCAATCAATATATATTTTTTATTCGAAGTTTCCCGCCGGGGCGGGACCAAATGATGTTTCCTTGAAGGTTACTTCCGGATTACCTAGGGAATCCTCATAACTTTTGTTCCTCGGGCAAGCCCAGGGTCTAAAAGTTATTAAAAACTTTTTATCTTGAACGAAATGAAGAATTACTTTTTTGAAAAATATTTTTTAATGCGATACGAAAAAACGGCTCCGCTAAGGCGGAGCCTTTTTTTTATTTCCGATTTTTTTTCGCGCTACATACCCGACAGCGCGTTAATCTTCGCGCGCGTCATCGGCCCCACAAATCCGTAGCCGGCGCCGCCGGAGTTGACGATGCCATATTTAACCTGGAATCTTTGCACCGCCGCCAAAGTAGCCGGGCCAAAATATCCGCTAACCAATCCGTCAGGATAAATATCCATTCCCTGTGATTTCAAGAACGACTGCAACAATTGCACATCCGAAGATTTCATTCCCGATCTTAGTAGTGATGTGATTTTTAATCCCAATGGATTGCTTAATGATCCGAACGGAATTTTTTTACCAGTCATCACCGCCAATTGCGCCCGTAGAGAAGCGATCAATGTTTGTATCTGGGAGATCGCGGCGATAACTTGCGCCCGGTTCATCGAGGCAACCGGCGCCACCGGCGCCGACCCATGCCCCACCGCCCATCCACCCCCCCCGCCGCCACTACTACCACTGGATCTAATGCAAGTACTTCCACTTAAAGTGTAGCCGGAATAGCAGGTGATCGCACAGCTTGAACTTGACACTGTGCCATTAAAAACCGAAGTAACTGCGCACAGAACATTAACCGTGTAAGTCTTAGTTTTGCCGCCGTAAGTGATCGTCAAGGTCTGGCCGGTCGCGGGCGCCGAACTGTCAAAACCGGTTACATTCGCGGAAGTGATGGATTCGGTCGAAGTAGAATTATCACTATATGTTCCGACAACCGTCAAGCCGCTGATATCCAATGAATCGCCAACAGTGTAAGAAAGATTGGTGGCCGGAGTCGCGATCGCAATGCTGGCCAGAGACGAAACGGTAGGAGTCGAAACGGTATTGGCAATGAGCGTAACCGCGGTCTGCGCCAACGCCCGGCCGTTCAACGTCGCGCCTAATTGCATCGCGATATTTTTCAGATCCAGAATATTTCCGCTGAAAACCGATGTCGTTCCCAGTGTCGTTGTTCCAGTAACTTGCCAGAAAATGTTGGAGGCTAGGCAACCATTGCTCAAGGTAACAACAGCGCCGTTGCCCACAGTTAAATCTTGCGCTATCTGAAAAATGAAAATCGCGCTCGCGTTGCTCTGGCAATCAAGGGTGACACCAGTATTTATCGTAACCCCTGTGCTCCATTTGTAGAGTCCGGGATAAATGGTATCCCCGCTGATATTGCCGCCATCCAATTCAGTCGCGGTTGGATTCGTCCTTGCCGCGGCATCGGTATACGCCGCCTCCATGTCGTGCACCGCCGTGGTCAAATTGGTGGGAGTTGGCTCCGCATAGCCAGGCGCGTATACATTTCCATTTACCAAAGCCGATTTAGAAAATAAATTCGAGGCATCCATCACCTGCCCAAATCCGGTTATGGCGGTCGCGGCAATCGGGCTCACCCCGATATTTCCATTAATTGAAGTCACGCCAGTGGTTGAAATCCCCGTCTTTGCCAATATCGCGTAATCACCCGCTGTCCCAAGACCCACCGCCGAAACAGCCGCCGGAACCGCTACATTGGCGGCAGTTCCGAAGGCATAACCTGTTTTTACCACATTTACGGTGTAGGTCGTTCCCGCCGCGAGGGTTGCCGCCACCACATAGGTTGCGCCGCTGTCTGTTGTCGTTGCGGAAACGATTGCTACCGTTGTCGTTCCATTAAGAAGCGTGAAATCGCCAACCACAAGTCCGGCCACCGAAGGAGCCAGTCCCAAGGTGAACCCTGTCGTTGCCGGAACGCTTACCGTTTTTGTCACCGACACATCAGCCGCTACGGTTACTATTACCTTGTAGTACATTATCGCGGTGCCTACCGTTGCCTTGATAATGAAGAAATCTTGATTGGTAATCGCTTCATTCGCATAACCTGCGGCAGCTGTAATATCGCTTACACTGGGCGTGGCGCCGGTGGCATACTTAACCGCTTTAACGGTTTCCGTCGTGCCGTTGTTCTTATCAAACAATGTTACAAATCCGGCTCCGCCGGTTATGTCTGCCGCTTTCGCCGCGGATATTGTCACCGATCCCGGAATTATGCCGATGGTTGATGTCGCGGACGTTCCCAAATCGGTTACGGTTTGGCCCTTTACCGTTGACGATGCTTTTAATGTCGCGGAAAATATCGGCGATCCGGCTGTAACCGTTAAAGAATTATTGAAAACAGCATTAGTATAATTTGCGTCTCCAAGCGTATTGGTTACCGGACCGTTGAAAATAGCGCCGGTGTAATTGCTATTGCCGCTGGTATTGGTAACCGCGTGGAATGTATTACCGGGAGTGACTACCGTTGCCACGTCCGCTGTCGTAAAAGCGGCATTAAATGTGCAGTTTGTGAATGTCGAGACTGCCGTGCTCGCGGTAACAGCGCCTGTAAACACCACGTGGTCATAGGTCGCCGCGTTGCTGGCCGTAACCGCGCCCGTGATGGTCAAATTCTTAAATGCCGTTCCGGTTCCCGGCGTAATGGCCGCCGTTAACGCCGTGCCGTCAAATTGTTTTGCCGGATTTGTTGATGTGACGGCCAGAGCCACTGAACCGCCCGAAAAGCTGATATTGTCTGCCAATAACGGTGTAGTATTGCTGGTTGTCAGCGCGCCGGAAAACGCGACGTCCACCACGGAAAAACGTTTCCCGGTCCCGGTGAGCGCTGCAGTGTCGCCTATTATACCGCCGGGGGTTGTGCTGTTATTCATCAATACAGAATCATCGGCATTTACCGTGATCGTTGGATAACCAGTAACGGTCAGACTGTATCCGTTAAGATTTATCGTTTTGGCGGCGTTGCTCAAAACCAATGGCGCGGTCAATGTGATATTTTGACCCAAGTCTATTACTACGCCTACCGTAGAAGTAGCCGCGGCCGCAACCAAATCGCTGGAAGTGATTACCGTCATATCAGCCGACGCGGTTCCTGCGAACATTAAAAAACCGGCGGTCAGAAAAACCGCGGTTAAGCCAATGGAAAAAATTCTATTTAGATTGTTCTCGAGCATATTTTTTATCATTTTTTAATTGATTTTTTTATTTTATTTTCGTTGCGTTCAATAACGATAATACTTATCGCTTTTGATGATAAATATGTAATTTATTATAAATATTTTTCTTTTCATTTTTTATTTTTAATGTGTGTTAAAAGGCGCGAAATCAACGCCAGCAAGGTCGTTTCAATAATCTATTTTAATTATAAAGTAATTGATAATATCCCACAACACCGCAACCCTGCGCAATGTTGTGGATAAATCACAACCAAAAAAATCTATTTTAATTTACTGTCCATGGCACAGACAGTATTCACGATCTCAATTTCTTCTTTTAAATCAACGTTAAATTTTTCTTTTACGGCGCGCTTGATTTCGGCGATGAGTTCCAAAACGTCGGCGGCTTTGGCGCCGCCGGCGTTAACGATAAAGTTAGCGTGCTTGGGCGAAACCTGCGCGCCGCCAACCACATAGCCTTTCAAGCCGCAATCCTCGATAAGTTTGCCGGCAAAAAATCCTGGCGGGTTGGTAAACACCGAACCGGCCGACGGATGGTCCAGCGGCTGCGTCGTGATTTTTTTTTCCAGGTATTCTTTCATGAGAAGGTCAATTTCCGCAGGCTCCCCTTTTTTAAAAGCCAACGACGCCGAAACAATGACCAGTTTTTTATTTTGTTTGAAAATGCTGTCGCGATAGGCAAAATCGCATTGGCTTTTTTCAAATACGCGCGACATAAAGTCCTTGTCGGAAATTTCTACCGCCCGCACCTTGACAACAGCATTGCCGATCTCCTGATGGAACGCCCCGGCATTGCCGCGAATGGCGCCACCGACGGTCCCAGGAATCCCGGCCGCCCACTCAAGGCCGGCCAACCCGTTATCACGGGCAAAATTGGCCAGCTTTGCCAAAGACGTCCCAGCGCCGACGATCAAATTGGCCTGGCCTTCTTTATTCTGGATTTCGATCGAATCGTTTCGCATGCGGATAACCACCCCGGGAAATCCGGCGTCGGAAAACAACACATTGCTGCCGCCGCCCAAAATGAAAAACGGATAGTTCGACGAGCGAGCCACCTGGAGCGCGGCAACAACTTCATCTTCGCTGGCCGCCGCCAGCAGACAACGCGCCGGCCCGCCTATCTTATAGGTGCAATATTCAGCCAGCGGTTCGTTTTGTTTGATGTCGTATTCCATGTATAACTTAATGGGCCGGCGCCTCGATAAATAAATATATAGGCAAGCCGGCCCGGTTTTATCTTATCAAAGTCACTTGGTTTCTGTCAAAAAAATCCAACCGGACGATACCGCGTCAGGGCTTGGATCCGTCAGCCGGCAGCTTATTGCCAATCTTTTTTTTAATGCTTTCAATCTGGTAGATCATGGTAAGTGACTTGGAATGGTCGGGCTGCAGAGCCAGCGCCTGGTTTGCCAACGCCAAGGCGTCGTCGATCCGCATCTCAAACAGCTTGGTCTGCGCCAAATTCCAATAACCTTCCTGGTCATTGGGTGAAAGTTTTATCGCGTCTTTTAAGGTGGATTCCGCCAAAACGAACTTCGAACCGTCGATCAATCCCCAAAAAGTATACAAATCCCCCAAAACGATACGGGATTTATAATCAAGCGGATCGGCTTGGATATTCTGGCTGATCAGGCCCGTCAAAAACACGAATTCTTTTACCTGCTGATCATCCGATATGTTTTGGCTTTTATTTTGCGCGGCATCCAAAAAAATCTGGGCAAAAAAATCACTAATCTGATTTCTCCCCATAGGAGAAGCCGAGAGCGTTTCCTGGTAGGAATTCAGGCGATCATCGCTGCCAAACGGATTATCGTTCTTTTCCACAACCTGGCCGGTCGGCGTTACAAACGATTCGGATCTGGCCGTAGCCACCGTCGAGTAATCGGCCAGCAGCGGCCCGATGACAAAATTGAAAAAACAAATCAGCGCGACCACCACCAAGGCTAGCCATTCAAACCAGCGCAATCGCCGCTCCCCTCCCGGCAATATTTTTGAAGTTAACTTGTTCGTTTTTTCCTTTAAAACAGGAATTGCCGGATTAGCCGATTCCACGCAAACAGCCTTGGCCAAACCGCCAAGCGACGCGATAAATCCCAAGCTCAAAAAAAACATGAAATAGCTGTCAATCATATCGAAAACCGTCAAATTCTGCAAAAAATACGCCGCCAGAAGCCCGGTAAACACACCCGCAGCCGCGAAATCGACCGCACCTTCCCGATACTTTTTCCAAAGCATCCAAAGCGCCGACGCGAATATCGCCAGATAACCGGCCAACCCGATTATCCCGGTCGTAACCAAGGTATCAAAAATTATGTTATGAGCCTGGTCAAACCAGATCTCACCGGGGCAACTGGGCGATCCAAAGCATGGGTTATAGAATTTCGTGAAAACAAGGTCGAAATTCTCCGGCCCCCAACCCAACAGGGGCCGCTCCAAAAATCCCTTCCACGCTATCTGCCAAACCACTACCCGACCATGGACCGTTCTTTCGCCGAACCGCGCCTGCATTTGCGAAGAAACCAAATTCCCCGGTAAAGTCGACAAAACAATAACCGACAAAACTCCCACAACCAACGCCGCCAATATTCCGCGGCCAGCCAGTTTCAATTTGCGATTTTTCCTGGTCGCCAGCCAAAGGATCCCGACCAACGACAAGCCAAAGATCAACGACAACTTAACCGCCCGCGCCCCGCTATCAAATATATCATGCAAAAGACCGGCCGACGGTAAAATGTTCGGATTAGTCTGCTGGGCGTGAAACATCCCCAAATTCAACCAGATCGGCGCGCCCTCGATGAGCAGACAAAAAACAAGCAAAAAAAACGCGCTGGCGGCAAAGATCCGTAATTTTTTTGAACCGCTCCATTTTTTTGAAAAAAACAAATAAAAGACCAAAAAAATATTGAACAAAATATAAGCGCCCCAAAAAGAATCGTTGCCGATAAATCCGCCACCGCCAGCATTGGGATCATTGTTGAAGATGGCGTCAAAACCAACGATCAAGGCCACAATGGCGTTCGCGCCAAACAACCGATGCCAATCCCCAATCTTTAGCACCGATGAAGCGACAATGGCCAGCGCCGCCAAATGGCCAAGCATCAAAACTCCGCCCATCCGCTCGAACTTTGACCAAAAACTGATCGAAAAATTGGCGCCAAAAATCGCGCTGACAAATGAAATTGCCAAAAACGCCAAGACCGCGACAATGACCGGGTTTTTAAAATTAGGCCGATAAGCTTTCCATTTCCAGATAAGAAAGACCCACAGAAAAAAAACAACCTCCACTATGGCCATGAAGTAGAGGCTTTTGGGCCCGACAAACAAAAAATAGAAATCCTTGTCGACAACAACAGGCGTCAGCAATAACGCAAAC
>Ga0182027_10002688_pt1 | contig 28600 bp, 20 predicted proteins | sample 712E1DmetaG_FD_121300 | JGI IMG/M metagenome (GOLD analysis project Ga0182027, IMG submission 121300) | Permafrost microbial communities from Stordalen Mire, Sweden - 712E1D metaG (Illumina Assembly) | ecosystem: Environmental > Terrestrial > Soil > Wetlands > Permafrost | place: Sweden...
GTAATAAAATAGTTTTCAGAGTATTTGCTGTTGTGCAAAGACAAACTCCTTATGTAGATTTATATAAATTTGCAGCATAATAAATATAAACAATATTTGCTTTTTCCTTAGAAAACAGGCAGGGTTATACAATAAGGGATTCTAAGATTGATTACAATTTTTACAGGATATAAGTGAAATATTTCATTAAAGTAGTTTTTGCAGGAATGCTAATTAAAAATATGTAATTAAGTTATTAAATTATCAGAGTTAATAATTTTTATTAATCACATATCAATTGATGAACTATAAGGTATTATGCTGTTCATACTTCTGTTAGTTATTAACAATTATAAATTATGAAGCTGTTTTTTAAAACAGCTTTTTATTTATATTTATGCAATTAATATGAATAACAAATTGCAGATTCGATTTCAACTTTCAGGTTGTGCAGCATTTTTAATGTTAGTCATATCATCAATTACTTTATTCGCCAAAACTCCCAATTTAATATTTCATCATTTAGCCGTGGAAGATGGACTATCTCAGAGCACAGTTCATGCAACATACCAGGATAAAAATGGTTTTATGTGGTTCGGTACAGACATCGGTCTCAATAAATACGACGGATACGAATTTACTGTATATCAATTTAATGCACAAGACACCACTTCAATAAGCTCAAATTTTATTGTAGAAATAGATGAAGACAGTTATGGCAGTTTATGGATTGGAAATGGCTATAATGGCCTTAATCTTTTCGATCGTGAAAAAGAAGTCTTTATACGATATGCTCATGATACAAATAATCCTGGCAGTCTGAGTAATAACAATATAAGGGCAATATTTGAAGATTCCCGAAAAAATTTATGGATTGGTACTTCCGGTGGCGGACTTAATTTGTACGACAGAACAAAGAACAATTTCAGGCATATCATGCACGATTCACTCAATATGAATAGTCTCGGAAGCAATTTTATTTCTTCTATTGCAGAAGATAACAAAGGGAACCTTTGGATAGGTTCAACAGAAGGAATTCTTTGCAAATTTAACCCCGAAAAAAATACATTTCAGAATTTCCCTTTATATGGCAATTATAAAGGTGATCTCTTTAATACAACCTTTGGATCTGTGTATATCGACTCCGATAACGATGTCTGGTTCGGAACTGAAATTGGCCTGTTTGTTTATGACCAGTTTAAGAATACGTTTATACATTATGAAAAAAATAATTCCGGAAACAGTTTGAATGTGAATGCCGTATCTTCAATTCTTGAACTTGAGAAAGGAATCTTACTGATTGCAACTGATCATGGAGGTCTTAATATACTGGAAAAAAATACAGGAAAATTTTCACAATACCTGCATAAACGATATGACGAAACCAGCATCAGCAACAATCAGCTATATTCAATTTACAAATCCCATGATGATATTATCTGGATTGGAAGTTTCCATGGTGGTGTTAATATTTACGACAAGAAAGCCATTAAATTCCAACAATATAAATACTTACTGAATGGACAGGAAGACTTAACCTGTTGTAACTCTGTATTATCCATTTGTGAAGATCCCGAAAAGAATATCTGGATTGGAAATGATGGTCAGGGTATTGACATTTATCAACCTTCTACCCACTCTGTTCAGCAATTGCTTCCAATCCCCAACGATCCAAATTCGATACAAAGTCAGGTTATTACTGATATTTATTGCGACAAAAATAATGATATATGGATTGGCACCTATCTTGAAGGCATGTCGAAATTTGATTGGAAATCAAAAAAATATAAGCATTACAAACACAGTCCAAATGATATCAATAGTATTGGTGGTAATAATGTCTGGTCAATAACTGAAGATCGAAATAATCTTCTATGGATTGGCACTATAGGCAATGGACTTGATGCATTTGACAGGTCAAGCAATATATTTACGCACTTTAAAAATGACCCCGAAGATTTAACAAGTATCAGCAACAATGATGTATTTATTGTATTTGAAGATCAACAGGGAAACTTATGGGTGGGTACCCGAAATGGTCTTAATCTAAAGAAAAACGGAGACAAATCTTTCACCAGGTATATTTCTGACCCGGGTAATTATCGAAGTTTATTTGGTGTCTGGATTTATGATATCTTTCAGGACAGCAGGCAGAATTTATGGATAGGAACTGACGTTGGCTTAAATCTATATCAGCCCGAATCAAATAGTTTTTTACATTTTACTGAAAAGGACGGATTATCAGGCAATGCCGTAATGGGCATCCTTGAAGATAACCGCAATAACCTTTGGCTAAGCACGAATAAAGGACTGAGTAAATTTGACCCGGATAGGAAGTTATTCAGAAACTATGATGTTGCTGATGGATTGCAGGGCAGTGAATTTAATTATACATCAAAATTAAAGGACGGAAATGGTAAGTTATATTTCGGAGGAAAAAATGGATTTAATGTCTTTGATCCGGATAGTATTGTCGATAACCCTATTAAACCTGCCATATTTCTAACAAATTTTAAAGTCTTTAATGAGCCTATTGGACCTAAATCAAAGAATAATATTTTATCAGAGCATATTAACTTTGCTAAAGAAATAACGCTATCCTATAAACAATCTGTAATTTCTATCGAATTTGCCGCTTTAAACTATACGAACTCAAGAAAGAATCAATATGCTTACATGCTTGAGGGTTTTGATAAAAATTGGAACTATATTGGGAGCAGGCGTGAAGTGACCTATACAAATCTTAATCCGGGTAAGTATATCTTTAAAACAAAAGCCTCAAACAATGATGGCGTCTGGAATAACAATGGAACCGCCCTTAAAATAACGATAACGCCTCCCATCTGGAGAACTTCATGGTCATTTGGAATTGAATTGGGTATTATCCTCGCAACAATTTATCTGTATATAATCTACAGGGAAAAGAGGTTAAAAAATGATAAAAAAATACTTCAGGAGAAAGTCCATGAACGTACCCTTAAAATTGAGCAGCAAAAAGAAGAACTTGAACAACACCGCAATCATCTCGAAAAATTAATCGAAAGCCGAACAGAAGAATTGATTGCTGCTAAGGAAAAGGCGGAAGAATCGGATATGCTGAAGTCAGCCTTTCTAGCCAACATGTCGCATGAAATTAGGACTCCTATGAATGCTATCGTTGGTTTTTCAAATTTATTGGAAGACGGTGATATAAATCCGGAAGAAAGAAATGAGTTCATTTCATTGATAAATTCAAATTCAGAATCGTTGCTGATATTAATTGAAGATATTCTGGATTTATCTTTGATTGAAGCAAATCAGGTGCTTATCAGATCCGAAGTATTTGAAATAAATGAACTTTTAGAAAATATATGTTCTTCCTTTGCCATCAATAATAAAAAATTTGACCTCGAGATCAAATTAAACAATAGGCTTAAAAATAACCATATCAAACTAAATACAGATAAATTCCGCACAAAGCAGATCTTGTCGAATCTAATGAACAATGCATATAAATTTACAGATAAGGGCTTTATTGAGTTGGGTCTTTATCTAAAAGACGATCGGCTAATTCTTTACGTAAAGGATACAGGCATTGGAATTTCTGAAGAGGACAAGGGATTTATCTTCGACAGGTTCAGAAAGTTGGAACAAGACAAAGCTTCATATTACAGAGGGGCCGGATTGGGACTGGCAATTTCAAAGAGACTTGCAGAACTTCTCGGAGGGGAACTTTGGGTAGAATCACAACTTGGTTCAGGATCTACGTTCAATTTCAGTTTTCCGTTCTCCTCAGTACAGACCAACGATGAGAATATCTCCAAAATAGCTTCAGTATCGATTGGTTATAATTGGAATAACAGGAATATCCTGATTGTTGAAGATGAAAAAACCAATTATATCTATTTACAGAAGGTACTGCAAAAAACAAATGCGAAGGTGCAATGGGCTGAAAACGGTATGGAAGCAGTAAATTTGTTTACACCCTCACACAATATCGATATTGTGTTAATGGATATTAAAATGCCTGTTATGAATGGTTATGAAGCAGCAAAAATTATTAAAGAAAAATTTCCAAATCAAATTATTATAGCTCAGACTGCACATGCCAGGCCTGAGGATGAATATAATTTGCGGAAAGCAGGTTTTAACGACTACTTGTCAAAACCCATAAAACCTGAAGCACTTTATACGGTAATTGATAAGTACTTTTAGGTTAACTGTTCTTTACATTATAGTATTCAATTAATTTCTAGCCAATGTTTCCGGTTTGAATGTTATCAATTCATTTATAGATTTCGCAGGTCTAAAGTCATTCAAATGTTCTCATTGTTCAAAATATTGAGCCCTATCCGAAATTATTTTCAAGGAATCACTAAAAAAGCTTATTGTTTTGATATCGTTCGGCATTATAGCTCAATGCAGGAATCCTTTTAAACAGGCCTTTAAAAATTCCTACTTCATTCATAACATTACCATATTGAACATAGGTCGGATCTTTTGATAAATGCCGCTCTTCGGTTCTAGCTCTCATAAAATAAATAAAATTAAGGAATAGTAATAACAGGCAATGCTGGGCTGCATCGGCAATACTAACGGTTGATATAAAAGGAATTGATATAAGCCACCATGAAAGATTTTTGCACACATAGGCAGGGTGCTTCATAAACCGATAGGGGCCGTTTGTAAGAATTCCACGATGGGTAAGATTTGAAAATCGCAATCCGAAGGCTACTGATGCCCAAACGTAAATTCCAACCAATAGTAAAATAATGGTTCCCCAAACGATATATAACTCAGGTATTTGTGATAACCATTGACTCCAGTCGTATCCGTCATCATAAGCATAATAGCCCGGACTTACCATATTCCAAAAGGGCTGGTAACACTGAATCGCTACAAACCACCCCAAAAAAGATGGCTCAACTGATCTTATATGAGAATCCAATATCCTAAGGGTTAATAAGTATCCAACAAATACCCAGGCAAGATCGATAGTAAATAAAAAATTATTCATGTAGTTGAAAAAGGAGCTGAAATTATGACTTACAATAACATCTAAGAATGGTGCGTTGTCTTTGATAAACGATATATTTCCACATAAAAAAGTATACATAAGAGGAAGGTAGAATGCCTTCACAAGCCAACCCAGAAAATGATTTTTCAAGCCCTTTTTACTGACCTGTTTTCCTTTGCCCAGCACAATCATTCCAACCTGCCAGTATGTTTCCTGAGGTTCGGTAAGGTAACGGTCTAATATAAAAAAGTAAGGGATGGCCCCTATAATTATAATGGGCAGAAGAAACTTCACCAACGACCAGTAATTGATATAAAAATCGGAATGGTATTCCGGGATTATCCAATAAAAAAATGAAAACAAAGCCAGCGTCGCAAATAATCCCAATAATTTAATCAGAACTCTCCTGACGTTAACGTCGTTTTTTCTGGAAAAGTCAAGTCCTGTGCTTTGATTTTTAAATGATTTGTAACGGATAAATTCAAGGATTATAATTGGAATGCAAATTGCCAGACCAGCAATAACAGCGCCCAGGTAGCTATTGATACTATTTTTTCTAATCAGAAATATTGCAATACAAAAGCTCGTTAAACCAACAAGGTTTATTGCAATGGAAGTAACCGATTTAGGCAAGTGCCCTGATGAGATTTTCACTTTTTTACCGTACATGAGCAATGGGTATGTGGGTTTGATTCATTAACTTAAAAATCCTGATATTTCAAAAGTAATAAAATACTATTTAATTGTTTATGGAAGTATAAAAGATTAAGGGTTGCCTTTTTTATCTGACAACCCTTAAAATTTAAATAGAATGAATCCGGTTTAGGCTTATCTGTTTAAAACCGATATATTCTTAACAGCCATACAGCTCTTTCCCGAAATATTTAGATAATAGTTCCCGCTGGCCAGAGATTTGAGGTCAATGATTGCCATAGTTTCATCGGGTTGAATTCTTTGAGTTACAAGAATACGACCCGTAATATCTGTTATAAGTATTTTATTGTAAACACCGGCATCGAATGTTACATTCACCTGATCCTGTGCCGGATTAGGGAAGACCATTACATTGTTGTTGGCAGTTTCGCCATCAATAACTTCACCCTCTTTTAGAGAAGAACAATTACCGACAGTAAAGCTGTTTTTAGTAGCGGATGTATTTTTCTGTACACCGTTTACACTGTATGTATAATAGAAATATACGGTTGCTCCTGCTGCTGCTGTGATTCTAAATGCAGAGTTAGGCGTAACATTATATCCGGGATAGGTTCCTGTGGATGAAGTACTATAATACAAAATGCATGTTGTGGAACCTGCACCGGAAGTTACCGGAACGAAAGTAAGCGTTGGATTACTTGCGTCGTTCGATACTGTTGTCTGGAAATCTCCAGTGGATGCAAGTTTGGTACAACTGCCGCCTGAAGAAGAGCTACTTGACGAGGAACTGCTGGAAGGCGCATAAACTTCAAGTTCAAAGATTGAATATCCATATACAGTTGCCCTTGTGGTTCCATTAACTCTGACGTATCTGCCACTGCCTGAAAGACCAGTGTTGTCATTAACCAGTGCTGTGTTGCCGGTAACTGTTTTAATTGTTGTCCAGGATGAAGCATTGGCAGAAGTCTGAATGGTATAAGCTGTGGCATAGGCAGCTTCCCACGTAATTTTAACCCTGTTTACGCTATAGGTAGCACCCAGATCAACATAAATCCATTGGGGATCACTGAAAGCACTCGACCATCGGGTAGTAAGACTTCCGTCAACTGCATAAGAACCAGGGTAACTGGCACTTTCGGTAGATGAAACTGTAACAGTCTTTTTCAATGCAAGATTTGTTCCTCCTGAAGAGCTTGAACTACTGCTTGAAGATGAACTACTTGAGGAAGAACTGCTGGATGATGAGCTACTGGATGAAGCACTGGTACCGAAAGTAATTGTGTAAGTTCCTCCCAGGCAGGTATATGTACTGGCAGCGTCATCGTATGCGTAGCTATATGCATCGGGACATGCAGCTTTAAAAGCCAGCGAATAACTGGTAGCAGGACAAGTTGCAGGGGTGCCATATGCATTACGGCAACAATATTGATCGGTATTGAATTTCTCACATGCGCTCATACATGCAACTATTTTGCCAGCTGAATTTTTTACCTGAAGTTCTGCAGGACAAGAGGCATTCAGGTCAGATGTACAACCTGCAGTACCGCAATCGTATTTTGTGCCATTGCCGGATTTTGTTCCACCTACATTTTGGATAACCATAGGCAGGTTATATCCGTCGACCAGACTAACATCGTAATAATCCAATCCACCGGCACCACTGGCGTTTAGTGTAAATTCGGCTAAACTGGCGGGTGGTATTCCGCCGGCTCCATTGCAAAGCAATCCGTTTGCACAGTCACCTGTTTCGCAAGTGCCGGCATTACCTGTAAAGTTACAACCTGTGCGTCCCCAGAATCTACCTGCAGACCATCCTGTTGGTACCGAAAGAGTATACGTAGATCCATTTGTTAATGTAAACCCGCCACTTGCAGGTAAGGTACTACCCTGTGCACCAACCCATACAGTCTGTCCGGTAGTGTTCTTAAAATTAAAAGTGCGTTGGCCATCGATCTGATTCGAGATCAGCAATACCATGCCAATCAGTGAAGTGATTTTTAAAAGTTTTTTAAACATGTTAATTAGTTTTAGGTTAATTAAAAGATTGATTAAATTGAAATTAATGATAGGATAAGTGTAATAATTTTAGATTGTTAGTTTATCTTATTTTATTAAGGTGTTATAAAAAATAAATAAATGAGGAGCCTTCGCTCCTCATTTAGAATACAAGAAAATTTGATTTATTTTATAAGAATTTTTAAAGTTCCCTTGCTGGTTCTTAAGTAGTAAACACCTGCCTGAAGTGAGCTGACATTAAGTTTACCATCTTCATTAATAAATGAATTTAAAACCTGCTGCCCGGTCGTATTGTAAACCGTTACCATTTCGTTCGCCACATTCGCTATATTAATTTCGTCAACTGCAGGGATAGGATACACACTTATTTCTGTTGAAGGCTGGCTTAATTGTTCAGCATCTTTAAGCGAAGAACAATTACCGACAACAAAACTATTCTTGCTTCCGGAGGTATTATTCTCATGACCATTTACGCTGTAGGTATAATAGAAATATACAGTTGCCCCGGCTGCGGCAGTAATCCTATAAGCTGTGTTTGGGGTTACATTGTATCCTGGATAAGTTCCGGTTGCTGAAGTACTATAATATAAAATGCAAACAGGATATCCGGCACCGGCAGTTACCGGTAAGAAGGTAAGTGTGGGATTGCTGGCATCATTGGAAACTCTGGTTTGGAAATCTCCGGTAGAAGCAAGTTTTGTGCAAGTACCCCCTGAAGATGAGCTGCTGCTTGATGATGAACTACTGCTTGATGAAGAGCTGCTACTGGTTACTTGCGAAACCCTTACATAATCGATATAATAGTTAGCCGGCAAAGTTCCGATTGTATTACCAGGCCAATTTCCACCCACTGCCATATTCAAAAGAATAAAGAATGGAAGGTGAAAAGCCCCGGTGCTATTAATATTGTTGGCAATATTTGCCTGGACATATTGTGCACCATCGACGAACCATGTAATTGCAGATGCATCCCATATTATACTGTAATTATGAAATACACCGCCTGAAGTAGTTACACTGCCGCCATAAGATGCGGAAACCCCTGAATTCCAGTGAATTGTTCCATAATTGATTGTACTGGTGTTAATCTGTTCCATAATGTCAGTTTCACCGCATGTAGGCCAACCCACAGAACCAATATTGTTACCCAGCATCCAGAATGCCGGCCATAATCCTTGAACAGAAGGTACTTTAATACTCGCTTCTATCTTACCATATGTCCACGAACGTTTACCCTGTGTTTTCATACGGGCAGAAGTATATGCCATTCCCCCGACACTTTGTCTCTTAGCTGTAATAACAAGTTGATTGTTACTAATTGTAGCGTTTGCTGCCTGGTAATACTCAAGTTCAGCATTTCCCCAGCCACCGCCTCCGGTTTCAAATACCCAATCGGGACCAATGCTCCCATTGAATTCATCAGACCAGACAAGTGTGTATGTCTGGGCAATTCCTGCTCTAGCAATTAGCAAAAGGGAAGCCATTAAACAATAAAATTTAAGTGTTCTCATAATTAGTGGTTTAGAATAATAAATAGATTAAGGAATGTTAAGCTATAGTTGTTGAGATAAATTTTAGCCTTGAAAATTTAAATTTATACTTAAAAATAATTCACTAATATACTGGTAAACCGTTAAATACAAATCGTGATTATCATTGAATATTTTTGCGTCAATGATAGTTGAAGAGCCTACCAATACTCAATTTTTATTATAAACAAATATACTACAACACCTCAACAAAAATACAACATATTTACGCTATTAATCTAATTAATAAACAATTATAACAAATGATTAATAAACTTTCTATTAGAAAAATAGAATTCGTAGAGCAATCTTTTGAGTAAGTTTTTAGTTAACTGTTAGACTATATAGTTCTATTAAGATTTTGGACTGCTAAAGAAGCGTATGATATAATCAAATAAGGAATTTCCTTGAATTATTAATAATTCCAAAGCGTTTCTAAATTAGTTTACCGATTAACGCAGTCATTGTTATGGTATTCATCCTTTTAAAGAAAAATAGAGGTGATATAATGAAGGAATTTTAGTAACAAAATAGCCAATATCACAAGTATTATTATTTATCAGAATCAGAGGCCAACAAGGATAGGATTTCAATTAAGCCAAGCCTTAAGGCTGAAGTTATAAGAGGCAATTCCTCAATTGACTTTTTTCCAAATATTTTGATCGGGCTCCGGTGTATTAAAATCGTAAAATATAATCGTTTAAATTGATTGAATTGCGCAGCCCCATTTTTTTACGGATACGGTACCTGCTAATTTCGAGGCTTCTTTGAGTAATACTGAGTATTGCAGCTATTTCCTTATTCGATTTATTCATTCGTATGTATGCACAAATTCTTAAGTCTTTGTGCGTAATTCGGGGATATGCTTCTGCGAAACGTTTTGTAAAATTCTCGTATATAAGATCAAAATTTTCATTGTAGTCTGTCTCTTTATTCAGATTTGCTTTTTTCTCAAACAATCCCAATATCTGATTAAACTTGGATAAATTGATTGAAGATGCATATGGTTTCATCTCCAGCAATCTTTTATACACCGTATTCAACCAATCGCTATGATCTACCTTATTCACCGCCATTGATGCAAGCTGTTTGCCCTTTTCATGGAGCTGTTGAGACAATTCCTCATTCTTTAACAATAATAATTCCTGTTCTTTCAATAACTTCTCTGAAAGATTTCTTTCCTTATAATAACTGACTTCCTTTTGCAAATCTCTGACGCGGTGTCTGAAATAATAAACAAAATAAAGAACTACCAACAAAATAAAAGTAATTCTGAACCACCAGGTTTTCCAGAAAGGAGGTTGGACTATAATTTGCACGGATGTGACCTGATCTCCCCAATTCCCTTTTTCGTTTGAAGCCTTGACTTTAAAGATATACTTGCCTCCGTCAAGATTTGTATAAGTTGCCCTCCGGTTATCGGAATTTGTCAAAATCCAGCCTTCGTCATATCCTTCGAGATAATAAGAGTATACAATTTCCTTAGCAATTGAATAATTTAGGGCTGCAAATTCTATTGAAATTGTTTTTGTATTTTTTTCAGTTTTGACTTTATCTATATCCGAAGAAAATATATTAACCTTGGCAGTAGTATCGTTTGAATGATTCGATAAAATAGATTTAAAATTAAATTTAATATCCGTGACAACTACTTTAGGAAAAACAACCTGCCGGTTTATGTTGTGCGGATTAAAAATATTAAATCCATTATTGCCTCCAAAGAATAATTCTCCTGATGACAGACTTGATTGTGCGTTTAAAGAATAAAATCCACCCTGCAATCCATAATTTACATCGAAATTAATAAATGTCTCATTTTCAGGATCGAACTCATTAAGGCCTGCAGCAGTGGCCACCCATAACTTCCCTCTGTCATCAGCGAGCATCCCGACTACAATTAAATCACGCAATCCTTCTTCCATTTGGAAATGTTTTAAAATTTTAAGGTTTGCCCCTACTTTATACATCCCATTTCCTAAAGTACCCATCCAAAAATTACCCGTTACATCTTCATAAATTGTTGATACATCTATGATTGGCAGATACGTCATTTTCTTAAGCCATGGAGAATAACAAATTAATTTATCTGAATTACCAATCCAAATATGTTTTTTCCTGTCTTCGCTTATCATCCATATATTATTCAAAGTAGACTTATTGTATTTATCTAGGAACATTTTATCAATTTTCATGTCCGAAGGATTGTCATTATTGATTTCATCCTTGCTGATAATATTGATTCCCCCTCCATAGAATCCAATCCAGATATTCCCGGCCTGATCTTCAAGAATTGACGAAATGGTTTTGATTGACGAACCTTTCGGAAATCCCTGATTAATTAAATAAGGTTTAACGTTTTGCCTGTCTGTTTTAATCTGATATAACCCGGTGGATGTTCCCACCCAAATCCTGTCCAATCTGTCTTTATATAAAATTGTAACATATTTATTACTGATACCTTTAAAATCAGTAAAAGTACCAGCTTTTCTATTGAAAATATGTATCCCATCATCGAGAGTTGCAAGCCATATTTTCCCTTGTGAATCTTCAGTTACTGAAGAAATGCCAAGGATACTTCCGTCATTCTTGTTTATCAAAGTGTATTCAGGAAAAGTACTTCGTAATTTATCCAGTTTCATTAAACCGGCACCAAATGTACCCATCCAAAGGTTCCCATCACGGTCTTTATATAAAGTCCAGATAAATTCCCATGAACTATTTTTCCTTTTGGAAGTTGTAATTTCAATTTTTTGGAATTCTCCTGTTTTAATATTAAAACGATTTAAACCCCCACCAAAGGTGCCAATCCAAAGATTATTTTCATCAGCCTGGATTACGGACCGCACAATATTGCAGGTCAGACTGTTTGGATGGCCGGGATTATTCACATAACTTATAAAATCATCTTTCCCCGGATCGTATCTGTCCAAACCCCCAGACCAGGTTCCAATCCATATAGTACCGTAAATATCAAGATAAATATCATTTATTATACTACTGGAAAGATTGCTATTTTCAGTAGTATATGTTCTAATAACACTCAATTTTGATTTATCAAAAATGGATATCCCTCCATTTTCAGTCCCTATCCAAAACAATCCGTCAGGATCTACAAAAAATTTATTGACCAGGTCACTTTGCAGGGCAGACGGATCTCCTGGCTTAGCAACAAATCTTGTAAAGGTTTTCGTAAAGGGACTGTATTTATTTAGCCCTCCACCATAGGTTCCAATCCAGATATTGCCCTGTTCATCTTCATAAACAGTACGTATATGGTTATCGCTTAAACTTTGAGGATTTGCAGAATCATTCCTAAAAACAAATAAATCCCTGCTCTTTCTGATATAGTAGTACAATCCTATATCCGTTCCAAACCATAAGTTCTTTTCCTTATCTTCGTATGTCACTAATATATAGTTACTTGAAAGGTCGGTTTGTTTAATAATCCCTATTTGGAAATCATTAAAATTAAATCCGTTGAATAGTTGGATGCCTCCATACGTACCAACCCAGAGATATCCTGTGTTATCCTGAAAAATGCTCAATACATGGGTATGAGCTAGCTTTTCATCCAATGAATAATTTTCGAAATATAAGCGATCTTCAGCAGAAGAAATATTCCCAGAACAAATTACAGAAAACAACAATATTAGATAGCCAATTATCAGAATTCGTTTGATCATTTTATTAAAAGATCATTTCGTATGAAAAACCTTAATCCGGTAAAGACAACCAGTAAATATAATTTTAATAATCGTAAAATTAATTAGAGCTTGTTTTAAAACGGGTGGATTTTTTTACCTGACAATCTTCATTCGTGTCTGAAACCTATATATTTACGATTACATTTGAATTAACATTGTATAAAACATAGATACAGTGAAATTCTGATCGTTTATGGAATTTTTACTGGAAAACCCCGTAAATATATCCGGATAAACAAAGTATAAGGGTACTTTAATAATTGATTAGTATTGAAATTATCCGTAGTGGTAAGAATTAGGATTAAATATATTACCAGCATGCAAAATTCTGTACATTTGATATTTCAGGTACTTTTCTTAACTTTCGAATGCATTAAGTTGTGTTAAATAATATATTAAATCCTATGAAAAAGGTTATTGCTTTATTTGCTGTTCTTGTATTTATAAGTCATGTTTACGGACAAGACGTTCAGGAATCAACAACGAAATCAAACGAATTCGGGTCTCACCTGGGAGCCACAACCGGCATTGGATTGTCTTACCGCCATTGGTTCAAAAATGTGGGGGTACAGTTTACGGTTTTGCCAATAAATACATCCGATCTTACATTTGTCAGCGCTGCAATTACAGGATTGTATTCTTTAAAAGAGACCAAAAGTGTAAGGGCTTATTTTTATCTGGGTAACCATTTTCTGTATTCTGAAACCAGAAATAACGACTATCCGGACAACAATGAGACAAAATATAAAAGACAATACAATATAGGTTTCGGACCCGGTTTTTCTTTTGGCAGTGTAGTGGGTTTTAACCTGATGTTTGGCTATGGTCTTTACGATGTATTCAATAAATTTTATATGTTCCCAACCGGCGAAATTGGATTGTATTTTAAATTTTAATCGACATTGTTTCTTCGTGACCTTGTCTGAATTTATGACGGCAATCATATTAAAAAATTTCAGGGTTACTTCAAAAACTGAGGCAACCCTGAATTGCAAATCCTAACCCACTTTTAATAACCTAAAACCTAATTACTTACGACACCAAACATTCTGATTTTTTACAGACCGACTATCAGTCTTTGTATAATGACATAGTAAGGTAAATAAACACGTATGTCAAAAGATTTTATTTTCGGATGCAATTTGAAAAGGAGATATTAATTTGCATCTGGCAAGTGTTTAATACTAATGCGAATTAAGAGTTGAAAAAAGTTAATGCTGATCCTATAACATAGCGGTTATATTTGTTTTAAAAGCCCCTCACTACTTTTAATTCGCTTAAATCAAATAAACGAAATTTTAATTTTCTTTAGATATTTCTCTTCCAATAGTATAGCAATTCGTTTCACTACCGTGCGTCTGATTTCAAGATCTATAATGGTTGTAGGATCCTGATGAGCAAGATTAATGCGGGTACCAATTATAAACTGTATTTCATCGCTTTCGAGAATCTGTTTAACAACGAGATCCGCCGGTCCCCGACCCAATTTATAGTTATTGTTGTACTTTTTCAAAATCTTTTCTACTTTATTTAAAGTAAGGATACCTTCAGTAAATAAATCAACACCTTCCATAAATGACATTGGGGGCAGGTCGGGGTCAACAAATTCCTGACCGTCCTCAATTTTAAGATTCAAGTCACGCGATATAATATCGCCAGTTGTAGAGCCCATTATGATCTTGCTCCCCTGAAAATTTTTGAAAGCCGTCACAAGATTGACATCGTGTGATTTTTCATATGGGGGACCGGTGCATATCAGAAGTTCACGCGGCTCTCTGAAATAAGCAATTCCACAAGACGAGTCATCTTTTGCCTGAAATCCGTCATTTCGATAAGCTGTGTTAATAATTCGGGTAGCAAGCTGACGAGCAGAAATACGCGGATATCTTTTAACCATGTCGATTGCGTAACGTGCTTGATTGTCAACGCCCCAGCCAAAAGGAAAAGCAGGTGTGCCAAGGCCTGATTGAGAAACCCCATCTGTAGTAAATAACAATCGATCGTCCTTTTGGGCCTGAAACACTGCAACTCTCAATTTTTTACCTGCATTTTTCTCACTTTGCAAGACGATAGTCCTTCTCTCCATATCCAGTACCTTCTTATTGCGAATAACAACACATTCCGGATTATCATATTCAACAATTGTTGTTTTGCCATTTACGTCAATTTCTATTATCGTAAATGTCGAATAATTCATTTTTCGCTCAGAGCATTCCGGCAGTGTATTCATAATTATCTCCGCCGTTTTTTCCGGTTCCTTATGTTCGCGGGTAAAATTAAGAGCCATACTAGCAGTTAAAGTTGCCAGAACACTTGCTTTTACGCCATGTCCCATACCATCGGATAATACAAGAACAATTTTGTTTTCCTCTTTCACCCTGCCTGCAAGATAAACGTCGCCACATATGCGTTCGCCATCGTAATTTTTTTGCTGACAATCTACTTCGACAAAAAATCTTTCTTCCATTATTAAATTAAAATAACCGAATTATTTATTTGTCCTCTTTATCACGTTCATAAAACTGTATTACCGAATTTAGCATACGTTCAATATCAGAAGCGCTCTCACCCAGTAAAAAACCTATTTTCTGAACCATTTCAAGGTTCTTATCTATTACTTCCGAGACTCTTCTGATAACTTCAGCGCGTTGAACTTCGGGAGCCTTCATGTCGCGAACTATTCCACCGGCAATCTGGTTTTCGTGAATCGGGAAAATTGATAAGTTCAGCGTAGCATCACCATAAACTACGTCGCGACCATCAATAAATTCCGAATTGGTTATTACATATGAGAATAGGTTGGAAATTTCAGGAGGAAAAAGCTTTTTTAGATCAGCACCAACCAATCCAGGAATAACTTCGCTGATTTCTTCAGCCTCTTCGCCAAGAATACGGCAAAAGGTTTCATTGGCTTTAATAATTTTCAACTGATAGTCAACAATAACAATACCAGCTCTCAATTTATCAAGCATTGCATTTGTCAATTCCGAAGCCTGAATAGCTGAAGAATGTTCATTATTGGCTTTATCTTCCGATTCTCGCAGTGCTTGCCTTGTTTTTGCAAGTTTTTCATTCAATTCCTTTAATGTATTGCCAACCTTCATGCTGTTATGAATCGAATAGGTAGAGCACATTTCTGGTATTACAATACCTTTGGCCATGTCTATGGCAAATTCCCGACAAGAGTTGTATCCGCACTGATTACAATTAGCGGCTTCATCAGGTTTTCTGCCAAGTATTTTAAGCGCTTCCTTAATTTTCTCAGAGGGTGGATCTGGTAATCGCTGATCATCGGTCGTAAACTTACGACTTAAATCAAGTTGTTCATACTCCTCTAAATCACGATACCATTCAGCTCTGTAAAAGTTTGCAATTCGCTTATTTGCAAACTTGATCACAAGAAACTCTTTAAACAGTCGATTTCCTTTATTGGATATACCTGGTCCGGCAAGCGAATTACCATATGTAATATGCAAGTGTCTCTGAATTACTTTAACATTGTTTTCAAATTCAGCGATCGATTCAAGCATTCCCTTTCTGCCTTCGAGACAAATAACATTGGATGTTAAAAGATTTTCGTCAATATCCGCTGCTTGCAAAAGTCCATTTCGCAAAGGGAACAATGATCCTTTATACCCAAAAGGAGGATCAAATTCAGAGAAATCGACGGTATTTTCGTGAATATCAAATTCTTCAAATAATTTGCGTAATTCGGGAAATGTAAGGACACAATCAACTTTACCATCATCTGCATATTGCAAAACCTCATTTTTTCGCGCAATATCTGGACCAAAATATATAATTTTAATTTTCTCGCCATGAATCTTATGTATTACTTTTGCCATGGCGATCACAGGAGAAACAAAAGGCGCAAGGTTATGGACAAGATTGGGATGAAATTTTTCAACATAACTTACCACCACCGGATCGGTTGTTGTGATGTAGTACCTCCCCTTAAAATCATTGAAAAACCTTAGGTATCTGTGAGCTATCAGATCAGTACCAAAGGAAGCTTCATATACCAGGCCGATTCCTAATGATCTGATCATTTGTACAAACTTCCGGTAATCTGTAATATCATTAAACTCCGCTGAAATACTTGCCGAGACAATACCTACTATTTTTGCTGAAGAGTGTAAGATCTTTTTAGCTTCCTCGAGCGAAGACCGATAATTTATTGCTTTTGGAGCACATGACTCAATACAGTCTCCACAACCAATGCACCTCGAATCTTCAAGTTTTGGAAATGGACTGTCTGCAACGGCTCTGATGGCTTTTACCGGACAAATCCGTACGCATGTGTAGCAATTGGTACATTTATCGGGCGATATACTAACTAATGGTTCCAATAATCTGAAAAATTAATATGGTTCTTTAAAGATACTTCAATTATTATAGGATCTTTCCTGTTTGGAGCAAATCAGATAGTTCCTGATCGAGGAGTTTTTCGAGATTAATTTTGTTAACCTTCTGAAAAAGATGTGTGCCAATATATAGATTTGGACCGTCACTGCATTTGCTGAAGCAATGATCGCCGGTAAACTCTACCTTATCACTTAATTTTTTTTTTGATATATACCTGTTAATAAACGGTATCAGATCGTGATTACCCCTTGCAAAACAGGAGCTACCAAGACACAGTTGAATTTTTCTTTTCCTTAGCATTTATCTGGTGATTTTAACAGCAATGAATTTAAAAAAAAAATCAATACAAAACCTTCCTGTAAAGAAGTACTTATATTTCCACTTTATTTTTATTTTTACCAATTATGGATACCAGTCGATTTCAGATCCTATGAGAATTTTACCTGAAAAAACCGTTGAACGTCTGAGTACATACAGAAGGACCCTTTATAAGTGTCTGGATGAAGGTAAAGCCAGGATTTATTCTCATGAATTGGCTGACCTGCATAATATAACTGCAGTTCAGGTTAGACGAGATATGATGATGATTGGATTCTCTACTTTTCAGAGAAAAGGGTACGAGATAACTGAACTTATCAATATTATCAGTGATATAATCGATCCAAAAGATTCAATTAACGTAGGTGTGGTAGGTTTTGGCCATTTAGGAAAAGCTATTTCATCATACTTTATTGGGAAACGTCCCAAACTTAATCTTGTGGCTACCTTTGACATTGATCCCAAAAAAATCGGAAACAATCAGTTGGGGGTTCAATGCTATTCAATAGAACGTTTAAGAGAAATTGTGATTAATAAAGAAATTTCGATTTGCATCCTTACAGTACCTCCTAATTCAGCACAAGAAATGGCTAAAATATTGGTACAGGCAGGAATTAAGGGTATTTTAAATTTCACAACTGTTAACCTGAATGTTCCGGATAATATCAATTTAGAAGAATATGATATGATCACTTCTATTGAAAAGCTTGCTTATTTCGTTAAAGACACTTCAAAGAGCAAAAGAATCATTTGAACCCCTCCCTGGTTCTGTACTTTACAAAAAGCAAATTGTTTATTAGGGCATAAAATCCAAAGTGAAATTGTATAAGTATGAGCCTGATTCCTAATTTCTTCCGATACCTTGAAGGATTCCGAAAATTAATTATCCTAAGCACACTCGACGATATGCTGAGACTGATTGTTGGAAAGCCTTGGTTTAATTACAAAATGAGACTTTCTGATAAAAGAGCCCTGAATGCAATTATTAGAATGCTTACAAAATAAATTGCTCAAAAGTAAAAACTAAAACCTCAATAAAACTAAATGATATTAAGGCATTAATTTCTTATTGTTAAGAAGGATATACATTTCGCTGCTGTGGGGAATGAAATCTTTTGAATCTGCAACTTTCCTGAATTTATCAATTGATTTTAATTCCGAAAAGTTCTTGACAGAATTACCTTCAATATAATCTATTGTAGCTTTTAGCAGTGTTTCATTCAGGTCACCAAATGGCAATAGGTTGGTAATATCTTCTTTTGCCGTTACCTTTGGAGCAAATCCATTTACAAAATCAGTATGTCCTACAGAATTTGCAATTTTTAAAATAATGGGTTGCAAAGCCCACTTGTGGTTAGGATTTAAATTCCCTTTGGAATCATAATCTTTTATTGTCGCTGACGCTACATATTTACCAACGGTTGTAGTTCCAATTGTCGTCACAGAGACATAAGGGTTCAGACCATTTATTATTATCTCACTTGCAGATGCAGTATTGCCTGTTGTTATCACGTATAACTGACTCAGATTGAGAGAATTAATCGGAATTTCAGGTGTCAGATCGGTTTTTTCAATCCTGTCCGCAAATTTTGATATAAAATAATTACTCCCGTAAGTTTGTTCCAGAAATGCTTCAAAAGGATTGTTGTATTGGGATTCTAAAAAAACTTTATTGGTATCTGTACTATAAATCATGCTTGCCAGATAAATGGCAGTTTGTACTGATCCTCCCGGATTATAGCGCAAATCCAGTATAAGTTTTTGGATCCCCTGATCTTTAAAATATTGAAAGGCTTGGTTTAACTGGATATCATAATCCGACATAAAACCATTATAAACGAGATATCCGATCTTTGTTCCGTTCACATTAAGAACAGTATCCATATAAATGGGGTTTTCATGAACTTCAATGGCTGTCAAACTAACTGACTTATTGTTTGGAGTAATAATATAATTCGAAATTGAAGCAAATGAAAGTATGTATGAATTATTATCTATAAGTAAACTTTGATAGTTTGAAATAGTCAATTGCTGGTTATTTACCTTAATAAAAACATCCCCACGTTTCATGCCGGCAAGATCAGCCGGGGAACCTTTTACTACATACCTTACAAAACCAAATATCTTATCTGAAGTAGTATCCGGCTGTATCAGCCTAAAATCATATCCCATTGATAAAGTAATGCCCTGAAACTGGTTTTCCAATGCTACATAATCATCAACAATCCACGACCATTTATCAACTATTCCATGATTATACAATAAATCATTAAATAATTTTTCATGATCGGAATAACCTTCCAAATATGAAACCCAGCTGCTTTCATTGGCAAATTGACTGTTTGATAGATTGGGCACATTATCAACCCATAAATAATAATTATGCATTTTCGACCAGATAAATTCATTTATCTCCAAACTCACTGCACTTAATGTGTCCGTATTGGCTGGTGAATTATTATTATCCTTATGGCATCCCCACTGAACCAGCAAGATCAAAAAAATAAACCAGGAAATCAGGATGAAATTTATTCTTTTCATGGCAGATTTAAAATTTTAACAATTTTCAAAAATACTCTTTATTATTCTTATGAATAAGCAATCTTTTTAAGAACTTCGTTTATAATTAGATAGAAAACACAATTTTATGAAACTCAATTTCTTTGTTTTGAAAAAAGTAATCATAATAACAGTTATTCTATCCAATTGCAGCACAATGAAAAATTCTACAGGAAAATTCTTCCTGATCAGGGATGCGTATTATCAATCCTGGATAGTAAATGAAAACGAAAAGGGAACAAATATTGTAATAGAACTAACAGGAGTGCAGCCCGGAATATTATTCGATTCAATTGTTTATAGAGGTATAAGACTTTCTGTCGCAGTCCAGGATAAAGATGGTATCGTATACCTCAAAAGTAAACAAAACGTCGGATCGTCGAAATTATCAACAGAGAATGGAACTGCGCCTGGCCCTGATAGGATTCTTTTTCGCTATAATGGAACCAATCAATCATATATTCTGAAAGAAATTCGCAGATTAAATACAAAGTACTACTAACCTCCTGGCTGTCCAATCAATAGAGAAAACAGCCTGCAGCTGGGGTTGTAGATTTTTAAGATTACGATTACTGAAAAATAAGATCGAAACCTCTTACTGAGGAAGGGTACTTATAATTTTTCCACCTCTTTTTATAATTTCAGCTTTTATTGCTTCTGCGCTAATTAGATTTGGTTCAATCTTAAAAATAACAGATGAATCAGCTTTAGAGATTACCAAATTATCAATGCCTGGTAATTTGAATATCATTTTCCAGATTGAATCCGAAATCAACGTATCCTGCAGACCATCTACTTTATACTTATAAGTTACCAGATTCGCATTTTGGCCGTTCATGTCCAAACTGACAGCCTTCTTGTTCGTCTTATTTCCGCTACAGGCAATAACTAAAAATAGTATAAAAACGATTGACTTTTTCATAGAGTGTAAAATAGGATGATGAATTTATAAGTTGTTTATTAAATGCAATTTAATTGTTTTGGTTTTATTATGACTTAAATAATATTTTTTCATAAACAAATCTCAGCTAACAAACGCTCAAATATGATAATTTAATATAAATATGCTTAAAGATAAAACATATTTTCTATTGTAATAAATATCATTGATCATAACTATATTTTCGATATTGTATTATCCCTCCTGACTGATTGTATTCAATTTCACCTGTGATAAGTCCTGCATCGTTAAAACTATAATCAGATTTTTTTACTTTATTTCCATTGGGAAAAAGTTTTACGGATTCCAAAAGATGCCCTTTTAAATCGTAATTGTATTTTAAGTAGTAGGTTAAGGTTCCTACAGAATTTCTATATTCTTCATTTTCTACAACATTATTTATGTTGCGATTGTAAAGTTTTTTAAAATCCAGACTTTTTTCGCCTTTGTAATACCATTCTTCCCTGACAAAACCGTCATCCAGATTTGTATAGAAAAAAATGGTCGTCTTAACGGCGCTATCCGGAGAAATGAATTGCTTTTCTATGATGATTTTCATAGACTGATCAATTTCATAAACATTTTTCTTTATTATGAATTCGTTGTTGTTTAACCAGGTAATATCTTTTAATATACCTCCTGAATCATATGTATACTTCGTTTTGCTAATCAATTCGCCAGTCGGCAGGAATTCTGTTACCATTATGGGCAAATTTCTGGTATCGTATCTGTATACAATTATTGATTGTGTATATCCATTCTTATCAATTACATCTGATTCTTTAATACGGCCTTGTGAATCGTATTTCAAGCACCTTTCTTTATAATTTTGGGTGGTCAATACGCCAGCTTCCATAATGTACATCCAATCGGATCTCGATTGAATTTTTGAAGCTGCGAGAGTCCTCATATCTGATAAATATTCATTCATATCAGCCGGCACTTTTGGAAATTGCTGCGCCCCTGCAAACGTTGAACTTATGACTAATATGAAAATTATGTTTAGCAGACTATGCATTGCAGGTATAAATTTGAATGAAATTCAAAAAAATCTTCAAGTATAGATAAATCACTATTGGCTTTTAAAAATATGAAATTTATTGTTCAATGTTTATGAATTAAAAAATTGGGCGGCAAATGCTTATGACTGATATCACCATGGCGATGTAGATGTTCATGGATTAAATTCATCCTTATTAGCATTTCTGTGTCTGTGAGTATTTCTTCAGCATTACCAATCTTTTCAATTTTATGATCTTCAGATAAGACTGCAACCCGCGATTGCAAATGATCGACCAGTTCAAGGTTGTGGGTCGTAATAAGAATTGTCTTACCGGCGCTGTTTAATTGAAATATCAATTCAATAAGTGACGACCTTGATTTAGGATCCAATCCGCTGGTAGGTTCATCCAACAGCAATACATCGGGATTCATAGTGAGGATAGATCCAATCGCTACCCGCTTTTTTTCCCCTCCGGAGAGCATATATGTCGGACGGTCCCTCAAGCATTCGATGTTCAACATTTCCATAACTGCTTCTGCCCGTTCAAACGCCGTATTTCTTTCTTTGCCCATTTGTAGTGGCGCAAAAATAAGCTCATCGAATACGGTTGGACAAAACAACTGGCTGTCCGAATTTTGAAAAACATAGCCAACGCTTTGTCTGAAAAAACTATTGAATTCAAAGTTTTTTAGTGACTTCTCCGAGATAATCTTGTCTTTATAATATACATTGCCTTTTTCCGGAAAGCTGAGCCCTCCGATTATATGCAACAATGTTGACTTACCGCAGCCATTTGAACCGATAACAGAAAAAAGTTCACCTGTTTTTACAGCAAGACTCACATCTGAGAGCGCACAATGTTTTCTGACATAATTAAAAGTAATATTTTCAAGACGTATGATATCTTCCATAGTTTTAAATATAAAAACAAAGCGCAGCAATATTAACAATCAATAAAAGAAATGCAGCATCCTGCCATTGAAATTTCTTGAGATAGCAAAAATTTACATTGCCTGAAAATCCTCTGGCTATCATTGCCTTATAAATTTCTTCATACCTGATCCACGATCGCTGAAAAATATAAACGATGCGGCCAGCTATCAGATTGTTCGCATCAGAACGATCTGAATACTTCCACCATCGAGATTTTAGAACAAGGTAGGTTTCTTCGGTAGTTTGAGATAAAATAAAAATAAATTTATAGGAAAGGATAATCACCATTAAGAATAATTGTGGGACTCTGAGAATTCCAAATGCTTTTATTATCTCATTGAATGGCGTGGTATAGAATATCAATAGTGTTAATGACAAGGAATTTGCGACTTTCAAATAAAACCTGGTCACCAGAATACAACCTTCACGTGTAACGCCAATGGTCTCAGGAAGATGATAAATCCAAAAACAATGAGCCGAATTAAAACGAATGATTGGAAAAAGTATTTCCCCATTCGTTACCAGGTTCAACGATGCAGGGGCTATTATAAGAAATCCGAAGAGAAAACTAAAAAGAAATATCTTTTTATAAACTTCCACAAGGTTAATCCGTGATGACATAAATAGAATAAACAGAAAAAAAGTAATAAAGAATTCTTGCGGAATTTCCCTGGCAATACTGATAATCAGGATAAAAGAAAATAGAAAAAAAACCTTAATCCTGGCATTTAATTGCTGGAGCAGTCCTTTCTTTGATGCCGTATCGCTTTGAACATAAACTGTTTTTACAAAACGGCTTACATTCTTTAATGTGTTGTCAATGAATGGGAAAGTTTGTTTCTTCTTATAAATTATTCCTTCTGATCGATTCTCCTTCACCAGCAAAAATGAAGGCAAGTTATTATTTAAGCTCATCTAAAAATGTTTTGAGGAATTAATTTTTGCTTATATAAATTCTTTGTTTGACTGTAGTCGTATCTGATTTTTGAGGAGGCATATTATCATGTTCTAAGGTATCTGTAAGTCGTAATTCGCGTTTCTGGACAATTTTTAGAAGTCCAATAGTAACAAGAATTATCAAAACCATTGCTATTAAGGTAGATACCATATAATATCCGGACTGCATCAAAATTGAATTTTTCCCTTTGGTTGTACCATAATCCGGCAGAGGCGCTTTCCATATTTTGGCATTTTTTTCCATTCCTTTGGGGACAAAACCCAGGTCTTTTTTAATCGTTTCGATCGACCACTCGCCCCAGGAATTACCAGCATGGAACTTTGCAGGAATAATTATGCCCAAAGGTGAAAGAAGCACTAAGACTAATAATCCTATCAATATTTTATTGGAGAATCTATTCACAGTTCTTTATTTTAAAACTTCAATTAATTCTTTATTGTTCTTATAAAAATACCTGAACAAAAGTACTGTTATAATCCCTTCAATAATACTAAAAAGGATAAGATGCTCGATAACCATTGCCGGTATTGCAATTTTTAATGGATACGGTGCAAATAGAGGGGTGCCATTGGGTGATGAAGCTATTATTGGCTGAATACCAAATTCAAATGCTGTTACAAATGAAACAACCGATAAGCTTAAATATCCTGATAGAAAAGCTGCTATATTCATTCGGCCAGGATTCTTCGATTTACCACTAACTAACTTAAAAATGCCATAGGCCAGAAACGGCAAAACGATAGCCATATTAAAACAATTTGCTCCCAAAGCTGTAATACCCCCATCGCCGAAAACAAAAGCCTGGATCATCAATGCTACTGATACAGATATCATTGCAACCCAGGGACCGAACAGAAGAGCAATCAGGGCTCCCCCTACAGCATGACCGGAAGTTCCGCCAGGAATTGGTAAATTAAACATCATTATAAGGAACGCAAAAGCAGCTGACATACCTAAAAACGGAACGAGTTTGGTTGTCATTTGCTTCTTGACTTTCCTGACTGCCACACCAATAATAGCAGCAGAAGCGACAAACAATGGGATATATGTTTGCGGACTTAAATATCCATCTGGGATGTGCATTTTATTTATTTAATGATTTGGTGATTGGGTGATCTATTCTAAATGAAAGGTATTTTAATTCTTAATAAGGTTAAATCAAAAGCGGCTATTTTAATTCCTCAATATCAAATATTTTATTCCTGTCCCATACAAGCCAATACTTCAATGCATTGCGACGGATCAATTTCCAGTAGCCATCATCCATCAGGCCAAATTTTACAATCCCTTCATTGATGTCAGCATCTACTTTATCAAGATATTCCTTTTTTAGTGTAATGCGGATCGAACGGCCTTTATAGCTGAAATCAGCCATGGGCTGAGTGATACTATCACCCGTAACCCGAATTGTCCCCATTCCAAGCGTTGCGCCAACACTTACCTGTATTCCATCGTTCAGACAACTATAAGGAGGCCTAGTTCCTGCGTAGGAAACTACCTCTATCACGTCGGGTCCGACACCAAAATATTCACGCGCTTTAATTCCCATCTTGGCTCCAACTATGGAAAAAACTCCCAGATGCCCATGAAATTCATCAGTCATCACGTTGGCCTTCCATTCGTCATAGCCATAGCGGGCAATGGCTGAATCCATTACCTGACGGACATCATAGGTAAACATTTCGCGTTGCATCGGAAATGAATTAAAAACAATATCGCGGCCGGCAACATATTTTCCTTCAATCATATCTGCAAAAACTTCATTTACGGCAACACTATTATAATCCTGAGTGTATCTTACATTGACATCAGGTATCATGGGGTTCATATCAAAAAGTTCGGGGTTGGTAAGATAGATTGAAACCAATTCATCATTCAATTTGAAATGCCCCAGCTGAATTCTTTCCAGCACTGCAGGTTGTTCATTCACTCTATCTATTATTTTCCCAAGACTGGTATTTGACTTCTTACACAATTCATAATAAATTGTATCGAATACCATATCTGTTTTATGCAGATTTGAAATAACATCGATACGCACATCGAATTTAATAAGTTCACTTACAGCATTTTTATCACATTCGTAATTAAATCCCTGCATGGGTTTTACGGCATCGTTGTACCAAATGATTTTTTCAATTTTCGTCTTTAATGTAGCATCTTTCTCAAGTAAATAGTCAATATTAGTTAGGGGACCGAGGCAAACCAGTATGATTTTTTCAGATGAATTTTTTAATATTTCATCCAATACAGGATAAGCTTCACGATTAGGCTTAATTTGGTAAACATTACTCCCCCAATCTATTCCTTCATTAAACTTACGCCAGGGAGGATTAATACCCATAAGGGTATCACCGCATGCAACAGGGATGCTATCGCAATTGAATTCATGGAGCAGTGAAATCACTTTTTCAGCACCTTTATTGGGTGTTAAAGTGCCATCTGACAATAAAATAGCTTTTACCTTTAGTTCCGGCCGGGAAAGAATCATGCTAATGGCCCGCATATCATCAATAGCACAATCAGTATCTATAATAATCGCATGACCAAATTTGGTGGGAAGGGGTTTTGAATTGAGACCTCCGCCAAGCAATATTAATAGTGTAATTATTGTAAATTTCTTCATGAATTAGCAATTTCAGAATACAAATTTAGCTTATATCAGCATTGTATTTGAAGCGTTATTAATGTTATTATATTTTCGTGCCCTGAAGGGGCATAAGCACTAGCATAGGACAAAGTCCTATGCTTTAAATGAATACCTATCCAAGCCCTGAAAGGGCGCAAGCCTAGTCCCATAGATACCGTTCATCATATTCTATCTTGTATTGCGTTAAAAATGCCAATAATTCTTCCTGAAAAGAAATTTTTTTATGATGTTCTTGCTGATTCTGAATATAATTAATAACCAAATCAAGCTCAGTTGGATTTACAGAGAAAATTCCATAACCATCCTGCCAGTAAAAAGAAGAGTAATCTTGACCTTTGGTTTTAACCCAAAGTGATGATCGTTTCTTTATTTCTTCCAATAATTTCATTTGAGTAATTTTACGGGATAGCAAACACAAAATATGCACATGGTTCGTAAAGCCTCCAACCTTAATTGGATTGCATTCCAGACCTCGGCATATTCCTCCGATATACTCGAACAAAGAAGTTTGCAAACTTTCATCTATTAGATGATGACGGTTTTTTGTACTGAAAGTAATGTGTACATAAACTTTTGAAAGTGATTGTGACATAATTTTTCATTTTTGCTAACGCCCATTCAGGGCTAATAATTTTTGTGCTCTATTTACATAGGGTTTTACCCTATGTTGATGCTCATGCCCTTTCAGGGCGATTTGCTTTGTGCAATAATAAAAACTATTTAGATAATTATTAAGGATTTTAATATTAATCGCTTAAGGAGATTTTTTTGATCAGAACTTTTGCTAAAACTGAATAATTGTCTAAACTCAGAACATAGCACGTTCTGTTATTTGGAAAATGCAGAAAAGGATTGTACATTTTCGATTGATTTTTCTCAAATTACTTGAGTAAACAGAAAATATAGTTAGATTTTGAATGAAACTAATTAGCTGGAACTGCCAAGGTGCATTTAGAAAGAAGGCGAATGTAATTTTAAGTCACCAACCCGACATTTTAATTGTCCAGGAATGTGAGCATCCTGATAAATTGGGGTTTGGTTCAACAATAACTAAACCAAATGATTTTTATTGGTATGGGGACAATATCAATAAGGGTATTGCCATTTACTCGTATTCCAATTACAAATTTGAATTGCTTCCAATCTTTAATCCAGAATTCAGATATATTCTGCCTTTTCGTGTAACTGGAGGAAGGCAGGTGTTTATCCTTTTTGCGATTTGGGCTATGGATAATAAAGAAAACTATGATGCAAGATATATCGGACAAATCTGGCTGGCAATAAATCATTACGTTGACTTGTTTGATAACTCAACTATTTTAATTGGTGATTTCAATAGCAATAAAATATGGGACTATAAAGACAGAGTGGGTAACCATTCTGATGTTGTTCGTAAATTGCATGAATGGAATATTCAGAGCATTTATCATCGACACTTCAACCTTGAACAAGGAAAGGAAAAACATCCGACTTTTTTTCTACAACGCAAACATAATAAACCGTATCATATTGATTATTGCTTTGTATCGAATGATCTTATTGACAAAGTGCAAAATGTTGAAATCGGAACTTATGAAAATTGGAATGAATATAGTGACCACTCACCTTTACTAATTAATCTGGAACTTTGATGAATTAAAAATCAATCAATTCTATTTTCAAGCCCTGAAAGGGCGTGAGCATCAACATAGGACAACGTCCTATGCTAAAAATGAGCACAAACCCAAGCCCTGAAAGGGCGTGAGCATTAGCATGGGGCAATGTCCTATACCATGAATGAGTATACCGCCAAGCCCTGAAAGGGCGTGAGCATCAACATAGGACAACGTCCTATGCTAAAAATGAGCACAAACCCAAGCCCTGAAAGGGCGCAAGCATTAGCATGGGGCAATGTCCTATACCATGAATGAGTGTACCGCCAAGCCCTGAAAGGGCGCAAGCATTAGCATGGGGCAATGTCCTATACCATGAATGAGTAAACCGCCAAGCCCTGAAA
>Ga0182027_10002689_pt1 | contig 28594 bp, 25 predicted proteins | sample 712E1DmetaG_FD_121300 | JGI IMG/M metagenome (GOLD analysis project Ga0182027, IMG submission 121300) | Permafrost microbial communities from Stordalen Mire, Sweden - 712E1D metaG (Illumina Assembly) | ecosystem: Environmental > Terrestrial > Soil > Wetlands > Permafrost | place: Sweden...
GAGGCGGTTCGATCCCGGCGATCCGTCGTGATACCATCCCGCTCGCGCCGACATAGCTCAGCGGTAGAGCAGTTGTTTCGTAAACAACAGGTCCTCGGTTCGAATCCGAGTGTCGGCTCCACTTTTCAAGCGTGAAATCGTCCACCCTGGTAGCCGGCTGGCCGATTCCGACCCTGCCTGACCCCTACGCTGACCCCTACGCGAATCAGCCTGTCATGGAGTCGGTCGGACGTGCCGCAAGCACGGCGTCCATGTGCTCCGCAGCAGCCCGCCCGAGCGCGGGAATGACGTGACTGTAGGTGTTGAGCGTCAGGCTGATCTGGCTGTGGCCGAGCGTCTCCATAACGACCCGCGGCGACACGCCCTGGGCGAGGAGTAGCGAAGCGCAGGCGTGGCGGAGGTCATGGAATCGCTGACGCGGTAGTCCGGCGCTGACAAGGATCGCCTGGAACCGCCGGGTGACCGCGATGCCGTCCATGGGCGTCCCGACCGTCGTGGTGAAGACGAAGCCTCGCGGATCGTCGTGCCATCGAGAACCAGCCAGGAGGCGACCCTGGCGCTGGCGGGTCCGATGGGCACGCAAGGCATCGACCACTAGATTCGGCAAGGCGACGACCCGCCTGCTCGTAACCGACTTGGGCTCGCCGAGGGTGAGCTGGCCATCGACCCGCTGGAGGGCGTGGCGCACGGTGAGCGTCGCGGCCTCGAAGTCGATGTCGGTCCAGGCCAGTCCGAGGATCTCCCCCTGGCGAAGGCCAGCCCCAAGAGCCACAAGGTACAGGGCCTCGAGCCGATCGCCGCGGATCGCCTCGATGAAGAGCCGGGCCTGATCCGGTGAGAGCGGGCTGACCTCTCGGCGAGGGACGCGCGGAGGCTCGGCGAGTCGAGCGGCGTTGCGGGTGACCAGGCCCCATCGTTCCGCCTGGCCGAGCGCCTGGCGGAGAACGGCTCGCAGGTACGCGACGGTCCGCGGTGCGAGCTTGCCCGTAGATTTCGCGTTGAGGAAGGCCTGGACCTGCTGTGGCGTGAGGCGCGCTAGAGGGACGTGGCCGAGACCCGGAGCGAGATGGACCCGGACGATCGCCTCGTAATTGCGATATGTGCTCGGGCGCACGGTAGGGCGAACCGAGTCACGCAGCCACCCGTCGAGGAAAGCCCCGACGGTGACCCTTTCGGCCGGCTGAGGCAATCCATTCGCCTCGGCTCGCTGGGCGGCGGTGAGCTTGTCACGGACCTCGTTGCGCGTGTGGGCCAGTAGCGAGCGTCGGGTGCGTCGTCCGTCAGCGCCGGTGACGATGACTCGAGCCTCCCACCGACCGTCCGCACGTTTGCGGATCGTGCCCTCGTTGGCGCCTCGACGGCTCATGGCTCGGGCTCCACGAGGCGGGCCTTACGGCTGGCGCGCGACTCTCGCTGGCGACCGGCCGGAGCGCAACCGGTGTGCCACCGCTGCTCGCGTCTGACCCGCAGGATCGGCGCCTTGCAGTAGTCGCAGTGCCCCATGCGGAAGTCCGGATGCGCCGTGATCTGCTCGAGGAGTTGCAGGTACATGACCTCGACGAGGGACCCAACCCGCCATCCAAGTTGCGGCCGATTGCCGCGCAGGAAGACTCGAAGCGCGCCCCAGGTCAGCATTCGCGACAGGTGGTGGGTGAGGATCGTCCAGCCGAGGGTCTCCCAGTCGACGTTGGTCTGATGATCCTTCAAGGGCCGCCAGATGTTGTCCCCCGGGAACATGGCGCGAACCGCTCGCCCGTAGTTCGGAGCCATGGGGTCGACTGGCCCTTCTCGATCAACGAAGTAGACCCGGTCGAACCGGGTGGAACGTTCGAGGAAATGGCGTATCTCGAACTGATCCCCCGAGGCCAGGGAGTCAGCAAGCTCGAGGGTCTCCTTCAGGACCTCGTAGGTGGCGAACAAGGGACCCTCGGCGTCCATGTAGCCCAAGCGATCGTGCGGGATGTCCCCTACGTCGCGCTTGACCTGCTCCTCCCACGAGAGCCCGGGAAATCTGCGGATCGGCCGTACTTCCGCGTAAGGACCCGAGCCCACCTCCGGGCGGACGACGTGCCACAGCCGGCCCCCTTGCAACAAGTTAGGCAGCTGTCGCTGCGTGGACGGATCCACCAAGGTCTCGAGTTGGACTCGGAGCTCCTCGTTCTCGGCAGCGAGTCGATCAGCCTCCCGGTTGTACGCCCGAAATGTCCGGCTCCAACCGATCCCTAGTGGCCCGAAGCATTCGACAAACCTGAGGATCTCGGCGAACGCGGCCCTCAGCTGAGCCTGACCGAGTTCGACCTCACGGTCCGGGGCAGGTGCCGCCCCCTGGTAGTTGGCCAGGCGGCCGTACATGGTCGCGAGCGGCAAGCCCAAGAAGGCCTCGAGCGCAGTCCGACCTCGATCGTCCCGGCGGTGGCGACCCGACTCGTCGCGCAGTGGCGCGGGCGCTCCGAGTTCGTAGAAGAGGGTCGTCTGGTTGAGCGCGACCCGCTCTACCGTCGGCCACATTCCGGGCAGGGCGATCGAGGTTTCTGGGAACCCACTGTCCATGCGCGCCACCCTGACGGATCCGGCGTTGCGCCGGTCCTGTCACTACTTCTGGTTACTCTAAGGTACGTCCGCTGGCGGCCACTGTAACTCACAATCGCGCTTGTCGTCCACTCCCGCTTGTTGGAGATCAGTCATGGCCACTGCAGAACCCTCTATGCTCCTGCGGATTCCTGAGGCCGCTCGGGCGCTCGGTATCGCCCGCAGCCTCGCTTACGAGATGGCCCGGGACGGTCGTCTCCCCACCGTCCACATCGGGAAGGCGGTCCGCGTCCCTCGCCGGAGGCTCGAGGAATGGATCGAGGAACGTGCCCGGGCCGAGTCGGCCGGCCTTCGGCGACCCTGAGGCAGTGAGCCCTCGAACGAACCCTCGCGGGGCGAACCGCGGATCCGGCGGTCGGGTTGACGGCTCAGCCCGCGTGTGGGGTCCGCCGGTGCCTCTCGACACTGGTGCCGCTATCGAACCGTTTCCGGTGCATGCCCTGCCGCCATGGCTTGGCGCTCAGGTTGATGCAGTCGCGGCGACCTCGGCGACCCCGCCCGATCTGGCGGGCGTCCTGGGCCTCGCCGTACTGGCGACGGTGGCTGGCGGACGGGTCGAGGTCGAGCCGCAGGCCGGTTGGCGCGAGGGAACCAACCTGTTCCTTGCCGGTGTGATGGAGCCTGGCGAACGAAAGTCGGCGGTGTTCGCGCTCATGATGGCGCCTCTCGACGAGCACGAGAAGCTTCTCGCTGAGGCCACCCTGGAGGATCGGATGCTCGCCGCGCAGCGGTTCCGCATCGCCGAAGCGCGCCGTACGCGGGCCGAGAAGGCCGCGGCAGGAGCAGAGGATCAAGCGGCCGCGGAGGAGGACGCTGTCGACGCCGCGCGAGCCGTGGCGGGAATTGCGGTCCCGCCGGAGCCGCGCCTCTACACCGATGACGTCACCTCCGAGGCGCTTGCGGGTCTCCTGGCCGAACACGGCGGCAGGATGGCGGTGCTCTCGGCCGACCCATCGATGTTCGCCATCGCCGCGGGACGCTACTCCAATGGAGCCGCCAACCTTGAGGTGTACTTGAAGGGCCACGCGAACGACCCACTCCGCGTGGATCGCCGAGGCCGGCCGAGTGAGCGCGTAGACCGTCCCGCACTCACGGTCGGGGTCACGGTTCAGCCGGCGGTCCTGCGCGAAGCGGGTCGTAACGCGCAGTTCCGGGGACGCGGCCTGCTTGACCGCTTCCTGTATGCCGCGCCCGGCTCGATGATCGGTTACCGCCCCATTCGAACGCCGGCCCTGTCCGCCGATGTCTCTGGCGCCTATCGAGACGCCTTGCTGCAGCGCGCCCGGACTCTGGACACGTGGCGGGAGCCCCCTCTCATGCTGGGACTCGACCAAGACGCCGTGGCCGTCCTCGACGAATGGCGCGAACGGCTTGAGCGTAGGCAGCAACGCGGGCAGGACTTGGAAGGGCTGCGCGGGTGGGCATCCAAGCTCGGCGGTGCGACGGTTCGGATGGCCGGGCTCCTTCATGTGGCGAGAAATGTCGGCGAGGGGCTCGAACTTCCTATCGATGCTGAGACGATGCGCTCCGCCGTCGAATTGGCGCGCTACTTCGTGCCCCACGCTCAGGTGGTCTTCGACCTCATGGGCGATGACCCGGCCCTAGATCTCGCCCGGCGGATCGTCACCTGGCTCGAGCTGAAGCCAAGAGACAGCTTCAGCCGCCGGGACGTGCTCCGCGACGTCCATCCGCGGCCGCACGCGAAGGAAGCTGCGGCCTCGTTGAGCCTCCTCGAGTCCTACGGCTACGTTGCCGCCGAAGACCGTGAAAGCGGCATCGGCCGACCTACGGTGCGTTACGCAGTCAACCCGGCGATCGTTGTACGAAGCGGACAATAGGGACACAACCAGGCGCAACTGGGGTGCCAGCTCCCTTTCGGTCCCATTTGTCCCCTTCGTCCATGGTAGGCACGGCAGGTTGGGAGACGCCCATGGCTATGGTCGGGACGCCTGCGGTCGACTACGGCATGCGCGAGTCCAAGGTGTGAACGGCAGGCAGCACCCGCGCCCGATGCGTGATGGTGTTGCTATCTCGGGCCGGTTGAGTGACTCATGTGGGCGACCATCTCGCACCGAAGGACAGCCACAATGACTGCTCAACCCCTCCCCGCTCTAACCAGCGGCGACCCCTCCGCCTGGGACCAAGCCCTCTATGGCTTCCTGGTGGAGAAGGGCAACCGCTCAGGCTCCAAGAGGACCGTCGAGTCCTACTCCAGGATGTTGTGGCCCTTCTTCGCCGATCTGGCTAAGACGCCTGACCGAGTGAAGCCGGCCGACGTGCTGGCCTTCGTCCACGGCGTCGGCAAGTCTGGCCGGACTCCATCAGCCACCACAGTCGGCGCCAGGATCGCCTGCCTGTCGTCCTTCTACCGATTCCTGATCAGGATGGGCCTGGTCGTGTCCAACCCTTGCGACTCGGTCGAGCGACCGCGGGCTGTCCAGTCCGTCGCCCGAGGATACAGCGCCGATGAGGTGCGACGGCTCCTTGCGGTAGTACCCGACACCGTCCCGGGACGACGCGACCGAGCGCTGTTGTTGACCTTCATCCTCACCGGCCGGCGGCGAACCGAAGTGATCGGACTCACAGCGGGCGACATCAGCATCGAAGGCGAAACCGTCTTCTACGCCTATCGAGGCAAGGGCAACAAGCGAGGCCGTCGAGAGCTGCCACGGCCTGCGTACGAGGCGCTGCGCGCCACGCTGGCCGACGGTGGGCTAGATGTCGCGTCGATGGACAAGGGGGCATCGCTCTGGCAAGCGGGCGCCGGACCGCGTGGCGTGACGGGCTCGACGTTCTACTCGCGGTTCCGCCGATATCTGGCGGCAGCCGGCCTCGCGCCCACCGGAGTCCACGTGCTAAGGCACAGCGCCGCGAAGTTGCGCCGGGACGCCGGTGAGTCGATCGAGTCAGTGAGCCAGTTCTTGGACCATTCGAGTTTGGCGGTAACGTCCGTCTATCTGCGAAGGCTCGAAGGCGTCGAGGATCGGGCCTGGCGCGAGGTGGCCGACGCGATCGGGGTCTGAGGCCACCCTATCGCCCGATCGCGACCAGGGCGACCACGCCGCTTCAGTTCAAGGCGAGCCGTTCTCGAAGGAGTGCCTGAAGTTGGAGGAAGGTGTCGTCCAAGACCGTCCCTCGGTAGCGCGGGCCGTTCGTCGGCCCACTAATGGCGCGCCTGTCGATCGTGAGCACGATATCGCTCTGCGCGATGCTGTTCTCTTCCACGCCACCGTTAGGGTGGAGCACAGGCACGTCCATCGGGCCGCACTTGTCCATCCTTGTGCTCAGCAGCACTCCGAGCACGTTGTCGCACCCCTCGTCAGCGCAATCCGCGGGCGACGAGACAATGAGTACCCAGCGGTGATCTCGGACAGGGGGATTATCCTGGAAGGCCCGACCGGGCGGCTGGGCAAGGTTGGCCGGAAGTTCGAAGACTGCGCCGGGCTCAATGTCACCGGTCAAGCTGATCGAGAGATCGCCAGCGCTTGGAGATCGCTCACCCGAGCGAGCTCCGACCGCTTGAACTCTGCCCGGGCCTCCACTGTCGCTCGTGGCGAGCGGTGCGCCAGCCGCGCGACTCGTTCCCGACGGTCATCGAAGACGAGGGGAACGTCGAGTATCTCATGGCCTGCCTCAGCTTCGGCCTTCAAACGCTCCTGCATGGGCACGGTCTCGTAGGTCAGATGAGCCGCCTCAACGGCCGTGACGTTAGCTAGCATCTGAATGATGCGGTCCAACGTCGCCTTCTGGTCGGGTGCGAATTCGGGTTGAAAACGAGGCGCCGGGCCCACTCGGTACACCGAGCTCGGGTGGCCCGCTACGATCTCCTGCGAGACGACAATCTCCCGACCCTTCATCAGGTTCGTGGATGGCACGACGGCCTTGGCAATCGGCCCGAAGTTGTGGCGCACCCAGCGGGCGCCAGTAATCCGGCGGCCCGTGCGATGGAAGTACTCAAGGTCAGCCAGATAGAGGATCTTCTCCAGCTTCACCACGCCCACCTCGCCGAGCTGTTGAACCACGTACAGCATCGCGCGCCGGAATGGGCTATTGAGCTGGTCAACTGCGGCGGGGGCCATGTGCTTAGGGTACTCCGGCGCCGCCCTCAAAGCTACCCCGCCCACGGGCGGTCGTCCTGCAGGCCCTTCGTAGTTCGTTCGGCCATCTGTTCGCTTGGGGTCGACAAGCGAGCCTGGTCAGCTGCAGTGTCGCAAACAGATCGTCTGCTGGTTGCGTTCGCCCTCGAGCCTCCTTGAGGGCATCGGCGGGGACGCCAGCGCTGGGGCGATCTCCCGCGCCAACCGACTCGGCGGCGTCGGCCGGGATGTACGGCATGACCACATCGCGAAGGCAGCCGCGCTGATCTGTCCAGACTCTAATCGCGCCGATGGTCACCGCGAACAGGACCCGCGAGGGAAGCGAACGCGACGTCTCGGTGCCCCGTGTGGCTCTATGCGAACGGGAGCGGGACCAAACGCACCACGACGCGCTCTCCGAACTCGTCCATGAGTGCGATCCGGACCGATGACTTGTCGCGGAAGCCCACTGCAAAGCCCGCAACCTCGGGGAGGCTCTCGTCTGCGGCATCTGGGTTCATCTCAGTGGAGAATGAAAGCGTCAGATCACGTTCGCCTGTCTCTTCGAAGATCGCATCAGCGGCAACGAAGATGGCGGTCCCACTATTCAGCCTCACTCGTTGTCCTGTCCGCTCGCGGAGCCTGTCAGCGACAGATCTCACTGCGCCCGCGAACTGGGCCCAGACGACGACTGTTGTCGCGAGCGTGAAGGCCACCTGATAGATCGAAGCGACATCAAGGTATCCAGGGCCCGTCGTCCCCGGCTCGTGGCCGTCGACAAGGATCTCAGGACCGCTTGGGTCGATCCGAACCTGCAGGGGCCCGGCCAATGGAGCCAGTTCTCGCTCGAGGGCGGCGGCATAGCGCACGCCGATCAATCGCCTGTCGGCTTCGTTGAGCCCGCTCCCTAGGGTTCTTGAGTTCTCCGGCTGGCCTGGTGGAACAACGGGCAGCCCCTTCTCCGCGCGATAAGCGCGAATGACCTCAAGCATCATCGGCCATCCGTTGTACTCGAGAGCGAAACGCAGCGGCAGGCATCCCACCACTAGCTCAGGTGGCGCGTCGGGGTCATGGGGATCGAAGAGCCAGGTAGCTTGGTCGTCCAGTTCCCCATTGTCGGGCGACATCGCCGTCCCTCCTCAGTGCAACAACGAGGCGAGTGTACGCTCTCGACAGGGCGATCCGCCTCCGCGTTGGGCAGAGGTCTAGCGGGGTCGGCGGAGGCCAGCACCATGCGTGCGTCAGATCGTGGGCGCGCCGCGGCATAGCCTTCATGAGTGCCGAGGTTGCTAGCTCGGTGGCCGCCGCAGATCCGTGACGAGATCGCAGATATCGATCCGCAGAACCTCGGCGATCTAGAAGACCTCGACGAAGTCGAGCCGCCGTTCTCCGCGTTCGTACTTGGAGACGAACGATTGAGGCCGCCCGAGCCGCGCAGCGAGCTGGACCTGGGTCAGGTTCTGGTCTTGCCGGCCGGCGACCAGCCAGTCGCGCAGCCGCACATAGGCCGGACTGAAGACGGACCGGGTCACAGCTGCTGCCACGCCATCGTGGCGGCCACGCTAATTCGAGGTTGGGATTATCCCAACATGGGCTACGATGAACGCCTGCGATCGCGAGGAGAGGGCACAAACGTGGCGGATCTCGACATCGTTCTGGCCAGCGTGCGTGACCGGATCGCAAAGTACCAGCGCCAGAGTATTGGCGAGCAGGACACCAAGGCTGTCCTCATCGTTCCAGTGCTGCACTCGCTCGGCTGGGATACCGAAGATCTCGAGGACGTCAAGCTCGAGTACAAGCGCCTCCCTAGCGACAACCCGGTCGACTACGCCCTCGTTCTGCTTCGAGAGCCGCGCCTTTTCATCGAGGCCAAGGCCCTGGGCGTCCACCTAGACGATCACAAGTGGACCAACCAGATCCTGACCTATGCCACCGCCGCCGGCGTAGAGTGGCTGGCCCTCACCGATGGGAACGAATGGCGGATCTACAACAGCCATGCCACCATTCCGATCGAGCAGAAGCTCTTCCGTGTCGTCCGCGTTGCCGATCCCGAAACCCACCCCGAGGGCACTCTGCGGCTGTTGGCAAAGGCCCAGATGGCGGACCACCTGATCGATGTCCTCTGGAAGTCGGAGCGCGTCGATCGACAGGTCCGCGACGCCCTCGTCGGGTTCTTCGGGCCCGAGCCGGACCCAGGGCTTGTGCGCCTGATTCGAGGCAAGGCCGGGGCGCTCAGCCATGCGGAAGTGCGTTCGAGCCTAGGCCGCCTCCGAACCACGTTCGACTTCCCCGTCGCCGCTGCACAGCCGGCTCAGTCTGTTGTTACAGCGACGAAGGAGCCCAGGGCAGCCACGAGTGAGCCCGCTCCGGGGCCTGTGCCGGCCGCAGGCAAGACGGGCGCAGGGACGCCCTGGCGCGGCGTGTCGCTCGGGCAACTCGTCACCGGCGGACTCGTGCGGGTCCCGTTCGACATCGAGCATCGCTACCGCGGCACCAACCTCTCCGCCCGGATCGAAGATGCAGATCGCATCGTCTTCGATGGCGCCGTCTACGACTCACTTTCGACAGCCGGTGGGGTGGCGCGGAAGTCGGTCGCTGGCCCGTTTCCGGGACGGGACATCCCTCAAACGAACGGCTGGACGTTCTGGGAGTACCGCAGCCCCGATGGAACTCTCCACCCGCTCGACGATCTGCGGCGCGAACTCCACGAACGCAAAGTGGTGAGCCTGGTCGACGGCCGGCGTGCGGGCTAGCCTGCCCTGCGTGCGACCTGGCCGGTCGCGACTATGTTCGCATGGTGCTCAGCCCCGTTGAGGTTGGAGCAGTTGCGATCATGGGGCGCGGCAACCCGTCCGGACCTGTAGTCTGAGGACGAGCAGCCGCGCAGGCGATCGGGGGCATGCAACGCGATATGGCGACGCAGAACGGGCTCACCCAGCAGGAACTCGAGTCCCGGCTCTGGGCTGCCGCCAACTCCCTACGCGGCCCTGTCGACCCGGCTGACTTCAAGGCGTACATCTTCCCGCTGCTGTTCTTCCGGCGCGTCAGCGATACCTGGGACGACGAGCACGACCGCGCCCTGGCGGACTACAACGGCCAGCTCACCCCGGAGATCGAGGCCGACTACCACCGCTTCGGCATCCCAGACGGCTGCCATTGGCGCGACCTGCGCCGGCTGACCGAAAACGTCGGCGTCGGCCTGCAGAACATCCTCGATCGCATCCAGCAGGCCAATCCGGACACCCTCGCTGGCATCTTCGGCGACGTCGGCTGGGGCAACAAAGAGAAGCTGCCCGAGCACGCCCTGCTCAACCTCATCGAGGCGTTCAACACCCTGGACCTGCGGCCGAGCCACGTAGGCCACGATGTGCTCGGCAACGCCTACGAATACCTCCTCCGCCAGTTCGCCGACGCCTCGGGCAAGAAGGCGGGCGAGTTCTTCACTCCGCGCCCGGTCGTCCGCCTGCTGACCCGCATCCTCGACCCCCAGCCGACCGACTCGGTCTATGACCCCGCGGTGGGTTCGGGCGGCATGCTCGTTGAAGCGGCCAACGAAGTCGTCGAAACGGGCGGTTCGGTTCGCCAGATGCGGTTCGCAGGGCAGGAGGTCAACCTCACGACCTCGGCGATCGCCCGCATGAACCTCTTCCTCCATGACATCGAAGACGCCCGCATCCTTCGAGGCGACACCCTGCGCGACCCGCGCTTCCTCGACCCCGCCGGACGCCTCGACCGCTTCGACATCGTCCTGGCCAATCCGCCGTTCAGCCTCAAGAACTGGGGCGCGGACGTGTGGGCGCGTGACCCATGGAGTCGGGCGGCCTGCGGCGTACCGCCTGCGAGTTACGGCGACTACGCCTGGGTCCAGCACATGGTCGCCTCGATGAAGCCGGTGACCGGCCGCGTTGGCGTCGTCATGCCGCACGGCGTCCTCTTCCGAGGCGGCGCCGAGGGCCAGATCCGCAGCTGTCTCGTCCGCTCCGATCAGCTCGAAGCCGTGATCGGTCTGCCACCGAACCTCTTCTACTCGACCTCGATCCCGGCCTGTCTGCTGATCTTCCGAGCGACCAAGCCGACCGACCGACGGGGGCGGGTCCTCTTCGTCGATGGCTCCAAATGCTTCGAGAAGGGCCGCAACCAGAACCGACTCCGCGACGAGGATGTCGAGGCGATCCTGGCGGCGTATCGCACGGGCGCCGATCCCGAGGGCGAAGGCGGCGTGGCGGTCCGGCTCGTGCCACATCCGGAGATCGAGGCGAGCGGCTGGGACCTCAACATCGGCCGGTACCTGAAAGGGGCGGCCGCCGACGTCGTCGATGTGGCGACCGCGCTGGCCGAACTGGCGGAAGCGCAGCTTGCTCTCCGCGAAGCCGAGGATCGTCTGGCCGAACGCCTCCGCGAGGCCGGCTATGCGTGAAGGTTGGAATGCTGTCCGGCTCGGCACCGTGGTGGAACAGGTTCGGGCCCGCCATGTTCCGAAGCCTGATCAAACGTACAGGCTACTGGGAGTCCGAGCGAAGGCACGAGGTGCGTTCCTGCGTGAGGTGGTACCGGGTTCAGTCACCAAGGCCGCGGCGCTGACGCCGGTGCGACGTGGGCAGTTCATCTACAACCGTCTGTTCGCCGGGACTGGCTCGTTTGCGGTTGTTCCGAAGGACCTTGACGGTTCCTGGGTGTCCAATGAGTTCCCGGTCTTCGACGTCGACCGATCGAGACTCGATGTCAGATACCTGGGTCTGGCGTTCGAGCAACCCGACGTCTGGCTAACCGTGGCTTCGCAGTGCATCGGGACTACCGGGTCGCGTATGCGCTGGCACGAGCGTAAGTTCGAGGCGTTTGAGGTCCTGCTGCCACCACTCGACGAACAGCGTCGCATCGCTAATCTGATCGCGGCTGTGGACCACCTCGCACTGAGGGCCGACGCTGTCACGAGTTCATCTCGCCAAGCGGCTGGTGCTCTGGTCCAGGCCGCGCTTGAAGATGCGGGGTACCCGCTGGTCAAGCTTCGAGACATTGCCACGGACCGTGGCTTGATCGGCGGGCCATTCGGGTCGAGTCTGCGCACTCGCGACTACGCGCCAGGAGGAGTCCCGGTAATCAACGGAGGTAACCACTCCGAATGGGAGGCTTCCTTGGTCGGCCCCTTCCAGTTTGTGAGTCACCAGAAGGCGGATGAGCTTCGCCGCAACGCCGCGACTCCAGGAGATGTTGTGGCAACGAACCAAGGCTCCGTTGGCCAAGTCTCACTCGTTCCCGCCGGCCCATACGGCCGGTACCTGGTTTCTCAGAGGCAGTTACGCCTTCGACTCAGAACGGAAGTTGCAGCGCCCAGGTACGTCGTGGCGGTCCTGAGAGGAAAGGCGGCCCAAGCCGAACTTGAGTCGCAGACGATCAGCACTGGTGTATCGCATATCAACCTTCGCATCTTCGGTGATCTAGAGGTTCAGCTGCCTCCGCTATCACAGCAAGTCGTGATCGCCGAGCAGTTCGAAGCCGCTAATGCGGTTGCGGTGGCATCTCGACTCCTCCGCGAACGCCTAGCCAGACTGCGCTCGTCGCTCCTCGCCGAACTCCTGTCGGGCGACCACGAGATCCCCGCCTCATACGACCGATTCCTCGATGGTGCCGCATGACCGAGTTGAGCGAGGCCGCCGTCCAAGCCGCGCTCGTGGAGCGGCTGAGCAGGCGCGATATCGGCTGGCACTTCGTCCCGGGCGCCAGCCTCGATCGCCCGCCGGACGCGGTCATGATCGAGTCGGAAGTTGTGGCCGCGCTGCGCCGGATGAACCCGGCGATCGCCGCGCAGCCCGAACGCGTCGACGAGGTCCTGCCCAAGCTTCGGGCCGCGATCCTGTCGGTGACGAACGACGGGCTCATCGAGGCGAACCGCCGGATGGTCGATTGGCTCCGCGGCCAGCAGACGATTCGGTTCGTCGGCACCGACGACTTCGTGCCCATCGCGCTGATCGACTTCGCGAGCCCGCTCGCGAACGCGCTGGTCGTTTCGACCGAGGTGACCTATCACCCCGGCACCGAGGAGCGCCGGTACGACCTGGTCCTGTGGGTCAGCGGCTTCCCGCTGGTCGTGGGCGAGACCAAGACGCCGATCAGCGAGAGCACCTCCTGGCTCAACGCCGCGGGCGACATCCATTCGGCCTACGAGGTCAAGACGCCGGGCTTCTTCGTGCCCAACGTCCTCTCGTTCGCGACCGAGGGCAAGGAGTTCCGCTACGGCGCCATCCGCCAGCCGGCGCAGGACTGGCTGCCGTGGTCGCGCACGACCGAACCGCTCGGCCTGCCGGGGCTCGCGAGCGTTCTCGCGTCCGCCGAGCTGCTGCTCACGCCCGAGTCAGTCCTGGACATCCTGCGGACGTTCACCCTGTTCTCGCGTCGTAGCTCGACCGGCGGCGGCTATACGGCCAAGATCATCCCGCGCTATCCACAAGTCGAAGCGGTCGATGCGATCGTCGCCCGCGTGCGCGATCCGAAGCGCCGCAGCGGCTTGGTCTGGCACCACCAGGGCTCGGGCAAGACTCTCGTCATGGCCTTCGCGGCGGCCAAGCTGCGCCAGGCGGACGACCTCGATGCGCCGACGATCCTTGTCGTCCTCGACCGACTCGATCTGATCGAGCAGGTGATCTCGGAGTTCACGTCGGTCGGTCTGCCGGGCCTCAAAGTGGCCGCCGGCAAGGAGGAGCTGCGCCGGCTGCTGCGCGAGGACTCGCGCGGCGTCATCGTCACGACCATCTTCCGCTTCGCCGGCGCCGGATTGCTCAACGACCGCTCGAACATCGTCGTCATGGTCGACGAGGCCCACCGCACGCAGGAGGGCAGCCTGGGTCTCGACATGCGGGCGGCGCTGCCGAACGCGCGCTTCATCGGCCTGACAGGCACGCCGATCTCCACGGCCGATCGAAACACTTGGACGACCTTTGGCGATCCCGACGATCCCGAGGGTGTGCTCAACCACTACAGCGTCGAACGCTCGATCGCGGACGGAGCGACGCTGCCGATCCATGTCGAGACGCGCCTCGTGGACTTCCAGATCGATCGCGACGCGCTGGACCAGGCGTTCGCCGAACTGGCTGAGGGCGAGGGGCTCGACGAGGACGAGCGAGGCTATCTGGCCCGTCGGGCCAGCCGAGTTGATCAGCTCTTCAAGACTCGCGCCCGGATCGAGGCTGTCTGCGCGGACATCGTCGATCACTACCGGCGCAAGGTCGAGCCGTTGGGACTGAAGGCTCAGGTGGTCGCATTCGATCGCGAGCTGTGCGTCCGGTATCTGGAGGAGATCGGAAAGCACCTGCTGCCGGGCGAGGAGGCGACGGTGGTGATGACGACCGCGAAGGACGACCCGGCCACCTGGGACGTCTTCGATCGCGAACGCGCAGCCGAGATCGCCATTCGCGACCGCTTCCTGGATCCCGCGGACCCGCTGCGGTTCCTGATCGTCACGGCCAAGCTGCTGACGGGTTTCGATGCGCCGGTCGAAGGCGTGATGTATCTCGACAAGCCGCTGCGGGCGCACACGCTCTTCCAGGCTGTGTGCCGCACGAACCGCCGCTGGACGAACCCGAAGACGGGGCAGGAGAAGCTGTACGGGTTGGTCGTCGACTACGTTGGTCTCGGCGCGGAGCTGGCGCGGGCGGTCGCGGTCCGGGATACCGGAGCGCACAAGGCGCTGCCGACCGACGTTGACGAGCTGATCGATCTGCTGCGCGAATGGGTCGGCGAGGCGATGGCGCCATTCGCCGGCGTGGATCGGTCGGCCGCCGGGTACGAGCAGCTAATGGCGGCGCAGGAGAGGACCGCGACGGTTGAGGCGCGGGCTTCCTTCGCCGGGTCGTTCCTGCGCTGCGAGGGTCTGTTCGAGCTGCTGTGGCCGGATGATCGCCTCCGCTCGATCGAGGCCGACTACCGCTGGCTCACTCGCGTGTACGCGTCTCTGCAGCCCGCCACCGACCCGAACGCGCTCCTGTGGCACCGCCTTGGGGCCAAGACCGGCGAGCTGCTGGGGACGTACATCAGCGACGTGGAGATCGACGCTGCCGGCCTGGAGGCGATCGCCATCGATGCCGGGACGCTGGAGGCGCTCAAGCAGATGGAACTGTTCCCGCAGGGGCGCGGCCCGTTGGAGCCGCCAACGGTGGATGACGTCCTCGACACGCTGGCAGGGCGGCTCCAACGCAAGCTCGCCGGGCCGGGCGGGCATCCGATCTGGCGAACCCTGTCGGAACGGCTGGAGGAATTGCGTCGTGTCCGGATGGAGAGCGCCCGCGATTCCGTCGAGTTCCTCAAGCGTTTGCTCGAGTTGGCCCGCCAGATCGTCGGCGCCGAGCGGGCAGAGGCTGAAGGCAGGCTCGATCGCTTCCAGGTCCTCGACCCGGACCGCGGTGCCCTGACGCAGATCCTGCAGGAGTACGCGCCGCCCGGCACGCCGGTGATCGTGGAGCGCGTCGTGGAGCAGATCGACGCGATCGTGAAGCCCATCCGCGGCACGCGCTGGCAGGAGAGCCAGCCCGGCGACCGCGAAGTCCGCCGGCAGCTGCGTCTCGTACTCAAGAACAGCGGCCTGCCACCGGCGGGCGAGCTCTACGACCGCGCCTACGCCTACATCCGCGAGCATTACTGATCGGGGATCGGCCGTCGCTCGGCGCACACCATGAGCAGGTTGTGTGGGTCGAGCTGCCGGACGACAAGAGTCAGATGCCGCCGGCTTCGCCATTCTTCGGCGGAATCGTGACCTGCAGCTGGGCTCGAAGGTAGGCCAGAGTCTGGTTAGGGTCGTCTGAAAGCGCCCAGTACCCCCAGCCATTCGTGGCACCACCGCGTACTTTCGCCGCCGCGGCACTCGGGCTGCCGAAGGCTTGCCCGCCGATCTCCAGGCTCCCATCGCCGAGGACGGTCGCCGTTGCCGGATGGTTGGGATACGTAAAGACAAGCGTGTCACCCACCTGGAGCTTTCCGGCTTTGATGAGGTCCTTGACCGTTACCCCAAAGTAGGTCTTTGATCTCGAACTCGGCTGAGAGTCGTCATACGGATCCAGCGGGAAGCCGAGAAGACGCATCACTCGGAGTATGGGGACCACGACCGTCTCCAGGACGGCCCGATCGAAATCAGGAAGGGTCTCATCTTTGGGCTGGGTCTTGTTCGTGGGGCGCACGTGCTCGGACGCGAGAGCGGACTTCCATAGCCGGCCCTCCAGCCAGCCGACCTGCGCCGAATTGAAGCCGTACTTGGTGTCTCGGGCGATCAGGACAGCCCGGTACCAACCTTCCTTGCCGGAGACGTGTTGGCCGATCCGCTTGCGCAAGCCCTGGGCCGCCTCGCCCACGTACACCGGCCGGCGATGGTCGCTCTCGTCAGCCTTCGGCCAGAGCAGGAAGTAGATCCCTGGGCAGTCCCACGTTTCGTCGAGGTTGGACACGAAGTCACGCTCAACGATTGCGACTCGCAGTGCCGCTTGTGAGTCGTAGGCAACGATTGGCCGTCGTGGCGATTCAGGGATGAGCACTGTGAGAGGGAGCGCGTCGACTGGAGCGGGTGCGGGCATTTGGGAACCTCTGGCCTTCGGTAGAGGATGTTACTCGGGGATGGACCGGCCGTGACCTCGGGCAGAGCGGAGGCATTGCCCGCGTTGGTCGCGATGCCCGCCCGGGCTGGGTCGATGGGCAGCCAAGACCTGAGCACAGGGATGCCAGCCGCGAGGAATGCGGCGGAAAGCGATGGCTGCCTGCCCCTGCTATGCGACCTGGGCGCCTAGGCGGTCTCTGCCTAGTCGCTTGCAACAAGCCCGGGAAGCCCGGGCCAGACACGATCCCGCGATCGTGATGAACCGCTACCTTCGTCACCTCTTGCTTATCCACTTGGCTCCGCCAGCGGAAGATGTTGTGGTGGCCGAATGGGGCCGCCGGGCCTCCCTCACGTTCCGGCGTGCAGGTAGCGCACCGCAATCTCATTCATGCCGCTCGGACTGACCTGATACGCCTTCGCAGTCATCGCCGGGTCGCAGGACACCGCCTCGCGCAGCACGCCGTCCTCGAAGTCGAGGGCGACGCCGTCGTCTGCGCCGTAGCCGGCAACCGCGCGCCCGTCCGCGACTAGGCGGAAGAACTGCTCTCGCCGGGTGGGATCGCTGAGGTGCGAGCAGGCGCTCCCGGCGAGTAGCCCGAGGCCCTGCATCGGGTGGAGTCCGTCACCGAACGAGTCGGTCACGGGCTGCTCGAACCAGCAGATCATCCCCGCGCTGACGCCGGCGAGGACGACGCCGCGGTCGTAGGCCTCCCGCAGGATGTCGTCGAGGCCGTGGGCCCGCCACAAAGCGAGCATGTTGAGGGTGCTGCCGCCGCCGACATAGACCGCGTCCATGCCGAGCACGAACTCGCGCAGGCGCGGATGGCGCGGGCGCAGCGTCAGGTTGAGGTCATCGAGGCGCGCGCGGCCCTCGAAGGCCCGGTAGAACTTGAGCGTGTAGAAGTCCGCGTCGCCGCCGGCCGTCCCAATGAAGCACAGGCGCGGCGGAGCCGTGTTGGTCGCGTCGAGCACGACCTGGTCCAGTCCGCGACCGTGCTCGTCGAGCGGGTCGTCCGAGAAGCCTCCGCCCCCCAGGGCGATGATCCGCGCCACGTGTGCCCCTCCGTCGGGCGGACCTCGCGCCGCCGTCGTCGGCCATCATCGGCAGACCACGGCTGAACGCAAGTCCTGGCCGAATGGCCGCGTCATGTCCCGCCCCAGCCGACGAGACGAGCGGCGGCGCGGACGAACCCTATCAGGTCATCGTGGGTGGTATTGGCGGGCGGAACTGCGAGGCACTACCGTAGCGGACATGGGCGAAGTGCCACCGAAACTGCAAGCGACTGCCGAGGGCCTGCTGCGGGCTGGCCTCGACTGGCTCAAGGACACCTACCCCGAGCATCGGTTCTTCGTCGAGCGCGACGTCGTATGGACCCTGCAGAAGTGGCTGGTTGACGAGACCACCCTCCGAGGCCTGCCGCTCCGCATCCGCAACGACTGCAGCATCGAGCGCGGGACCAACAACCGACGATCTCTGTGTGCGGATCTGGCCCTGCTCGCCCCCGAAGGCTCACGGCCTCTGGTGGTCGCCGAGTTCAAGTTCGAGCCGTCCCATTCGCGTGCTCATGGCCCCGAACCGGAGATCGATCCTCGGAAGCTTCCGGTGACCGGCTGGGATGGTTTCGCAAGAGACGTCAACCGCGTACAGAGCTGGACTCAGAGAGACCTCATCGGCTCGGGCGCCGCTATCTTCGTGGACGAAGGCAGTTGTGCTCGCCCCCGAACGGAGTTGATCGGTGCCACTCACGAGGACTGGGGGACCTACGGGAAGGACAAACTGAAGGTCACGGTGCACATATTCAGGACGGCGTCTGGCGTCGGAGCTGACTAGGGCTCGATCTAGCACGATGCTGCCATCGTGCGAGCAAGACCACCGGAATCAAATCCAGCGAGACTCCAGAGAACCGCGGGGGCAGGAACTCGGCAAGCGGCGCCGTTTCAATGTCAACACGGAAAGCCGCCGCTGTCGCTGCAGCCTGGATAGACCAGGGAGTAGCAGCGGCGCGGCCGGGTAGGACGTGCCGGTAGAGGGAGCCGGGGCCTTGAAACACCTGATGCGAGCCTCGATCAGCGGCACCACCGAGGTGGATCATGGCTAGCCAGCCAGCGCCTTGGAAGCTGCTCGCAGGGCCGCTTCGACCTGCTGTTGAAGACTGGCGCCGGGCACCAGGAGGCGATCGAACACGGCACCGCCTATCGTGAATCCCCACGCACCGCAACCGGCCACTGTCTCTATCTGGGCGACTGTATCTATGCTGCCGGCGACAACAACGGGCCCCGATGAGGCGCTTACGACCGCCCGCATGAGCGATGGGATATCCGCTGTCCGATGCCGATAGGCGAGGAGATCGAGGCCACCAACGCCCGGCCGCGCGGTCAAGGCGGCAGCGCTCGCGGCGATTTCCTCGATCGATCCCTCGAGAATCGACGGGTGGTCGACCACTCGTCCAGGAAATGGGAAGTACCTGACGGCCGTCCCAACCAGGAGCGGTATGGCAGCGTCGGGATTGGTGCCGCCCATGATCACGTCGGCGCCGATCTCGATGCCGGCTCGTACCGAAGACAATTCCGCCGTCGCATCCGTGCTCACGATCTCGAGGACCACTGTCCGACCATCGGCGTGCATGCGACCCGCAAGCATCTTCTGCGTCTCGACTGACACGCCGATGTCCTTGAAGCCGATCCAGCGCAGATCGGTCCCGCGGACCTGCTCGTACACATCAAGAGCGTCCTGAACGGTCGCATCGTTCTTGGTGAGCATGAAGATGAACTCGGCCAACGTAGTCTCCTTGAGTCGGATCCGCCGCGTCCTCGACGGCGGCTCAGAGTTGGTGTGTGACCGGCGAAACCGCCGGATAGACTTGCTTGTAGGTCGCGAAAAGGGCGTCGTATCGGGATCTCATCGCCGGGTTGGGTTCGTATCGGGCCGCAGGGTGGACAAAGCGCGTCTGGGGCTCAACAAAGGATGGGTAGATCCCGGTACCAACGCCAGCGAGGATGGCAGCAGCCAGGCATCCGGCCTCAGGCAGGTCGACGGTCTCGATTGCCAGGTTCAGGATATCGGCTTTCATCTGGCACCAGGCAGCGGATCGCGAGCCCCCCCCGGTATTGCGCAGGACGGAGAACTCGCTTCCGGCTTCCGCCAATCCCTCGATGTTTGCGCGTAATTCGTAGGTCATGCCCTCGAGCAGCGCACGCAAGAACGCGCCGCGCGTCGTCTGCCAGGTCATGCCGAGCACCGCGCTGCGCGAAAGGGGATCCATCCAGGGGTTGTGGGAGCCCTGGAAGTGAGGCAGCACCAGAATGCCGGTCGGGTCAGCGGGCATCTCGGCCAGGAGCAGAGGGTACACATCCTGCCCCGTCAGGTCGGCCGTGGCACGCTCGAGCTGGCCGAACTCGTCGCGGAACCAGCGCAACAGTGCGCCCCCGCTGGAGTTGGCCGCCATCCCGATGAACTCGCCGGCAGTGACGAAGTTGCTGTAGGCGAACCCGCGCCGCAGTGACGTCGCGTCGGTGGGCGGATCCTTGACGAGGGTCGTGAGGACCTCCCATGTTCCGGTCCCGACGACCGCGTCACCTGGTTGTCTGATGCCGCCACCTATGGCCGCGCATATCTGATCGATCGCGCCCGTGACCACCGTGACAGGCCTTTGGAATCCAAGCTTGTCTCGCATGGCCGCGGGGACCTCGCCGATCGGGCTAGCCGAGAGTCTGGGCTCGGGCAGGATGTCCATCGGCAGATCGAGTGCCTCAAACAGCTCGCCCGCCCAGTGGCCCTCACGGATGTTGAATGCCATCCAGCGCGCGGCGTTGCTGAAGTCCGTGACCGCGGGCAGCCCAAGCCGCCAGACGATCAGGTCGCCCCAGCCGAGGAACTTGGCCGCCTCACGCAGGACCTCGGGTTGGTTCTGCTGGTACCAGACCAGACGCACCAGCGGGAACATCGAATGAAGGGGCACGCCGGTCGTGCGGAAGAGCTGGAGTTCGTCAATCCGTTCGCGGATGCGAGGCAGGAGCTCGGCACCCCGGATGTCGGCCGACACGATGCCGTTGGCGAGGGCGCGCATCTTCTTGTCGAGCGGCACGATCTCGTCGCAGGAGATCGAGAAGCTCATGGCGCTGACCGGGTCGGCTTGGACCGACGGCTGGTGGTTGACTTCGCCGACCGCCTCGATGAATGCCCCCCACACGAAGTCACCGCTGAGCTCGACCCAGCCGGGCCGCGGTCGGGTCTCCGAGTATTCTCGGAATGCGATGGCCAGCGAGCGGCCGGAATCGGCTTCGATGGCCATCACCTTGAGTCCGCCCGTGCCGATGTCAACGCCAAGAAGGCTCATCTGCTAGTGGCCTCCAGCCAGCTCAATCTGGACTCGATGGAGCAGGTCGTCGATCCGCGTCGGATCGGGCATGAGCGGGGCAGGCTGCTCGCAGATGGCTCCGGCCAACGCCAGGGCCCAAGACAGCCGGCGCTCGAGGTCCCCACCCAGGTCCCCTGCGTGCAGCAGGCCGGCGAGGAACGCGTCGCCGGCACCGCTTGTGTTTCTGACTTCGATGTCGCTCAGTCTCCCCCGGGCCACCAGGCCGTCCTCCCAGGCGAGGGCTCCGTTTGGGCCGAGGGTGATCCACCAGCGTAAGACACCGTAGCGGTAGGCGAGGGCCTCGAGTTCGTCTGCAAGGCCATCCTCGCGCACCCCTGGGGAGATGGTCGCCAGCTCTTCCAGGTTGACCTTGACGAGCCATGGCCTCGCCTCAAGGGCGCGGGCGAGTGCCGGCCCGCTGCAGTCGATAACGACCCGAGTCGGTGCCGCGGCCGACACGGCCCGTGCATAGAAGTCCGACGGCGTGCCTCCCGGTAGGCTGCCGCACAGAAGAACGGCGCTTGCGCCTTCGGCATGCCGAGCTATCGCCGCAATGAGAGCCTCTCGCTCGACACTCGTAGTCGATGGACCAGCCTGGTGATAAGAGCGTTGGCGGACTCCGTCGGGGGTTGTGACCGACACGAAGAAGCGGCTGGTTCCCGATATGGGTGTCAGGTCGGGCGCGACCTGAGCCGACTGGAGCAAGGTGGTCATTCGTTGCCCGACCCAACCGCCGGCGAAGCCGAGGGCGCACGTCTGGTAGCCGAGACCCGCAAGGAAGCGGGCCACGTTGTGACCCTTCCCCCCCGCGGTCTCGGCGATCAGCTCGGTGTCGAGTTCCAGCTCCGCCTGTAGCTCCGAGAACGGGCGCGACAGGCGGAGCGTCAGGTCGAGATCGCCGTTGGGCGTGACACACACGAACATGGGCGTTCTCGCGTTACGGACTTGATCTAGTCTGCCTGGCCGGCCGAGCCGAAGACCCGGATGCGCTCCGTGGCCTTCGCCTCGAAACCGGCCCGGGCCTCGGCGAAGATGCTCGTCAGCCTCGGAAGCTCTTGGGCACCGAACAACCCACGAACCCGCGCGGCCGCCGCTTCACTCAGCCCGGTGAAGTAGCTCATCTTCACCACGCCGCCGGCGATCGCAACCCGGACGTCGGCATCGGTCATGCCCGAGCCGCCGTGCAGGGAGACGTAGACCGGGATAGACGACACAATCGCGCCGAGGCGGTCGAAGTCCACCGTCGCCGTCCCGGGCGCGAGCCCGTGGACCGTTCCCACTGCTGCTGCGACGACGTCGACACCCGTGTCAGACACGAAGCTGGCTGCCCGTGATGGGTCGGCGAGCATGTTGTCGCGCTGGTCGGCGTCCTGGCCGACTTTCGTGATGTGGCCAAGCTCGGCCTCGACGCCGTAGCCGAGGCTGTGCACGAGATCCACCACGGAGCGGGTTTGTCGGACGCGCTCCTCGAACGGCAGGCCGTAGCCGTCGAATTGGAAGCTCGTGAAGCCGGCCCGAAACGCCCGGGCGACGATGTCGAGCGTCTCGGCATGGTCCAGATGGAGCACGACCGGAACCGTGGCCCGGTCTGCCAGGTCTCGAAGGACGCCCGCGAGTACCTCGAAGTCCGTGTACTCAAAGTGTGACTCGGCGACCGCGATGATGAGCGGCGACCGTTCGCGCTCCGCGACGCTCGTGACCGCAAGCGCGGTGTCGAGGTTGAAGACATTGAAGGAGGGAACGATGTACTTGCGCTCCCGGGCGCGGGCGAGCAAGGGCAGAACCGAAACGCGCGGCATGGCCTCTTCTCTCTTTCCAGAGCTGCGACTGGTGCTACAGAGCAGGGCTCAGTCGAGCTCTGCCTCAGACTCGAGGAAGGTCTTGCTGGCCTGGCTCATCGCGTCGGGCGAGTTACGGCTGAGTCTCCACGCGACAATGGCGCCGATCACGAGCCAGACGATGACGGCGTAGGGAACGAGATTGAACGGGAAGGCCGGGACCGGGTAGAAGGTGACCCACAGGACCGGCAGCAGCATGAGGGTGCCGACCGCAGGCACGATGAGGTGCCGGAAGGGGCTGTAGTGCTCGGGATGCTCCGCCCGCATGAAGCGGTACAGGGAGATGTTCGCGAGCGAGTACATGATGATGATCCCGACCGTGATGGTCGCGCCCAGCAGGCCGTAGACATTTGCCGGGCCCTGCCAGGCACCGATGATGACGATGAGCGCGACAGTGACGCCAGTCAGGAAGTTGATCGCATTGGTCGGCGTGCGGTGGTTGGGGTGGATGTGACCGAACCACTTGGGAAGCACGCCGATCCGCGACATCGCGTAAATCACTCGGGTGCCAGCGTTCACCGATGCAATCGACACGGCCAGGGCGCTGTTGATCAACGCGAGGAAGACGAGCCAGCTACCGGCGCCGAAGACTCTGTCCGCAAGAGTGAAGAACGGGTTCGTTGCGGTCGAGAAGTCACCCATCTTGTCGGTACCCCAGCCGACTCCGACCGCGACCGACATCACGAGGTAGTAGATGCCCACGATCAATAGCGATCCCAGGATTGCCTTCGACGCGATCTTGGCCGGGTTGCGTGTTTCCTCCGCCAGTGGCGCGATCGCTTCGAAGCCGCTTATCGCCAGGATCGAGTAGACCATGCCGTAGAGGATGCCATTGAGTCCGGTTGGGGCTGACGAGGGGTTGACGGTCGCGCTGACCGACGAGCCTGGCGCGGGCGAAAGGAACAGCGCCAAGCCGAGGGCAATCATGATCACGAGCTCGATCGAGCCCAGGATGACCAATGAGCGCCCGGACATTTTGATCCCGAAGTAGGTCAGGGCCCAGACGACAGCCACGCCGACGAGAGCCATCGCCCACCATGGAATGTCGATGTTGAGCTTGCCCTGTATGAAGTTCTCGCCGATGCCGGAGAGGATCCCGAGGTTTGCCGCTCCCCCGAGTGGGTCGTAGATGAAATAGCACCAGGCGGTCATGAACCCAAGGACGGGACCGAGACCCCGCGCCACGAACGTGAAGTACCCACCGCTCGACGGCACGTACTTGGTGAACTCGGCTACGGTCGATGCGATTAGCAGGCATACGATCAACGAGAGGGCCAGAGAAATGGGCATCGCCGCGCCCGTGTACGAGGCGATGAACGGCAAGGTGAAGATCAGCCCCGCGGCTGGCGCGATGTGGGTGATCCCTTGGAACAAGATTTCCGGCAGGCCAATCGCATTGCGCTTTAGGCCCGGCGCCTCAACAGCCATCTCGAAGACCTCCATGGACTAGTGCCGACTAGACAGACTCCACTCATGGCAATAGGGGAGCCCCGACTGGCCGAGGAAGCCGAGAGAAGTCGGGGCGAAGGAGCGACTACCAACTGGCCATCACCGATCAGACCGTCGGGTCCTCCTTTCGTCTTCCGCTCTAGCGCTAGGCCCGGCTGCCGGGGCCCTTGCGGTACACCTGAACCGCGAGCAAGTCAGCGACGTGGTACTCCTCCGACAGGAGAACCGCCTCCCCATCGGCCGTGTAATCGACTTGATCGAGCAGCAGCAATAGAGCTCCCGGCGGAAGGGCTAAGAGGCGTGCCTGGGTTTCGGTCGCTACCGTGGGCTTCACCGTGGCGATGCCGTGGTGCACCGTCACGCCGTGGAGTTCCAGAAGGCGATAGACCGACTGCTCACTAGAGAAAGCGGACTCGAAGACCTCGAGGTCGAGGTTGTGCTCGCGCAACATGGCGGATGGGAGATGGTCCAGGGTGTAGGCGACCGCTCGCTCGTCGGCAGTCCGCACTCGCTCGACCGAGACCACCTTGCTTCGCGGCGGCAGCCCGAGTCGCTGCGTCATCGCGCGGTCAGCGATGTGCTCGCGCACCACGAGGTTCTTTGTCCCTGGTTGCCAGCCGGCAGCCTCGACCAGGTCGGTCACCCCGAAGTTGGCATTGAGGTTATTGCGCAGCCGGTTGACTGGTTCGACAACGAAAGTTCCTGAGCCTTGTCTTCTGGTGACAAGACCCTCCTCTTCGAGGATGGAGATCGCGTGCCTGAGCGTCGCGCGGCTGACGGCCAGCTGGGTCGCGAGGGTAGGCTCGGATGGCAAGCGACCGTGAGGATCGAACAGCCCGCCCCTTATGGCTTCGCGAAGATCGTCAGCTGCGCGGTCTGGCAGGGTTCGGCTCGACGGAAGGGACCTCAGAGAACGCGGCTTAGCCTCCATGTTGTCTGATGATATGGTGTCCTGATGTACCGGTCAATCCCCGTGCAGTGTGCTGCTTCTGACCACTCAACAGCCGGAAAGGGCGGCCCGCTCTGCGGCTTCGCGCCGTTCTGCGACCGGCGGAGCGGGCTCGACGAGACCAGTGGGTGGCCGTTCTTCGCCGCTCATTGGGCCCGAGCGACCGCCAGGCAGTCACGCCATCCTGCGCGAGGCCGACGTTGCTAGAGGCCGCGAAGGAGACGGTAGCGCTCCACTCCGGTGCGGGAGTCGGGCGCACGATGGTTTCATAGGGTCGGCGTGTCGGGCGGCGGTACCGGAGGCCGCGTCGAGCTTGGGCCGGAGCCGCCGGACCTGCCAGGAGATCGCCGCGCTGCTGGATTAAGCGGCGAAGACGGGCAGTTCGCGGGCCTTCTGAACGGCCCGCGTCAAGTCCTCATGGCGAGGCAGGGAGCCAATATCCACTCCCTGGCTGCCCTTGCTTGCATCCAGAACTTCGATACCTCGGACGGTTCCACGAGCGTCATAGTCGACGACGAAACGCTCATCGATCTCTACGCTTCGGGCGACCGGCTCTTGGGAAAAGTAGACGTACAGCGTGTCCGTCAACTCGTCATAGGTCAGCTGCATTTGATGCCCCTTCCGTAGACGGTGACCACAACCACCGCGTCAGGGCGGCTCTCAGCGACGACGGCTCGGGTAACTTCGCCGCCAACGCAGCCATCAACGTTGAACCGTCCATCCGCTCTTCGTTCGCAGAATGGGGAAGTCCGGATCATGCGTTCGACCTCGGACGGGGACTTTCCGCGCTCCTTGCAACGCTGGAGCGCGTGTCCGCCTTCCCATGAGATGTACCTGCCAGAGAAGTTCTCCAATCTGAGCCCCTAGAGGCTAGGTCCCCCTGTGGGGAATCGGATGCCCGAGCGCGTGAGTGAAGGGGCACGGTACTCGGTCTCCTAGTCACCTTTGGATGGTGCAAGCGGCGGGTGACTGTCCGCTATCCACTGGTAGTAATGCCGCCACGCACGATTGGGGACGACTCCTCCGTTGGCCAGTCTCCGGACGTCGTGCAACACCGAGTGTTGCACGACGCGTCAAGATCTGCAGGCCGCGCAAGTCAACGGACTGGCTGGCCAGCCCGTTGAGACTTGGACCAGCGTCGCCTGGCCCCCGATACCTGCCATCTGCCGGTCCGCCAAACTGAGACACTACCAAGGCCACCGACCCCTTGTCGTCGGGACTGCCCCTAGCGATCATGAGAGCGCCTGCGAGGGGATCGGCTGTAGCCCGGCACCCTCTCCCGGGGAGAGCATGAGGAGTCCTGTGATGGGCTTGAAGGACAAAATGCTGAAGGGGATTGGGGCGCGCGAGATAGGGTTCTTCTATCACACGCAGACCCGTGAGCAGATCCCGGTGTATCACTTCCGCGCGAATTGCTCGGACGGCCGGAAGATCGAGTACAAGGACATTCGGTCCGGCAAGGGCCGCAACCGTCGCCCGTGCGAGCGGTGCACGGCGCTACTCCAAGCCACCAAGTAGACGGACCGCCCGCGAAGTTGGGCCACCAAGTCAGCTCCCAATTCGGATCATCCGGTTCCCCGTCCCTGATCTGCCATGCACGCCTGAGGGCGTGAACGCGCATCCGGATCCGCTGCGCGTTACGCCCTCGCAAGACGACGGCTAGCGCACGGAAGGCTTCGCTGCGATCCCCTTCGAAACGGACGGTCGGCTCGGCGTAGGCGTGACCTGGGCCGCCCTCGCATGACTCGTACGTCTCGACTCCGGCCCGGCGTAGGGCATGTACCGCCTCGGCGATCCCTGGGTCGAGCCCCTTGATCTTGCGGTAGGGGCGCTTGGGAGACGTCCTGCTCACAGCGCATCCCCCGCCAGCCTGTCAGGCCTGTTCATGTTGAACCGGCCTGACGTTGCGTCACGTCGCTCTCCGTGACCGACTCGCCACAGGCCACAGCCGTCGGCGCCAGCTTCGTTCGTACCCAGTCGCTGGCGATCCCGAGTGCACGCTGGCCTTCGCCAAGCTTCTCCAGGGCCGTCGACTTGGCTGGCTCGACCAGATCGGCTACGAGATCGGTCGTCCGGCGGGAGAGCGCCTCGGGGTCGGTAGGCACCGCAGGTGGAACGCCGTCGAGTTCGGCCAACCGGACGGCCATGGCGGCGATCCCCTCGGTGCTCCGGACCTGCTCGTCCCAGGTCGCTGCCACGTCGGGGAAGAGGGCGCCACGGCCATCGAGGTACCGCTCCTCGACGATCGTTCGAGCCTGCTGTGCCGCATGTAGCTCGCCGACGCGGAATGCGAGCAGATCGCGTAGCCGCGTCAGTCGCGCGGCGTAGTTCGCGGGGGATGGCTCCTGGAACGTCAGAAGCGAGAGATGGGCCGAGAGCGCAGCGTCGATGAGCCCCTCGCGATCGAGGAGTTCCTGAGCCATGACGTAGATCCGCATCACCAGCTCGAAGCGAAAGACCGTCTCGCGCAGGGCCGAGCGCACTGCCTTCCGGACCTGCTCCGCAGGCTTGCCGCGCAGGCGAGCACACACCCCGTCATGAGCCTCCCGACACAACCGATCGATCGGCTGCTGATCGCCGGGTACATCGAGGATCGAACCGACATACGCCTGCAGGCTCCCGAGGGCATGAGCCTCGGCCAGCCAGCGCAGGACGAGCTGTGTCGGGGAGAGTGCCTCCTCGAGCTTGGCGAGGCGCCGCTCGGCTGTCATTACGTTGCCTCCGTCGGGAACGCGGCATCCTCGTCAGAGTGATGTTGGCCGTTGGCGGATTCCAGAGCAGCCAGGCGCTCCTCGAACTCACCGACCTTGAGCAGGTTGGTGGCCGCCACGGCGGTCGAGATCAGGGCGCGCAGGCGCGGGATGCCGTTGTCGAGACCGATGCCGTCGGTGACCACGATGTCGAGGAGCCGTCGGATACCCACCACGCTGTCGAGACCGGGCAGGTCGTAGGCGACCGCGATCGTGCCTTCCTTGCGCCGGCGCAGACCACCAAGCCGCCGGGCTTCGGCCGCATCGGCGGCCCGTTCTGGGTCGTGGGCGAAGCAGTACGGCCGATCGTGCAGCGGCGCCATGGCACACGGCTCGCCGTCGGCTTTGGCGTAAGCGCAGCGGCGTTTGATTACCATCGGATTACCAATGGTTATCAACGACCGCCGGAGGAGCGGTCGTCGACGTGAGGTGGGCGGGTCACCATCTCGCCATAGTGTCGGCCGAGGGAGGGGAGGCGACGGGCTCTATTCATCGATCCGCTCCGCGACCGACCCGCTGAAGCGCTCCCAACGCCCCAGCACCACGTCGGCGTAGCGAGGGTCGAGTTCGAGCGCCGCGCAGACTCGGCCCGTCCGCTCGCAGGCGATGAGGGTCGAGCCTGACCCCAGGAACGGGTCCAGGACCAGATCGCCGGCCACCGAGCTGTTGGCGATCGCGCGCTCCATCAGCGGGAGGGGCTTCATCGTCGGGTGAAGCGGAGCGTCACTCGGCCGGTTGATCTCCCACACGTCGTCTTGATCGCGGTCGCCGCACCAGTGGTGGCTGGCACCTTCGCGCCAGCCGAACCAGATCGGCTCGTATGCCCGCTGGTAGTCGGCTCTTCCGAGGACGAAGCGATCCTTGTGCCAGATGATCGTGTCAGACCAGTGGCCGCCTTCCTCGGCCAGGACCCGGGAGACCAGGGGCATCTCCTTGCTGCTCATGCAGACGTACAGCGCGCCATCGACGCTGGACAAGAGGTTCCGGCCCCAGGCCCGCACGAAGACCTCC
>Ga0182027_10002690_pt1 | contig 28593 bp, 27 predicted proteins | sample 712E1DmetaG_FD_121300 | JGI IMG/M metagenome (GOLD analysis project Ga0182027, IMG submission 121300) | Permafrost microbial communities from Stordalen Mire, Sweden - 712E1D metaG (Illumina Assembly) | ecosystem: Environmental > Terrestrial > Soil > Wetlands > Permafrost | place: Sweden...
ATACTTATATATAAATATATAAGGGCGTCATTAAAATAATCGATGTATAATGTAATCAATGAAAAAAACAAAATTCAATATTAAAAGAAAAGAAATACAAAAAAGAATTAAACAAAATATAAACGTAGATAAAAAAGGCTTCTTAGAACTAATTAAGCGGGCCTCACAACCAAAACACGATTAAGTAGTACTTCAAACATTCCGTTTTCGAAATTTCTGTAGTTATATCTAAAGGCATATTCATTAACGTAATCTTGCAAATATTCCTTAGAAACGTGTCGATAAACGCCCATAATTCCTCGTTTAAGTTGAGACCATACGCCCTCGATAGTATTGTTGTGAACTAATCCCCTGCCGTATTCTTTTTCCGAGTGGTTAACGGAGTGATGATTAAAATATCCAAAATCGTAAAGGTAGCGATATGTTCCGGCTTCATCTGACATTACGTGGGCATTTGTACTAACATTTTGTTTCAGTTCCTTAAGCAATGTGTATTTTTCAGCGTTTGGAACATGCTTCATATACGTTTTACCTTTTCTTTCAACTGCTCCCCAGACAACTTCCTTCTTAACGTCTGCGCGCCACTGGTGAGCTCTATTAAAGCCTTTGCCGCCGACATAAGTTTCATCTATCTCAACAATTCCATCTAATATTTCTCCGTCTTGCTCCATTAGTTTTCTGATCATCTTAAACATCCGGTGTGCGGTTTTATAAGAAACGCCTAGTTCTCTTTCCAGTTGTTTGGCTGATATGCCGGATCGGGTTTTAACCATAAGAAACATTGCATAAAACCAAAGTCTTAAAGAGACTGCCGATTTACTAAAAATAGTGTCGGTTAAAGGACTTAATTGAGTGGCGCAGAAACCGCAAGAAAAAGTAGTTCTTCCTGTTAATGGATAATATTCAGTTAATCTTTTACAACCGGAACAACTAACTCCTTTAGGGTATCTTTTCTTGTAAATTTCTAACAAACAAGCATCGTCATTAGGATACTTTTTGAGGAAGTTTTTGAGGCTAAATTTCTTATTCATAAGCTAATTATGCACTCTTTATTACGTGCTGTCAATACCCATTATTGTAAAAAGCAAGTTGAAGCTAAACTAGTTTTGCGTTACGTGCTGAAAGTACATATATGCCAATTTTGAACAAACTTGATATGAATTGACCTATTGTCAAAGTTCTTAAAAATTACTAGAATGTTTATTATGGCAAAGTCAGATAAAGCAGTTAAAACTTCAAACGCTCCGTCAGAGGGATCGCAAAAAATGGAAGCAGTAAAATTAGCGATGGAACAAATCGAAAAACAATATGGCCGTGGTTCTATTATGCGTTTTGGCGACACCGGACAAAGGTTTGATATCTCTGTTATCTCCACGGGCTGCTTACCCTTAGATCTGGCACTCGGGGTGGGTGGAGTGCCAAGAGGCAGAATCATCGAAATTTACGGACCGGAAGCTTCGGGCAAAACTACGATTTGTTTATCAATTATTGCGCAAGCGCAAAAGCATAATGGCGTTGCAGCCTTTATAGATGCCGAACACGCGCTTGATCCGTTATGGGCGGAACGCATCGGAGTAAAACTTGATGAGCTTTTAATTTCCCAACCCGACACGGGAGAACAAGCTTTGGAAATTGCCGAAAGCTTAATAAGAAGTGGCGGAATTGATGTTCTCGTTATAGATTCAGTTGCAGCTTTAGTGCCGAGGGCGGAAATTGAAGGCGACATGGGAGATTCAGTAATGGGGCTCCAGGCCAGGCTTATGTCTCAGGCTTTAAGAAAGTTAACAGCAGTTATTTCCAAATCAAAAACTGTAGTTATTTTTACAAATCATCTAAGACAAAAAATCGGAGTCATGTTTGGAAACCCCGAAACAACTACGGGGGGACTGGCGCTTAAATTCTATGCGTCGGTGCGCATGGATATTAGAAAAATAGAAAGCTTAAAGGAGGGAGACCGAGTTGTGGGCTCCAGGCATAGAGCCAAGATCGTGAAGAATAAAGTTTCTTCTCCGTTTAGGATTGCCGAGTTTGACGTAATGGGAGATACCGGAATTTCCAGGGAGGGTGGAATAATGGACGTCGGAGTCGAGATGAATATTATTCAAAAATCGGGCGCTTTTTTTAGATACGGAGAAATAATGCTTGGACAAGGCAAACAAGCTGCGACAATTTTACTTAAAGAAAAACCGGAATTGGCTAAAAAAATTGTTGACGAGATAATGGCCAAAAGTAAAACCTCCCCGACACAAGTTGAAGTCGGAGTCGAAGCGCCGCAACCCGAAGGTGAAGAAGAGTAATCCTTAGAATAATGGACGATTTTGAAAAGTTCTACAAAGCCTCAATAAATTATTTGTCGTTTCGGCCTAGAAGTGAAAAAGAAATGCGTGATTACCTCACGAGAAAAAACTGTGACGATGTTACCTCTAAAAGAATAATTGAAAGTCTTCTCAGAACTAAATTTATTGACGATGAAGAATTTGCCCGCCGTTTTGTTGAACAAAGAACAAAGATTAAACCTAAGGCGAACCGCGTTATAAAGTATGAGTTAAAAAGAAAAGGCATTTCTCAGGAATTGATTGATCAGCTTTTTGAAGACAAAGAGGAATCAAACGCAACTGATTTTTCCAAAGCTTTAGATCTTGCCCAAAGGAAAATGCCGCGCTACGCAAAAATTGACGATAAGAGAAAAGTTTACGAAAAATTGGGGAGGTATTTAGCGAGCAAAGGCTTTGATTGGGATACGGTAAAAGCAGTGATTGACCAAGTTTTGCGTAAATAGTATAATAGAGAGGATTAATAAAAGTATGAAAAGGATAAAGTTAATTATTTTAACAACCCCTTTTGCTAAAGCTTAAATAGCTGCTACTTTTATAATCTTCAATAATATATGGCACAAGATAATCAAGATTTAATCAGTTTAGAAAAAAAACTCTTAGAAAGAGAAGAAAAATTAGAAGTCGAAAGACAAAAACTTCAAGATCTTAAAGAAAAATATCAGGAAAAACTTGATAAAGTTTCCGATTTAACCCCGGAACAAGCAAAAAAAGAATTATTTGATTTAGTTGAACTAAATGAGGCAAAAGCCGTTGCTAAAATCATCAAAGACAGCGAAGACGAAGCCAGATTAACCGCCGATAAAAAAGCCCAGGAGATTTTAGTTGATAGCATGCGTTTTGGTGCGATCAAATATATCGCAGAATATACAGTCTCTGTTGTAAAAATTGCCGAAGAAGATATTAAGGGTAGGATTATTGGTAAAGAAGGAAGAAATATCCGCGCTTTTGAACAAGCTACGGGCGTTGACGTTGATTTGGATGAAGAAGGCGTAATTAGGCTATCCAGTTTTGACCAAGTTAGGCGGGAAGTCGCCAGACGATCACTTGAAAAATTAATTAGAGATACCAGAGTTCAGCCGTTTAGAATTGAGGAAATTGTTAACGAAACAAAAACAGAAGTGGAAAAGATTATGCTTGAAGAAGGCGAAAAACTGGCTCACGAAGCCGGAGTATTTAATCTTTCTCCTGAGATTTTGCAGGTTTTGGGAAGATTTAAATTTAGAACCTCTTACGGACAGAACTTAATTGTCCATACATTGGAAGACGTTAAAATCGGAATTCATATGGCAGAAGAAGTCGGCGCAAACGTAAATATCGTCCGTTTGGGATGTTTATTCCATGATATTGGAAAAGTTTTAGAGGGAGAAGGAAGCCATGTTACTTTGGGAGTAGATTTTCTTAAAAAACATTCAATCCCAGAACTCATTGTTAATTGTGTTGCCGAGCATCATGAAGATAAACCATTCTCATCGGTAGAATCGGTAATCGTGCATATTGCTGACCAAATTTCCGGAGCAAGGCCGGGAGCCAGATATGAAGATGTGGAAAACTATGGTAAAAGACTGGCCGAGATGGAAGTAATTGCCAAGAGTCATGAAGGAGTTGAGGATGCGTATGCTTTTGAAGCCGGAAGAGAACTTCGAGTCATCATCAACCCGGGCAAATTGGATGACGCACAAACTTTGGTTGTTGCCAATAAAATCAGAGATGAAGTCAGTAAGTCCCAAGCAGTAGCTGGAGAAATAAAAGTTACCGCAATTCGTGAATTTAGAGCCGTCGCCACCGAATTTTCTTCGTAAAACTTTTTTAAGCGCTGAGGTCAATATAAAAATTTTCTAGCTTTCAGCTCATGCTACACAATAATCGCACGCTTTACTAATCGGTATTCGAATGAAAGCAGCAAAAATTTTTATATCTCCCCGCGCCGTTTGTTGATCGGAAACCTATATTTTCATTTGGCAATTCGTACGTCGACTACCTGAAAGATTGAGTGAATTGTCGAGGAAGGGGTGAAGTTACCCGACTAATGAACGAAATCTTGAAAGCATAAGACTAGGCTTGGCAAGAGATTTTGATTCTTTACGGTAAAAAGAATAAATATATTTTAGTTCAATAAATTTCATAAAATTTAGAATGACGCATGATCCACTCGGTTCCCTCAGGATCGCGAATTATATATTTAAGTGGATCTTGACAAACTCCCCGTTTACGTTGTATTGTTAAGCTAATCGGTAATTCGGAGTCGCTTAAGCGACGGAGAGGAAGGTGAATTAAATTGACAAAAAAAGACTTAATAGAACTCGTTGCTAAAAAGGGAAATCTTACAAATAAAGCTGCCAGAGAAGCAGTTGCCGCATTTTTAAATGGAGTCAGAGACTCATTAAAAAGAGGTGAGAAAGTGGTTATTACCGGATTTGGCACATTCTCAGTTAGAAAAAGAGCTGCCAGACCAGGTAGAAATCCAAAAACTGGAGAAAAAATTACAATCGCGGCCAGAAAAGCACCAGGTTTTACTCCGGGAAAGACCTTAAAAAAAGTAGTTAGGTAATTTCATTGGTCCTAGAGTGTAAATTTGGTATAATAGCTTTATGACTTTAAGACTTAGATCAGCTTTTTTTATCGCAACAGGTATTTTGGTTTTGTGGTTTCTTTATATTGAAAAAGCCATTTTAACTCCATTTATACTGGCTGCGATTTTTGCTTATATTTTTAACCCTATTGTAAACTTTTTTTCCAACCGACTTAAGCTACCACGAACTTTTTCGGTTCTAATTATCTACCTAGTGATAGTTTTAGTTGTAGTTTTGAGCGGCGTTACTTTATCAAAAAGAGTGATGGAAGAATCCTCAGAGCTAGGCCGCCAGGCAACATCTATTACTCAAACAGCAAAGACCCAAATTAATAGCCTACCGGACTGGGCAAAGCCGACTATTAGCGATGCTTTAAAGACTTTTGAGAATACAAAAACATTTTCATTTACTTCTATTTTTTCAGTTTTTCCAAAAGCTTTTTCGGGAGTAATAGGTCTAATAATTTTCTTATTTGCTGCGTTTTATTTTCTTAAGGAAGGTAGAAACATGTTCGAAAAAGCCTTAACTTTTGTCCCAAACGACTATAAAGTTGAAGTAGAAATTTTAATCCGCAGGATAAATTCTGTTCTTGGAAAATATTTAAGAGGACAAATATTTTTAGTATTTTTCGTTTCCCTGGTTTTATTTATTCTTTTAAGTATTTTAGGAGTGAAATTTGCTTTAATCCTAGCTGTTTTTTCCGGCTTTGCGGAAATAGTGCCAATTATTGGTCCGATCGTGGCAGCTGTTGTTGCGGCTCTAGTGGCATTTTTTGGCGGTACTGCAAATTTTGGTTTATCTCCGATACAGATGGTAATTTGGGTAGTAATTATTTATACGGTTGTCCGCCAAGCCCAGGATTACTTTGTCACACCGCAGATTATGGGAAAGATTACGGAACTTCATCCATTGATAATTCTGTTTGCTGTTATAGCAGGAGAGCATGTGGCCGGAATTTTGGGACTAATTTTGGCAGTTCCGATTGCAGCAATTACTAAAATTATTTTTGAATATTCTTTAGATAAGATAAATTCTCAGGATAAGATGGGCCTTCGTAAATAAAAAGCGCCGTAAAACCTGACGGTTTACGGCATCTCATTTCATTCGACCCGCGGAAGGTGGTAAGCCAGATTCTGTTTTAGTCACAATCTATCTCGATACGATATTTGGTCGTTTCTTACGCCTTACGGCGAATGCCCTTTTTTTGATGCTCCCCTAAAGCAAGGTAGTAACGCATCGGTCAAAGGTTGCAGCGGGTAGGATTATCCGTTTCACTCCCATTCGTCTCTGTTACTCTCGGATCTTGTCATTTCAAGATCCGTTTCCGATTCCACATATGGGTAAAGAATCGGAACACTAGCTATTACTAGTCGGAACTTATGTTCCATCCCCGGCTTTAGACCTGTCTGGACTTTCCTCTCCTTACATTACTATAAAGAGTAGTGACTCTCCTTCCACGAATCAATGGTATTTTATCAAAAAATAGCTCTAGGGTCCAATTTGCAGGTGATTAACGAGCGTTACAGAGTCGCGCTTGCGCCCGATTGAGCCGAGTTAAACTCGACATAAGATTCGAAACTCGCAGTTTAGGCAAAGCACATTACCGCTGCATTTGAAATCGCTTTTTTCAATTTCTTTGATTTTTTCGACCAGTTCATCTTCAAACCGGTCGAGGTCTTCCTTAGTGAAATTCATGGATTTTTTGGTGTTTCCTTCCAAAAAGTGCAAGGTCAAAGTAATATCTTCCGGTTTTCGGTTTAGAATTTTATCTTTAACACGTGTGGCAGCTAAGGCATACATTGCTAATTGCAGTTCGTGTGCTTTATCGGCTTTGGGATTATCTTCGCCAGTTTTATAGTCGATAATTTCAATTCTGCCGTCAGGCTTTTGATCTACTCTGTCAATTTTTCCGGAAACTTTTACGCCGTTTTTTAAAACAAAAGAAAACTTTAGTTCAATTCCAAGTGGTTTTACCGGAGGATGACACTCGGTTTTATAAAAATTTTTAAGAATTTTTAACGCTTGTTGATATCTTTCTTTTTCGGCTTGTTTATTTTGATACCCTTCGGTTAGCCATTCCCGGTCAAGCACTTTCTTGAATTCGGTTAATGTTAAGATATGCCCATCCTGCACTTCCTTGTAAAAATAATAAAGCGTATTATGCATCGAAATTCCAAAGCTTTGCACTGGCGATTTCGGAGTTGGAATATTAAAAATTACCTTTGCTTTGTAATGCAAAGGGCAAATATCAAACATTTGTAAATTTGAATAGTTTATGTAGGTAATTTTAAGCGGTAATTTATGTTCACTTATTTCAACCTTTTCTTCGTATGCAGAAAGCGTGTTGGAGAGAGACAAACTCATTGGTTTTGCAGATTGTTCCACTTTCTGTAAAGAGGGAATTGCGTCGTAAATAAAAGGGGAAAGTTTTTTAGTCCTTTTGCCAGTGCCGTAATAATCCGCACCCGTAAAGTATAAAAGTTCTTTCGCACGTGTCATGCCGACATAGAAAAGTCTGCGTTCTTCCTGCAAATGAAAGTCGATATCTTTAGCCAAGTTTTCCTTAATTAGTTCCAAGGGTAGTGGAATCTTTTCTGATCTCTCGCGGGATGGAAAACGATCGGAAACAAGATTTACCAAAAAAACTACTTTAAATTCAAGGCCTTTGCTGGAATGGACGGTTAGAATATTTACGGCGTCCCGGTCTTTAAGATCGATCTCGGCCGCAGTCGGACTATCTCCCATTTGCAGCATCAGCGTTAGCCACTCTACCAATGTAAAGATATTACTATCTAGTCTTTCCGTTTCAAAATTTTTAATCCTGTCAAAAAATTTAGCAATATTTTGTACGCGTTTTTCATCTTTGATTGAATCGACGTCATTTAAGGTTTCAAAAAGCTTCGAATCAATTAAAAAATAATAAAGAATTTGTCCCGCTTGTTCTTTTTTGCTTTTTTCCAAATGTCGGATTGCCATTGCGCGAAAATTATTAAGTTTATCTTGTGTGTCTTTCTTCAGGAATGATTGATTGGTATGACTTAATGCTTCGAAAAGACTTAGATTTTGTTTCTTGGCAAAATTAAGCAGGTAATTCAATTCAATATAGGAAATATTAAAGACATCCATCGAAAGAACCCTAAAAAGCGCAACCGAATTGGAAAGATCAGTTAGAAAAGTTAGGTATGCGATTAGATCCTTTATTTCGTCTTGCTGGAAAAGGTAACCGGGTCCTAGAAATTGATAGGGAATTCTATGTCTTTGCAAAGCAGTAGTTATTAATTGCGAATGATTATTGGCTCTAACTAGTATTGCCATATCCGCGTACGCGTAAGCGTATTTTTTTGAAAGACCTTTAATTGTTTTAGCAATCACGTCTGCCTCATCATCGGCTCTTTGTTCGTGAATAAGTTGAATTGGTTTCTCCCTCGGCTTCGCTCGGGATTTCGCTCCGCTCAATTTGCTGATCAGTTTTTTATCAATATGTTCGACGATTTCCAAGCGGTTGGGATTATTGTGTTGAATCATCTCATAAGATGCATCTAATATGGTTTGAGTTGAGCGGTAATTATTTATTAGCGTTACGATTTTTGCATCGGGAAAATTTTTCTTAAACTGCAAGACGTTGGATACGGCAGCCCCCCTAAATCTATAAATTGATTGATCATCGTCGGCAACGACATTAATGTTTTTTGTGCTTCCGGCAAGAAGTATTGCCAATTCATTCTGAGCGAAATTCGTATCCTGAAATTCGTCAACTAATATGTATTTAAATTGTTTTTGATATCTGTTTAAGATGTTTTTTCTGGTTCTAAATAATAAAAGCGTATTGGAAATAAGATCGGAAAAATCCATAACCGATGCTTTTACTTTAAGCAACTCGTAGATTTTATAGGCGTTGCTAAGTTCTAGATATTGTTCGTTTTCTGCTCTTTGCTCCTTGTTCTTTGTTCTTTGAGACAAAGCCCAAGCAACGTACTGCTCTGGTGTAATATCTTCATCTTTTAATCTTGAAAAATGGACAAGCAGGGCATCTAAAAATTTAGTGGGATTGCCTAAGGGTTTAAAACGTTTTAGCTGTAAGTCAAAAATATGCTGACGGAGAAATAAAATACTTTCGGACTCTGAAATTAATTTATAATTTGGATCAAGTCCGATTGCGTGCGCCTCGTCTCTTAAGATCCGATCGCAAAAACCGTGAAATGTATTAATCCATAAGTTTATATAACCATATGGAAGTAGAACATCAACTCTTTCCTGCATTTCAAAAGCAGCTTTTTCTGTAAAAGTTAAGGCCAGAATTTGAGAAGGTAATACATTTTTTTCTAAAATCAAATGTTTAATTCTTTGAGTAATTACGGTTGTCTTACCGGTTCCGGCCCCAGCAATAATCAGAAGTGGTCCCACCCCGTGTTTTATTGCCTTAAGCTGATTTTTGTCAAGCTTTGTCGTCTGCGTTTTAACTCCTGCCTTTACATCTGTTCTCATTTGGGTATTGTATCAAATAACTATAACAAGGCTACTGGACAATAATTATTCCTTTTTGGTTTAGGTTGAGTTCATTGTGATAAGTATATTTACCAGACTTCTCAAGTAAAACCGTCATGCTGGAACCATCACTAAATCGGCCAAGATTTAGTTTGGGATATAAAAGATTGGTCGGATAATCATCCGAGTTGACACTGCCATCTACGCCGCTTTTATTTGTCCAAATAATTATGGTCCCCTTTTTGACTGTTAGCGTTGTAGGATTAAAGCCCGAAGCGCTAAGCGTAACGGTTGCTTTTTGATAGGTAGGTGGTGTAGATATTTTACTATTAGCGTTTTGATTAGCAGTATTTTGTGCAGTTTTATTTTGTTGTTTATTCCCGGTAGATAAAACTAGGAAAGCTGCGATAACAATTACCACAAAAATTGCAAATGCGAATATCCAACTATAATATTTTTTCATTTTTCACCTCCCTCGATTTCTTTTTCGTGCATTTTTCCATCTAATGTTTTCGTCGAGTTTAATTTTTGTCCTAAATTTGAAAAACCGGATAAAACGTTTCCGAATTGAGCATAAGCATTGTTAATATGTTTTCCAAGAGTAGACATATTTTCATCTATTTTTTCGTAATCGATCTGAATACTGCGAAGTAGAGTAAACAATTCCTTGGATTTACTTTCGATTTTCTTGCCCTCAAACGATAAAAGTATGGTTTGCAAATGCGCATAAAGAGTAGATGGGGAGACCATGTAGACTCTTAAGCGTCTTGCATAATCTAGAGTGTCGAGTTGATTTACCACTTCGTAATAAACCGATTCGCTTGGAATGTACATTAAGGCAAAGTCCATCGTTCCCTCAGATGGCAGTATGTATTTTTTGGAAATTGCGTCGATGTGTTTTTTTACATCTCTAATAAATTCTTTCTCAAACATCTCTTTTTCTTTCGTATCGGTTGTCTTAACCATTTTTTGATAATTTTCCATTGGGAATTTTGAGTCAATTGATAAAATTCCCGCATCGGTTTGGATCGCCGCATCTACTTTTTCGCCTGACTTAAATTCATATTGCAAATGAAAGCTACTTTTAGGAAACATTTGGGCGATTAAATCTTTTAAAACCTGCTCGCCAATATTACCTCTAAGTTTTGGACTTTTTAGAAAATCCTGAAGCTCTCGCATATTGCGGCCGATCTCAGACATTTGTCCGACTTCTTTTTCGACATCTCTTATTACTCTTGCGGCAGTATCAAGCCTTTCATTTAATTGTTTAGTATTTTCTTGCAGCGTTCGGACGGTTTCCGTGGAGGAATTACTAATGGTCGACTGCATGGTTTTTAACCATTCCAAAAGTGCTTGGTCAGTTTTTTTATTATCTATTCCGGAGAGCTTTTTGTTCAAGAAGTAAATCGTGACTATGAAACCTAATATGACAATTCCGATTAAAATTAAAAACTGATTGGGCATATTGCTATTTTACCATTATTAAGCGAATGATTAAACTAGTCCCAACGCCTTGGCTATTGGTTGAGTAAGCTCCGGCACTTGAGGGTATCTTCGCATCGCAATTGAATAGTCTTCAAATCCTTTTCGTCTGTTCCAGTTGACTACTTCACCTTGAGGTAATCTTCCATTAGCTAGAACCTCTGTGTAAATACTCCAAAATCTTATGTCTAAGAAAGTTAGTAAGTTATCCATTAGAAATCTTCCAACTCCATGAGCATCGGAATAAGGAGAGGGCTAAGGTAAAAGCCAAGTATCAGATGCAATGTAGTCTAGGCGTAAGTCTGCTACTCCATAAATTTTAGTATCTTTTAGTTTTACGTGTCCTACTTGTCCATTATCAAGGAATTGCTGATGTGCTCTAATAGCTGCTGGATTATCTCTTTTAAATTTAGGAAGCTCTAACTTTTGAACCTGCCCAGATAATTTTTCCCATGTGAGACTAGGAGTATGAACAGAGAGCGAAAAATCACTAGGCGCATCGGGAAGTGTGCCTTTGAATACATAAGGGAGGCCTTCAATTTCTACGTCTTGTGAGAACCGGTTAGGTGCCACTATTTCCTCTGGAGGCAGACTTTCTGGTTGTTCTGTTTCCGTACGGGTGCTCATGAGTTCAAAACTATACTACCGATAATCCTTATTGTCAAATTAATTAATCAAAATAAAGTTCGGGATTGGCGGAAATGTTTTTCCAATCGGTCGGCACGTTATTAAAATACGCAGCAGCGGCGATCATTCCGGCATTATCGGTACAAAGCCTCTTTTCGGGTATAAAAAGCGGAATTTCTAATTTCAAATTTCTAATTTCTAATTCAAACTTTTTTCTTAAAGTTTCATTTGCGGCGACTCCTCCACCCAAAAGTATTGATTTAACGTTGTATTCTTTTGCGGCGCGGAATGTTTTTTTAATTAAGACATCAAATATTGATTCAGAAAGAGAGTAGCAAATATTAGAAATTCGCTTATCGTTCATGTTTGTATCTTTTTGAGTTTCCCTTAACACTGCAGTTTTTAATCCGCTGAAACTAAAATCAAAATCAGGCGAGTCGATTAAAGGTCTTGGGAAATGAAAAATATCTTCTCCTTTGGCATTCATTGCCAGCTTTTCAATTAGTGGTCCTGCCGGATATGGGAGCTTTAAAAGCCTGCCTGTTTTGTCAAAAGCTTCACCTGCCGCATCGTCTCTTGTTCCGCCTAACCATTTTATATCTCGATGGTTTTTCATAAATACCAAATCGGTATGCCCACCAGAAATAATTAAGGCGATAGCGGGAAATTCAATTTTATTTTCTCCGATAAAATTTGCGTAGATATGTCCAAATAAATGATTGACAGGGATAATAGGCTTATTCCAAACATATCCAAGAGTTCTAACGGTTTCGACTCCCACTAAAAGAGAGCCAATCAGTCCCGGACCCACAGTTACTGCAATTGCGTCAATTTCGCTTTCGGGATCCTTCAGGACTTTCATTGCTTCATCGATGACCGGAATAATATATTTCACTTGTTCTCTTGCGGCAACCTCAGGGATTATGCCTCCTGTTTGGGCATGAAGAGCAAGGGAAGTGGCAATAACATTTGATACAAGCTCAACTCTTTTATTTTCTTCGTTGACGTTTATAATAGCGGCTGATGTTTCGTCACAGCTTGTTTCAATTCCTAAAATTGTCATAGACTAAGCTTAATAGTTTCTCCCACTTTTATTTTATATTTGTTTGAGAGTCCGGCATTTATTTCAAGCACCTTATCTGCTTTTTCGCCGGTTGTGTAAGTCGGCAGATTATTATTATTTTTTTGGACAGGAACGTTTTGAAAAATATCAACGATAACGTTATTTCTAATAAAAATAATATCGATTGGAAATTTCATATCCTTCATCCAAAAGGAATAATAATCGGGCTTATTAAAAATAAATAGCATACCTTTGCTATTGTCTATTTTGCTAAATTTCGCCAGGCCCACTTCTTGATCGTGGGATGTTGTGGCAATATACAGAGAAAAAATATGACCGTTAATATTTGCATGAGGTGCGGAGATTATTGAATCGATTTTTAAGATTAAAAGAATTAATAAAATAATTCCTAAGATTAAAGTAATAATTTTCATAGCTTATTTTCAGCTAAAATTATTTGTGCGATTTTTGTTGTTGATTTTTCGGGAATTCTTTCAATAACCTGTACGATCTTGCTATTAATTTTCTTAGCTTGTCTTTGAGCGTGTATCAATGCTTCACTATTTTTAGTGAGAGCTATTATAGGCGGTGCAATTGAGATTGCGAATCTGTCGTAATCATCATTATTTTCCATAAATGGCATTTTTATTACATAATCAATAAAACGTATTGCTGCTAAAACTTCCGCTCTTTCATCTTGGCTATGAATTGGCCGATTCTTGCCTTTAATTTTTTTTACATTCTGATCGCTTTCAACAAATACAAAAAGTATATCTCCGGTTTTTTTAGCAGCCTCAAGGAATTTAACATGACCTAGATGAAGAACATCGAAACAGCCTCCAGTGAGGACTATTGTTTTATTTTGCGCTTTTATTTTTTGGCTAAGTTTTGCGGCCTCTTCAATATTTATTATTCTTTTCATTATTGTGTCCCTCTTAGATAAATTGCTTGCCATGGTTGGTAATTAGAAATATATTTTTCAGAAATTATAGTTTTACCATTTTTAGTTACGGTTCTGGTAAAGGAAACATCCGCACCCCAAGCAGCAAAGTCGGTTTGTTTTATTTGTCCTTTTGGAAGCGTTGGGTCATCTTGATAAAGATCAGGTAGGGGAGGTCTTTGATTTGCGACAACAGGCGTTGTCATGGTTACTTGTCGTCCATCTTTTGTTCCGTAAAGATCAAACTCTAAATATAAATTATCTAAATCAATTTTACTTTGGACTAAAATATAATGTCCGGTATCATTTACGAATTTTAAATCAACTGATGGGACAAATACAGTAGCATCTATGCCAGGCGGATAACCACTCTCTTCATAGTAGCCGACTCTGTAAGCATGGGCATGTCTCTCTGTAATTGGTAGGCCAGCGTCAAGTAGGGCTCTAAAAAAAGTGGTCGAGACTTGGCATACTCCACCCCCATCACCCAAAACAGTTTTTCCATTTTGAATAACATAAGCTTGTTGATATCCTGTAAAAGCGGATACATCTCCCAAAGTTTTATCGAATGAAAATGTTTCGCCCGGAGCAACTAATGCTCCGCTAATCCTGCTTGTAGCAAGGGCGACATTATGAATCCTGCCTGGAATCGAGTGGTAGAAATAGGAATTACCTGTGCCAATTAGCTCTTTGATTCCCATATTGTTTATTTTTTCCGTCGTAATCTCCGGTGCAATAATTTTCATGGGAAGAGTTATCGTTTGCATACTGTTTTCCGTTGACGTACTTGCTGTAATTTTGGGAATTATAGAAAGAATTTCTTGATTGAGTGCGTCAACATCTACCGTTTGCCCGTTTTCGGAAAGTCTAAAAGTTGTTACTCGATTATTCTCAAATTTAAATAATGCATTAATTGGATCTTTTTTAATTTTTGCAATAGTGGGCTGCAATAAAGACAATAGTTTGCTTTGATCATAGGTGTAAGTCGAGTGCAGCGAAATGCTTCCGACGTATGCTTGAAGAATAAGGCTTAAATCTGACAGGAAATTGCCGGACCGGCCAATACTGTAAGCTTGGTCTGCGGAAAGGTTTTCGTCATAACCTAGGCTAATTTGTTCAGCAGAAACAGTTGCTATAACTGAGCTATTTACGAATGTGATATCAGAGTTTTTTATATGAGAATTCTTTTCCGAAAAGAAATTCCTTACTTCCTGTTTTGTTTGTCCACCGAAATTTGTATCATCAATAAATACTCCCTGATAAACTTTGTTTTCATACAGTTTTTGATATGCGAAAAAACTAAAATTTGTTACAAAGAAAAAAGCCAATAGTGCCCCAATGGAGAACCAAAAAACAATTTTAGAAATGTGGTGAATACGTTTTAAATACTTAAATTTAATATCAAATTTAAATTTAGGGAAATTTATCTTCATTGATTATGGTTTATATTTGGTATTATACTATAAATTAGCTATGGACAACGATCAGACAGTCTTTCAGGGCTCAACTTACAGAACTCCTCAAGTGCCACAGCCCGTGTCAGGCGAACCTCCTTTGTCTATTTCTGATCCTACATCCCAAGAAGCTCCTATTCAACGAGAAGTTCCTCTTCAACAGGGGGCTTCTGCTTCTCGTCAAGATTTTCAAAATATTCAAAATCCGCCAGTTGAGGCTATACCACCCCCGCCCCCACCGGGAATAAATCCGCCACCGGTGTTAGATGGATTAGAAGATGATTACTCCAGAGCAAATCTTTTTTCAATTGTAAAAAAAGCAGTAAAAATACTAATCGGATTTATTGTAGTTTTACTTGTCTTTTCTTTAATATTTTTTGTAATTCTTCCTGGTTTTTCAAAAAATGCCCCAAAACAAGTAACGCTTACATATTGGGGTCTTTGGGAAGACGATAAAGTAATGCAAGGACTAATTTCTAATTTCGAAAGACAAAACCCAAATATAAAAATAGATTATTTAAAGCAAGATATAAAGCAGTATAGAGAAAGACTTGTAACAAGAATTAATAATGGAACAGGCCCGGATATTTTTAGATTCCATAATTCCTGGACGCCAATGTTACTGGGGGGATTATTGGCTTTGCCAAGCGATACAATTTCAAAAGACGATTTTAATAAAAACTTCTATCCGGTTGTACAAAAAGATTTGACTAGGAATGGTGCTATTTATGGTATTCCACTTGAAATAGATGTATTGTCTCTTTTTGTTAATAATAAGCTACTAAAATCTGCCGGATTACAACCTCCAACAACTTGGAATGATTTTATTGATACTGCAAGAGCGGTTACGGTAAAGGATGCAAATGGCAAGATAAAAACTGCGGGAGCAGCGATCGGTTCGTATGGGAATGTTAATCATGCGCCCGATATTCTTTCTTTGCTTTTTTTACAAAACGGGGTTAATTTAAATAATCTAAGTAGCTCATCGGATAGAGTTGAAAGCGCGCTGTCTTTTTACACGTCGTTTGCTACGGATCAAAATAATGTTTGGGATGACACTCTTGATCCATCCATGCTTGCTTTTTCGAAAGGGAATTTAGCAATGTATTTTGGATATTCGTGGGATTATTACGCAATTAAGCAAGCTGCAGGTTCAGATCTTGATTTCCAGATTGTTCCTGTTCCTCAGCTTTCAAATCAACACGTAACACTCGCGAGCTATTGGGCAGAAGGTGTTTCTGCGAAAACGAAGTTTCCTAAGGAGGCACTTTTATTCATGAAATATCTAGCGCAAAAAGATACAGAGGCAAATTTCTACGCTGCAACTGCCACGTCAAGGGCTTTTGGCGAACCGTATGCAAGAGTAGATTTGGCAGAAACTCTAAAAACGAATAAAATTATTTACCCGGTTGTATCCCAAGCTCCAGATGCTTCGTCTTCTTTTATGGTTGATAGCACATATGATGATGGTTTAAATCAACAATCCGATACTTATCTTGAGAATGCAGTCAATTCAATTCTAAATAACGGCTCTGCTCAATCGGCATTTACAGCATTCTCCGAAGGGGTCTCTCAGGTTCAACAAAAGTATGGACAGTAATAGTAAAGCTATTTTAAAGACACTGCTTTACGCTGATCTTTTTGACTACCCACTTACGAAAGATGAAGTTTACCGTTTTCTTATTTCAGAAAAAAGTATAAACAGAAATGAGTTGTTAAATGCTTTAAAAAAACATGATTTGCCAATTGAAGAATCGGAAGGATATTTATATTTGATAGGCAGAGAGGAGTTGGTCGAAAAAAGAAAAAAGCGCGAGGAAGTAAGCCGAAGGAAACTGGAATTTGCAAAGAAAATTATTAATAAAATTAGTTTTATTCCGTCGATTAAATTAATTGGAATAAGCGGTGGTTTATCGATGAAAAATTGTGATGCAGATGATGACATTGATCTTTTTGTAATAACCGATAAGGGATTTGCTTGGACAACGAGATTCTTGCTTGTAGCTTTGTTAACAATACGCGGTATTTATAGAAATAGAAACAGTAAAAATCATTCTAATAAAATCTGTTTGAATATGCTGCTAGATGAATCTCGTATTGAATTCATAAAACCAAATAAAGATCTTTATACGGCGCATGAAATTGTTCAACTACTAACGGTTTTTAACAAGGGAAAAAGTTACGAAAAATTTATAAATGCAAACGTCACGTGGGTTAAGAATTTTATCCCTAATTTTGAAATAAATACAAATATATCCTCCCATAAAAATAATTTTTTAGATAAACTAATTCTTTATATTTTCAGGATTATGCGATTGGAAAACTTGTTTAGATTTTTACAATTAAATTATATGAAAAGTCATAAAACAAGAGAGGTAGCGGAGGTGGGCTTTTTAAAATTTCACCCGTATGACTACAAGATCCATGTTTTAAAAGAATATGAAGGCAGATTGTCAAAAATGGGTTATAATTAATGTTGCAGAATCTATTACTAGAGGTCATTGACAAAGCATTACCCTTAATATATCATTCTTACGGTTAATTAATTTGCATTTATTAGATTATTCCCTCTAGTTAAACTGTGAGGGATTTTGTTTTTAAGGACAGATATGGATACTAAAAAAATATATTTAACAAAAGATGGCTTGGAAGAGCTAAAAGCGGAATACGAAGAGCTGGTTAAAGTTAAGAGACCAGATATCTTAGAGAGAGTTGCACAGGCAAGAAGCATGGGCGATCTTTCGGAAAATGCAGAGTATGTTGCCGCAAGAGAAGAATTATCTTTTATTGACGGAAGAATGGAAGAATTGGAAGAGCTTACAAAGCAAGCTGTTCTTATTCAGGAAAGTCATGCAAAGGGAAATCACGTGGTAAAACTAGGCTCTACCGTTATGCTTCACCTTAAGGGTAAAAAAGAAGAGTTTACGGTTGTCGGAGAGTGGGAAGCAGATCCTAAAGAGAAAAAAATTTCACATGAGTCGCCTCTTGGGAAAGCGCTGCTTGGCAAAAAAATTGGCGAAAAAGTAGAAGTAGAAGCTCCGGCAGGGGTAATTACCTATACAATAGTCTCCGTTAGCTAATTCACTTCGGCTTGTCACAGTTTCAATAAAGCAGTAAGATATCTTACAGATTTAACTTTAATTTAGGTTAAGATACTACGCAATGAGTAATAAATTAAACATTATTCGAAAAGATTTAAAAAGTCTTCCCCATGAGCCCGCACTCAATGATTACGAGAAGTTTTATAAGGATTTTTCTTGGGAAAAGGCTGATCGAGAGATAGATTATTTTAAAGATGGCAAAATTAATATTGCCTACAATATCGTTGACAGGCATGCTAAAGATTATAATCGTAAAAACAAAGTTGCCCTTTATTTTAAGGGTAGAGATGGAGAGCGCGAAAAATATACTTTTAAAGATTTGGCTCAAAAGACTAATCAATTTGCCAATGTGCTTTCTGACCAAAACGTAGAAAAAGGCGATAGAGTATTTATTTTTCTTCCCACAATCCCGGAAAGATATGTCAGTTTCATCGGTGTTCTTAAAACTGGGGCAATTGCCAGCACAATGTTTCCTGCATTTCAGGAAATGGCGCTTTTAGATAGGCTCTCGGATAGTAAGGCAAAAGTAGTTGTTACCAATGTTTCGCTTTTTCCAAGAATTGAAAAAATCTGGAAAAATTTACCATTTTTGGAAAAAGTAATTATTGTTGAAAGAGATTCTCATGAATTTCCCAAAGCAAAAAATATTATTTCTTACGAAAGGGAAATGGAAAAAGCAAGCAATAAGTTTGAAGTTTTGCATATGGATAAAGATGATTATTCATACATGCTTTATACCTCCGGTACAACCGGAAAGCCGAAAGGCGTAGTCCATGCGCACGGCGATGTTTTGCAGGCAATGATGACAACAAGGTACACGCTTGACGTAGGAGAAAACGATATTTATTGGTGTACTGCCGATTCGGGATGGGTAACCGGTGTAGTTTATGGAATTTTTGGAATATGGGCATTAGGAGGAACATCGGTAATTTTGGAAGACCGCTTCTCGCCCACTAATTGGTACAAGATGATAGAGGAATATAAGGTAACAGTTTGGTATACGGCTCCGACAGCCATAAGAATGTTAATGGGCTCAGAGATTAATCCAAAAGATTTTAATCTCTCAAGTTTGCGTTTCTTAGCAAGCGTTGGAGAGCCGCTTAATCCTGAGGCAATTTGGTGGGCGCTTGAAAAATTTGGACTCGCCTTTCATGATACGTGGTGGCAAACAGAGCTTGGAGGAATTTGCATTACAAACTATTTGGGTTTAGATATAAAGCCGGGATCGATGGGAAAGCCCTTTCCCGGAGTAAAGGCAGCGGTAATTGATAATAAAGGAAAACCGGTTGCCGATGGGGTTGAGGGGGATTTGGCTTTGAAGCCTGAAACAATATCATCATTGATGAAAGAAGTTTGGGGAGATAAGAAGAAGTTTGATTCTTATTTTAGAAATGGTTGGTATATCTCCGGAGACAGGGCTATTAGAGACAGGGATGGGTATTTTTGGTTTGTCGGCCGGGCTGATGATGTAATTAAGACTTCTGGTGAGCGCGTAGGGCCATTTGAAGTGGAAAGTGCCTTAGTAGAGTATCAGGACGTTGTAGAAGCAGGTGTTATAGGGAAACCGGATGAAGTAAGAGGTGAAATAATTAAAGCTTTTGTAGTATTAAAGCCGGGTGTTAAAGCAAGCGAAGAATTAAAAGATAAAATTACAAAATTTGTTAAAGAGCATTTGGCCGGAAATGAATATCCGCGTGAAATAGAGTTTATAGATAAATTGCCTAAAACCAGATCTGGCAAAATTATGAGAAGACTTTTAAAAGCCAGAGAGCTTGGTTTACCGCAGGGAGATACGTCAACATTGGAGGATTATTAATTCATGAATGCGGATTTTTTTAAAAATGTAAAAACAATTGCAGTTGTGGGTTTGTCAGATAATCCCGAGAAGTACAGCTATCAAGTAGCTGCGTACTTAAAATCCAAGGGGTTTAAGATAATTCCAGTTAATCCGAAGGTTGCAGAAGTCTTAGGAGAAAAGGCTTATCCTAATATCCCATCTATTCCAAAAGAGATTCAGATCGATGTAGCTGATATCTTTAGGCGTCCGGAAGAAGTAATTAATCATCTTAAAGAAGTTCTAAAAAGAGGAGGAATTTCAACGGTTTGGTTGCAGGAGGGTGTTGGGAGTTATGAGGCATCAGCTTTTGCGAATGAATTTGGAATCAATTTAATTTCCGACTTTTGCATAATGGAAGTTCATAAAAATAGCCAATAACTCCTTTTGTGCTTCTGTCTTAACAATGATAAAATTCTCATATGACAAAATATCAGTTGATTGCTTCAGGAACATTTGACCACTTGCATAAAGGTCATAAGTCATTTTTGGAAAAATCTTTTGAAATTTCAGATGAGGTTGTTGTTTGTATAACAAGTGCACTTTATGTTAAATCCTTCAGGGATGCAAAAAAAATAGAAGATTTTGAAACCAGAAAGAAAAACGTCATAAGCTTCTTGGAATCAATCGGAAAAATAAATAAAGCAATAATAATCCCTATTGACGATATGTATGGACCACTTCTAACCAGCAAGTTTAATCCGCAAGGAATTGCCGTTACTCCCGAGAATAAAGAAAGAGCGGAAGAAATAAATAGGGAAAGAGTGAGAATGGGTTTTCCGGAATTAGAAATTAAATTAGTGCAGATGAGCCTAGCTGATGACGGAGAAGTTATTTCTGCAACCAGAATTAGAAATGGTGAAGTAAATAGAAATGGAAGATTGTATGTAAATCCGCAGTGGAAAAATAAGAAATTAATCTTGCCGGAGAGTTTGCGAGCTGAGCTACAGCAGCCATGGGGAGAAATTCTAACGGATGTTCCCTTAGGTGTTAATGGTTTAAAAACAATAACGATTGGGGATATTGTTACTCAAACATTCAACCTGGAAAAGGTTGGGCAATTCTTATCGATAATTGATTTGGTTGTTCAAAGAAAGCTTCAGTTTCATGATATTTCAGAATTAAATTTTGCACATCAAAATATGGAAAATATAAAAAACCCTCATGGAACAATTACGTCAGAACTTTTTGAAGCAGTAAAAAAGGCTTTCAAAACAGATATTGAAAAAATAATTTTGGTTGAAGGAGAGGAGGATTTAGCAGTCTTGCCAGTTTTATTAGTTTCCCCTCTTGGCTTTTCAATTTTTTATGGACAACCAAATGTCGGGATGGTTAGAATAGAGGTTACTGAAAAGGCCAAAGAAAAAGCCTACCAACTGACCGATAGTTTTGACAAGAGCTAGGAAACATGAGATAATGACAATCTTACTTATGAAAAAATATCTAAAACAATTAATCAAGAAGATCAAGAAGTATCTCTCTTAAGGGATGTTCTTGACACGTTTTCGGTCAGAAACACCCCTCCCTGAGGGGTTTTTTGTGGACTACTAAGGAGAAATTATGGGAAAAGAAATATATTCAAGCACAGGAGTATTGGGACCTTCAAGAAGGCCATTCGATAGGTTGTATGTTAACGGAACAACGTATTCCGAAAATGCGCCTGAGGTTATTGGCAATTGGAGACGTGCGGTTGAAATTGGAAGACGGCATGAGCAAAAAATTGGCAGAACAATGTTTAGAGGTTTGGTTAGTAGTGAAATTGCCGGACGAGTTTTAAGCAGTAACGATTTACATTCACAACTCGAAGTTGCAGTAGATGTATCCGAATTTACGAATGACCCGACATGGCTTATTTACATGGCGAAAAATAAACCGGATAGAAAATCAATTTGCCCCGTAGGTCAAATGATTGACGAAACTAGTGGTTATAGGCGAGCAATGAATCCGGAAGATAGGGCATTAAGAATTTTAGAAACACCTGGAAGTTCATTTATAGATAGATTTAGCGAAGATCAGGTAGATCAAGTAGACGCTTTGTGGGAGGGGACATTCGGGTGGAACAAAGAAGAAGTTGATAATTTAAGAAGAAGAATTGAAGAAGGCGCTGATAAAAGACCTTGTGATAGGGATGTTTGGTTTAGCGGAGTAATATTGAATGGGCAAATTGTTACCGCTGCAATGGCAGAGCGCTTAACGATTCCAGCTCCAAACGGAAAAACTTTAGACCTTGTAGAAAGCACTGAATGGAGAACGAAAGACGGATATGGAGGACGACATTTAATGACAGCAACTCTCGATATGTTAAATGCGCAAATTCTTTCTGATTTGCGCGATGATGGAGATAGCAGAATACCACTCATTTATGCTGAGTGTAGCTTTCAGTCTCGTTCGGATAGAGCCGGTCACGGTGCCGGATTTAAAATTCCTGACCGTTTCGTAGGTAAAAGCGTGGTTCCCCAAGTTTTGGCACAAAATGTAGGCGTTAATGACGGAAATGAGGATTGTGGCCCGTATAGAGATTTTACGTTTCTTTATTTGCCAAAAGATGTGATAACAAGATATTATGATCAAGAACATGTTGCGAGAATGATAGATGCAATAAGTACGAGATGAAAATAATTTATTCAAATAAACACATAAGCCATAATCCTCCGTTTGAAATTTATGACGGAGTCAAAGAGCCGTACGCGGAAAAAGCGGAGCGCGTAGAATCTATAGCGAAAACTTTAAAAGAAAAAGGATTAACGGATTTTGTTTCGCCGATTCATTTTCCTATAAAAAATATTTTAGCTGTACATAAAAAAGAATACGTAGAATTTTTGGAAAAACGCTCCAGAAAACTGCAAAAAAATAAAAGTCTTTATCCTTCCTATTATATTATGGATACTTATACTCCGATTGTTAGCGCAACTTTTGACACAGCTGTTTTATCGGTAGACGTAGCTTTAACGGGAGCAAAATATCTTACCAACGGTGGAGAAAAAATGATTTACAGTTTATGCCGTCCGCCAGGACATCATGCGGATCATAAAACAATGGGCGGATATTGTTACTTTAATAATGCTTCGATTGCGGCAAATTATTTATCGAAAAAAGGTAAGGTAGCAATTTTAGACATAGATTTTCATCATGGAAACGGAACGCAAAATATATTCTATGAAAGAGACGATGTATTTTATGTTTCAATTCATGCAGATCCGCATTTCAGATTCCCATACAGCAGCGGTTTTATCGATGAACGTGGAAAAGCAAAGGGACTCGGGTTTAATAAAAATTATCCCTTGCCACTTGGAATAGATAACAAACGGTACTTAGAAGTTTTGCAAAAAGCACTTAAAGATGTTAAAAAATTTAACCCTAAATTTTTAGTTGTTTCAGCCGGTTTTGATACTTACGAAAAAGATCCGATTGGCGGGTTTAAATTAACAATCCAATTCTATAAAACAATCGCAGAGCAAATTGCGAAACTTAATTTACCAACTCTCGTAGTTCAGGAAGGCGGATATAATGTTGCGGATCTTGGAAAAATCGCATACAGTTTAATGCAGGGATTTAATGGTTGATTAAAAAGGAAAAAGAGTGAGATAATAAATTATTATGAGAATGCAGTTTACAAATATGTCCAAGAAGAACTCCTCATAGGGGTTGTTTTTGGCGTCGATTAAACAACCCCTTTAAAGAGGGGTTTTTTAGTGGGAAAGCGAGGTGAAATATTATGGATAGATTAGCTGGTAGGATATCAGAGGAAATAGCTCAAGGTAATACTCAACAATCAGGGGAAGAAACAACGGTTTCTACTCCTAGAGGAGATGCGGTTCTCAATAGATCAGGAAACGGCACATGGTCACTTCGTGGAGATGATTTTGGATCAGTAACTCCTCCAGGTGGGACTGTTAGAGAAGTTTTTAAAGCAGTTTTTGGTGTTATTGAGGGAGCTCGATTGGCAGCAGTACAAGAGGATTTGCAAAAAAGAGCTTAAGCTTTCATAATTTGCTTCTATCTTGTAGAATAGATTTATGTTTTGGGCTGATAAAGTTGCTAAAGATATTATTGATTCAAAGGAGCACCAGCCTTATTGGGTAGACGATATGTTTACCCCGTCAGGTTTTGCTCATGTCGGTTCATTACGTGGGCCATTAGTTCACGATATTCTTTATAGGGCAATTAAAGATGCCGGTAAAGAGGTTAAATGGACATATGTAATAAATGATTTTGATACGATTGATGGATTGCCTCAGGAGCTAATGGCAGATTTCGAAAAATACTTGGGGGTTCCACTTCGAATGGTGCCGTCCCCGGAGAAAGGTTATGAAACATTTGCGGATTATTTTGCCAAAGACTTTCAAGCTGTTTTAAAAGGTTTTGGAGTTGAGGCAGAATTTTTATCTTCATGGGATATGTATCACGCCGGGAAATTTAATGAGGTTATTAAAATAGCTTTAGATAATGCCGAAAAAATTCAGGATATTTACCAAAGAGTTTCAGGAAGCAATAAGAAAGCTTCAGGTTGGCTTCCATTGCAAGTTATTTGCGAGCAGTGTGGAAAACTAGGAACTACAAGAGTTTATGAATGGGATGGACAAACAGTAACATATGCTTGTGAACCAGCAATGGTTAAATGGGCTAAGGGTTGTGGACACAAGGGCAGAATTATTCCTTTTGATGGGAATGGAAAATTACCTTGGAAAGTTGACTGGCCGGCTCACTGGAAAGTGATGGGAGTAACAATCGAAGGCGCTGGTAAAGATCATTCTTCAGCCGGGGGATCAAGAGACATTGCAAAAGAATTGTGCAAAGACGTTTTTGATTATCCAAATCCCTATAATTTACCTTACGAGTTTATTTTAATTGGTGGTAGGAAAATGGCCTCTTCAAAAGGATTAGGTCTAAAAGCAAGGGATCTTGCCGATGTTTTACCTTGGAATTTAGGAAGATTTTTGTTTACGAGGACTGATTATAAAAGGGCGATTGAATTTGATCCGGTTGAAACACGGGCAATTCCAGATCTTTTTGATGAATATCAAAGAGCAGCAGACGCATACTTTTCTAAAGGAGATGAGGATTTAGCGAGAGCATTTGAGCTATCGCAAGTTGGCACGACTCAAAAACCTCCCGCAATTCGTTTTTCGGTTTTATCCCAGTGGGTGCAGATGCCAAATATGGAAGAAGAAATTAAAAAAGAGGGTTTAGGGGAATGGGCAAAATATGCCAAAGTTTGGGTAGAAAAGTTTGCTCCGGAAAGTGACAAATTTTCAGTTCAAAAAACTGTTCCAGCAGCTGCTAAAAATCTTTCTAAGGAGCAAAAAGCATTCTTAAAAAAAATAGCTGAAGAATTGGATAAGGCAAAAGACGGAGAAGAGTTTCAAACCAGAATTTATGATTTGGGAAAAAACTTAGGATTAAGTGGAAAACATGCCTTTGCGGCAATTTATTTGTCTCTAATCGGAAAAGATCATGGACCAAAAGCAGCATGGTTGATTTTATCGCTGGAAAAACAATTTGTTAAGGATAGATTTAATGAAGCCTCAAAATAAGTTATTAATCGCTACCAAAAATCAAGGAAAAGTTGGAGAGTTTAAAGAATTTTTAAAAGACCTATCACTTGAAATAGTTTCTCTTAAGGACTTAGGTATCAAGGAGGATGTTGAGGAGGACGGAAAAACATATTTAGAGAATTCCCAAAAAAAAGCTTTGTTTTACGCAAGACTAACAGGTCTTCCCGTAATTGCTGACGACGGTGGAATAGAAATAGCTGCGCTAAACGGTGCCCCGGGAATTAAATCCAGAAGATGGTTGGGCTTTGAAGCCACAGATGAACAAATAATAGAGCATATGATAAAAGTTTCAAAAGAGTTGCTGGAGAATAATCGTAAAGCTTTATTTAGGGCGATTGTTTCTTTTGCTTTGCCGGACGGCAGCGTTTGGAGCGTGGAGGGAAAAGTTAACGGGGTAATTTCTAAAAAACCATTACTCAAAATTTTGAAAGGCTATCCATACCGGTCTTTTTTCTTTATCCCAAAGATAAATAAGTTTTACCATGAAAGTGAGCTTTCAAAAGAAGAGGAAAAAATATATAATCATAGATATAAGGCAGTAAAAAAGTTATTATCTACGATAAAAAAATATGCTTGACCCAAAATTAATTAGAGAAAATCCAAAACTAGTTGAAAAAAAATCCTTAGAAAAAGGAATAAAAATAAACATTGATAATATTAGCGATCTGGATGCAAGATTTAGAGAAATAGATTTATTGGTCCAAAAATTAAGAGAAGAGAGAAATAAACTAGCTAAAAATATCTCCACAGCCGAAAACAAAGAAGAGGCAATTGAAAAAGGGAGAAAGCTCAGAGAAAAACTTGAGCGAGAAGAAAAAGTATTGGAAGAATTAAGAATTGAATTTCAAAAAGCTTTGATGACTATTCCAAACTTAATTAAAGATGATGTAAAAATTGGAAAAGATGAATCCGAAAATGAAGTAATCAGAAAATATGGAACCCCCAGGAAGTTTGATTTTAAACCCAAGGACCATTTGGAGTTGGGAGAAGCGCTGGACATAATTGATGTAAAAACTGCGACTAAGATTTCCGGTCCGCGTTTTGATTATCTCAAAAATGACGGAGTGCTATTGGAATTTGCATTAAAACAATTTGCCTTTGATACCCTAATAAAGGAAGGCTTTACTCCGATTATTCCGCCAGTTCTTATTAAGAAAGATATTATGGATGGCTTGGGCTATACACAAATGGGTGAGGGGGAAAATATTTTTTCATTGGATAAAGACGATTTCTACTTAGTTGCAACAGCAGAGCAGTCGATTGTTCCAATGTTTAAAGATGAAGTCTTAAATAAAAAAGATTTGCCAAAAAGATTCGTTGGTTTTTCGACATGTTTTAGAAGAGAGGCAGGAAGTTATGGAAAAGATACGAAAGGAATTTTTAGGGTTCATCAATTTAATAAAGTAGAGATGGTTTCTTTTGTCGAGGGTGGTAAAGATGACGAAGAACACGAATATTTATTATCCCTGGAAGAAAATTTCTTTAAAGCTTTAGAAATTCCTTACCAGGTTGTTAAAATGTGCTCTGGCGATTTGGGTTTTCCTGCTGCTAGAAAATATGACATTGAAGCCTGGATTCCGTCGCAAGAAAGATATAGGGAAGTAACATCAGTATCAACAGTTACGGATTTTCAGTCAAGAAGATTAAACATGAAGTATCAAGATGGACCGGAAAAGAAATATCTAAATGTCTTAAATGGCACGGCATATTCAATGAATAGGCCAATCATTGCAATTTTGGAAAATTTTCAGCAAGAAGATGGAAGTATAATAATTCCTGAAGTTTTACAAAAATATATCAATAAAAAAGTAATAAAATAGTAAAAATAACCTCATTTTTTTTGGCTGTTAAATCAACCTAAACGCCCCAATTTGAAGCTATTGAAAAATCTTGACAATGATTGAAAAATATACCAAGATAAAAGTAATTGCCGTTCATCTTCTTTATTAATATTTTTTCTAAAGGAGACCGGAAATTATAAGGAGGTGATCTGTCCATGGCAGCAAAGAAAAAGAAAGTTGCAAAAAAAGTTGCAAAAAAGGTTGTTAAGAAAAAGAAGAAATAATTGGTAAACAATTTGGAGTATTACCAATTGATCAGTTGGTAAAATCCCTCACCGATTGGTGAGGGATTTTTTATGCGTTTATGTGATAAAATTGTAGATATGTTTAATGTAATTGCAAAATATTTTGATTCTAACGAAAAAGAAATAAATAAATTATCTCCAATCGTTGAAAAAATAAATGCTTTAGAAGAGCAAGCAAAGAAATTAAAAGACTCGGCTTTTCCTAAAAAAACTAAAGAATTCAGAGAAAGAATAGAAGAGGGAGAACCATTGGAGCATATTCTTCCTGAAGCATTCGCCTTAGTAAGGGAAGCGGCTCGTCGAACAATCGGACAAAGGCATTTTGACGTTCAGCTTATGGCGGCAATTGCTCTTTCTCAGGGGAAGATTGCCGAACAAAAAACAGGAGAGGGAAAAACATTATCTGCAACTCCGGCATTATACCTGCATGCTCTAACCGGCAAAGGCGTTCACTTAGTTACAGTTAACGACTATTTAGCAAGACGTGACGCCGGTTGGATGGGTCCTATTTTTCATTTCTTAGGTCTAACAACAGCATCTTTAATTAGCGAGGAATCTTTTGTTTATGATCCTTCATTTACCAATAGTGAGACACATGATGCAAAACTCGCACATTTAAGGTCAATTACCAGAAAAGAAGCTTATGAAAAGGATATCGTTTACGGAATTAATTCGGAATTTGGTTTTGATTACCTACGCGACAACATGGCTCAGGAAGCCTCTATGCTTACTCAGCGCGGCTTTTATTACGCAATAGTTGATGAAGTTGATTCAGTGCTTATTGACGAAGCCAGAACGCCACATATTATTTCTGCTCCCGATGAGGCTCCAACTCAAAAATATTATGAGTACTCAAAACTCGTTGAAAAATTAAATCCGGAAGTAGATTATAAAATTGATGAAAAATTAAGAACAGCCCATTTAACAGAGCATGGAATCGGCAAGATAGAAAAAATTTACGGGGTTGCCAATATTTACGAAAAAGATTTTGATACTGTTTACCATTTGGAGGCAGCTCTTAAAGCCCGAACGCTTTTCCATAAAGAAAAAGACTACATCG
>Ga0182027_10002691_pt1 | contig 28592 bp, 25 predicted proteins | sample 712E1DmetaG_FD_121300 | JGI IMG/M metagenome (GOLD analysis project Ga0182027, IMG submission 121300) | Permafrost microbial communities from Stordalen Mire, Sweden - 712E1D metaG (Illumina Assembly) | ecosystem: Environmental > Terrestrial > Soil > Wetlands > Permafrost | place: Sweden...
AGATTTCGTTCCATTGCACTCGTGTGGGGAGTACAAGGCATTTCGGACGTCGGCGCCGGCTGCGCCGCTCCCAGCCGGCCGCGCCGCTCCCAGCCGGCCGCGCCACTCCCCGCCGGCCGCGCCGCTCCCAGCCGGCCGCGCCGCTCCCAGCCGGCCGCGCCACTCCCCGCCGGCCGCGCCACTCCCCGCCGGCCGCGCCACTCCCCGCCGGCCGCGCCGCTCGACCGCACCGTGGTTTCGACCCACCCTCACTGGACAGCCCGGAAGTCCGGAGGCAGACTCAGCCGATGAGAACCACGACCGCTCGCACGCTGCTCGCACTTGCCGTCGCCGCAATCGTGGCCGGCTGCGGTTCGACGAGCCCGTCCGCGTCCGTCTCGTCGGTCGCGCCGTCGGCGTCGGCAAGCGCCGCGGCTTCAGCTCTCGCGTCGGCGTCGGCGTCGGCCGCGGCTTCAGCTCTCGCGTCGGCGTCGGCGTCGGCCGCGGCCCCCACTCCATCGGCGACGCCCACCGAAAGCCCGTCGAAGTCGGCTGATCCGGCCACCGCCGACTGGCCCGTATACCACCTAGACTCGACTCATTCGGGCAACGCCGTCCACTTCCCCTCGCTGAGCGGCGCATTGACCAAGGCGTGGTCGGTCAAGCTGGATGGAGCCGTCTACGCGGAGCCGCTCGTGGTGAACGGGACCGTAATTGCCGCGACCGAGGGCGACAGCGTCTACGCCCTCGAGCCGGCGACGGGACGGACGATATGGAGCAAGAACCTGGGCACTCCGGTCCCTCGTTCGACACTCCCTTGCGGCAACATCGACCCGCTCGGGATCACGGGCACGCCGGCATACGACGCCGCCACCAAGACCATCTTTGCGGTCGCTGAGGTCAAGGGCCCGGCGCACATCCTCTTCGCCCTGGACGCCGCCACGGGCGCGGTGCGATGGTCGAGGAACGTGGACCTGGCCGGACACACGCCGCGGAATCACCAGCAGCGACCGGCCCTGGCAGTCGGCAACGGCTACGTCTACATAGGCTTCGGCGGCCTGGCCGGCGATTGCGCCCAGTACGAAGGCGAAGTGGTCGGAGTTCCCACGTCGGGCAGCGGCGCGACGATCTCCTACACCGTGCCGGTGAAGCGCGAGGGCGCGGTCTGGGCTGCCGGCGGGCCGGTTCTGGACGCCGCCGGAAACCTGTACATCTCGACCGGCAATGGCAGCTCGACGACCACATACGACGGCAGCGACTCGGTTGTCGAGCTTTCGTCGACTCTCAAGATGATTTCCAGATTCGCCCCGACTCGTTGGGCCAAGGACAACGCCACCGACGCGGACCTCGGATCGCTGGCGCCGGTTCTGGTGCCGGGTGGCTTCGTATTCATCGCCGGCAAGGCCGGCATCGGCTACGTGCTGCGCCAGGGCAATCTCGGCGGCATCGGCCACCAGGTTTCGTCGGCCGCGGTTTGCGCAGCCTTCGGCGGCGCGGCACAGGACGGGGCCACGATCTTCGTTCCATGTGTCAGCCAGCTGCGCGAGGTCGCCGTCGGCGCCGACGGCTCGCTCCAGATCGGCTGGACGACGAGCACCGCCGGCGGTCCTCCGGTCATCGGCGGCGGTGCGGTCTGGACGGCGAGTGGAAGCCACCTGTACGAGCTCGACATGAACACCGGTTCAACACGGGCGAGCATCTCGGTCGGGACCCTGCCCCACTTCGCCAGCCCAACTCTTTGGAATGGGCTTGTGCTCATCGGGACGATGTCGGGAGTGTTTGCGGTCAAAGCGTAGGAGAATGACTGCCGGCCGGTCCCGCCGGCTCGGCCAAGTCTGGAGGAAAAGCGATGGCTCGGATGACGCCGGAGGAGGCCGACGAATTTCGTCGCCCCGTCCTGGATGCGCTCGGCGAGGACGACCCCGTCCAAGTCCAAGAGGTGGAGATCGAGCACTGGCGCCGGTTGATCGATCAGGCCGGAGCTCACCTGCGCACTCGCCCGGAACCGGGTGAGTGGTCCGTGCTGGAGTGCCTCGGCCACCTGGCCGACTCCGAGCTGGTCACGTCGGCCCGCTACCGCTGGGTCCTCTCGGAGACCGAACCGACGCTGATCGGATACGACCAGACGGCCTGGGTTGCGGCGCTCGACTACTCCACGGTGGATGCGGCATCCCTGCTCGACTTCTTCGGGGCGCTGCGGCGTGCCAACGTGGCGTTGTGGCGTCGCACGCCGGCCGCCGACCGGACTCGTGTCGGGCTTCACGCGGAGCGCGGCCCCGAGTCCTACGAGCTTCTCTTCCGCATGCAGGCGGCCCACGGCCGGGTCCACCGGGCCCAGGCGGAACGTGCACTGGCCGTCGTTCGCCGGCCGAAACCGGTTGGTTGAGGCATTCGCGGTTTGGGCTGCGACCGGCCCTCGCAGAGGCCCGGGCGTCTGGCTAACCTTCAGCGCAGCGACAGCAACGCCCGTCATGGAGGCCATGAGACATCAACGCGCCAGTAATCGCGGCGGCAGGCATCACCGTTGCGGCGATCTTCCTGTTCCTTGCCGAAGGTGACGGCCTTTCCGAAGGGCATGCCCGCGTCCGGACACAGATTCTCAACGCGGCTCGCTGGGCCGTGGTCATCGTCCTGAGCTGGGTTCTCATCCCGGCGGCAGCCGCGGATTCCAGCCCGCAGCGGGCGGCCACGATAATCGGGCTGGCGGGCCTGATCGGGGCCGTGATTCTCATTCCGGTTCGATGGTTCGTTCGCCTTGGCGGCCGTGAGCCCACCTGGGAGTTGCGCCGAGCAAAGGTCGAGGTCGCCCAGATCGCGAACAGAGTCAGGCGCAACCCAGCGTCCGTTTCGGTCGGCCGACTTCAGGATTCGATCGCCCGGCTGGCGCTGCTCCGCAATGCCGAGACGGCCGAGTTGTGCGACCTCTTGACGGCCGAACTGAACGATTTCCTGACCGGATCTGAGTCGTGGAATGAGGCCGGCCGCAGGTCGATCCGGATCGACCACCTCTGCCGCTCGGTCTGGCCCGATGACATGCCGCCGCCCGACTTCGACGCGCAAGAAGCCACGTTCCGCTGGCGTCTGTATCGGACCTTCGGGCGAATGATGGAACTTGCTACGCCGCAGCCGAGCCGCACCGCCCTGGACACTTTCGAGCGGCTGCGCGATTCACTGGCGCAGTTCCGGCGCGACTCCACGTATCGCTTCATCGACGCCGCCCGGCAGTCGGCCGATCGCTGGCTCGCCCGACCCGTCGCCGATCGACCGTGGATCGAGTCGTTCGAGTTCAAGGCACTCGGCCCGGACGGTCTGGCCGAAGTCAAACGCATCTGGGGCCGAGAAGCGGCGATGTGGGGAGCGGAACTGGACGACGACGACAGGCTGGCCGTTGAGGCGGACCTCGCTCGCCGTGCGGCGGCGCGGCAACACAAGCCCGAACCCGCGCCCGTGGGCGCCGCGATCGACGACGCCGTCTGATCGACCGCGCGGCGGCCTAGTGCCAGGGTATCGGCAGAATGCCGTTGGCTCGCTGGGCGGCGACATCAACCCAGCCGTATTGCGCGTCGCCGGCATTCACCGAGGCCGCCGCGTCCTTCCATTCGCTGACGCCCGTACTGCCGGCCTGCGAGTACGTGGCGCGGCCGATGACCGTCGTTTCGATGAAGTAGTAGCTGTCGCTGGTGCCGTCGACACGGACGGCGACGTAGGCGTGGCCGGGGACGAGGACGATGCTCGGCTGCATGCCCATGGCCTCGACAGCCGAGGCGTATAGCAGCGTCAGTTCGATGCAGTTGCCGCTGCTCTGATCCAGCGTTTCGGCGGGGAGCCTGATCCGCTGCGATGAAGTCGACGCGAACGAGTCGGTCGTGCCGATGTAGGTGAGGTGGTAGCTCGCGTCTTCCGCCTGCCAGATGTCGGCCAGCCGCTGATCGACCGAGCCGCTGGAGTCGTCCTGGCTGTCGTAGCCGCTGGTCATGATGCCGTTGGGGTCGTAGTTGGCCGCGGCCCTGATGAGCGCTTCAACGCCGGGATCGGTGGGCGTGACCATGGCCGCGAGGAGGTTATAGTCCTGCTGCTCGGTCATGCCCTTGATCGTCCAGGGGAAATCCCGTCGAGAGGTGACCAGGGTCTGGTTCGTCTGATCGAGGACCGTCCGCGGCTGGCCGTTGTCGAGATACGACACGACGACGTGCAGGTCCGCCTGCTTCTGGCTGGTCAGGCTGTCGATGGCGGAGGTGGTCAGGCGCGGGTTCTGCCGGACCTCCTGAGTCGCTCCCCCCGCGACGGTGACGGTGTCGGCGGCCGTGTCGGTGAAGCCGCTGATCTCACTCTCGACCACGACCTTCACGCTGGCCGAATTGTGGTTGACGATAGTGACGATCACGAAGGCTTCCAACCAGGTTCCGTACAGGTGGGCGATCGGAGTGATCAGCATGTCCTTGTACGTGTACGTCACCGTGATCTTGTCTACGGTTGCGGCAGCGGCCGTGGCTCGTGGACCGCCCGACGCCGCCGCGGCCGACGAATCCGGCACCACCACGCGTACGCTGGACGCGATCGGGACCGGGGGCCGGGTCGCAAACGACTGGGCGACCTCGCCGCAGCCCGCGATCATGACCGCCAGCAGAGCCAGAGCTCCGAGTCGCGCGCCCGTTTCGCTGAACTTGCGCATCGAACTCATCGGAACCTCCACTTCGCCCGGATTGGACTCCTTACCCCAGGAATCGATCGGCTGATCGTAGCGTCGGCCGGGGCCGCCGACCAGACGCAATTCGTATATCAGCCGCGAACAACCCGCAGGTCGCGGTTCGAGAGATTCAGGGCCGTGCCCGCGGTCTCACCGCACACTACGATGTCCTCGATGCGCACTCCCCACCGTCCCGGCAGGTAGATCCCCGGTTCGACGCTGAAGGCCATGCCGGACTCCAGCGGCGCGGTATTGCCGGCGACGATGTACGGGTCTTCGTGGACCTCCAGGCCGATGCCGTGGCCGGTTCGATGGGTGAAGTACTCGCCGTAGCCGGCGCCGGTGATGACTGAGCGCGCCGCGGCATCGACCTGCTCTGGCGCAATGCCGGGGCGGACGGCCGCAGTCGCGAGGTTGCCGGCCTCACGAACGAGGTCGTATACGCGGCGGAACTCGAGATCGGGTTGGATTCCCCCCTCGCCGGCGACCCAGATCGTACGAGTCGTGTCGCTCATGTATCCGGACAGGGACCCGCCGATGTCCAGGACGACCGGCTCGCCGGCCCTGATCCTGCGGTCGCCGGCGTCGTGGTGGGGGGATGCGCTGTTCGGCCCGGAACCGACGATCGCGAACTCGGCCAGGTCGTGGCCTTCGTCGACAAGCCGGGTTCGGATCTCGCGGCTCACCTCGGCCTCGGTGCGCCCTACCAGCGGCCCGGCGGAGATGGCATCAACGGTCCGATCGGCGGCCGCGGCAGCCAGCCCGAGGAGCCGTGTCTCGTCCGAGTCCTTGATCTGCCGAAGATCGCGCATCACCTTGCCGGCGGGTTCGAACCGCCGGCCGGGCATCGTTCGCTGCAACTCGAGCACGTGCATTGCCCAGAGGCGATCGGAGATGCCGATAGGTTCCCAGGCCGCCGCCCCGTCATCCAGTCGCGCCCCCGATAGCAGGTTGGCCACGCGGATCGCGGCGTCTTCGGTCTCCTCGAACGGGACCACTTCCGCGGCTCCGGCCCGCACCAGCGGCGTAGCCTCGGCCTTGGATGCCTCGAGGCGCGGGACCACGAACCAGACCGGCCCGCCCTGTGGAATGGCGAGCAGCGTCAGGCGTTCCATCGGATCGCCGACGAACCCGGTCAGGTAGCGCAGATCGGGCCCGACGCCGAGGAGCACGGCCGCGAACCGGTGCGCTGCGATGAGCTCCCGGCCGGCGGCGAGACGTTCGGCGTACCGGGCCGCCGGAATTAGGCGGGCGGCAGGTCTGGGACCGGAGCCGGTCGTCACTTGCCTGTCAACGCCTCCACCAGCGGTGCCATCGTTTCCATGGAGCGGCCCGGGAACGTGTAGTAGCTGATGCCGAGCTTGTCGCGCCGACGCAGCAGCTGATCCCGCACTCCCTTGAGCGTGCCGTACAGGACGTAAGGGCTGCCGTACAGGGAAGTGGCCGCTTTCGCCGTCGCCGCAGCAGCCGAACCCAGCAGCGAGTTTCCGCTGCCGACGAGCCCGGCCGAGCTGACCCACAGGTTGATCTCGAGTTGCTCGAAGCGGTCGCCTGCGGCTTCTCTGACGATCGCCATCTTCGCTACGGTCGCCTTTTCGGTGGCCTGGCCGAACAATGGCCAGCCTCGCTGGCTGAAGCCCGGGGTCAAGCCGACGATGTCGGCCTCGCGCGCCGCCAGCCTGAGCATCCGCGGGCCGCCGGCGCCGATCGCGAGCGGAGGCCGTGGCCGCTGCACCGGCGGCACGCCGGCGTAGGCGCGGTCCAGGTTGTAGTGCTTGCCGTGATGAGTCACTCGCTCGCCCGCGAGCAGCTGCTTCACGAGCGGAACAGCTTCCTCGAGCCGGTCGACACGTTGAGAAGCCGGTTCGTAGGTCATTCCGATTTCGCGGTAGTCGCTGGTCATCCAGCCCGCGCCCATGCCCATTTCGAACCGCCCGCCGGAGAGGAACTCCAGCGTCGCCGCTTCACGTGCCAGGATCAGCGGGTGGCGGTAGTCGTTGGCGAAGACAAACGCCCCGACTCTCAGGGTGGTCGTGGCCGCTGCCGCCGCGGCCAGCGCCGCGAACGGCGAGAGCTGGTGGCCGAGGTGGTCGGGCATGACCAACACGTCGTAGCCCAACGCCTCGACCCGGCGCGCCAGAATTGCCCAGGCCCCGCCATTGGGTGCGGATTCCTGCTGGACGGCGAAGCGGAACGGGTGCATGTGCCAAGGGTACGCCGACCGGATATTCGGTGGGAATGGCGCGGCGCGGGGTGGCGCGGGGCGCGGCGCGGGGTGGCGCGGGGCGCGGCGCGGGCGGGGCGCCACGCCTCCCCGGCCGGCGCCTCGGCGACGCCACGCCTCCCCGGCCGGCGCCTCGGCGACGCCACTCCCCGCGATCACGCCACGCGGCGGAATCGAAGAGGACCGGGCGCTTTGCCCGGTCCTCTTTTGTACAGCGGTTCGGAGGCTAGACCGCTTCCGCGATCGCGCCCTCGAATTGCGAGTTGTAGAGGTCGAAGTAGAAGCCCTTGCGAGCCATGAGGTCGTCGTGGCTGCCCTGCTCGACGATCTTGCCGGCGTTCATGACGAGGATCTCGTCGGCGTTGCGGATCGTGGAGAGGCGATGGGCGATTACGAAGGCCGTGCGGCCCTTCATCAGGCGCGACATCGCCTGCTGGACCAGCACTTCGGTTCGGGTGTCGACCGAGCTCGTGGCCTCGTCGAGGATCAGGATCTCGGGGTCGGCCAGGAACGCCCGGGCGATCGTCAGCAGCTGCTTCTCGCCCTGTGACAGGTTCGAGGCATCGTCGTCGATCACGGTGTCGTAGCCGTGCGGCATGGTGCGCACGAAGTGGTCCACGTGGGCATCCTTGGCGGCAGCCACGATCTCCTCTTCGGTAGCGTTCTCGCGGCCGTAGGCGATGTTCTCCCGGATCGTGCCACCGAAGAGCCACGTGTCCTGGAGGACCATGCCGAACGTTCGCCGTAGGTTGTTGCGAGTCAGAGTGGTGGTATTGATGCCGTCGATGGTGATCACGCCGCCGTCCAGTTCGTAGAACCGCATCAGCAGGTTGACCAGAGTGGTCTTGCCGGCCCCGGTGGGACCGACGATGGCCAGTACCTCGCCCGACCGGACGTCGGCGGTGAGGTTGTCGATGAGCGGCTTCTCGGGCTCGTAGCGGAAGGAGACGTCGTCGAGGGCGACGTGGCCCTGCACGTGGTCGAGTACCGCCGGCTGGACCGGATCCGGGATCTCCTCTTTCTCATCGAGGAGCTCGAAGACGCGTTCGGCCGAAGCCATGGTCGATTGCAGCAGGTTGGCGATGCTCGCCGTCTGCGTGATCGGCTGGGTGAACGAGCGCGAGTACTGGATGAAGGCCTGGACGTCGCCGAGCGACATGGTGCCGTTCGCGACCTGGACGCCGCCGATCACCGCGATGGCGACGTAGTTGAGGTTACTCACGAAGTTCATCGCCGGCATGATGATGCCCGAGATGAACTGGGCCTTGAAGCTGGCGTCGAAGACCCGGGCGTTCTCTTCGTCGAAATGCCGGATGGCATCTTGCTGATGCCCGAATACCTTGACGATGGGGTGGCCGGTATGGGACTCCTCGACGTGGCCGTTGAGTATGCCGGTCCGCTCCCATTGGGCGGCAAACTGCTTCTGTGAGCGCCTGGCGATCAGCATCGTCAAGACCGCCACGACCGGGATGACCAGCAGCGAGATGACGGCCAGCAACGGGCTGATCCAGAACATCATCGCCAGGATTCCCACGATCACCGCAATCGACGTGATGATCTGAGTCAGCGACTGTTGCAGGGTGTTGGCGATGTTGTCGATGTCGTTCGTGACGCGGCTCAGGATGTCTCCGCGCGGATGCGTGTCGAAGTACTTGAGAGGAAGCCGGCCGAGCTTCTGGTCGACTTCTCGCCGCAGCCGGTAGACGGTGCGCTGCGATACACCGGCCATGACGTACCACGAGACCCAGCTGAAGAACGTGGCCATCAGGTAGAGGCCGATGAGGCCGATCAGGATCATCCCCAGGGCCGTGAAGTTGACGCCGACGCCTGGAATGGCGTTAGTCGCCGCGACCAGATCGGCCCGAGGGTCGTGGGCGGCTCGCAGAGCGGCCACAGCCTGATCGTGGGTCATGCCCTTCGGAAGCATCTTGCCGACGAGGCCGTCCATGAGCTGGTTGATGGCGTTGCCCAGGATCTTGGGTCCGAAGACCTGGCCGGCGGTGCTGAAGAGCGCCACGATGGCGACCAACCCGATCCACTTCCGCTCTGGGCGAAGTTCACCCAGCAGGCGGCGGAAAGTGGCCCGGAAGTGCTGGGCCTTCTCGGTCGGCATCATCATGCCGCCCATCGGGCCGCCGCCCATCGGACCACGTCGGCGAGGGCCGCCGCGACCGCCCGGACCACCGAATCCGCCCGGAGCGCCGGCCCCGGCTCCGGCCGGTCGTCCGTTGCCGCCGGCCGGTCTGTCGCTCGTGCTCGCCGGCGCGTGTCCGTTGCTGCTTCCGGGGCCGCTCATGCGACTTCCTCCCGGCTGAGCTGCGAGTACACGATCTCTTGATACGTCTCGCACGATTTCATGAGTTGCTCGTGAGTCCCTATGCCGACGATCTGGCCGCTGTCGAGGACGACGATCTGATCGGCTCGCATGATGGTTCCGACGCGCTGGGCGATGATGATCACGGTCGCGTCCTGGGTCTCATGCCGAAGGGCAGCGCGGAGCTGCTGGTCGGTCTTGAAGTCCAGGGCGGAGAAGCTGTCGTCGAAGATGTAGACCTTGGGCTTGCGGACGATCGCCCGGGCGATCGCCAGTCGCTGGCGCTGGCCGCCGGAGACGTTCGTGCCGCCCTGGTCGATCTCGGCATCGAGCGTGCCGTCCATCTTCTCGACGAAGTCCTTGGCCTGAGCGATGGAGAGTGCCTTCCAGAGCATCTCGTCGTCGGCCGACTCATCGCCGTAGCGCAGGTTGCTGGCAACGGTGCCGCTGAACAGGAACGCTTTCTGCGGCACGACACCGATGACGTGCCAGAGGCTCTCGAGCTTCAGCTTGCGGATGTCGACGCCGTCGAGCTTGACGCTGCCGGCAGTTACGTCGTAGAAGCGCGGGATCAGGTTGGCGAGTGTCGTCTTGCCCGAACCGGTGCTGCCGACGATGGCCGTGGTCTGGCCTGGACGGGCGGTGAAGCTGATCCCGCACAGAACGGGATCCTCCGCACCGGGGTACCGGAACTCGACGTCCTCGAATACGACGACGCCCTTCGGGTTCTCGATCTCGACCGCGTCGTCCGGGTCGCAGACGTCGACCTCGGTGTCGAGGACGGCCTGGATGCGCTCGGCGGCAGCCGCGGCGCGCGGTACCATCACGAAGATGAGGGCCGCCATCATGACCGAGAAGAGGACCAGCATCACATACTGCAGGAACGCGGACAGGTTGCCGATCTGCATTCCGCCCGAGTCGATGCGCAGCCCGCCGAACCAGACGATGGCCACCGTCGAGAAGTTCATCGTTCCAAACAGGAACGGGATCATCAGGGCGAAGAGCCGGTTTACGCGCAACTGAGTCCGTGTCAGATCGGCGTTGGCTTCGTCGAAGCGAACCTCTTCGTGCTCGGTCCGGACGAATGCCCGAATGACGCGCACGCCGCTCAGCGTCTCGCGCATGACCTGGTTGATGCGGTCGGTCTTCTTCTGGACGGACCGGAACATCGGCAGCGCCTTGATGGCGACGATGGCGATCATGCCGACGACGAGCGGAATGACCACTACCAGCACGCCCGAAAGCGGCACATCCTCGCGGAGCGCCATGATGATGCCGCCCACGGCCATGATCGGGGCCATGATCATGATGTTGAACGCCATCACCAGGACCATCTGGACCTGCTGGACGTCGTTGGTGTTGCGCGTGATCAGCGACGGCGTCCCGAAGGTGTTGGTGTCCTTCTGCGAGAAGTCCATCACCTTGCGGAAGATCGCGCTGCGGACATCGCGGCCGAACGACATGGCCGTCATCGAGCCAAAGTAGACGGCGATGATCGAGCAGACTCCGAGGGCCAGCGTGACGAGCAGCATGAAGCCGCCCGTGCGGATGATGTAGTTGGTGTCGCCCTTGACGACGCCGTTGTTGATGATGTCGGCGTTGAGGCTCGGCAAGTACAAGTTGGCCAGGGCCTGAACCGCAACCAGCACCAGCACGATCGAGAGGGGCAGGCGGTAGGGCCACAGATACTTGGGCAGCAGCTTGGTCATCGGCGTCGGTCCGTTCTACTCATTGGTATTGGAAATCCTCGTCTGATTGGTGGTGTCTTCCGTAGCGTCGCGAGAACTTGTGAAGGGCCGGTGAATATGGCCGGGATATCTGGTGGTCGACTCACGTCCGTGGCTGAGTCTCTTGTTCGGGCAGGCCACTGGGCCACGAGTTGGAGGCGAGGACCTTGTGTCTGGCGACCTGCATGGCCCGGATGCCCGTCAGGAGGGCGACCATTTCCGGCTCGCTGAGTTCGCTCAGGACTCTGGTCAGGGCTTCGCGCCGGTGGGCGGCCATGTTTGCGAAGACCTGGGCGCCGGCATCGGTCGGGTAGACCAGGACGACTCGCCTGTCGGCAGTGTCGTGCCGTCGCTCGACCAGGCTGCGCTTCTCCATCCGGTCGACGATGCCCGTGGCGCTGGCGTCGGAGACGTCCATCTCCTCCGCAAGACGGCGCATCGACAGCGGGCCCTGGGCCTCGAGCGCGGTCAGGACGTTCAGGTGGACCAGGCTCAGGGCGTGCCGGTGGAACGACTTGAAGACTCCGCCGCGGTCGCGAGTGAACCACGACATCATCTCGTCGAGCAGCTCGCGCTCCAGAGACGCGCGGTCCACTACGGCCTGTTCGGCAGGGGTTGCGGCAGGACCGTCCGGCGGATTCTCGGTGGCCGGCGATCGACCGATCTTGGGTTCGGGCGCGTCGTTGATGATCGACTCCATGTTGTTGCTCAGCGTCATCTAGATAGTTTACATGACGTTGAGCATTATCTCCGCTGGGCCTCCGGGCGGGAATACTGCGTTCGGGTGAAAACGCGGCGGGACGGTCGGTGTCGCCCGCGATCGACCGCCCGCGTACGACTGCCGCCGGCGATCGGGCCCCCCGCGATCGGCCGCCGGCGCGGCGCGGCTCCGCGGGTCGGCGCGGCGCGGCTCCGCGGGTCGGCGCGGCGCGGCTCCGCGGGGCGGTCAGCCGCAGCTCAGAAGCCCGTACGCGTCCTTGGCCTCGAGAACCTTCAGCGCGGCTGCGTCGACAAGGGTCGCGAAAGCCGCGTCCCCTCCGGCACGGCCGACAACCGCCGCCGCCATGGCACCGGTCTGAGGACCGCCCTGGACGATCATCAGGTCGCCGCCGGCGGCGATGAAGTCGATCGCCCGATCGCCCGGCGCCACCGCCCCGACGGCCGCGGCTCCGCCCAGATCGTCGGAGATCACAACGCCGTCGAAGCCGAACTGGCCGCGGAGCAGGGTGCCGATGATCTTCGACGAGAAGACCGCCGGCACGCCCGGATCGATCGCGTTGTAAGCCGCCAGCGAGATCATCACGAACGGCGCGCCAGCCTCGATCCCGGCCCGGAACGAAGATAGGTAGGGGTCGCCGGCGGTGGTCGCGGTGTCGGCTACCCCGGCCGTGTTGTCGGTGTTGCCGCTCACTCGACCCAGACCCGGGAAGTGCTTGAGGGTCGTGGCGATGCCGGCCTGGGCCATGCCACGAACCACGGCCGCGCCGTGGCTGCCGACGGTCTGGGGATCGTGGCCGTATTCTCGGTCCAGAGCGCCGATCGGCGGGTTGGCCGCGTCGGTGCCGGGTGGAACGACGTCCATCACCGGCGCCAGGTTGACGTTGATGCCGGCGCTCGCGAGTTCGCGACCCCACGCGAGGGCCTCCGACTCCAGCGTCGCTACCGGAACCCCGCCCTGTACCAGTGCGGTTGGGATCGTCGAGAAGCCGCCGCCCTTCAGCCGCTGGACCAGCCCGCCTTCCTGATCCGCGGCCACGAAGAACCCGACGCCGTGAGTGTTCGCGGCGGTGGCCATAGCCTGTATCTCGGCGGCCAGCGGCTTGATGCCGGCGATCCCGACACGTCGGTTGTTGACCAGCCAGACGGAGCCGAGGTGGGCGGTTTCGATGGCCCACTTTTCGGACGACGCGAGCGCGCTGCCGTTGACGCCGAGCATGAACAGCTGGCCGGCCCGCTGCTCCTCGGTCATCGCGGCGAGAGTCCGGCCGGCGCACGACGCCGACTGGGAGGCGTCCGGTGTTGGGCCGTGGCCTGTCAAGGAGGAGGTCGGCGGCGCCTCGGTCGGCAGGGGCGCCCTTGGCCCGCAGGCTGAGGCGATCGCCAGAGTCAGACAGACGAGCGTCACACGTAACCACTCGCGGTCGTGGCGGGGTCGCGGTAGGGCCATTGCGACAGGGTAGGCGATCGGCCCCGAGCCGACGCGCGGGCGGCTTCGGCGGCGGCACCGTCGGCTTCACCGGCTTCACCGGCTTCACCGGCTTCACCGGCCTGCCCGGCGGCGGCGGAGGCGCCATTCTCGCCAAATGCAAGTCCGGGTAGAACGTGCCGAGGTTGAGTCCGCAGAATGCTTCCAGAAGGGACGAGCAGGTCCCGAATCTGGCTTGGCACAGCGTGGTGAGCGTGGAATTCGGGCGTTCCGGACGCCGTCACCCCGCATTAGCCGGCCGAGTCACGGCCTTCCGCTACGGGGATTTGCAGTTGGCCAGATCGCGGGCGCGCCCGCCCGTTCGCGGCTGCCGGGGCGCGCCTGCCGGCTCGCGCACCAGCGGCGGCTGCCGGCTCGCGCACCAGCGGCGGCTGCCGGCTCGCGCACCAGCGGCGGCCGCTGCCGTAACTCAATCGAAAGGCACCGCGCCGCAGTCTTCCGGCATGCGCTTCAGATTGAACTTCCGCCAGTACGATGCGGCCTCGCCCGGGACCCCTCCTCCTCCCGCGGCGAGGCGGCATCGCTCGCCGCTCGCGGCCGCCGCCCGCCGCGCTCTTGCCAGCGCCAACGCCACATCCGCCGCGGCCGCGCCGGGCGCTACGATTGGCACGGCGATCCCCAATCGCGAGGCAGTCGGTCACGCCGAACTCCGGTTCCTGCCCGCCAGCCCACGTCACTGAGCGAGGAGCATCGATGCGCGTTCTCGTGGCCGAAGACGATCCCGGGCTGCGTGAGGTCCTGGTCTTCGGTCTCAAGGACCAGGGCTATCAGGTCGATGCCGCCGAACGGGGCGACGACGCCATCGATCTGCTCAAGTTCTACGACTACGACGTCGCCGTCGTCGACTGGCGAATGCCCGGCGCCGAAGGCATCGACGTCGTCGCGTGGGCGCGCAAGAACGGCAAGCCGACGGCGATGCTGATGCTCACCGCCCGCGACGCCCCGCCGGACAGGATCCGCGGCCTCGATGCGGGCGCGGACGACTACCTGGTCAAACCGTTCGACTTTGGGGAGTTGCTGGCCCGAATCCGGGCTCTGCAGCGCCGGCCCCGCGGAGTGGATGCCCCGGCCATAACTCGCGGCTCGCTGACCCTTGACCCGGTCCGCCGCGAAGTCACCGTGAGCGGCCGCGCCCTACCGCTCACCGCCACCGAGTACAACATCCTGGAACTGCTCATGCGCCGCTCGCCGGCGGTCGTGGACCGCAAGGCCATCGCCGAACACGGCTGGGACGACGAGACCGATCCGCTTGGCTCCAATGCGATCGACGTCCAGCTGAGCCGTCTGCGCGCCAAGCTACCGGCGGCCGGCATCCGGATCGTCACCGTCCGGGGCGCCGGATATCGGCTGGAAGAAGCATGAGACTCCCCGGATTCCGCCGCGGCCCGCGCACCGAAGCAAGCCACGAACCGTCGGTCGGGATGCTCACAATCCGCGTCGCCATGGCGGCAAGTGCCATCGTCGGCGTCGCCTACCTGTTGATCGCCGTGGTCGTGGCGGTGGTCGTCGCGAACAACATGACCGCGGACGTCGACCGGCAGCTGGCCGACGCTCTGGTGCCCGTTCCGGTGCAGCCCGGCTCGGGCCAGCCGTTCGGCCCCACCGGCTCGCCCGACCGGCCGTTCGGGCCGCAGGTCGCGATGTGGCGGATCAGCCCCGACGGAACGATCGCCGCCCTGAACAACTTCAACGTCATTCTGCCGGAGGAATATCGACACGTCACGGGGCCCGTGACGGTCACGGTCGGCGGCGCCGCGATCCGCATCGAAGGGGCGGCCCGTGGTGAAGATTACGTGGTTGTCGGCGAGACTATGGAAGACGTCAACACGGCCGAGTCGACGCTGATCGTTTCCGAATTCGGGATCGGCTGCGCACTCCTGATCGTGGTCTTCCTGGGAGCGTGGGCGATTGGCCGCCGAGTCGGAGGCCCCATAGAGCGCGCTCGCCAGCGCCAGCTCGAATTCACGGCCGACGCCTCGCACGAACTGCGGACGCCGCTCTCCGTCATCGAAGCCCAGGCGACGCTTGCCATCGCCCGGCCGCGCGACGGAACCTGGGATGCCGCGGCCTTCGGGCGGATCAACGTCGAGCTGAAACGGACCCGCCGCCTGGTCGACGACATGCTCTGGCTGGCACGTTTCGATTCGACCGGCGGGCAGCCTCAGGCGGAACCGGTCGATCTCCGCGTGCTCGCGGCACAGACGGCCGACAGGTTTGGCGCGATGGCCGAGACTCGAAGCCAGCATCTCGAGGTGCAGGCGGGTTCCGGGGCGGCTGATGCGATCGTGACCGCGCCGCCGGAATGGCTCAACCGGCTGGTAGGGATCCTGCTCGACAACGCCTGCAAGTACTCGCCGGAGGGCGGCAGCGTGATCGTCGGCGTGACCGGCGAGGGACGCCGCGTGCGTCTGACCGTGGACGACTCCGGGCCGGGAATCCCCGAAGACGAGCGCGGCCGGATCTTCGACCGGTTCCACCGCGCCACCGATCAGCCGGGAGGCTCCGGGCTGGGTCTGGCGATCGGCGCCGCAATCGTTCGATCCACGGGCGGGCGCTGGCAGATCGGCACCTCGGCCGCCGGCGGCGCCAGCGTGAGTGTCAGCTGGCCGCGGTCGATGGGCAGCCAAGGCGACACGCCGTAACCCGTTCGACAGCATCGAGGCGCGAAGCTCTGAGCATCGGCGAAGGCGCCCGCCCATCGGGCTCGGGCAACCGGCAAACGCTCGGGAGATACCACGATGTCCACAGCCAACGAGTTCGGACAATCCGCGACCGCGCCGGGAGATGGCCCGGTCTGGCAGCCGGCGGTCCCCGAGGCGGAGCCCGCTGCGGGCGGCGCCGAAGCGGCCGGCATCGAACCGGGCGCCGCATCCGCGCCCGTTCGCTCGGCACCGACACGGACAGGCCGGGCCAAGCGCGCCGGTTCGACGTCGGTCCTGCTGGTCGTCTCCGCCCTCATCGCCCTCGGCGGAGTCGGCTTCGCGGTCGGCCGCGCCACGTCCACCGGTAGCGGCGGCACGGGCGACACCAGCGCGGCCGCGCTCAACAACGGCTTTCCCGGCGGCGGTGCAAACGCGAGTGGCCGGCCCGACTTCGCCGGCGGCGCCAACGCCTTGACCTCGGCCACCACGGTGTCCGGGACCGTCGTTTCATCCACGGCCGACTCGATCACGATCCAGCTGGCCAACGGCCAGCAGGTCACTCTCTCGACCGGATCGTCGACCGCGTATCACAGCCAGACTTCGGCCAGCGGCTCGGACGTGGCCGTGGGCGCGAGCGTCATCGTGAAGACGGCAGCCACCACAGGCTCGGCGGCCAGTCCCGCGGCCAGTCCCGCGGCAAGTGCCGGTACCGGCACGGGCGGCACGCGCACCGCCACCGACATCACGATCACGGGCAACTAGATCCGGCGCCGGTCTAGCGCCGCTTGACGACGATCGTTCTGGCGACCTGGTCGTGCCAGGCCCGCTTGAAGGGATCCTGGGCCGTCATGACGGCCGAGATGATGCCCACCGGAACGATGATCGTCACGAAGAAGAAGACCAGGTAGCGAATCAGTACCCGACCGATGTCCATGTCCGCGCCGTCATAGGCTCGGGCGATGCGCAACCCCAGGGCCTTCTGGCCCAATGTCCCACCGACCACGTACCAGCAGACCGGGTGGTAGACGAGGGCGAACACGATCCAGATCAGCCCCATGGCCGTGGCGATCGGGGACTCGGAATCGGACGTTTTGCCCGCAGGTGAGACCGCGGCAATGACCAGGCCCATGGCGAAGAGGGCGACCACCATGACGATGACGTCGAGCACGAGAGCTCCGAGCCTCACGCCGACGCCGCCCCACAGCAGAGACGGCTCGGGGCCCGGCAGCCCATATGAAGACGGTCCCGCGGGCTCGTATCCCCAGGCCGGGTAGCCCGGCGGCGGACCCCAGACGGTCGGCGCGACGCTTCGAGGGTCGGTGCCGCGCGCGACGGAAGCGCCTGGTACTGCGGGCTCGTCCTGGGCCACTGCTTGCCTCTTCTTGTCGGCACCGGATGTCGGGGCGGTCATGATAGTAGCGTCGGCCCATCCCGCGGGCCGCCGATTGCGGGGCCTCTCCGCAGGGTCTCTGCGCAGGTTTCGCCGCGGCCGCGCCCCAAGATGCCGGGCTCAACATGGAGATCGAGATGAAGGTTCGCTTCGACCGGATCGCCCGCATCCAGGCGGCGATGCGCGAGCAGCACTGGATTGCGATCGTGGTCGTGAACCACGACGACTATCGCTACCTGTTCGGCACCGACCGGGCGCAGCCTCGGGCGATCATCCCCTTCCAGGGTCCGCCCGAACTCGTCGCCTTCACCGGCGAGGAGCCCGAGTTGCGTGCCGCGCTGGTCGAGGGCGAGGTGCGAGTCTTCGGCAGCGTCGGCGGGCAGATCAACGACGTCGTCGGCCGGCTGCGCGATCTCGCCGCGGAGGCGCCGGCGGAGTGGGCGACCGGCGGCCGGTTCAAGGTCGGGTTTCAGATGTGGTTCGCCACGCCGGCTTTCCTGATCGACATGTTCCGGCAGGTCAACCCGAAGGTCGAGGTCGTCTCGTCGGATCCGGTCATGGATCCGCTGCGCACGGTCAAGGAGCCGACCGAAGTTGCGCTGCTTACCGAGGCCCAGCGGATCGCCGGCCTGGGGATGGACCGAGCCCGCGCGCTGCTGCGGCCCGGCGTGACCGCACAAGAGATCGCGACCGAAGCCACGTACGCGATGATGAAGGCCGGCGCCGAGGGCACGAGCACGCCGATCTACGTCAACTTCGGCGTCGAGACGTGCATGCTCCACGGCCGGCTCAGCCCCAAGCCGCTCGAGCGCGGCGACCTGGTGCTGATCGATCTGACGCCGACCGTCGAGGGCTACTGCGCCAACCTGGCGCGGACGTTCGTGTTGGGCGAGCCCGATGCCCGCCAGGCCGAGCTGATCGCCGCGTATCGCGAGATCGTGGCGGCGGTTCGGGCGAAGATGCTGCCGGGTGTAACCACCGCCCAGCTCGACGCCGCCGCCCACGAGGTTTGTGTGGCCCACGGCTTCGGCGACTACCAGGTCTACGGCATCGGCCACGGCATCGGCCTCCGCTTCGAGGAGCCGCCGGCCTCGACGATCATCCCGCCGCACAAGAACCTGCCGCTGGTCGAAGGGATGGCGGTCACCATCGGCCACACCATCCTGGCGATCCCGGGCTTCGGCGGCGCGCGGTTCGAGGACGTCTACCGCGTGGGTTCCGCCGGTCCCGAGATCCTGGCCGACTATCCGATCGACCCGATCGTGACCGCTAGGTAGGGCGTTGGGGGCGCCGCGCGGTAGGGCGTTGGACGGCGCCGCGCGGTAGGGCGTTGGACGGCGCCGCGCGGTAGGCAGGAATGGCGCGGCCGATTGGCGCCGCGCGGCCGACGCCGAAGCGGCGCGCAAATGCGAGTGCCTTCTACTCTCCGGGCGAGTGTTATGGAGCAACCATACGCACCGAGTGCCGCCTCCGCCCCGGCGGTGCCCTGTGGATAGTCGCTAGCGGCTACCAGACGACGCCGTTCGGGTCGACTCGGCTGCTTCTATCGACTGCCCGCCCGTGTAGCCACGCCACGCACTGAGATCACGTTCCATTGCACTCCCCTGGGGAGTACAAGGGAATTGCCCCGGGCCCGCGCCGCGCTACAGCCCCCGGGGCCCAACCCGCTCCCCCGCCACTGCCACTGGAAACCGCGCCGCTCCGCCGCGCCACTCCGCCCGGGCCGCGCCTCGCCCTCTCCTACGCCCCCGCGGCCGATAGGATGAAGTCCGTGGCGAAGGCGACGAACAGCCCGATCGTCAGCGCCACGCCGGTAACCATCGGCAGCGAGAACTTCCGGGCCACGGCCATCATCTCGTTGAAGACGAAGATCAACGCCCCGGCCGCCAGTCCGAGGAAGAGGATCGAGAGCACCGGCGACACGACGGCGTAACCGAGCACGCCGCCCACGAAGGTCGGGCCGCCGCCGACCAGCCCCGCGCCGGTGAGGAACCGCCAGCTCGGCCGGTCGACTCCGCCGAGTGGCGCCGAGATGGCGAAGCCCTCAGTCGTGTTATGCAGGGCGAAGCCGATCACCAGCAGCAGCGCAAAGGTCGTGGCCCCGGTAGCGGCCGACTGGCCGATGGCCAGCCCCTCGGAGAAGTTGTGCAGTCCCAGCCCCACTGCCGTGCCGAGCGCGATCTGCTGCGGCGTGATCGCCGTCCCCACCTCACGGCGCCGCGCCATCCGCGAAGTCACGTACGTGACCGACAGCAGCCCGAACGCAACCGCGAACCCGAGCGTCGCGGCGTATCCGGCGAACCGGGCAGGCGAGTCGCCGCCGCGCGCCGAATTCAGCGCCGCGCTCACGGGCTCGACCGCCTGCGAGAGGACGTCGTAGATGAGGAAGAGGATGACCCCGCCGGCGGCTGTGGTCAGCGCCGCCTGCCACCCGCGCGTGAGCCCCCGCATCCTGCCTACCGGGAGACCAAGAAAGATGGTTCCGCCCGCGAAGGCGGCCAATAGCACGGTCTCTGGGAAGCTCATCTACCCTCTCGCGGTGGCTTGCTGCCTAATCCTTAGTGGACTACTCGGAATTAGCTCCGGCATGGTACCGGGAGCCATCGAGGCGGTCAAGATGAACCCGCGGTGACCGCCAAGGCGGCCCATAGAGTGGCGCGGCGCCCCAAAGCGGGGCGCCGCGCATCAACGACGAGTGGCAGGAGCGCCGACGCCCACCGGCTGCAGGCGGCGGATGGCGTTACGGAGCCGCCGACGCCGAAGCCGAGGGCGATGGCGATGGCGATGGCGTGAGTGTCGGGGTTGGCGTGGGCGTCGGCGTCGGGCTCGGGCTGGGCGTAGCAGTCGGACTCGCGCTTGGCGACGCGGATGCGCTGGCCGAAGGCGACGGGCTGGCCGACGGCGTGTCCGTCGGCTCCGGCGTGTCCGTCGGCTCCGGAATATCCGTCGGCTCGGGAGCCGCGCAAGTCAGCGTCTGAGGCTTGGGCCCGGGGGCCATCGTGTCTACCGGGATGTCCAGCCTGATGACGCCCGAATCGTTGGACATCCATACCTGGCCGTCCGCCAGAGTCAGCCAGGATGTATCTGTTGTTGGAACCAGCCAGGTAGGTCCTACCGGGACGGCGACCTGGTCGACCTGGTTGATGGAAGTGCGATCGCTGGACATCGCCCACAAGGTGTCACCGAGAACGAACGGCTCACCGATGAATGCAGCTCCGGTCGTCCCCAGGCACGCAGGGCCGAGCTGGGCGAGCACGTCCGGATCGGTGGATGGGTCGCTGTTGGGGTCGGTGGATGGGTCGAATACGGCCCAGCAGGTGTCCCCGAGCTGAAGGACATCCATCCACCCACCGGCCTGGGCATTACTAGAGTCCAGGTCGGTCTCATCTCCACTGACCGGGTCGATGCGTCCGACGTAGGGTCCCTCGGAGATGTCCCAAAGCATTCCGCACGCCACGGGCACGTACAACTGGGGATCGGCGATCGCGTCTGCGCCTTGGGGAGCATGCCAGACAGCCTTGGTGCCCTTGGCGGGGTTGACCTTGTACAGCGCCTTGTTCTTGTCGGCCAGCACGATGGTCCCGCCCACGTCGCCGATGAGTGTCGAATCCTTGAAGTCGGTCAACTTTGCGCCCGTTGTGAGGTCGATACGCTGGACATCGAAGGCCGTGCCGTCGTCGTTGCTGGTGCTCACCCACAGTGCGTTGTCCACGACCATATTGTCGGGCGGGCTCTTGTATGGGTTGCTGATCTTGTAGGTCTTGGCCACTGTGTCGGTCGCCAGATCGATCGCCACTACCTGCGAACCGTTCGCGCATGAGACGTACAGGCGGCCGCCGGAGACGACGGGCGTTGTCCAGTCGGCGGCGCAGTCGATAGTGGCCAGGACGGGGGCGTTTCGGGGCGGACCGATCGTGGCTGCCGCGGATGGCGATGCGGATCCGGAGGCCGCCGCGGATCCGGAGGCCGCCGCGATCCGCGGTGCGCCCGAAGAGTGACTCGACGAGCCCGCCCCGTGGCCGGAAAGCGGCCCGAGTAGCAGCCCGGCGAGCAGCACCAGAACCAGCACGCCGGCACCTGCCCCCGCCGCAATCCGCCGCGTCCGCGGCGCCAACGCAGCCCACCGCATCCCGGCGCGCGAGGCGGCCCATTGAGTGCCTACCTTCGAGGCGGCAAGGCGTGCCTGTGCCCGGCCGGACGCCTCGCGACAGCGAGTCGCAAACGCACTCATGCGCAACCTGAACGAGTTCACTCGAATCCCCTTCAGCTCCCCAGATTCCCCTAGATCGACGGATTATGGCTGAAGCCGGAGCGGGTTTTCGGGAGGATGCGACCTCGCGCGGCCCGCGGTAGCTGCGAAGACGGCCCATAGAGTGGCGAGGCGCCCCAAAGCGGGGCGCCTCGCATCAACGACATGTGGCTGTCGCGCCCGGACCAACTCGGCCGCAGGCGCCGGATCCGTTACGGGCCGGTCGATTCCGAAGCCGATTCCGAAGCCGAAGCCGAAGGCGATGGCGATGGCGATGGCGATGGCGATGGCGTGAGTGTCGGGGTTGCCGTCGGCGTGGCGCTGGCGGACGCAGAGGCGCTGACTACGGGCGTGGGAGTAGCCAGCGGCGCCTGGCATTTCAGCGTTTTGGGCGTGGCCCCGGGCGTCATCTTGTCCAGCGGGATGTCCAGTCTCGAGAGGCCCGCAGCGTTCGTTACCCACACCTGACCATTTGTCCCAACGATCCAGCTGTCGTCGGTGGTCGACACCAGCCAGTGACGTCCTTCCTTCCCGCCGAAGGGCTCGACCTGATTGATATACGTCTGGTCGTCCGACACCAGCCAGAACGTGTCACCGAGCATGTACGGATCTGAGGCGATAGTGCTCGTTACCATGTCTCCGCACGACGTGCCCAGTCGGACCAGGACCTCGCCGCCGGACTCGTCTGTTGAGTCGACGACACCCCAGCAAGTGCCTCCCGACGGGACGACGTCCTCCAGCGTGCCGCCGTCCTCGAAGTTGCCCATCTGGGTCAAGACGTCGGTGGCCGGGTTCAGCCGAAGGATCTCACCGTCTTTGGTCTGCCCCCAGAACATGCCGCATTCGGCCATCACGAACTCATCCCCGTTCAGCAGGTCGGCCGCGTTGGGCCCGGCCTTTGAGGTCTTTGCCGTCGCCGGGTCCACTTTGACGATGTTGCCGTTCGTATCACTCATCCAGATCGTCCCGGAAACGTCTGCGATCAGATCCGCGCCGGGAAGATCCTTCGTCTGGTTGCCGGTGGTGAGGTCCATGCGCTGAACGTCGCCGTCCTCGCTCCCGAAGCTCACCCACAGCCCGCTGTCGACGATCAGGGCGTCGGGGGCGTCAGAGGTGGGGTTGTCGATCGTGTACGTCTGAGCAACGGTGTCCGTAGACAGGTCGATCGCGACCACCTTCGTGCCGAGCGAGCACGAAACGTAGAACCGGCCGCCGGATGAAACCGGCCACGTGGAGTCCGGGCTGCAGTCGGCGATCTTGGCGAGGACGTCCGGGACTCGCGGCGAAACGCCGTCGTCGGGTGTCTTGGGCGTCGCCGACGCGGAGGATAGTGCGGACGCGGACGATGACGGCGCCGCGGATCCGGAGCCGACGGCGATCCCCGGCGTTGCCGAGGCACTGCTCGACCCGTGGCCCGAAAGCCCGAGCACCAGCGCGGCCAGAATCACGAGGACCAGACCGCCGGCGCCGGCGCCTGCAGCTATGCGCTGCGTCCTGGGCGGCAGCGCGGCCCATCGGATCCCCAGCCTCGACGCGGCAAACCGGGTATGCGCCCGGCCGGCGAACTCACTAACACGCAGCTTGAATCCGCCCATTCGAAACCCCTTCAGCTCCCCAGATGCCCCCTGGATCGGGGAATCATCTCAGGGATTATCACTGAAGCGAAGAGTGAGTTTCAGGGCGCTGCGACATTTCCGACACGACCCGCCCGGCCGGGATAGGGCCTTCGGTTTCAGCGGACCTGGAACGAGCGCTTGGCGAGGCCCAGCCAGTAGCCTTCGATCGTGAACTTGGGCGCCTCGGCTGGATCGGTGGCCGCGCCCAGCGCCACGAAGAGCGGCGCGAAATGCTCGACCGTGGGGTGCGCGTAGGGCATGCCCGGGGCGCGGTTGCGGAAGTCGAAGAGCGCGTCGAGATCGCCGCTCGCGAGCTTCTCGGCGGCCCACAGGTCGAACTCGGCGGACCACTCTGGGGCTCCGGCGCGGCCGTCCCAATACTGGTCGATGAACTGCAGGCCATGGGTCATGAAGCCGCTGCCCATGATCAGGACACCCTCGTCGCGGAGCGGCGCCAGCCGGCGGCCGATCTCGAACAGGTGCCGGGGCGCCAGGTCCGGCATCGACATCTGCAGGACCGGGATGTCCGCCTCGGGGTACATCATCAATAGCGGCACGTACGCGCCGTGGTCCAGGCCGCGCTCGCGCTGGGCGACCTGCTCCTCGGCCGGCATCATGGCCTTGACCCGAGCAGCGAGTTCCGGTGCGGCGGGTGAGTCGTAACGGATGTCGTAGTAGCGCTGCGGGAAGCCGTAGAAGTCGTAGACGAGCGGCGCCGGATTCACGGCCCCGAGCGTCAGCGGCGCCGACTGCCAGTGGGCGCTGACCACGAGGATCGACGTGGGGCGCGGCAGCGCTTTCGCCCACGCCGCCAGCTCGACGGGCCAGAGCTCGTCGTCGACGAGTGTTGGGGCGCCGTGGCCCAGGTAGACCGCGGGAAGTCGGTCGGTCGCCGGCATCTCGTCGCTATGCATTGGCGGCCCGCCCGATCTCCGCCGACTTTGCGGCGTCCGCGTGCATTCGGTCGTGAAGCGTTGTCAGAAGCCGCAGCAGGGTACGTCGGTCGTCATCGTCCAGGTCGGTGAACAGGCTCCCGATCGAGTCCTGGAACGCCCTGAACTGCGACTCAACGCTGTCGGAACTGCAGGTCAACTCGACCATCGTGACACGGCGATCGGTGGAGTGGGGGACGCGGCGGATCAGGCCGTCGGACTCGAGCCCGTCGACGAGGGCGGTGACGTTGCGCGGCGTGACGGCCAGCGCTCCGGCCAGGTCGGCCATCTTCTGCGGCCCGTGGCAATGGACCACGTTGAGGAGGCGTAGCCGCTGGGCTCCGAGGCCCGCCTCAACGGCCCGGCGATTGGCCCAGCGCTCGAAGCCGCTGGCGAACCCGGCGGCCGCCGCAGCCAGAGCATCCGTCGAGGCCTCCGCGTCGGCGGCTCCGTATGGCGGGCGCGCCCGCCCTCCGGCTGAGTCGGTCGTCGATTCGGTTGGTGTAGACATTCACTATGTTCCTTGGTATTGTTACCCGCGCAACGTTACCACAGTGACGATGCATGTGTTCAGCATATTGAGCAGAAGCATTCGGGCTAGCCGCGGAGCGAGTCGTCACCCGAGGCGGGACGGACGCAGTTGGCTCGCTTGCGGCGACGGCCGGCGCGGCCGAGATGCCGAGCTTCTGCCACTTCACCGGAGATCCAAATGACCATGACCCAGAAGCCCGCCATCGAGCGCCTGCCGATCAACGCCGTCTTCGCCGAGCCCGCCGACTCGGCCGCCCTCGAGCGCGCCGCCGATGCACTTCGGGCGCACAACATCGCGGTCGAGATCGTCAGCGACGGCAATGCCGCTCGCGACCTCCTGCTGAGCATGATCCCCGACGGGGCGGAGGTCGGGGAGGGCGCATCGGTGACGCTCGACTCGATCGGCGTCACGGAGATCATCGAGAAGAGCGGCCGATACAACGCCGTTCGGCCCCGAACCCGCGCCATGGACCGTGCCACGCAGATGCCCGAGATCCGCAAGCTGGGCGCGGCCCCGGACGTGCAGATCAACAGCGTTCAGGCCGTCACCGAGGATGGCCGGCTCGTCGGGGCGTCATTCGGCGGCAGCCAGCTGGCCCCGATCGCTTTCGGAGCCGGCCGCGTGATCCTGGTCGTCGGCGCGCAGAAGATCGTGCCGGATCTGGCGACGGCGTTCCGCCGCATCGAGGAATACAGCTTCCCGATCGAAGACGTCAAGCTCCAGGAGATGTTCGGCCGACACAGCGCCATCGGCAAGATTTTGATCGTGAATCAGGAGGTCGCCACGGGCCGGATCACGGTCATCCTCGTTCGCGAGCCGGTCGGCGCATAGCCCGAGCGGCGCATAGCCCGAGTCGCGGCAAGACGCGGCGAGGCGCGGCGAGGCGCGGCGAGGTGGCCGACTAGGACGCCGCGGGCGGATCTGTCGGCGTTGGTAGATCTGAGGGCGCGGGAGGTTCTGGCGCGGACGGCTGAGCCGGTCCGGATTGGGGCGGTGCCAGTGGACCCGGCGCGGGCGGAGCCACCCAGCCTTGCGGTGCGCTCGGATATGCGGGCGCCGATGGGGGCGCGCCGGGGACGACCCAGCCCGAGCCGGGTTGAGCCTGACCCGGATAACTGAACGCGGGCGGTTGTGGCGCCGGATTGACCCAGCCGTAACCGGGAGGCGGCGCGCTCGGATTCGCCCAGCCCGGCCCGGCCGGCGGCTGCGCCGGATAGCTCGGATAACCGTACCCGGCGGGCGGCTGCGGCGGGTAGGCCGGATAGGCCGGGTAGGCCGGGTAGCCGTACGGCGCCGGTGGCGCGCTCGGATCGATCCAGCCGGGGATGGCCGGCGGCGCCGACGGATACCCGTACCCGCCATACATGGGCATCGGCACGGGCCCGTACAGGTTCGGATCCTTGCGAGCCCGCTCGCTCTCGTAGAGGACGGCCATCATGAAGACGGTGAAGCACGACGCGGTCAGGCCGATGGCCCCCGACATCGCCTGGGCAACCGGCGCCGCTCCGGTCGCCGTAAACGGGGCCGAGACCAAACCTCCGGCGATGCTGAAGGCGATGGTGATGAGTATTGCCATCAGACCCCAGCCGAACATCCTCAACACCGACCCGTTGGAGAGCCGCCAGGCTTCCTTGATGCCCTCAATGGGGCCGAAGCCGTCGAAAATCGCAAGGCTGATGAAGATGAGACGGATCTCGATGTAGATCCCGAGCGGGATGGCCGCAAAGGCAAGCAGGACGCCGATTGGGAAGAGAATCACCGTGACTATGACCCAAGCGATGACCGCGACAAGGACCGCCACCACGATCACTATCCCGGCGACTATTGTCCATAGCCCTCGTTCGACGACGCCGGCGATGGTGAGGGGTCGATTGCGCAGGCCGCTGATGGCGGTCGCGGCGAAGACCCAGCCGGCCACCATGTTGAGGATCACGTACACGAGGCCGATCGCAAGCCCCGGCAATACCAGAGACCAGAGCTTGGACTGCGCGTCCGGCTCGAACACTATCTGGCCGGTGTAGCTGTCGACGTAGTAGAGCGACCTGAAGTCTGTCGAGCCGACATATGAATAGACGACGGCATAGATGACCAGAGTGAACACCGAAATGAGCAGGACCATGGGCAGCCACCGGCGCCACGATGCGCCCAGGTAGCGGAAGGCGTCCTGAATGCCCTGAGTGACGGAAATCATCGCGGGATGAGCGCTGAAGCTGAACACGGACCCTCCCTGGCAGGCCCTGGTCTCGGCACCGGACGCCGGGGGCGTGCGCCCCGGAGTCTACTCCGCGGGCCGCCGCGATTTGAGTCGAAGCCGGCGGCGCCGGCCGCTCACCGGCGGGATCGCCAGCCGGTGGCGATCGTCTTGCGGAAGACGGCCGCGCTGTTGGGGCACGCGTCGGTGAATTCCGGCGACGCCGCCAGAGTCGCGGGCACGGCGTTCCGCGTCGAGGCCTCGTACCCAAGCCGCGGAAACCAGTCCTCGGCGCTCTCGGTCAGCAGAAAGAGCGTCTCGATTCCCGACTCGGCGGCGAAGGCCTCGGCCTCCGCTACGAGCCGTCGACCGAGACCCGTGCCGCGCAGGGTCTTTGTGACGGCCACGGACCGGAGCAGGCCCGCGGACCCGTACGGTTCCACTGCGGCGCAGCCGACGACGTTGTCTCCGTCTCGAGCCACGACCGCGGTCGCGATGGCGAGTTCCAGCCCGATGAGCGGCAGATCGGCGGCCACGAGGAGTGTCTCGATGGCCGCCCGGTCGGCCGGTTTGGCTCGCTCGATCGACGTCATTCGGCCGCTCCGCAGTCGCAACCGGTGCCGCAGCAATCTGCCTGGGAGGCTGGTGCGGCTGTGACTCCGGCCGGGACCGTCGCCGCCTCGGCGCCACTCGCGCCGGCGTCACTCGCGCCGCCGGTCGCCGGCTTCGTGGCCTTGACCAGGGCGCTGAACATCCCGCCGCCGACCTCGTGGCTGACGGTGATTGCCACGTCACTCATGCCGGCAGCCGCCAGCCCGGCCCGGTACTCGGAGAACGAGAGCGCGCCGGCGATACAGCCGGCATACGAGCCCAGTTCGGCGCGCTTTTCGGGCGTGAGCGAGTCGTCGGCGAGGATGTCGGCGATGCCGATCCGACCGCCGGGGCGCAGGACGCGGGCGATCTCGCGGAAGACCGCCGGCTTGTCCGCCGCCAGGTTGACGACGCAGTTGCTGATTACTACGTCGATGGACCCGGCCGGGAGCGGGATTTCCTCGATGTGGCCCTTGAGGAACTCGACGTTGGTGGCCCCGGCCGTGGCGGCGTTCTGCCGGGCCAGTGTCAGCATCTCATCGGTCATGTCGAGCCCAAAGGCGCGGCCCGTCGGCCCCACGCGCCGGGCGGAAAGCAGGACGTCGATGCCGCCGCCGGAGCCGAGGTCGAGCACGCGCTCGCCCTCGTGCAGATCGGCGACCATCATCGGATTGCCGCATCCAAGCGAGGCTAGAACGGCGGCGTCGGGGAGCTCCTCGCGTTCGAGCGCGGAATAGAGCTGGCTCCCGAAACTGCTTTCATCGGAGCAGCAACTCGTCCCCTGGAGGACGTCGCGTGCCGCTTCGGCGTAGTGGAGCCGGACGGTCTCGTGGATGTCGGCGGTCATTGGTGGCTCCTAGCACTCGGCCGCGCAGGCGGCGGGGGACTGGCGGCGGAAGATGCCCAGCAGGCGGTCCTGGATGGAACGCTCCGGCTCGTCGGCCTCGAGTGCCATGCAGCAGTGGAGGATCGATTCCTCACGAACCTCGCGGTTGCGCTCGTTCATGAGGGCCTTGACCAGTTCTGGACTGTAACTGTAGTAGATGGACATTGGTTGTCTCCTTTCGAGGTCCTAACTTAGGGCATATATCGACACTAGTCAATATCGAAGTGGGTCGATATTATCGACACATGAAACGCACCACAGACCCGGACGTTCTGCTGCTCCAGGCGGTCGCCGACCCGATGCGGCTGTCGATCCTCCGGCAGCTCAGCGCGCAGGGTCCGGTCTGCGCCTGCGACTTCACCGACTGCTGCGGCATCGGCCAGCCCACCGTGTCGCACCACCTGCGCGTCCTGCGAACGGCCGGCT
>Ga0182027_10002692_pt1 | contig 28590 bp, 29 predicted proteins | sample 712E1DmetaG_FD_121300 | JGI IMG/M metagenome (GOLD analysis project Ga0182027, IMG submission 121300) | Permafrost microbial communities from Stordalen Mire, Sweden - 712E1D metaG (Illumina Assembly) | ecosystem: Environmental > Terrestrial > Soil > Wetlands > Permafrost | place: Sweden...
CCGGGACATTTATTCTTTTCTCTCACATACGCCATACAAATGCCGCAGTTCATTCCGCAGGGGGCTATAAGAAAACATTTATTCAAGTGCTTCGTCATCGACCATTATTTCTTATTTGCGAGCGCTGCGCCAACAGCAATACTCATAGCCGGCATCACAAGATATCTTAATCCAATTTGTGCAAAATAATCCGGAATTGGCATTTTCGACATCGGTACCAATACCAGCAAATCCAATAGAATATTGAGGCAGAACCAGATGACTCCGACAAGAATTCCTTCTCTAAGATAATTTTCATTGACCTTTTTAAAATAAGAAACCAGGAGAATTGCGCCGGTGAGAGAACCGATTATGATCATAATTGTCTTAAATAAAAAAATATCAATATTCAGTTTCCCTTCTCTCGTATAGAAAAAAAAAGCGGAAACAAAAGGTACAAGCCAGGCTAAAAAGCCGTACAAAGCAATTTTGAAATATTTTCTCATGATAAATACTCCTCGTAAAAAGGTACCATGTGATATCCTTTCAATTATTTTTCAGGCGAATGCCGTCCAGTGTTGCTTTGGCTTCTGCTGTACTCGGATATGCATAAAATGCCTTTAGCTCATTACATGAATCATATTCAGAACAGTAAGCGCAGTTTTGAACTGCTTTTGTTATTGCGCACTGACGAATTTTGCACATAACGTTGCAGTAGCCACTCTTCCTGCCATTCTTTGTGCAACCATCGCACATAACAGATTCTGCTGTTATCTCTTCAGAATTATACTGCTTTCGCCATTTCTCAGCAACATGTTCTATGGCTTTGCGGTCGTTTAACTGTGTGGCAATATACCCCTCGCATTTGGAACAGTCGATTCCGCAATATGCTGTTATGTTATCCATCTGATATCCTCCTTACTTTTTGTTTATGTATTTTTTAATAATTGGTTTATTGCATCCGCTTACTCATTATGTTTTCGAATCTTGTATTGCTGATCGGGTGATGACTAATAATTTCTCCGTCATGAATAATGCAAAACGAGCCAAACGCACATGGACTATTCTGGACAGCATTTGCATCTTTTAGGTCGATTAAATTGGTTTTCAGCTTAAATTTTCTTTGAGCCGAATCTACAATAGCATTGACATTCTTTTCGGTATATGGACATTGCGCAGAACGGATGACTGTTAATCCTTTCGTATATTTTTTTAAATTATCATTTATATTTAGTCTAAACTTCGGATTCTTTGCATCTTTATCGAACTTCTTGACCAGTAGATTAAAATCAGGATCAGCATTGTCGACCACTTTAAAACCTTTAGCGAGAAAAATGTCATTATGAACCATGAAAGAACCTTTTCTTGTGACCACTGCTACTCCCAGCATTTTCTTCTCTTTTGCTTCTTTTAAACATTCCTCAATTAATGAAGAAGCGTAGCCCTTTCCTTTAAATTCATTTTTCAATCCGACAAAAACGCAATGAACAAACATGTATCCGTCGGCATCAACAGGGCGGTGGGCATATTTTCCCGGAATATATTCAAGCATTCCCTGATAACCGCCTTGTTTTGAGAAAATAATTTTTATCCGGAGTCCTTTCGGATAGTATGCTTTGAACCATTCGATTTTCTTCCTTAACCCCACATGTTTTTTTACATCTTTATATCCGCAGACACCATAGTCAGCAATATTTTCTGGCGTGAGGTTAATAATTTGTATGTCGTTCATATGAAATCCTCCGGAATAGATTGCTGCATTTCTAAAAATGCATCAGCTTACGGGTGTATGCGTTTTTAAAATCAAGTTTTGATGCTCTTAAATATTTTTCCATCTCACTATGATAAAATAAATCCGACACCGTCACTCTTCATTCTCAATTCATCATTCTTTTTCATACGCTTTTAATCACTTTAATCACACGCCACATAAATGTGACGTCGCGTTTGCGGACGAGCATCGGCTCATATTCCGTATTCAATGGAATGAGGTGAACGAACTGTTCGTCGATCTTGATCCTCTTGACGGTATCCTCTTCATCCACGCGCACCACGCAGATGTCACCGCTCTTCACTTCGTGTGTCGGGCTGACAACGATGATGTCGCCGTTTTCAATGCGCGGTGCCATACTGTTGCCTTTTACTTCAAGCGCGAATGCATTCGGATCCCGCACATCGTCAACGGTAATATGCCGCTCGGCATGTTCCGGATGAAAAATATGACTCGGCACTCCGCCGGGTACGGAAGCAAACAGCGGCAGAGAAACAAGCGCCACTTTTTTGTAGCGGCCTGTCGGCAGCGGTAGTATTTTAGATTTGTGCAAATCGGTGGGAATCATTTCTCCTTCTCCGGCGAGCAGCCAACGAGCCAGCACGCCGGTTGTTTTAGCGATGCGCATCAGGTAATTGCTGTCGGGAACCTGTTCGCCTTTTTCCCACCGCTGGACAGTGCGCGTGGCAATGTCAATCTTCGCAGCAAGAGTTCCCTGATCCAGTTGTTTGAAGGAGCGCGCTTCCCGAATGCGTTGTGCAATTGTAGTTTTCATAGGATTCCTCTAAAACGACATAAATGTCACTACTAAGATACTGCATATTACAGTGTATTGTCAAGCATTTTTTCATTTGTCGCCCCGTTTCCTGGTTGATTCTCTTGACAAGACGACAAAAATGTCGTATTCTTTTTGAAGAAGACTGAGCTAAAAATAATTCCCTCTCCTGCTAGGAGAGGGTTAGGGAGAGGTTCTCATGAAAGATGCGCTTAAATATCGGCATGCTTCAATCGGCCAAGCGAGAACATTTCGCAAGAACATGACAGATACTGAGCAGAAACTTTGGTCACACTTGCGAAGAAATCAGTTAGGCCATTATTTTAGACGACAAGTTCCTATTGGAAAATATATTGTTGACTTTATGTGTCGGCAGAAAAAACTTATTATTGAAATCGACGGAATTCAACATTCAACAATGAAGGGTTTAGAAAGAGATCGGCAACGCGATGAATATTTAAGCTCGGAAGGATATCATGTGTTACGGTTTAATAATTCTAAAATATCGACAAATGTTGATGGAATAGTTGATGTCATTTATAATGCATTGCAGAACCCCCTATTGTCCCCCTATCAGGGGGACAGGTGATATTACCCGATTACGCTTATGCCTGTACCATTTCATACCAAATATCATCAGTCTTCAAGCTCAACAGCTCTATCAGAAACACATGACAACGCTGCGACAGTTGGTTCGAGCAACATCATCCGCGCCTTTGCGGAAAAGCCTGGCAAGGTCTTCTTGCTCTACGGTGACCGTTCTGTATTCCATATCTCGCTCCAGATGGCGGCGCATGTCATGGCTGACGGAAATTCTATTGCCGTGGTGGACGGATGCAACCGGTTCGACGTGCACGCACTTTCACGGTTTGCGCGCATGCGGAAAATTGATCCGAATAAATTTCTCGGCCGTATTTTCATCTCACGCGGCTTCACATGCTACCAGATGGAACAGGCCATTATACACAAGCTGCCGGCATTTCTCACAGCCACCCGCTCGAAGACGGCATTGATCTTTGGACTGCTCGACACCTTCTACGACGAGCAAGCGCAACTGCGGGAGGTGCAGCAGATTCTACAGAGACTTCTGGTTTCATTTCAGAAAATGAAATCATTCGGCGTGTCTCTTCTGTTGGTGTGTCTGGAACGAACTGTTGCACCAAAAGAACGCAATCAATTATTTGCCACGCTGAAGAACGGCGTAGACCGTGTCTATAAACTCGATGCCAACGAACAAGGGAAGCTTCAACTATTTTTGGAATCACAACAGAGAACACCTGCTGTGAAGCGTATCGCCAGAGGAGAAACACATTATGGGACGAACGGTACCAACTTTTACCAACCTGATCGACGCGGAATTGTCAAGCTGGGCAAAGTTCCGCCGCGGACTGCGCAAAGAAGACCAGGAAGTGTTTGATGAAATATTCCGCGCGGCAAAATTGCACCTGGCGGAAAATTTCTATGCCATGCGCGCTGTTCCGTTTGAAAGTATGATGGTGTCGATTCTTGTGGAACAGCAGAAAGCGATACAAAGATTGGAGAAAGAAGTTGAGAAATTGAGAAGTTAAGATGTCGAGTCTATGAGTAGATGAGTGCTGAAGCCGATGAGCCAATGAGTATATAAGTCTATGAACAGTACAATACAAAGTAGTTACGTATGAAAGGACCTCATCAGCAGCTGGCAATCGACAATCGGCAATCATCTATCTCCGCCTGGTTGTTTGACGTCTATCCATCTGAGCAGGGAGTGACACTGTGGTTTATTGACACCAATGGCAATCGTCTGCACTCTTTCCGGCACTTCAAGCCATATTTTTTCCTTCATGTACATGCATCCGATGCAAAGCGCGCAGTTGCACTTGGCGCGCGATGTCCGATTCCCGTCTCATGCATACCGACAACACGCACGGAGATTTACTCCGGTGATTCTATCGATGTGCTGCAGGTCTTCGTGAATGATCCGGTGCGGTTCAGAGAAGTTGTGTGGTATTACGAAAAATTCTTTCCGCATTATGCGTTCTTTAATTCCGATGTTTCTGTTGAGCAGCAGTTTCTGTACGAAACACAGCTGTTTCCGCTGGCACTTGGCGATTACGAAATCAGCAGCAGCGGTGAACTTCTTTCCTGGCATCTGAACGACAACCGCGAAGCTCCGGAATATGCATTACCGCCGTTTTCCATCATGCAGATTCGCAACAGTAATGATTTTGTTCCTCCGAAGTACCAAAAATTTTTGCAATTAGAAATCAGCTACGATAACCGCACGTATGCGCTGGAACAAGATTCTCCAACGGAATTGCTGGAAGCGCTCAACTGGCATCTCTACCGCTGTGATCCTGACATCCTCGTAACCGACTATGGTGATGCTGTTCTTCTGCCAAAACTTTTTTCTCTTTCCAGGCAATTCCATATCCCGCTGCTCCTCAACAGAGATGCAAACGCAAAGTTCGGCACAACGAGGGAATCCAGCTTCTTTCAGTACGGAAAAATTGTCCACAAGGACGGGGCGTTTACTCTTGCGGGACGCTGGCACGTGGATGCGCACAATTCCTTTACTCTTGCAGAGGCAGATCTTGACGGTCTCTTCGAAATGGCGCGCCTCACGCAGATGTGCGGACAGCGGCAAGGGCGCGCAAGCATCGGCACGTCTATGTCGTCCATGCAGCTTTCATGGGCGTACCGGAATAACGTTTTGATTCCATCGAAGAAACGTGAACCGGAGGAATTCAAATCCGCCGCAACACTTTTGCTCGCCGACCGCGGCGGGCTCATCTTCAATCCACCGCTTGGGTATCATGAGGATGTTGCCGAACTTGATTTCGTGTCAATGTATCCGAGCATCATGGTGAATAACAATGTCTCGCCAGAAACAATCAACTGCCGCTGCTGCCAGCCTGCCCGTTCGGCATCTCTCGGGCAAGCCGGCGGGGCAGGAAAGGATAACACAGTACCGGAACTCGGTTACACGATTTGTAAAAAACGAAAAGGTGTTGTACCGGAGACCCTGCGCGCCGTCGTGGCCAACCGCGCGCACTACAAACGGAAGAAAAAAGAATTTAAAGGAAAAGATGAAACGCTGTTCCGCCGGTATGACTGCCGGCAAAGCGCACTCAAGTGGATGCTCGTGAGTTGCTTCGGGTATCTCGGCTACAAGAACGCGCGCTTCGGACGCATCGAAGCGCATGAATCGGTGAACGCTTTCTCGCGCGACATTATTCTCACGGCAAAAGAAATCGCCGAGAGCCACGGCTACCGGCTTCTCCACGGAATTATCGATTGCGTGTGGCTGAAGAAAACCGGTGCAACGCAGTCCGATTACGAAGAACTTGCGCGCGAAATCTCTGCACGCGTCGGCATCGACATTTCGCTGGTGGGAATTTATAACTGGATTCTCTTTCCCGCTTCCAAAACAGATCCGATGATCACCACAGCGAATCACTACGTCGGCTGGTACAAGCACGGCGATTTGAAAATGCGCGGCATCGAGGCACGGCGCCACGACACGCCGAAGTTCATCAAGAATATGCAAAAAGCAATGCTGGATAAAATGTCAACTGCCAAAAATGTTGAAGAACTATCGGCATTGGTACCAGAGGTATTGGAAGTTGCCCGGGGTTTTGTTTCTCTCCTTCAAAGCGGACGCGCGAATCCGATGGAATTAATCCTGAAACGTCACATCACACACGAAGCTGATGAATATGTCAATAACAGTATCAGCGCAGTTGTTTCGAAGATGGTGGAAGAGATGGAGGTGCATCTTTCGGCGGGCGAGTCAATCGAGTTCATTATTATAGACCAATCCGGGAAGAAAAAGCCGGAAAAAGCCAAACCTATCGCACTGTATGCGTTCGAAGACGGATATGACATTGAGCAATACACCGAGCTCGCGCTACGGGCCGTGGAGACGCTGTTTTTTCCATTTGGCTATGATATAAACCGGCTCAAAGCATACTTTAACGTTAACCAGCCAAAGCGAAAGCGGCTTTCCGGACATCCGAAGAATCAGGAATTGCCGTTGTTCAGAATCGAGATTTAACGAGAGTCGTGTGCGAAATGTCCTTGCGAGATTGGTGGAGAAGTCGTATCTTCCCATATTCATAGAATAAGGGGAAGATTCATCCTGCCTTCGGCAGGAACAATTCTTATGGATCAGTTGAAAATTCAATTGCTCGATGAAAAGTTTGCTATCAGCAAAATGCCGCAGTTTGCAGAACTGCCCTCTGTCTTTGCCAAAGGAGAGATGTGTTTTGTCATGCGAACGGATGAAGACCTTACCATTATTTGTCCAGAGTTTATGGCACCGGATAATGGCCAACAGGAAATCGGATATCGCTGTATACGTACTTCAGGGCAAATTCCATTGAATACGCCCGGCGTTCTTATCTCTCTCGTAAAACCATTAACAGACGCAGGGATCAGTATCTTCGCAGTTTCTACCTTCACCTCCGATTACATCTTCTTAATGGAAGAACATCTCGTAAAGGCAACGCACGCGCTTCAGCATGCGGGACTCGAGTTTATTTACGAAGAATAATTTTTGAATTCCAAATCTCAAATTACAAAACACACACAAGTTTCAGAATTTAAATATCGTACAGCTTTTGGCAGTTGTTATTTGGAATTTATTTGATGGTGAAGAGCTGATTTTAAAATTTTAGGAAGTCACTTCATCCGGTTTTGCAATTCTTTCGTTACATCGGCAAGCGTCAACTCCTGTTGACACAAGAGCACAAGAAGATGAAAAAGAAGATCGGCGGACTCTTCTGTAAAACGTTTTTTATCTCCAAGAACTGAAGCAAGCGCAACTTCTACGCCTTCTTCTCCAACTTTTTGTGCGATGCGTGGTGTTCCTTCTTTGAATAGTTTCGATGTGTAAGATCCTTCCGGCATCGTTTGTTTACGGCTGCGAATGGTTTCTTCCAACCTGCAAAGCACACTGCCCACATCGACCGTTTCATCCTCGCCAAAGCAGGTAAACTGATTCGTGTGACACACAGGTCCATGCGGAATCACTTTGATAAGAAGTGAATCATGATCACAATCTTTTTGCATAGAAACATACTCAAGATAATTTCCGGACGTCTCGCCTTTTTGCCATAAACGCTTTTTGGTGCGGCTCCAGAAAGTTACTTTCTTGTCGGCAAGTGTTTTTTCAATCGCTTCGGGATTCATAAATCCCACCATGAGCACTTGATTCGTTCGACCATCTTGAATAATGGCAGGAACAAGTCCGTTTAATTTTTCAAAGTTTAATGTATCCATCACATGCGCACCGGGATATTCATATTGTGAAGAAATGATTTTAGTTCAGAAATCAAAATTTTATTATAGTGAAAAATGCTCGCCGCCAATACTGCATCTGCATGACCAAGCAGGATTGCATCCCGCAAATGTTCTTTACTGCCGGCACCGCCTGAAGCAACCAATGGAACGAAAACGCGATCCGATATGGCTCTCAGCAGTTCAACATCATACCCCGCCGTTGTTCCGTCGCGATCCATCGATGTAACGAGCAGCTCGCCAGCACCGCGTTGAACTACTTCATCTGCCCACAGGAGCGCGTCTTTGCCTGTCGATTCTGTGCCGGCTTTTGTCCAGACTGTCCAGCTTCCATTGTTTCTTTTAACGTCAATAGCAACAACAACGGATTGCGAACCTACCCGCTTGCTTGCTTCGTCAATAAATGATGGACGTGCAAGCACTGCAGAGTTGAGCGAAACTTTATCTGCGCCCGCATCAAGTGCCCGTCCGGCATCATCCACAGTGCTAATGCCGCCGCCGACGGTGAATGGAATTTGAATGGCTTCCGCCACCCGTTCGACCATATGCAAAAATGTTTTTCGTCCTTCGAGTGTCGCACTAATGTCGAGAAAAACCAATTCGTCAGCGCCTTCTTCGGAGTACCGCGCGGCAAGCTCCACCGGATCACCGGCATCGCGCAAGCCGATAAAATTTGTGCCTTTCACGGTTCTGCCGTCTTTCACATCGAGACACGGGATGATGCGTTTCGTCAACATAATGTACCGTTCAGCTTCGCAAGCTCTTCGATTGTCAACTTATTTTCATAGATGGCTTTGCCGATGATAACTCCGGCAAGTTCCGCTTTCCTCAATACATGTACATCTTCAAGTGTCGAGATGCCTCCCGAAGCGATAAGAGAAAGATCCGGGAAAGCTGATTTGAGGTTTTGATAAAAATCAATATTCACTCCTCCCAGCATACCATCGCGCGCGATATCTGTACAAATAAATATTTTCGCACCACGCTTCACCATGTCCAGCACAAATCCCATCGGCGCACGGTGACTGTCTTCTAACCAGCCGCTGATGGCAACTGAATTATCTTTCACATCCATTCCAACGACAATTCTTTCTGCGCCAAACTGTTTAATCCAATATTCCACCAACTCCGGTGACTTTGCCGCTACACTGCCGATGACAACGCGCGATGCTCCGATTTCAATCAGCTTCTTTATATCATCTGTTGTACGAATGCCGCCTCCGACTTCCATATGCAATCCCGGCATTGCGATGATGGATGCGATGGAATCCCAATTGACAATCTTCTTTTCCTTTGCTCCCTGCAAATCTACGACATGCAGAAAAGTGAGTCCGGCATCCGCATATTGCTTTGCTACTTCTGCTGGCGACGCGCTGTAAACAGTTTTCTGCTTGTAATCACCCTGACGCAGACGAACGCATTTGCCGTCAATAATATCGATTGCTGGAAGTATTAACATAGTTCAATAAAATTTTTCAGAAGCTGTAACCCGGCTTTGCTGGATTTTTCCGGATGGAACTGAACTCCGTAATAATTCTTCTGTTGGATTGCGGAGGTGAACTGGACATCATAGTCCGTCATGCCGATGGTTGCCGGTACTATCGGTGCATAATAAGAATGGACAAAATAGAAATTCTCACCTGATGGTATTCCGGAGAATAAAGGATTTTCTGCATTCTGCTGAACTTGGTTCCACCCCATGTGCGGTACTTTGAACTGGGATTTTTCGCCGTTGAACTGCTTGTTTGTACCGGAAATGATCCCCAAACAATCAGTGGCACGTTCTGTTGTATGTTCAAACAGTAATTGCATTCCCAGGCAGATACCAAGAAATGGAACGGCTACTTCCTTTAACCAATCTGTAAGTCCTGTGTGTACAAGAGCATCCATTGCACTTCGCGCTTCACCAACTCCCGGAAAAATAAGTTTATCTGCTTTATCAAGTTTGTTCCGACTGTCCGAGACAAAGTGCGGTACACTGAGCCGATTGAGTGCATTGCTTACCGACCTAATATTACCAGCACCGTAATTGATAATCCCGATCACAACACACCTTTTGTTGAAGGAATTACATCAGCATTTTGTTCGTTCTGTGCAACCGCTTGCCGGAGCGTTCGCGCCACCGCCTTAAAGATCGCTTCAATTTTGTGATGATCATTTCTGCCGGCAACAGTAATATGGATATTCGCCCGCAAGCCGTCGGCAAATGCCCGGAAGAAATCTTCCACCAATTCTGTCGGAAACTCGCCGACCTTTTCTCGGTCGAACTGCGCTTTGAATTCGCAGAACGGCCTTCCGCCCAAGTCCAGCGCAACCTGAGCCAACGATTCGTCCATCGACAGAAGAAATCCGTACCGCTCAATACCGCGCTTATCACCAAGTGCCTGGCGTATTGCATCGCCTAACGCCAGCCCGGTATCTTCAACGCTGTGATGTTCGTCTACGTGAAGATCGCCTTGCACTTCGATCTTCATATCGATGCCGGAGTGTTTCGACAGCAATGCAAGCATGTGATCGAAAAAACCGATACCGGATTTTATGTTGTACTTGCCCGCGCCATCTAAGTATACTGCAATAGAAATTTTTGTCTCTGCCGTTTTCCGCGTAAGAGTTGCCGAACGACCTAAGCGCACGATGTATTGACATGCTTCAGAAAAGTTTTCCGTTTTAAAATCGGCCCTGGTGGATTCGTCAGAGGTTAACCGAACAGATTTGCAGCCGATATTGTCTGCAAGCTGGACATCCGTCTCGCGGTCCCCGAATACAAACGAATGTGAAAGATCGACAGCATTGTTACGAACAAACTCATCTACCAAACCCGTTTTTGGTTTCCGGCATGCACAGTTTTCTTTTGCACCATGCGGGCAAACGAATACAGCGTTGAATTGAATTCCTTCACCATTTAGCAAACGCATCAACTTGTTCTGCACTATTTCGTATTGTGTACTCGGATACGCCGATGTTCCAAGATTGTCTTGATTTGACACCATCACCAGAACATATCCATGGTTCTGCAGAAGATGCAGACCTTGAATTGCACCGGGAATCAATTCGAGCTTTTCTAAAGAATCCACTTGCTCATCGGGCGGCTCCGCAATGATGGTGCCGTCACGATCTACAAAAATAACTTTCATGCGCAATACTCCTTCATCGCTCGAATCAACTGTTCATTCTCCTGCCGCGTACCAACGGTGATGCGCAAACAATTCTGCAGGAGCGGTTCTGAACTGCGATTGCGAACAATAATTTCTTTCGACACTAAATATTCATAAAGCCTGGTTGCCTGTGTACATCGAACGAGAATGAAGTTCGCATCAGAAGGAAAAACATGTTCAACACACGGTAGTGCTGCAAAGTTCATGAAGAGCCATGTGCGTTCTTCCACAATTGCATTGATCGTTCGGCTTACTTCTTCTCCCTTGCGAAGCGCTTGAAGAGCTGCTCGACTTGTCAACGCATTAATATTGTATGGTGCTTTCACTTTTACCATATAAGAGATGACGACCGGATCGGCAATACAGTATCCGAGACGAATTCCTGCTAATCCCCACGCTTTTGAAAGTGTGCGCAGCACAATAAGATTGGGATGCGTCAGCGTTTGTTTTCCTATCGATGTTGTTTTTGCAAAATCTATGTATGCTTCATCAACAATGACCATCGCGCCAAGATTACATAAAACAAGAATGTCTTCTGAATTTAACAAATTTGCTGTTGGATTGTTTGGTGAGCAGCAGAATATAAGTTTTGTCGTTGCATCGATTGTCTTCTTCACCACATCAAGATCAATTTGAAATTTATCAGTCAGCAAGCATGAACGGATTTGAACATCTTGGATAGATGCGGCCACCCGATACATTCCGTATGTCGGTTCTAAGAGAATAACCGAATCACGTTTTGGTTCACAAAATACGCGTACCAATAAATCAATCACTTCGTCTGATCCCACACCAACAAAGACATTCTCCGCTCCAACGTTATTCAAATTTGCAATGACAGTCCGCAGTTCATGCTGATAAGGATCGGGATAACGGTTCAGCGATACATCGTCAACTGTCAGTGTGCTTCCAAACGAGTTCTCGTTTGCATCAAGAAGAAGACCGGACAAAAAATCCTGACGTGCGCTATGGTACGGTTTCAATGCGCGGATATTTTGTCGAATAAGTGATTCTATATTCATGTGCTTACACTGTTATTTTGAAAGTCGGGATGTGACAGCACGTGCATGTGCTTGCAATCCTTCAACAGATGCAAATGCAGTTAATGTCGGTGCCAGACTTTCAAGCCCGGATTTTGTGATGGATTGAAACGTGACATTTTTCAGAAAACTATCAAGCGAGACTCCGCTTGCCCAGCGCGCCGAGCGATTTGTAGGCAATGTATGGTTTGTGCCCGAGGCATAATCACCAGCTGTTACCGGGGCAAACGCACCTACAAATACAGATCCGGCGTTGATAATCGACGGAACAACCGCTTCTGCATTCTGCATATTGATGATGAGATGTTCTGGCGCGTAATCGTTTGAAAACCTCACGGCAGACTCGCGTGAATTGGCAACAAAAATATAACCATGTTCCAGTGATGACTCAACGATTTTATTCCGGGGAAACTCTAATGCTTTCTGTGGTAAAATACGCAGCACTTCCTTCGCCAACGATTCACTCGTTGTGACCAGCACAGCTTGAGCATCAGCGTCGTGCTCTGCCTGCGAAAGCAAATCATATGCTACAACTGCTGGATTTGATGTTTCATCAGAAAGAATTAACACTTCTGATGGTCCAGCAAGCAAATCGATCGCCGCGCCCTCAGAATCGGTCGAAATGTATTGTTTCGCCGCGGTCACGTAGCGATTCCCGGGGCCGAATATTTTATCGACCTTCGGAATGGTCTCTGTTCCATACGCCATCGCTGCAATTGCCTGCGCACCGCCGACCTTATATACCTCATCAATTCCGATCGTTGCTGCAGTTGCAAGCACGAGCGGATCGACAGAGCCATTTGTCTTCGGCGGTGAACATAACACAATGCGCGAGCATCCGGCGAGAACAGCCGGGATTCCGAGCATTACTACTGTCGACGGCAGCGGCGCCGACCCCGCAGGTATGTACAGACCAACACGTTCAATAGGCCGCGCTTCACGCCAGCACATAACTCCTTCCATCGTCGTGATGCGTTGTGTTTTCGTCACTTGAGATTCATGAAAGGTGCGGATGTTTTTTACTGCAACTTTGAGCGCGTTCAGAAATTCCGGAGGGATTGATTTTTTTGCCGCTTCAAATTCTTCTGTTGATACACGAATTGTTTGCATTTCCGCTTTATCAAATCTTCTGCTATACTCGCGCACCGCATCATCGCCACGTTGTTTTATCGCGAGACACACCTCTTGGACGATACGCTCGGTATCCTGTCGTCGTGTGCTTGGACGTTGAAGAAGAGCAAGGCGTTCTTCCTTCGTCAATGTTTTTTCAGAATAAATTTTCATCGAATGATTGTCTCAATAGGTACTACAATAATATCGCTGGCGCCTGCTTTTTTTAATTTTTCCATAACATCCCAAAATACATCTTCTGCCACGACGGAGTGAATTGCAACCATTCCTGTTTCTGCAAGCGGAACCACCGTCGGACTTTTCAAACTCGGGATAACACGTTTCAATCTCGGGACAGAATCAGCCGGTGCATTCATCATCAGATAACGCTTGCCGCTTGCCTCTTGCGAACCATGCACGCGAATCATTAAGCGGTCGATAATTGATCGTTTTTTCTTATCGCGCATTGATGCTCGATTCGCTACCAACACGGCCTGTGATTCCAATACAGTACAGAACGTGCGCAAGCCATACATCTTTGCTGTTGTACCGGTTGAGACTATATCACAAATAACATCGGCAACATTAAGACTTGGCGCCAATTCAACCGACCCGCTTAATTCGACAATTTCCGCCCGTACTTTGTTGTCTTTTAAAAATGATTCGAGAATTGTCGGATACGTTGTGCCAATACGCTGACCATTTAGATCCGAAACTTTACGAATAGCAGACTTCTGCGGCACACTGATCATGAGTTTACATCCTCCAAAGCCCAGCGGCGCCAGGAGGTGCACATGGGCATTTCGCTCCTGCAGTACATTTTCTCCGATAATTCCAAGATCCGCAACACCATCCTGCACATATTCAGGAATATCATCGTCTCGAATTGCAAGGACATCCAAATCGAAATTACTGCACGGTGAGTAGAGAGTTTGCTTTTGAAATTCAAAACTGAGTCCGCATGCGCGGAGCAAGGACACCGAATCTTCTGTGAGACGGCCGTTGCGCTGAATTGCTATTTTCATTCTTCCATTCGTCGCGAGCATACTTTATCCTGATAAAGTGTTTGGTCCAAAAAAAATTCGCTCTCTTATTTAGTCGTTCGTTTCAACATCATCGAATATCCGCCCTTGCCCTTCTTCAACCATCTTCCGACACGAGCGATGGTACGAGTACTTAACCCTGTTTCAGCTTCAATTTGCGTATACGGGATGCCATCCGCCAGCATCTTCGCTGCCTTCCATCGTTCTACGAATTCCTTAATTTCATATTCTGTCAGCAGGTCGCGGAAGAAGCGCCGGCATTCATCCAGAGAATTGAGCTGGAGAATGGCATTATACAGATCGTCAACTTCTTTTATGCTTGGTTTTTTCATACTTTACTCTGATAAAAGATTATTGAATTTTTTCCAGAGTGTCAAGTATTTTTTTTCTCTTGTCAAAGAAAATCCTTTTCTCTACTTTGGTACCACATAAAATGGTGAATTTTCTATGATTTCATATGCTGATATTGATTTTGCATATTCTATAGTCAATCCTGTGGTGCATAAAACTCCCCTTCTTACTTCTCACAGTTTGAACGCCAGATGCGATAACGATGTCTTTCTCAAAGCCGAGAATTTTCAGCGGGTTGGTGCGTTCAAGATTCGCGGCGCATACAATAAGATTACTTCGCTCACACGGGACGAAAAACAACCGGGTGTTGTAGCACATTCCTCTGGCAATCATGCACAGGGAGTTGCGCTTGCCGCCAAGTTGTTACATGTAAAAGCTGTAGTCGTTATGCCTAAAAATTCTCCCCGTATCAAAGTTGAGGCTACACAATCGTATGGCGCTGAGGTTGTATTTTGCGAGGATTCTTCTGATGATAGAGAACGTGTTGCAAAAATATTGCAAAGAAAATTTGGCTATGCAATGGTGCCTCCATTCGATGACGATAAAATTATTGCCGGTCAAGGAACCGTTATGGTGGAGGTTGCACAGGAACTGAGTTCGCTTGACTATCTTTTTGTCCCGGTCGGCGGCGGCGGTCTTATAAGCGGGTGCGCCCTCGCTGCAAAGCATTACTTCCCTGAAATCAATGTCATCGGTGTAGAGACTGAATCCGCGAACGACTGTCAACAATCGTTTAGAAAAAAAGAAATTGTTCGTATCGCTCCGTCCAATACCATTGCCGACGGCATGAGAACACAGTCCGTTGGCAAACGCAACTTTGAAATTATTATGAAATATGTCGATGACATTATTACCGTAACAGATACACAGGTGATCGAGACGATGCGCTATCTTATGCAGCGCATGAAAATTATTGTCGAGCCAACAGGCGCAGTGGCTCCAGCTGCTGTCTTCCATAACGTTCTTCACTTGTCCGATAAGAAGATTTGTGCTATCCTGAGCGGCGGGAACGTGGAACCATCTCTCCTCAAACAATGGTTATAGAGAACGGCGAGTCTACTATTGATGAGACTTGTTCGTTTACCAAAACTTTCATATTTTGACAATAGATTGATATTTTTCAGAATGCAATAATCAGTCATTTATGAACAATGCGACTAATGAAACAGTGTTTTGCCACGTATTAATTACTAATTACGAATTTCCAATATGAAGATAGCAGTTTGTATTAACCATGTACCTGACACCGCCTCAAAAATCAATATTGCGTCGGATGGGAAAAATATTGATAAGACGGGTATTACGTTCGTTCTCAATCCATACGATGAATACGCCATTGAAGAATGTCTTCGACTAAAAGAAAAGAATACAGGCGAAGTCATTGCGCTGTCTCTGGGCGGTGACGCACACAAAGAAACATTGCGCAAAGCACTGGCGATGGGCGTTGATAAGGCCGTTCTGTTAAAAGATGAATCGCCGCGTGATTCTTTCGCCGTCGCTCGCGCACTTGCCGATTACCTCAAAGAAATTTCTGCCGATATTATTTTCTTCGGCAAACAGTCTGTCGATTCCGATGATGCGGCGGTTGGAACAATGGTTGCAGAAATGTTGGGGCTGCCTTCTGTTTCAGTCGTCGTGAAATTGGAAATTGCTGACGGGATAGTTACTGTCGAGCGCGAAATAGAAGGCGGTAAAGAAAAAGTTCAAACAACGTTGCCAGCAGTGTTCACGGCGCAAAAGGGCTTGAACGAACCGCGGTATCCATCGCTCAAAGGAATTATGGGAGCCAAAAGCAAACCAATTGAAGAAATAATACCGGCACCCAGCCAGATGAAAACAGAGGTGCTGGCGATGCGCAAACCGCTTTCAAAGAACGCAGGAAAAATAGTTGGAACTGATAGCAGTGCGGTGCCTGAGTTAATTCGCTTACTTCACGAAGAAGCCAGGGTAATTTAAAAATTTCCAATCGAGTGATTTACAATTTAATGGTTATAAAGCTATAATTTCTAGTACACTTTTTCCCTTAAGTTTTTTACTAATGACGTGAAATGAAAATACTTGTATTCGCAGAACAAAGAGATAACAAATTAAAGAAATCGGCATTTGAGGTTGTACGTACGGCTCGATCGATCGCAGATCAAATAGATGGAGAAGTAATTGCTTTGGTTATCGGCGATCAAATTCAAGCTGTTGCTGGCACACTTGGCGGATTCGGCGCAACAAAGGTTATTGCCGTTCAACAGTCAAAACTTGGAAAATATTCCTCTACTGCCTACGCCAAAGTTATTGCAGAGACGGCAAAGAAAGAAAATGCAGAAATAATCCTTTTTTCTGCGACAGCAATGGGCAAGGATTCCGCCCCTCGTGTTGCTGTGAAGCTTGATGCCGGTCTTGCTTCAGATTGTATAGCGTTAAAAGTCGATAGCGGCGACATAGTCGCAACACGTCCTGTGTATGCCGGGAAAGCGCTCATGGACATAAAAATCAATTCCACAGTAAAAGTTTTTACTCTACGTCCTAATGTGTTTCCCGCCGGAACAAGTACCGGCTCTTCGTCAACGGTGGAGGTTGTAGATATTCCCCTTGATGAATCAGATTTTGCTTCGCTCGTTACCGAAACAACACAAGCCTCTGGCAAAATAGATGTAGCAGAAGCAGATATTATCGTTTCGGGCGGGCGCGGAATGAAAGGCCCGGAGAATTTTAAAATGATCGAAGACCTCGCCGGTGTTCTTGGCGGAGCAGTCGGGGCTTCACGCGCCGTTGTTGATGCAGGCTGGCGTCCGCACAATGAGCAGGTTGGGCAAACCGGAAAGACTGTGTCACCATCACTGTACATTGCAGTAGCAATCTCAGGTGCTATTCAACATATTGCCGGCATGTCATCTTCAAAGTATATCGTTGCAATAAATAAAGACAAAGACGCACCAATTTTTCAAATTGCAGACTACGGGATTGTTGCTGATGCATTTGATATCGTTCCCGCATTAACGCTGGAAACGAAAAAGCTTCTCGGGAAATAATATGTCTGCAGACGACAAAGTGCAAGTCGATATTTTAGGATTGTCAAGCAGTCAGGCTAGCGGCGGTGCATACGCGTTGATTTTAAAAGAGACCAACGGACCGCGCCGGCTGCCAATCATCATCGGTGCATTCGAGGCGCAATCCATTGCATTAGAAATGGAAGGCATCAAGCCTCCGCGGCCTCTGACACACGATCTCATGAAGAATCTCATCGATTTGCTTGGCGGCGAGTTGATAGACGTCCTGATTAGCGAATTGCGCGACGGCACATTCTTCGCCCGTATCAATCTTGACGCACAAGAAATTGACTCGCGCCCCAGCGATGCGATTGCGATTGCTGTGCGCTACGGCGCGCCGATTTTTGTTGCCGAGAAAGTAATGGCAGAAGCATCTTTTGTATCAGAAGGCGGGGAAGATGAAAAAACAATTCCACCTCATGCGAAACCTGAACAGGAAGAACCACTCAACCCTCAACTTTCCAAGCTCGAACAATTAGAAAAACGACTTGATGATGCCATCGCAAAAGAAGATTATGAAAAAGCGGCGCAACTGCGCGATGAACTAAAAAAGCTTCAAGGGCGAAATTCTTAAAAAAATTCTTCATAGTCACAAAGCAATTCGTTCAGGATTTTTCTTCACTCAATTATCAAGGAGGGTCATACCTTGAAACAGATGTTCAGTTCTAGTGTGCTCGTTCTTTTCGTCGGTCTTTGTATGTCTGCGACGAGTGTGAGTGCGGCAACCGTTGCGGGCGATTCCACCAAGGTGAATCAGTTGATTGCGGAAGGGGATAACTTCTCAGAAAAGACATTCGAGAACCAGAAAGCGCTCGATAAGTATGACGAAGCACTTTCACTTTCTCCCAATAATTATGAAATTCTCTGGCGACTCAGTCGTACCTATGTCGATATTGGAGAACATCTTCCCAATAAAACTGATGCAGAGAAAAATAAGCAAATAGAGTTCTACGAAAAATCTGTGGACTTCGCAAAAAAAGCCATTGCAACTAATCCAAAAGGAGCAATGGGCTATACACGCAAGGCAATAGGCAACGGACGCATTGCTCTTTTTCGCGGCATCTGGGATGCTATAGACCTTGTGAAACAAACAAAGGCCGATTGTGAAAAAGCGATTTCATTGGATATAGCAGAGCCTGCAGCATATTACGTCCTTGGACGGACAAATGCAAAAGTATGCGAAAGACCGAAATTCATTCGCTGGCCGCTCGGGCTCGGCTGGGCAAACATGGACGATGCAATTAAGAATTACGAGAAATCGATCGAGTTGCGCCCAAACTTCATTATGTACCGGCTCGATTGTGCACGTGCATATGTTGATATGGATGAATATGGAAAAGCTCGCGAGCATTTAATGAAAATTGCATCGTTGCCAAAAGAGGATGAAGATGACGATGTCTTTAGAAAAGAAGCATTGGAGCTACTGGATAAGATCAAAGATAAGTAAACTTCTCACCTCTCCGATCGCTCAAAGCGGTCGGAGAGGTTTTTCCCCTTAATACCGATACGATTCCTTAACCTCCTCAAGATTCACTTTGTTTGAGCATTGACAACTTTGACAAGGCGATTTCCTCTTCGTTACTATTTCAACAGCAGCATCTTCTTCGTCTCTACAAATCTTTTATTAGAATTATCGATTGATGTCGCTTCAAGCCGATAGAAATACAACCCCGATGATACGTTTGCATTCCAGACCACGGATTGAATCCCTGCTTGTTGCTCAGTGTTGATCAGTTCTTTCACTGCCTGACCCAAAATATTATAGATAACAAGTCGTACAGAGCTTCGTGCTGGTAACCCGTATTGGATAGTTGTTGATGGATTGAAGGGGTTGGGATAATTTTGGAGCAAAGTTATTTCCTTTGGAACAATATTATTCATATCATTGACAAACGTCGTTGTTGTGAAATAGGTAATGACGTTTTGGAGGTATGCGATATTGCTTTCTTGATTAATGTTCGCTTGATAAACATTTCCTGGCCAAGTGGCATCGTGACTCCACCCACTCGTAAAATTAATGACCACTTTCCCCGAACCAATTTGACCGTATGCAATTGCCGGCTTCGAATCATATGTTGCAGCGGTCTTCAATGTGCTTCCAACAGTTAAACTTGCAACATTCATTACTTCAAAAGCAATCATTCCTGTGGTGGACACTGGTCCGGTTACGACTGTGGTTCTTAGCGGCGCGCCGCCATATGTCCAATATCCGAAGCTTGACCCCCGTGTCACATTACTGATGCCAAACTGCTTTACTGCAGAAACATTGCTATCGCAAACAATATCGGAAAATAGTTTTCCGCCTGCCGTCACCCATAAAGAAATAGCCGTTGCTTCTGCATTCGAAAATGATTTGTCTGGTCCTTGTGACGTATTTAACCGCACGATATCATACCCGCTGAGCAAGGTGCTTGTAATACTTATGGAATCGAGGCGCCGGGTAGTCACCGTATAACCCGCTGCTTGCCACGCTTGGATTTCTTTGTATTGAGAACCTGATACACTGGCCACTGTCCAATCTGACGGACTGCCTACTTTGAGATATAATAAATTCTTGGTAGTTGTCCCTCCGAGATATCCAATTACATTATCAAGAAATTGAATATTGTTACTTTGAAAAATATTTGCCTGATATACATTACCCGGGAAAGTAGCATCATGACTCCATCCTGCAATAAATACAATTACTACTCGTCCTGATCCAAACTGGCCGTATTCTACTGCCGGTCTGTTTCCGTACGTAGCCGACGTTGTTAGAGTCGTTCCGGCATTCAAAGAAGGCACGCCCATACACTCAAAGGCTACCGATGTCACTGTCCCGCCTGGCCCGCTGACACTTGAGGTATTGAGAGGTGCACCGCCAACATCCCATAATCCAAAATTAGCAGCACCTGGTGATATCGCGGTTACACCAAATGGACTTACGCCTGCAAGATGTGCATTGACAGGAGTTTCAATAAGAAGCTTGCCGCCACCGATTACCCAATTATAGAGCGCACTCCCTTCTGCGCTCGTAATTGTCCTGCCTTCACTTTGCGTCCCCGTAATGCGAACAATTGAATATCCATTTAACAGTGTCGATGATATTGTTGTCGTATTAAAATCCTGTGTGACAACTGTATATCCCTTTGATTGCCATTCTTGAATCTCGCGGTACTGTGAACCTGATGCACCAGATACTGTCCAAGTGGAAGGAGTGTTACTCTTCAGGTATAATAAATTTTTTGTCGTTGTTGTGAAATATGTAATAACATTTTGGAGATAGGCAATATTGCTTTCCTGATTAATGTTTGCTTGATAAACATCTCCTGGCCAAGTGGCATCATGACTCCAACCACTTGTAAAATTAATGACTACTTTCCCTGAACCAAATTGACCGTATACAATCGCCGGCTTTGAATCATACGTAGCGGCGATCTTCAATGTACTTCCAGCAGTTAAGGAGGGAATGCCCATGCATTCAAACGTAACGATTCCAGTTGAGGACGCTGGTCCAGTTGCTATTGTTGTCCTAAGCGGAGCGCCGCCGTAATTCCAATAACCGAAATATGCTGCACCACGACTTACGTTGTTAACACCGAATTGTTTTACTGCAGTTACGTTGCTGTCACAAACTATATCTGCAAGAATTTTACCGCCGGCAGACACCCAATTATAAATAGCCGTTGCTTCTGCAAGTGTAAATGATTTATCTACTCCTTGGGATCCGTTTAATCGTAATATCTCATAACCGTTAAGCAACGCGCTTGTAATAGTTATTGAGTCAAGACGCCGAGTAGTAACAGTGTAACCTGCCGTCTGCCATGCCTGTATTTCTTTATATTGAGAACCTGATACTCCAGATATCGTCCAATCTGACGGAGTACCTACTTTGACATATAATAGATTCTTTGTCGTTGGATTTGCTGAAAGATTTGAAAGGAAAAACAAAATGATGACAAATATTGTCAGCAATATTGACAAATCTCTCACAGGAAAGTAAATCGATTTAAATGAATTCATAAACGGTAATCCTCCTTAATATTATGAGTTATTATAAATTGCTTTTCCGATTACGGTTATAGCATCTGAATGTGTAAATCATCCTCAACATCGGATAGTATAATACTACGCCCCAAAAGAACCTACTTGATATTATTAGTTCCAATGAGGACTCAACGCTGAAATATTTATAAAATAAAAAAGGCCTCGCAATAAAACGATGCAAGGCCTTTAAATAAAACGCAAAATCAGTTATTCGGATATAGTAATTATTGGTTTAACATTGTCCACTCACTTTGCCACGAAGCCCCGTTCCAGTAACGGATACCGTTTTTCAGATTCTCATGATACTGTTGATCAAGAACACTATGAATTTTCCCTTGTGATTTCAAATTCGAATGAATTACCGAGTTAATATCGAGTGCAATTACTTCTTTGAATTGAAGACTATCGTTGCTAAAGAATTGAAAGAAGGGTCCATCCGAGGATGGATATGGAAAAAGATCAAATCTGAGAACATGCGGATTATGTTTATTGATTCTCATGATAAATTGTCCGAGATGGAGAGCTTTGTACATATCACACGACGGAAACCGTATTATCATATTTTCGCAGACAGCAGCCGGAAAACCAAATCCATGTGATGCCTGCGATTCCGTTTCACCCACAATTTTTTCTGGATTAACAATATAGGTAATACCACATGATTCTTCGTCGACATCGTATATTCCAGCAGCAATTATCAATGGCTTCCGAAATAATGTGTCTGCCATTAAATAATTTTGCCCGCCGCAAAACCACATTTTTCCTAAAAGCTCACCTTTTGAAGATATGCGGGCAATAAAATTAGGTGAACGTCCGGTTACCGATTCAACAACAATATCGTAGCCTTTTGCATCAGAATGGATTATAGGAATAACGCTACTCACGCGAGGTTTCAACGAATATTTTTTCATTCTGAATGAAATTTCCTCTGAGGGAAAATCAAATTGAAATCGAGGCCTTCCATCCGCATTAAATACTGAAAGCACCGACAAACGATGAGAGCCGACAGGTAAACAAGTAACAACCTCTTGTGAACCATCGTTATCGAGATCGATGATGTACGTTTGTGGCATTACCTCGCTTTTCACATTCTCCGCTAGGTTATTCGAAGGAATACTCCACAATAAAATATTCCGGGAATTGTATATTTCAATTTTGCTTTCACCGGTATTATAATTGAAATAGCTCGGACGAATGTCCTTGAATGCTGTATTCATATTTATTTCGATAAACAAAATCATTGCACCAATCATGGTAAGTGAAAATATGGAAGCGGTTATCGGCCTATGATACGCGAAATTTCCCACCCTGAGCCAGAATGATTTTAACATAGCTGGAGACCAGCGTTCAATCACTGACCAGCGTGTAGTAATAGGCAGCTTGGGCTTTTGCCAAAGTTCGGTTGATGCATTTTCCCGAATCGTCACCATCGATGTAACTGGTGGCTGCGTGATTTCGATCTGTTCGTCTAGACCCACTTTAACATCTTCATAAAACGATTGCATCTTCTGAGCCAGTTCATGGCAACCACGACATTCCGATAAATGGCGCTCGATTGTTTCTTTTTGTAAGAGCGCTTTCTTATCGCCGAGAAGATATAACTCAAGAATATGTTCGTCAATATGAGTCATCTATAGTAATTTACTTGCAAAACATTCATACTTCTGAAATGCGCATTTCCTTCATTTTGGGACATTAGTTTACTATGTCCTTTCGCAAATGCATAATTGCCTCCTCTTTACAAAGCCTTGTGAGGTATTCCAATGTGTTCTTATGATTTTGTGCATATTCTTTAGGAGTAAGTTGAGGAAATATGTTTTTTAAAGCACCAAAGAGAGATGTGTCTTCTCCATTGGCATTTAAAAGCACAAAATTGACATTGATTTGAGCTACTTCAAAATATATTTTATAAAGTTCTTCAGAAATCTTGTTTTTGTCGAGATACGTAGATTTCATTTTTTGTTTTATTCTTTCACACGATTCAGTAATAACCGAGACCGCATCATCGATATCAAGATTATCCTCGAATTTGTATGCTGAGGGGAAATCCGTAGACAAATCCTTTGCATAAAACGTCCGGAATGCAATTGCAACGGTAAGAAGGGGGATACTGCGTCTATATGCATTTTGTTCCGATAAAAAAAGGGAAAGTTTAGCAAGTAGCTGAGGTATAGACTCGGAACCGTTTACATACGGAGAGAATTCCTGCACAAGTGTCTGAAGATCGATCACCGGCAAATGTCCGGCAATTTCTCCATGGATCGGAGCGATATGAGTTTCTCCAAACCTTTCAAATTGGTCGTAGTTTTGTAGTTGATGTATCGAATGCTTGATATTACGAAGAATTTTTCCTAAAGATGGATCTGTTTCCTCGTAAATGTGAAACAATCCCTGTTGTACCCGCGAGCTAACAATTCTTCTAAAGAGACTTACTATTTCCTGGTTACTGATTCCTTCGATATTGAAACTGCTGAAATATGCGTCCAGCTTTATAAATCTTCCCTCTTCATTCTTATGAAAAAGATCGGCAATACAATCATATGCTACATCGTTTTTTGTCAATCCAATATAACCTTGATTTTTTGATCCCTCGATGATTGAATATTTTAATGATGTAATCGCCAGCATGTGGCAAAGAGATATAATGCTATTTACCTCGACATGAGTGTATCGATTAGATAATATCGATAATAAATGATGCTTAATATGGATTGGTGGAAACGTTGGCATCCTACACGATGTTGTATAAATTGGTTGATATTAAGGGAATACCATACAGCATTGTTATTATCGTTATTAAATAGCAAAAACGAAAGGAATTACGATAAAAAAAATATTTTACTCGCAACGGTAAAGATAGCGGTCACCAGTCCTTTATACTCGAAGAGAGTTTGATTGCTTGGTATAACCTTTCAAATGTAATGAGAAAATACTTCGCTATGCGGAATTTAATCGAAGCTTCCAACTCATCGGAAGATGTATCATTCAGGACAGCGAATCAAACATTGCACTGAGGAACATTTTTGGTTATTATTACTAAGAATTTTTATTTTAGAGCTATTATTTATATAAAAAGGGAAAGATGATGGAACACCATAAGAAAGATTGTCCGGGCAAAGACAAATATTTAACTGGAAAGAGGGTTCTTCCGGAGCCGACTTCCAAAGACAGCACTCTTGCATCCATCATTGATAATATGGATGCTTACAATGGCGGAAGATTGAGAGCCGCTTGTCAATTACTACGCGAAAAATATTCACAGGAAGACGTGACGATTGGTCTGAGTATTGCTGGCGCAATGACGCCCGCTGGACTGGGTCCATCAACAATTATCCCTTTAATGAATCATGGATTTGTTGATTGGATCACCGCAACCGGCGCGAATATGTACCATGATCTTCATTTTGCTTTCAATATGCCGTTATTCCGAGGCAGTCACAACGTGGACGATGCCGATCTTCGTGACAAAGGTGTGACAAGAATTTACGATATCCTTTTTGATTATCAAGATGTATTAATGGAAACAGATAAAATTCTTCGGAAAATTATGCTGCGTCCTGAATTTCAAAAGGAGATGGGAACCAGGGAATACTATTATCATCTTGGAAAAGTTATCAATGACTATGAACAGAAAAACAACCTTGGCGAAGTCAGCGTCGTAGCCGCAGCGTACCGCAACGGAATACCAATTTTTACATCATCACCCGGCGACTCCACTATCGGCATGAATGTAGCGGGATTGGAATTGTTGGCGGAAGCATCAGGAATGCTGGACAGATTCAAGCTCAAGATTAATCCGAGTATCGACGTCAACGATTCAACAGCTATCATACTGAATGCCAAGCAATACGAAAAAGGAAAAACCGGTGTCATTCTCATCGGCGGCGGAAGTCCCAAGAATTTTATGCTCCAAACCGAACCACAGATTCAGGAAGTATTGATGATTCCTGAAGCAGGTCAGGATTATGATATCAATATCACCGATGCACGCCCGGATACCGGCGGCCTTTCCGGTGCCCCGCCAAGCGAAGCGGCAAGCTGGGGTAAAATAGATCCTACAAAACTTGATGAAACCGTCACCGCGTATGTAGACTCAACGGTTGCCTTTCCATTAATGGCAGCCTATGTCATACAAACAACAACGCCAAAGAAGTTAAAACGGCTGTACGATCGTGGAGAGGAACTGAGGCAAAAGCTGATCAAATCGTATCTTGAAAATAACAAAGAAGTTGAGGAGCTTAAGTCGCTTATTAAAAAACTTTCTGTATAATTGCAGCAAGCCTACATACGCCGCGAAGAACGCTAAGGATATACTTTGCGTGCCCAGCGGTTTTATTTTCAATCAACAGTGGAAAAGCGTAAATGAAAGAAGAACTATTAAAATTAGTTGAACAGCACGGCACTCCGTTATTCATTCTTGATCACGATAAAATTCGGGAAAACTATCGGACATTTAAAAAGCATTTGCCGCGCGTTCAATGCTATTACGCGGTCAAGGCAAATTCAACTCAACAGATTATCGAGACATTGTTCAAAGAAGGATCAAGTTTTGATGTGGCATCGTACAACGAATTCATGCAGGTCTATCAGTATATAAAGCATTTCGACAAAAAAGATAAAAAACATTTTGTCTGGGACAAGATAATATTTTCCAACACAATCAAAGACAAAACGACACTAAGCAAGATCAAGCAGTACAAACCGTTAGTGACGTACGACAATCGTGACGAACTGAAAAAATTAAAGGATCATTGCGAAACTGCCGGTTTGGTTGTGCGGTTAAAAGTTCCAGATACCGGTTCACAAGTTGAAATGAGTTCAAAATTCGGTGCAGAGCCTGCCGATGCACAGAAACTGATACAACAAGCATTCGACATGGGATTAAAAGTTGAAGGTATTAGTTTCCATGTAGGAAGCCAATGCACAAACTTCGACAATTTTACCGCGGCGCTTGCCATCACTTCAGAAATTTTCAACGATGCTCGTAAAAAAGGATTCAATCTGATTTTGGTGGACATTGGCGGTGGATTTCCCGTTCCGTACGATCCGCAAGTACCCGAGTTTAAAGTTCTTGCTTCCTTATTAAATTCGGAATTTAAAAGACTCTTCCCGGACGATATTGAAATTCTTGCTGAACCCGGACGGTTCATTGTCGCAACGGCTGCGACGCTTGTTTCAGAAATAATCGGCAAAGCCCGCAGAGACGGAAAAATATTCTATCACATCAACGACGGCGTGTATCATACTTTTTCCGGCGTTGTCTACGATCATTGGATCCCCAATTTCAGCGCTTACAAAGATGGTGAACAAGAAATCTGTGCGGTTGTTGGACCTACGTGTGATAGTTTTGATAAAATCACTTTATCGGCTGAACTTCCTGCAAATCTGGAAGTCGGAGATTTTCTCCTCACAGAGAATATCGGAGCTTACAGTACTGCATCATCAACGAAGTTTAATGGTTTCGACGGGGCAAAAATTATTCATAAGAATCTTTGATCGTCGCTCAGCCGACAACTGCACCATTCTGAATATTCGTCAAAGTAAAGTGACATGCACTTGTGATTTTTCCGATTCCCTTCGCCATTTAAACATCAACGCAAAATACACACCGAGAATCAACAACACAGACGAAAGAATATACGGACCAGAATGATGGAACTCGTATATATATCCGGATAATACCGGTGCTACCACCATGTATGCGGACATGAGCGCAGAGAGAATTCCCATGGTCTCTCCTTTCTTCGCAGGATCAGCTGCGGCGGCGGCTTGGCTTGTAATCACAACTCGAAGAATAGCCTGGCCGGTTCCCGAGCCGATAAAGCTCAGATAAAACAACGGTAAAATTTCTGTCGAGACCATGAGTGAGGATATCGCCAGCACTATAAGCATTATAATTTCTAATCTGGCCTCTGAAAATTTTTCAAGCCAAAATTTCTTGAGCAAAAACCCCTGATTCAGTACAACAATCACACCGACCATCGTGAACATCATCCCGGTTTGAAACGCACTGAATCCAAACACATCCTTCACAAATAGGCCAAAGACAGATTGGCTTGTGACTATGGCGAAGGCAAAGAATGACCAAGTAAAATACAGCGGACGCATTTTTTTATCCTGAGCAGCTCGTACTAATGGTGCAAGCGGATTAAAATTCATCGGGCTGTGGGCATCACGTTTATGATGCGTTTCCGGCAGAAAGAAAAATGCAGCAACAGCGTTTGTTGTCGCGAGCGCACCTGCGATCCAAAACGGGAATGAATGCGATACTTTGCTTAACGCACCTCCAATGAGAGGTCCTAAAATGAATCCTATGCCGAACGCTGCTCCAATAAGTCCAATATTCGCGGATCGTTCCTTTTCATCCTTCGCAAGATCTACCATATAACTCTGCGCTGTTGTGAAGTTGCCCGCTGCGCATCCGTCAATAATACGTCCAAGGAAAAGCATCCAAAGAGAATTTGCGCTCGCAAAAACGAACCATCCTATTGCCGTGCTGGTAACACTGAGGAGAAAGATTGGCCTCCGCCCGATGCGATCTGACCATGCCCCCAGCATCGGCGCACTCAGAAACGAGAAAAACGAAAATGTCGCAAATAAAAAAGTAACGGTGACGGCCGAAGCACCGAATGCAGTAACATAGAATGGCAAAATAGGAATAACAATGCCGAATCCGATGACATCGACGAGAACAGAGGAAATAACGATAAGTTTTTGTCTTTGCATACTTGTCTTATGATAATATTAATTTGAATCAATTATTGAACACTGAAGTGACACTCAGAGGTTCCGCCCATTCTCTTTCTATATCGAAATAATGGGCCGGTATACTCACAGATACAATTGTTACGCTTGACAACGCATACCATTCACCGTAACTTACTGGCGAGGTTAGACATGCCTGATGTTACTTTGAAAGATATTCTTGCTGAACATACGAAAGAGGGTGAACTGTACACCAAGTTATCAAATAATTGGGTGCAGTGTTTTGCCTGCGGCCATCGATGCAAAATTCCACC
>Ga0182027_10002693_pt1 | contig 28587 bp, 18 predicted proteins | sample 712E1DmetaG_FD_121300 | JGI IMG/M metagenome (GOLD analysis project Ga0182027, IMG submission 121300) | Permafrost microbial communities from Stordalen Mire, Sweden - 712E1D metaG (Illumina Assembly) | ecosystem: Environmental > Terrestrial > Soil > Wetlands > Permafrost | place: Sweden...
AAATGTTCATCTGTTATTATTTGTTTTTTATGAGTCAGATGCCTGCCTGCCGTCAGGCAGGGAATACGCCAGATTGAATCTAATATCATCATAGGTTGGTGATTTATTCCAAACATGACTATTTAATGTTTGCTTTGTTTGCCTTGAATAGCAAATATAGTGCAAAGTCCAATAAATCATAGCACTGATCAGATGGGGTTATCCTGTGACACGATGGAGGAAGTTTATTAAACACCAGTAATTATCCGGATAAATACTTATACCGGGAAATTGACATGTTGCAACTTTGAGCCATAAGGGGAGCTTCACTGGACAAGGCGGCAGAAATGTCGCCTTTTTCTTTTACTGGCAAGGGGTGCCATGGTTGCAACTCGTCCAATTTCTCTCCAATAGATTTCTCCTCCATTTTAATAAAAGACTTTTCAGGTGCATTCTCTCCTTTAAAAACCACATATTAATATTATATCTTTACTGTTGAAAACCCGGTTGGCGCGCGTCTGTGACGCGTGCCAACCGGGTTTGAGCTTATTGGATTTTCGAATGAATAACAATTAATTTAAACCACTTGAATGATTCGGTATCAATAACGTCGGCGACTTATCATATTTCGTGTAAATGATACTATTTTTTACTACTTTGCGTATTGTTTTGTCAGTATTATTGGTGCAATTTGTAGATAACGCCAACGATAGCGCCTATTAAAAAACACAACGTCAGTCGAAAAATACAAATACTATGGCGAATGAATTTATAAAACAGAATGAGAAAACAAAGCTCCAAATTCTTTCATATTACCAAATGGCCGGGGGTATATTGGGAATCGGGTTAGTAATCTGGTTAATCGCAAAAACAGAAGTAATAACTGGACTTTTACTTCTAATCTTCGCTGTGGATATAGGATTATTCTCCTTTTCGATATTTTGTGGGCAACAGCTACTAACAGGAAAAATTAAACGGGGGTTAATACTGTCCACAATTAATCAAATATTACAAATACTTCAATTTGCAATACTTGGTTTCGCATTCAAATATGTAGCAGGATTTATGTTATCGGTGGGGATTGACTTAACCACCACCTTCAGATTTACATTTAATTTTGAATTTTCAGCGCTTACGATTACCATCAACAGGGATGAAGATTTGTTGAAAGTTGGAATTAACATCATTGCCATATTTTTGGTTTTCTTCATTGATAGGTTGGAAGATAAAATTGAACAGGATAGGAAAGTATTTGAAGCATCTGTTACTCAACCAGCCGACCATATCACAGGTGCGTTAACGTCGACAAATGAAGAAACAACGTAACGTCGAAATAACCTGATTATTAAAAGTGACAATTTGCGATATTTCGGCAGAATATCCCACCCATCAGGCACCAGCGCTGTGTCTTTCAGGATGTAGTTGACGACGTTTAATCAAATAGATGTGAGCAATGTTAATAGATTACTTACCCATAATGCGAAATTTCTTTACAACTATTCTTATCCTTTCGCAACTATGTGTTGTCGCTCAACATACAGGTAATGGAAGTTCAGTTAAAATCCGCCCTGAAATTGAAAGATTGGTTAATGGGATAGGAAAAGATAATATTGTGAAAAGCAGTGGCGTTGGCATTGCTGGCACCAGAACAGAGCAATGGAATAGATATGACTCATTGAGCCAAAATGCGACGACAGTCGAACTAATAGCGCTCACTGACCATAAGAATGGCGTCGTAAGGTGCTATGCGTTTCAAGCATTATTAAAAAGACCTGATGCTGACTATTACGCTATTTTATTACATCATCTTAACGATACAGCTAGTGTTGAAACATTTCAGGGATGTATTGGTAGTTCGAGTATGGTTGGTGATTATTTTCTTGATGTTGTATCACCATCTATGTGGATAATGGGTACCGATACCACCATATATAATTCAGAAGGAGAATTTACCTTATCACATCAGCAACAGATTGAAATTGACAGCATTTTGATTTTCGATAAAGAAATATTTCTTGCTTCAAAGTACGAACTATTACACACGTTACAGCCAAATGAAAAATATTATGGCAGGGTCAGGGAAATTGCAATCGAAGAAAATAGTCCTGTCGCCACACTGGCATTATCAAGGTTCAAAAAACCTGCCGACATTGGAATCATCGAATTATTGTTCAAAAAAGAAAAAACTGAATACTACGCAGCGTATTGTGCCCGTGAATTTCCTGATGATTCATTTTATCCGCTATTGGTAAAGATGTTTAAACGGGAGTGGTCATACAAACTTTATGATTACCCGAAATGGAGAATATTGTTTCAGGCTTTGGCGCGATATCCGAAAGAGCAGACTTACCAGTTGTTTAAGCAGACTACCGATTGCAAAGATGATTTCAGGCACCAAACATTGGGAACATACCTTATGATGGCGATAACTAAATATCCTGATAAATTGTTTGACCCTTTGAAATCCAAAATCAAGCTGGATAAATCCCATCAAATTGAAATGGAGCAAGATTTGGAAGATTAAAATGATAGGAATTTCACTTCAAAACGAATATCGGCGCCATGAGCCGAGCCAGCACAAAGTTACGGCAGAATATCCCATCCATCAGGCACCTATGATATATCTTTCAGGATGTTGTTGACCCCGGTTGGCGCACGTCTTTGACGGGCCTTTCAAAACTGTTCAACATTCAAGATCGATATTTAATCGCGAAAGCGAAGGGTTCGGTTAAGCTTGATGTCTGTTCGTTACAAACGAACCTTGATAAGGCACGCGTTACAGACGCTCGCCAACGGGAACACTACTCTGGTGAAATATCTGACCGCCAGTTGCCAAGTATCAACAATATTAAGTTTCAAGAAATGACTGCGTTATTTCATCTATGGTATAGTTATTGCAGGTTATAAAATTTTTAAATTCACCGCAAATGAAAATCAAAACCATCTTTATCCTTGTTATTTTAACGGGATTAGCATTTACAGGTTGCAAAAAAAGCAGTACTGACCTAGCATCCAAAATAGCCGGTACATATTCAGGAAAATTCGGAATTGAAAGTAATTTAATTCCGGGAACATCGGAAATTATCCGGCAAACTGAAAGTCTCGTAACCATCCGGGAAACAATGCAGGGTAATTCATCCAATAACATTACCAGTGTAAATGTCACCGATGGCGGAAACGGAAAAGTATTACTACAAAGGACTTCAGATACCATACATCTGACCGGAACTGTGGACGGAAACAAGCTTGATTTTTCTACACTTGTAGTTGATTTTTCCGGAACAAAACAATAGTTATTGCCAATTCCCCATATTCAGTGCTGTCCAAGTATCAACAGAAGAATCAGTTTGATTCACTGGGTTGAAAAACCGAAACCTCTGACCACCTTGGGCCGGTTAAGCATGACCCCCGTATTATTCTGATAATAATTTATTTAAGATGGTCTATTTACTTCGGCCTTAGGTGGTCAGTCTAACCGGTTCGTCCAATCATACCCGATAAGATAGAGCTTGCGTTTTTTATAAATAACAGCGCTATTCATGGTTCAAGGGTACCGATAAAGGGATACTTAAGCGCCTATCCTTATGACAATATTTGCTTATGGCCTCCAAAGCCTCTTTGCTAGAGCCTAATGCCATAGATTGATTCCAGTCTTCACAAGCCCCTGATGTGTCTTTCATATTTAACTTCACATTTCCACGTAAATAAAAATTCGTGATATCATTGGGTTTAAGTTTTAAAGAGTATGTAATATCATCAACGGCTCCTTTATAATCTTTCAATACGAATTTAATATAACCGCTACTGCTGTATAATGAAGCTTCATTAGGATTCAAGGCAATGGCTGAACGAATATCTTTTAAAGATCCTATCCTATCATTTGTATTGAGTTTAAGTATTGCCCTATTGTTATATGCCTCTGCCAACAATGGATTAAGTATGATAGCTTTATTGTAATCATTAAGCGCCAGTTTTGTATTGCCCATTCCCTGATATATCGAACCCCGGTTACTGTATGCAACTGCAATCGTTGGATCAAGTTTGATGGCATAGTTAATATCCTTCATGGCTCCATCATTATCCCCCAACTTGGCAAGCAGATCAGCTCTTTCAGTTAGTCCGACTACATAATTAGGTTTTAGTTCCAATGATTTGTTATAATCCTGAAGCGCGCCCTGCAAATCCCCATTTTCTTTTCTGATCTTGCCTCTTAGAAAGTGTGCAAGAAAAACATTGGGATACTTATTTATAACATCGGTAAAAAGCACATCCCCATCTTTCCAAACGCTGATACGGGAACTCGTCTGCACTGTGAACAAAATAAGGTAAAATGAAAATACTGCGACAACCATATTTCTTAGTTTTTTCTTTTCAATACTCGAAAACCATTGCCCTACTATAAAAAACAAACCGATATAAGACACGTAAGTATAACGTTCGGATGCTATGGCATTTCCCACCTGAACAATTTGAAGCATTACAGATATGGCTACCAGAAAAAAGAAAACGCCAAACAACAATTCTTTTCTTAATGAACTTCGCCTAATTACTATCCATGCTATTATGAGCAAAAACAGCAATGATGCATAATATATCCAAGGCAAACCATTTATGGACATTTCCGGATAATGCATAGCCGACAAGCCAAACGGGAATACTCCTTTAACTATATAAAATGATACAGTGTAAGTAAAAATAAATATCCTATCAATAAACCTGTGCGATAAATTAATATCATTATCTATACCTATTACCTTCTGCGACAATATCGCCAAAATTCCAAAAACAATGGATAGTAGGAGAAACGGGACCTTTTCTAATAACAATTTAAAGTTTATTTTTCTGCCTTTATAAACATCAATCACAATTAATAACACAGGCAATGTAACAGCCGCTGATTTAGAGAACAGAGAACAAACAAATAATAGGAGCGAACCCATGTAATACTTCTTGGAATTATTATATCTGAGGTATTTCAAATATGCCAACAATGCAAGCAAATAAAACGAAGTGTATAACATATCTTTTAATTCCGATACCCATACAACCGATTCAACATGCATTGGATGAATGGCGAAAAGTAACGCAACAATAATAGCTGTTATTTTTTTCCTGCTTAATTGTTCTATAAACTTAAATACCAACCATGTATTCAGTATATGCAGTAATACATTCAAGGCATGATAAGGCATTGGATTCAAACCAAAAAATTTAAATTCTAACATGAACACCAAAGTTGTAAAGGGATGGTAATTACTCATGTAGAAAGAAGAAAAAATAGTTTGCACTCCGTGTAAGCTAAAGTCCCTAATAAATGTGTTCCTAATGATATAATCGTTATCATCCCATCCCACAAAACCGTTGTTAATGGCTTTTGAGTAAACCAAAGCAGTAAAAATCAATATGGCAATAGGAGCCCATTTATAAAATCCGGTTGACTTCTCTTTTTTCACCAAAGGCTTTCCCCGTATTGGGGTTTTTTGTTTTGCCTGAAAATTTTTCCGTTTTGATTCTGACATTTAATAAAGATTAATACGAAATCAAATGTACATGACATTTTTTAAACGACACACAAACGAATAGTAAAAGTTCCTTGATGTCATTTTGCTTTCTCAAGTACTGATTCTGCATAAAACGGATCATCTGACCACCTGCCGCCCGTTTTGGTTGACCACCCGACTCTCTTCAATATCAATCGGGTGAGGTGGTCAGGTTGCACCGGCGAAGACTGGTCAAGGCAAGCTTTTTTTCCAATTTATACAGACTTATTGAATTATTTCCACTTTCCCTAAAAGTTGATTTTCTCAATATTCACACGGCAAATAAACATTCTTTTTCAAGATTTATCGTGTTGATTATTTTCAAAGATAAAAAGACTGGAAAGTGGATTAACTTTACAGATGAAAAGGGATGGGTATTTTCAGATACTTTGGATAAGGATAGGGTTCCGTATGCAGACATTTTTACCGTACCCTGGTTTTCAAGAGTCAGCAAGGGTGCTTGATTATAAGAGACTGGGAAAACAAAGAGTGGAAGCGATGCAGATATTGAACATCGTTTCTGGGAGAGTTCCTGATTCCAGGTGGAAAAACCATCCAGCTGTGAAGATGTGGGTAGGATACGAGAATGCCTTAAAGGCATACACGAATGCTATGATAAGGGAATGGATAGATAGGGGGTACAACAATAGCATGGTGCTCTATAACGCTGGTAGGATAGAATATCCATGGTGGTTTGGGAATGAGAATTTTCACAGGTCGCATAGGTCAAGGTTAATACAAAAAAATAAAGAATTTTATCTTCCGCTTTTCCCGGATGACGATGGATATAATGGTTACAAATACTTTTGGCCAGATAATGATTCACGAAAGTTTAGAGTGATATGAGATTCTGTCAAGTTCCAGATGTTTTGAAATATGTAAAACAAATGGGGGAAAAAACCCAACTTAAAAACACCTGCTTTCTGCCCTAAGATCGGGATACATCATAGATTTAAACTTTGAGGTTTCATTGAAAAATCGAATGTTCGAGTATTCATTTCCTCTAAGCAGAATTCCAAATTCTGCAACATTCAAAGCGGAATTGTAAATTCCGCTTAGCAGGGGATTAATCAGAAGGCCATACTGAAATTTCGGGATTCAGTTTCAGTTATTTTACAGTAATCAACCTCACTGTTTTATTTAATCCATCAGACAGGATAACAGAATAAACTCCCCGGGAAATATGACCAAGTTCAATGGTTTTGGTCGTGGTTCCTTGTCCGCGGATCGCCTTCCATTCGTAGATTAATGATCCAATGCTGTTCCATACGGTTATGTAATATTCCTTGTTCGCTTTTGCCAAAAATGACAAAGTAAAAGTACCATCATTGGGAACCGGATAAATTGCAATAGAAGAGCCCTCGGGTAAATTATTGTTACCTGTCAATAAAACGTATATGTTATTGGATGAATCCGAACTACAAGCTTCCAACGTAACAATGGTCCAATAAAATCCATTTTGGGTTGCAATATATGTCTGATTTGTTGCTCCCAAAATAGGCAGCCCGGAATCACCAATGTATTGTTTGTAGTACCATTGGTTTCCGAAAGGAGAACTGCTGTTGAGAGTATCACCAAGGGCGGTGACAATCGGTGTCGCAGGAATAGAATTGACCGTTACAGCGAAATCCGGAGAAGGTGCACCGTTACCACAGAAGTTGTTCCCATAAACAGAAATGGTGCCGGAAACAGTGTTCATTGCATAATCAACCGTGATGCTGTTGGTTCCGAAACCACCTGTAATCGTTGCACCAACCGGCAATGACCATACATAGGTGGTAGCACCTGTGATTGGCAGGGTAGTGTAAACAACACCGGATGTTCCTTCACAAACATCAGAGAGCCCTGTAATTGCATATGCATCAGACGGCACATCATTAACATTCACTGCAAGTTGTGTTGGTGTCGTAGCTGAACACCCGAAGGCGCTGGTATAATTAACAGCAATCCATTGTGGTCCCGGACCAGTCCACGTAACGGTAACCTGATCGCTACCTGAACCAGAATTAATTGTTCCCCCGGATGAGATACTCCAGGTGTAATTGGAATTGCCGGCATCAGTTGTATAGATGTAAAATCCCGAATTCACACATAAATTAGTCTGGCCTGTTATTATTGGAACCGGCGAAGCATTAACCGTCACATTATAAGATGTTGGAGCAGGAGCTGGATAACCAGCTGTATTATTATAATTAACGGCTACTGTCTGCACACCTGCCGTATTCCATTGCACCGTTACCGTATGATCAAGGATAGTCCCTCCTGAAGTGATACTCCCTCCTGCCGAGATTGACCAGTTATACCCTGTATTTCCGGCCTCTGTAATATAGACATTCCCCGCCGAACTTTCGCAGACTGAAGAGGACCCTGATATTGTAGGATCAGGCAGTGTAGTAAAAGTCAGATCCTGGCCGTAGAGTGTTTCTGATGAGGTGGTGGATGCACCTTTCACCCTGAAATGATAAATAGTATTTGGTATCAATCCTGTCAAATCTGAGCTGACAGCAGTTGAAACCAGCGATCTTACAGGGGTCGGTGAGGCTGCTAAACTATTGCTGTAAGGAACAGATGTTCCGGCATCAAACGACATCGAAGCAACCTCATTATTTGTATTGATGTTCCCGTTAATAGTCGCAGTGGTCTTTCCGATTGATGTTGCCGGCAGGGTGTTGATGGATATCATCGGCAATGTAAACTCATAAGCACCAATATCAGGAGGATTTGTCCGGATAATCCCTGAATAATCTGTTGGTACTGTTGGAATATATATACCCCCATTATTCAGTTCCGGTCTGAAAGTATGAAGATCGGTGGCCGAGACAAATTGCGGATCAACATTCACAGAATTAACATCCTCTTCCGTAGCAGACGTCCAATCAGAAAAGGTAGTTTGATCTCCTGATGCATAATGCCCTAATGGGCCATTGGAATAGAGATCATTGTAATCTGAATTTAAATTTCCGGTTGTATTCAGGTACAGCGAATAATGTTTGCCCGTTCCCCCGCTCTGTCTTTTATTCAGAAATATGTTATTCTTCAGGGTCATGATGTTGGCAGAATCCTTATAGAAGCAAAATGTTGAGGAGTTGAGGGTTGCAGGCCCATCAATAACGATAGAATTATGATATAAGTCGCTCTGATAGCCAGTGTCAGAACTTACATAATACCCGTAGATAGTGGGATTTAATGACTGGCCTCCGTTCAGTGAAATAAGATTGTTGGATATTTCATTACTTATTCCTGGCGTGCCTGCATCGTATATGCCGTTGATTACTGGTGAAATTCCGGATGTAGTCGTGCCGAGGTCGAAAATTTTATTCTTGCTTACCTTTGCGGAAGCGAATTTTATTCCGTTAAGAGTCGCAGTGCCTGAGGTACCCGAGAGGTACAATTTCCCAATTACGTTATTTTCAATCCGGCAGCCCGGGGTAACATACGAATAGTTAATCCCGTTCAGGCTGCCATTTTTTCCTGCAAAATAGACAGCACCCGCGCTATTTGAACTCCCAAGAATATTCGGAGATACGGTGCCCACCTCTATTTTCCCTGAATAACAATTTATGAGGTTCATTGTTGCAGTTGAATTCGTATTGGTATAATTTATTCCAGCAATTGTATTTCCCTGAATGGTAGAAGGTATTGAATTGTAACAACTGAGGAGGATTCCATCAAAATTTCCTGAACCGGAACAGGTTATTGAAGTAGTAGTAGAACTGCCAATAAGATTATTCGTAATATTTACAATTCCGCCTTCTGCGGTTATACCTCTGAAACTTGTTGTTCCTGATAAAGAAAAGTTTTGAATAACATTATCAGAGATTGTTGATGGAATGAGGTATCCAAAACTAAACCGTATTGCAAACATGGTTTGGGATGACTGCCAGGGAGCACCTCCGCAAAACGGTGCTTGTCCACCGATCCAATTCCCCTGTACAGTAATATTATTTGGATTAACACCGATATATACTGGCTCCGAACCGTATGCCGATGGAATGTTGTTGTAAATATGATTTCCGGTTATGATAGCCCCACCGTCAGCAGTAGGATAAAGATTTATTGCACTTAGAAGAAAGTTATAAATATGATTATTTATTATGTTAACCCTGCCTGTACCTGAGAAACTGTTAATCGCAATGTGCTGAGGGCCGGTGAAATCGCCTGTAGCGTCCCGGATATCGTTGGATTCTATGGTAACGGTATTTTCACCTGGATAACTGATCGTTATTGTAGGAAAACCCCAATATCCGTGGCTCTCAATGATACAATTTTTTATCACTACATCCTGAGATCCATGATCAATCCAGATGGTTGAACCGATGTCTTGCGGATTTGTACTCGTTATTCTGAACAGAAGCTTCTTAGAAACTCCATCGATCGTAAACCGGCTGGCCCCATTAATCCGCAACATTGATACATGGGTTGCAATATTACAGGCTCTGATTGTTCGAAGCGTATTTCCATTGGGTTTCAATGAAAGTGTATAACCACTATCAGGATTTTCAACTGCCAATGCATTCAATCCAACGATCCCCGGCTCGGATAGATTTGCCGTAATATAAATAGTGGTGTTGCCAACAAGCACGCCATGGTTGATCATATCGAATGCCCCCCCGGTTCCGGTCAGCGTCGGATAGGTGCCTGGAACATTAATGGTCGTCGGAATGACATAGGGTACTATGGTGTAAGATTTTATCGTGGCTGGCGCTGCAATGATATTCTGAACGGGAGGATTGGCGCCTGAAGCAGCCATCATGGGAGATGACGTTAAATTGTTGGCTGCATCCTGTGCGACCAGGAAATACTGGATGGTATCTCCTGCAGAAACACTTCCACCATTGATTTTAGTATAATCGATTGTAAAGCTGAAAGGGCTAATGCTGTTGCTGGCAATAACAAACTTCCAACCGTTGTCGGCGCTCGTATTTCCGGTAAAGGCATTTGCATCCGTCGATTTTTTAAAGTACAAGCGGGGCAGGTTGGATCCTGTTGAAACTCCGACGTTGTCTGTTATTGCAGCCCAGTTTGTGATAACACGGTTGACGGCAGTTGCATTGCTCAATGGTGTGAATGAAATTGCCGGTCCGGATTTGTCCAGGGAAAGAACAAAATTACCTGCGTCTGCACCAATATCAACAGGTGTGAGGGCAATTCTTGAAGCGCCATCATAATCGTCGGTAACAGAGGAGAGAAGAATTCCGGAACCTTCTGCCGGGTTTGAATTCTGAAGGTGCAAATTTAAATTGGAGGTGTTTCCGGCAGGAGCAAGATATCCCGGATCAGCATTAATACTTGACATTTCAGTCCCGCTCGCTGCTTTATAATCATTGAGAGTGAACCGATCAGCAGTATTATAATACCCAACCACACCCCCGGTCCCGCCAGCAAAAATAATATTGTAATCGCTAACAGAGGGACCAGCATAGGTTTGAAGTAGTCCGATGTACAGATCGTAATGTTTTCCTCCGCTACCGCCACTTCGTTCATTACACAAGATATTATTCAATAATACCCTTGATGAATAGTAGGCTCCACCCAGGAATGCACTGCTATTTCCACAGGTTCCGGATGGTGTTCCTCCGATATAGATACTATTATTTAAAATGCTGTCTGGACGAGGTCCGCCTTCGTGCTCATAAAATCCGGTTACTGAACAGTTTGAATTACTTTGAGACCCGTCAGCATTGACCCCTAGCTGGATCATATTATTCCTGAATGTTGAATAGCCGAAGTCAGTGCTGTCATAGATTCCGATCATCTTAGCATTACCGCTGGAAGTTGATAATTCGAGATTATGAATAAAATTCTTTTCAATAGTCAACACGCCTCTGTTGTCGGTAATAAAACCGATGATGGTAACCGCAGCAGAAGGAGTTATATTTTTCAGGTTATAAATTCGATTTGACCTGACAAATGAGCCGGGTACATGATTTTCGCAATAAATTCCTTCAATGGAAACTTGCCCTGTATTACTTGTATTTGTTGATGTGGCAGTCAGATCATGGATAATGTTTCCGTCCATGACTTCAGGCGATGAATAAGGGTAGGCGTGTATTCCGGTAATCCATGAATTAGAGTTAGAACTAAGATTCGTAATATTGGAAATTATATTGTTGGAGATAGTGTCAGGTCCATTTCCTTTTGTTGTCATTATTAACCCTTCAATCTGTACCGGTGGGTATATCATTATCGAGCTTTGGATGCTATTTGCTGTAATTGAACTACCAACCTTATTACCGGTTATGACGCAGGGTCCGTTCTGCGTTATTGTGGTAATTCCGAAAGGACGAACGACCATTGGACTAATCGAAGTTGCACCGGCAACGGAGTTCAGGGTGAAGGATCCGAAAATGTTATTTTGAATTTTCCCGCAGGTTCCTTGTAAATTGATGCCCTGATAGTAAGTGGTGAACGGATTATCCCCGACGGTAATAGTGATCGCACCGTTACCTGTTGAATCACCGATCGTGTTCGGGGCATTATTACCTATATTCTGGATGCCGGTTTTTGCATCGATTCCTGAAAAAATTACAGTTGCGAGGGAAGGTTTTGTGTAAAAAACAAAATTTGAGATCACATTACCCTGAACAGAACTTGGATGATCGCCCTGACCTTGTTCAAAGTTAATGACACGGATCGCATTAAAAAGAACTGGAGGGTATCCATTGCCGTTCAATGTCCAGGGTGCACCTCCGCATAAAGGAGAAGATCCGCCAAAATAATTATTGGTTATTGTATAGCCATCACCAGAATAGATATCGATGATATTAAATCTTACGTTATTTGTCGGATTAAGGACAGACGTCTGGTAAAAACTGTTTCCTGTTATTGTAAATGATGATGAGCCGCCCATGATCCCTATTCCACAAGGAAAATTATCTGGACTGCTTAGAGCATTATAAAAATTATAAATCAGGCAGTTGGATATAATGTTATCCTTGTTATATCTTGAATATTCCGATGATCCTGAAGAATAAACGGCATACAACGGATCCGAATTACTGTTCCGTATCTCACAGTTATCAATAAGATCATAGTTGTTTCCTTCCGCAGCATTTGTTGCCCCAAATGTTATCACCCCATTGGATGACGAAGATGAAGAACCCCTCACACTGCAATATTGCACGACATTATAGGAGGCATCATTGATAAATTGTATCGTAAAACCTGCAGAGGATGTGTTTTCAATGATAAGATCTTTGGATGTTCCTGTTGCATTGACCCTTCCATCAAAACAGATATATTTTGATCCGTTCAGATTGATTGTTCCCGATGTGTTGTTGCTGGTAATCGCTAAACCGGATGAAGAGGGATATACAATTATTTTTTGAGCATGACTCGTACCTGGAATTAAGGGAATATTGATAGGAAAAGTCTCGGATACAGATGAATAATCAGATTTAAGCACCAGGCTTACTGTACAACTAATTCCATTGATCGCAAGGTCGGAAAATGCATCCGTTAATGAAGAATAATCACCCCCTGGCCCGACATACTTTGTTCCGCATAGTGGTGTAAGTGTCGATTTAGGCAGTCCATTTACCGTGAAACCTGAAATCATTAGGAATGAAAGAATGGCAAAGAAAATCTTTTTCATCTTAAAAGATTTTAAGGACTTGATCTCAAAAACAGAAGATAGACTGATTTGAATTTCAGTGAGATCATTGTGAATTATTTATCAAATATAAGAATTTTTCAAACATAGTAACTACATTATAACTAAACATATGCCAAAATTATACTCTCCGCAGATCATTACCGAATAACATGTTAAAAGATATAAACCCTGGTCAGCAAAGAGATTTTTCCGGGACCCCATTTGCATCAAATACAAAGAGATGGTTTGACTGCCGGTGTATATATTGTGTGAGTTAATGCAGATAAAAATAAATCGGCTAAAGCTCGTGATATTGATGGAAACAAAATTGATTTTTGGATATTTGTTATTTAGATTTCATAAGATTGGTTATTTTTGTTGACGACAAGGTAAATAGTTAATTTGGAAGGAGATGAACAGAAAAGCCGTTGCATATTTTGCAAGCCTGATGCTTTTGCTCTTTTTTCCGCTGATTGTTCAGTTGCAAAAAATCCTGCTTAATGCCAGCGAGATAGATCAGAAATTTTCACTTGTATGGAAAAACAGTGAAGCGTCCAGAAAAAAATATTCCTGGAAGGCCAAAACAGAAGTCACAAGAGATGATAAGGTAATGCAGGTACTCGTCGAGGAAGTTACCTACAAACCAAATGGAAACCAGATCCGAAAAGTAATCAGCAATCAGGAGGCTCCACTTCCCTCGACATTTATTATCCGCCAGATAGCCGAAGATCAGAAGTCTAAAATCATTGCTTTTATGAATGACCTCCGTATTTTCCTTGAAAAATATGCTCTTGAAGATGACAGCACAAGACATTCATTTTTTTCGAAGGCAAACATCATTTCTCCTGATGCAAGAGGACAATTATTGATTTCGGGTTCCAATGTTCTCGCGAAAGGAGACAAACTGAAATGGTGGATTGATACTCGATCCTATACCATTACATATGCGACTATTTCGACGACTTTTAAAGGCATAAGTGCGGAATTTTCCGCCACCTACTATCTGTTGCCAGGTTTGAATTATATGTCCCAGGCGAAGATCCTGGTTCCTTCAAAAAACATGGTCATTAAGTTGCAATTTTACGATTTCATAAAGCGTTGATGATTTTTAAGTTCCTGGAATAATAATCCTCGCCAGTATACAGGTCATGAGGTGTAATTAGGTGTATACTTCCACTAATCTCGTTGAACAATCGAACATTCGAACAACGAGATTTGAACTTTGGGGTTTTCATTGAACAATCGAACATTCGAACAACGAGATTTGAACTTTGAGTTTTTCATTGAACAATCGAACAATCGAACAACGAGATTTGAACTTTGAGTTTTTCAATGAACAATCGAACATTCGATCAACGAATTCTGAGTTTCGATCTAAATTTAAAGATCGTCATCAATATTCGAGTATTCAGTTCCACAATCAACAATTCTGAATTCAATTCTTACTTCAAAACTCGTTGTTCGATTGTTCGAGTATTCAATAAGCCTATCTCATCTTCCTGTTTCTTTCAGCCGTTTGGATACTTTTGACAAATATTGAAATCAACTCATTGCATTCAACAATGCAACTGTCAAGGAGACTATTCTGTTCCTGAATATTAATCTGATTGAGTATTTTTAGTGCAATATATGATTCCCGCAATTCTTTCAGGGCGATCTTCATTTTATTAATAAAATCATTGGAAGACTCAGCTCCCTTTACTTCTCCGTAATTCAAGGCAGGAGCGGTTCCTGACCGAATAAGCTGACCCGAAATATATCGTTCAGTAATTGTCGTTGGTAAAGATTCCACTAAGGTTGATATTTTTACCGCAAAGGCAACAAGCCGGTCTTCAAGATCAAATTTCTTTTCTTTTTCCATTTTTTAGGTTTTAATCATTAGCAAATGATTCTTATCCTTAATCAGGAAAAAGTCAAAAGGTAATACTGTGATTAGGATTTTTTTTGAACAATCGAACATTCGATCAACGAGATTTGAACTTTGGGGTTTCATTGAACAATCGAACATTTGATCAACGCCAGTCCGTCTCAAAACTTCCTGGACTGATTTAATGTTAGGTAAATTTATAAAATAATTCCCGAATGCCGGGGTGAAAATCTTTTGAGTAAAAAATAGTTTGAAATCCCTTCAAAATAAGTCTTTTGACATTTTATGGCCCGATATAGGTTGGTAATGATTGGAAAAGGGCTGGAAATGGCCTCTATCAGGCCTTTTAACCCCTGTATAGTTTTCATTCTGGTGAATAAGTAGGCAATAAAAATCAACCCAACATCTCCATCCACCTTTTTCTTTCCTTTCATCAGCGTGTAATCAAACCCCCATTGTCGCTTTATTGTTCCAAAGGGATGTTCAACAATTTCCTGCCGTCGTTTATAGAGTTCCTTGTTTTGTTCAATGGCATGTCTGTTTCGTTGAACGGCTTCAGCATGCTCGCTTCGTTCAATGACCCGTCCGTTTTTGGCTTTCGTGCAAAGGTTATTGGCAGGACAATGTTTACATGCTTTTGTTTTATACTGCCTGACCTTGTGATCGCCTCCTTTATCATACCAGCTGCCGTTTGTATAAAGAACATTTCCCTGTGGACACTGGTAGGTATCAGTCTCCTTATGATAGATAAATTGATCAACATTAAATGCAGGATCAGGTGCTTGTGTGGAAAGCGATGGAACGGCAACCATTGTTTCAATGCCCATTTCATGACAACGGCTGATCTCAGAACCGGTATGGTAACCTTTGTCCTCAAGGGTAGTGAATTCGTTATGACCGAGAATAGATTTTGCCCGTGCAGTCATGTTTGCAAGGGCATGAGTGTCGTTGTTATTGGTGGTTTTGAAATCAATAGGCAGGTTGTATTTGTCGTCAACCGAGGCCTGAATATTATAACAAACCTCAAGAATATTCTGACGGACTGCCAGTTTTCGGCTGTCGGGATCCGTAGTTGAAATTTGTTCCTGCCCGGTTTCAGTTAACTGTTTTTCGAGCTTTTTGTAGTGCTGCTTCCTGTCATGGAGCTTCGCAATCTTTTCTCGGATTTTTTCCTTGTCAATATCCGGATCCAGTCCCATGTTTTCAGCGGTATCGGCTATATCCAGCGCATCAAGGTACTCGTGAAGTTTGTTTTCGATATAAGCCAAATGATCATCGATCTTCTTCTGGTTGAAATTGTTTTTCTTTGAGTTTTGAGCCCTGAGTTTGGTTCCGTCAGTGGCGATTACTTTCCCTCCGATCAGGTCAAGGCGCTTACATAGTGTAACCATTTTTCGAAAAACCAGCTTAATAGCTTTTGGGTTGTCCTTTCTGAAATTGGCGATAGTGTTGTGATCAGGAGTTAGTTCATTCAATAGCCACATTACCTCAAGGTTGCGCTTGCATTCTCTCTCAAGTAGACGGGACGAACGAATACGGTTCAGATAACCATAGATATAGAGTTTTAATAAATCGCCGGGATGATAAGGAGGCCTACCTTCCGGGGCATGTTTCGCATGGGTGAAGCCAAACTCTTCAAGTTTACAGCTATTGACAAATGCATCGATAATCCTTACGGGATTATCCTGTTCTATCTTTTCTTCTAAGGAAGATTCAATGAGAACAATTTGTGATCGGGGTTTTCCTTGTATGTAATCCATACATTAAAGATAGTGAAAACGCCTGTAAACACTAAGGAAATGAGGAATAAGTTATAAACAAAATGGATGTTGAAAAGGATAGGTTTTTAGACAGTCTGACGCCTGCCTGCCGCATGCAGGAATTCTGAATTCAATTCTTACTTCAAAACTCGTTGATCGAATGTTCGAGTATTCATTCCCTCTAAGCAGAATTCCAAATTCTGCAACGTTCCAAGCGGAATTGCAAATTCCGCTTAGCAGGGGCACATGACGGAAAGGGACCCTTGTATTCCGGCTAGTTTTTATTTACCAATCTATAGAGAAGACTTTTATGCAGTTCAACGGCATTATACTGGCACATTTCGTGGCAGCAATAACATCGGATGCATTTTTTCTTATCAATGATTGCAACTTTATTTATTTCGATTGCATTCCGGGGGCATGCTTTTTTGCACGTGCCGCAGGCGGTGCATTTTGATTTTATAATCCTGGGATCGACAGTGAATGATTTTTTTAACAACGGTCTCAGGAAAGATCCCAAAACGCTCTTATTCTCTTTCGTGAAAGAAGCGGGAAGTTTGAACCCGGGAATGTATAGTTGTTCTAAGGGTACTCCAATCACCTCCACGTCCTCAATGCCCGATGGATGCATATTGCGTTTTTTTGCCTCAACCAACAGCGGATTTTTTTCCTTTGGAATACCCATCATCTCGGACACCACAATGTCGAGACTGAGGGGATCGGTTGAAGCGATCAAGAGTCCAATATGACGGGGCGTTCCGTTGAAAGGCCCATCTCCCTCCATTCCAATCACAGCGTCCATGATGGTCAGTTTGGGCGGTACCAAAGCAGCCAGATCAAGAAGCATCCCTGCAAACAATTCACTGGCTGTCATGGTGCTGTGGTACCCCGGTTTGGAGCGTCCCGGAATCACACCGAAAATATTTTTAACGCCTCCGGTCATGATCATGAGACCATGTGTTTTTAGCTTGCACAGGTTGAAGTAACTGTCGCACCGGAGAATTGGCGTTATGATCTCAAATCTCTTCACCAGCTTGCCTCCGGGAAATGATACGGTTTCGAAGGATGTGTCATAGTTTAATTCTATCCCGGCAGTTTCAGCGGCATCCTGCATACCGCATACCTGGTAAGTTTTCACCAGCGTTTTTTTATCGTATGCATAACCGGAGCCCGGACTCTCGGCCAATACAATGCTGGCAGCAATCTTCCCGAAGAGCTTCCCGGTGGCGGCCAATACGGATGAATGGGTGGTAGCGGCCTTCTCCTGTTCAGCAGCCAACAGCAAATTGGGCTTCAGAGCAATTCTTTGACCGGGCCTGACAAACTGATCAACACCTCCCATCATTTCGACCAGCTCCGCCAGTTTCATGTCAACCTGGCTGTAATCGGGACATCTGACAATATAGACTTTGCTCATCCTATTTGGAAATACGTAATTACCGGACTCAAAATTACGATTTAAAGTGGTTCACGAATTACGATGTCAACGAGAAGGTGATTTTTGGAATGGCTGTTTTTTGAACAATCGAATATTGATCAACGAGATTTGAACTTCGAGTATTCAACCGCATTGTTAACAAACCATCAGGATTAACGCCGGAAAATGATCCTGCTTTTTGTGGTTCCGCTTTTTGTACGCACAGACACCAGGTTGACTCCGCCCGGAAGTGAAGAAAGACCGATCATGGCTTGTTTCTTTCTGTTGAAATGAAATTCAAGCAGCATAACGCCGGCCAATGTCAGAATTTTTACGGAATTGATTCCTTCCCGCAGGGAAACCATCACTTTGTCCCTTGCAGGATTCGGGTATACCAGGGGTAGTTTCCCTGTCTGATAAACCAGTATCGAGGTGTTATTATTCGGCTTATTGTGGTCAGCTTAAATCGGCAGAGGGTGGTGAACTGCTGCAGTTTTTCAACAGAAGGTCTTTTTTAATCTCTTTTTTATGTTCGGGCTTTCTTCTAAATGGGTTTTACCCAAACAATTTTCCAATCGGTACCGAACAATGCATAGGTTTTCCAATAGGTTTTCTTAACAACCTTAATGGTCGTACCGGTTTGATAGTATGAATAAGTGGTTTCACCGGATTTTTGTGCGTCAATAAGTTTGGCTGCCGCGATCAGTTCAGGAAATTTGGCATAGAGCGTATCGGTGATTACGTTGCGACCGATTTCGTATGCATCCTGGTCATAAAGGACTTTTCCACCCGGTTCCATTGCCCAGATTTCGAACGATTGGTTATGAACCACCGGTGTAATTATTCTCCCGAGGATCGTTTGCGGGAGGAATACGGCTGTTATAGCTCCCAACACCTGCGTTTTGTCTAAAACAGGATGAACGTCAACCGCAGCATTAAAACCTTCCACGGCATCAAAGGTCTTGCTCAGCACAGGTAATTTTGTCTGGAAGGTCTTAATAATGTGATCCTGCTGGCTGATGTCGGATCCCTCTGCAGAATGATAAACCGAAGGTTCGACGATTTGCATAATCCCCTGCGGGGTCACATAGGAAAATTCAAGCACAAAAGAGGAGCGGTTGAACAGCCCAAGAATTTTGCTGCGAATAGCTGCTGTGTCATCGATACTTTGCGAAACGGAAACTGCATTTGATCCTATATCTGTATTCAGGGAATCAAAAGACTTTGTCAAACTCGTTATTACCTGGTCGAGTTCTAATGGATAAGTTGTTGCTGTTGGTTCACTCGATTTTTTACAGGAAATCAGGCTCATGAGAATAAGAGCCACAAGAAGGATTTTTATCGTTTTCATGGATTCGGAATTTGTGTTAAAAGTAATAAATGATCCGGAGTAAATAAAATTATCTGTTTAAAATTTTGAACGTCCAGGAGGGGAATGATTTATATAAGGTATTTTAAAAAAGAAAATTCAGATAAACAAATACGCTGAATCGAAAGAGCAGAAGTCATCCGGTTGCAATTTTGTGCAGTAAGGGGAGCAAAAAAATCAGTTATTCACAGAAATCTCTTGAGTGGCTTTTTTATTTTAGTCCATGATCTGGATCTTAAAATGGCTGGTTCCCCCGATTGTCGAAATCGTTAATAAATATATGCCTGACGGGAGATCCCTAAGGTCGAGCAGATTCATTTTGACCCTGTCGTCGTAAACTTTTACACCCGTCAGATTATAAACAGTAACCCGGGCATCAGAAAAATCCTGCCCTGCAAGATAAAACCGCCCTGCAGATGGATTGGGAAATACGATGAAATTCTGATCTCCGCCGGCATTTTCAGTTTCTGTAAGAATGAAATGAATCACGTTCGATGTATCGGAGGAGCATCCGTTCAGGGTTACGATCACCGAGAAATCCCCGTTAACACCAGGTATGTACCAGGTCCCGGTCTCCCCCGGAATTGGCTGCTGCTGATAAAACCATTGATTACCTGCAGGTGCATCACTAAACAGGGTATCTCCCGATTGAGTAATAAATGGATCAGGGGGTTTTAGATTAACTGTAACCGGGAATTCGGGCGAGCCCGGACCATTGCCGCATAAATTGTTGCCATTGACGATAAATGATCCGGATTGGGCGGTATCGTTAAAATTTACCAGGATCTCATTAGACCACTGACCCTGCGTGATAAAGGCACCCGGGGGCAATGTCCAGGCATATGCGCAGGCCCCGGGTACTGAATCTACATGATAGTACACACCCTCTGTCCCGGCACATACTGTCTGTAATCCCGTGATGGGTCCCGCCGGGCTTGGGAAATATTTTACAAACACGGGAAACACTGTTGGGGCGGGTGTACAACCGGTAGAATCCATAAAAGTGACACTGATCCATCGATCCCCGGATTGCTGCCACGTGACCTGCACTGCCGATGTTCCTGTCCCGCATGTAATGGTCCCCCCGGTCGAGACCGCCCATTGGTAATTCAGCATATTTGCCTGCGTCAGGTAGGTATAATATCCGGAATTTGGACAAAGGCTGTCATTCCCGGTGATTACCGGAACAGCCCCGTTACAGCCGGTGATGAATACTGCATCACTTCCATAATAGGATTGGATTCCGTCGGTTGCTAAACAGCGGTAGTGATATACCGTGCCTGGAATAAGTGAAGTCAGGCCCACACTGATTGAAGTCGGATAATTCCCTGATACCGTATCCGGCAGTGCCGATACCGTTGATCCGTAGGAGGCGGAGGTGCCGTATTCAAAAAATCCGGCAAGTGTCTCCAATCCCGGCATAATAATGCCATTAAGAGTGGCCGAATTAGTGGTTATTGCAGTAGCTGAACCTGTAGTAGCATATGGGACTATCGTGGAAGAGCAAAGTACATTTTTGGTAAGCGAATAGGGAGTAACGGTTACAGGTAAGCTATCTGTCTGGAATGACAGGTTAACCGCAGTATTGGTAATAAAAGTACTTGAGGCTCCGGGCGCCGAATCCGATACAGATAAAGCAGCTATGTTACAAAATGAAGAAAAGGAGTCATCTGTAACAGCATTAAAAGTAGGTAAATAACCATGCTGGCACTGGCCAGACAATAAAATTCTGTCGGACGAATACCTGTTTACGGAATTATACTCACTATATGATTGCTGATAGATTTCTCCTTTCCCAAACAGTAAGTTTCCAGTTTTATCCGTCTTGACCATCAGGCCTATAACATTTGCTGTAGAGGCAAAGCCGACCATTAAAATGCTGCTGTCGGAAGTTTCCGTCAGATCATTACCGACAGATTCTGAACCGGGAACGGTATACACCTTCAGCCATGAAAGTATTCCGGCAGCGTTTATTTTTGAGATAAATGCATGATTTAGTCCGCCTGTATTCAGCTTGACCTGCCCCGTTGCCACATACCCGTTATCAAATGTCGGTTTAAGGGAAAATGTGCAAATGCCCTGGTTGGGAATTGAAATAGCAGATTGCCAGTACAGATTTCCCGAGACGTCAATTTCAAAAAATAAAAGATCATAACCGGTATACCCCGAAACAACAAAATGATTATAGTCATGAGTGGCGATGTTAATGGCAACTCCGGAGAGAGTAAAACCCTTTTGCCAGACTATTGACCCGTGCTGGTCACATTTGAAGACATAATTATTTCCGTTACATCCGCCACCCACGAACATGAAACCATTATCATTGTTTTTAATGATGCTATAGGCTACATTGCTGCTTATGGAAGCATAACTGCGGGTCCATAAAAAATTTCCTGCCTGATCCAGCTTTATGACTGTCTGGTATGAATAGATGGGCCCTGAAATTTGGGTATATGCCAGGATCAAATAGCCTCCATCGGCGGCCTGTGCAATATCATTCAGTAGTAGGTAAGGGGCATTTGTAATACTAATCTGCCTTGACCAGAGAATATTCCCGGTCGGATCGGTCTTGATTGCCAGTAAACTGTTGCTGCCCGCCATGTTGGATGCAACCGAAAAAAAGCAACTATCGCTACAGACAATTGACAAAAACGGATCTGAATCTAATCCATAAGTATTAACAAAATAATTCTGTGAAAGACAAATTCTGCAAGGTAACAGCAGGATTAGTGCAAATACAATAAAATGTATTGTTTTCATTTTTCCCTCAATGTGTCTGCTTTGCATTCTTTCTTTTCCGGAAAAAGTACAATTTATCCAAAGATAATGAATATTTATTTGGATCGGAATAAATTTCCACCATCCTGATGATGAATTTTTTGTCCTCATCAACTAAAAGTTCAGGATCGATGCATTATTACATTTGAAATGACATCAAATGGTTGCAATTTTGTGCAGTAAGGGGAGCAAGAAAATCAGTTATTCACAGAAATCTCTTGAGTGGCTTTTTTGTTGTATCTCTGATAATAAAACATATGAACTTGTCCATTACGATCGTCCGGGAATGGTGTCATCTCCATCTATCTTTAAAATCTAAGGATTAGACGATAAGGGACATAGTCTTTTTCCATAAGGCCTGATGCGTTTTCAGGTTTAGATTTTTTTATCCTCAACTGTTAATAATCAAATGATAAGATTTGAAAATCATGTTAATACGATCGTTAAAAAGCATGTAGCTTTGCCGGAACCTTAAAAACCAAATTTATGGCAAAATCAGTTAAGAAAGTTATCAAGAAGGCTGCTCCCAAAGCAGCAGCAAAGAAAGCGGTAGCCTCCAAAAAAGCAACCCCTGCAAAAGTTGTGAAGAAAGCCGCTCCCAAAAAAGCAGTTAAGAAAGTGGTGGCAACAAAAAAAGCAACTCCTGCAAAAGTTGTAAAGAAAGCCGCTCCCAAAAAAGCAGTTAAGAAAGTGGTGGCAGCCAAAAAAGCAACTCCTGCAAAAGTTGTAAAGAAAGCCGCTCCCAAAAAAGCAGTCAAGAAAACTGCGACGAAAAAATAGGATAAGGATTAAATGGTTAAGAGAATGAGTCTTCCCTGCAAGGTGGAAAGCAGCTACAACTTTTAGCAGTAAGGGGAGCAAGTTTAAAAAGGGTTTCAGTATTTAACAACTGAAACCCTTTTTATTGGACACATTAATGTATACACAACAAGAAGTCTAAGCTGTTCTATTCTTTTTTATCGCTGCCTCCGTGGTCACCAATCATAACCCACCTGTTCCCCTGTTTTAAAAGAATATCTGTCCAGTGTCCGCTTTCCGTACTTTTCTTTCCATCCAGGGTTTCCTTCGCCATTGAATAAAAGTAATCAACGAATGCAACATCTCCATATATTTTTATTGCCACTGGTTTAATTGTATAAACAGGGATCTTGACGCCCTGGTAAGAATAAGTGATCCATTTTTTACTTTCTTCCTTTGTGGATGGTAGAGCGTCGCCATTTTCCCAGCCCACATAATCCGAATGAAAATACTCCAGGAATCCGTTCAGGTCACCTTTCGCCATAAGTCCCCAGTAATCATTTACATTTTTCCAAACCTCTTTCTGTGCGGGTGACCATTCTTGAGCATATAGTGAAGAAAGCCTCAATCCGAAGAAGAGTGCAATAGCTAACAAAAGTCTGCTTTTCATAATAATTTCTCCTTGATTAAATTTGAATATTGATTATTTCCCCCACAACTCTAAAATTCAGTATTTATGGGTCATCTGTACAAATGTATATATGACAATGTTAATATTAGTCTAAATAAAAGTTAAATAATGTTAAATCAGAAATATGGTTTTTTTTTGAATATTGTCACAAGATTCATCTCATTTGAAAAAACCAGGTAACAATGGTCGGGCGTTATCCAGGTTAATGAATGATCATGAGCAGTTCCCATATTATCAACCGAGAACCAGTAAGGCTTTTTCCCGGGACCAATTGACAGCCTCTGACCCAAATAAAAACCAAAAAAAGTCCTGGATTTGGGAATCCAGGACCATAGATCGTTAGAGGAAAATTCTATTGCCAGGATTAGCCTGGCAACATCAAATTACCAGCTCATTTTTTTTGTACCGGCATTTTAGTTGAATCACACGCCATGCATTTGGGGCAGCATTTCATCACACTGTCATGAGACATACACCCTGATTTTTTACAACACATTCCTTTCTCCATGCCTGGCGGGCAGCAAAAACCACCGTGCATTCCAGGGTTCCAATCTTTCATCATCATCTCATGCTGGCAATTGTGCCGGCATGGAAATCCATGATGTGTCATCCTGCAAATGCCACCTCCTATAAAGCCAATGAAAAGAATGAATCCTACCACGATAAAGAACCAGGAGATAAAGGCATAGAATTTGCCAGCCATGTCTTTTCGGAATTTTGCAAGCAACAGAGTTCCTGCAAGAATAGATAGCAATGAAATAGCTAGAAGATGCATAATTTCCAGTATTAAGACTGACTACTCTTTTTTCGGTTTTCGTCGTTCCCGTTCAGTTTATAGTTCTTTCTTCACAAGAAGCTAATAAACCTTCACAAATATAAGATATTTTCTGGATTTGACATTTTTTCTGCGACTGTAAATCGTTAAAATTCCTAATGGCTATCGGCTAATTCCCAGTAAATTTCCAGAAGATGTCTATCGCACCATCACCTTAAGACGATAGGATCCATGCATGATTTGCAGGGAAAGAAGATATATTCCGGAATGAAACGACGCTACCGGGATATCAACAGTTTCATTTCCCGGCTGGGAATGGTATACTTCTCTTCCCGAGAGATCCGTCAGCTGCAAGTCATTAATTGTTCCGGCAGACCTGATATAAAGCATATTTTCAACCGGGTTGGGATATACCTGGATTTGCACGGATGGTTCCGGAATTTTATTTCCTAAGGCAATCACTGTGACCTCCAGACAAGTCTTCGACGACTCTCCTTCCACATAGACTGTCGTAACGCAATAAGAATACTGGCCTGAAGGCACCATAGTATCATCGAATGCAAGAGAATCCACCAGGGTCGTGTTAATTTTCAGATTGTCCCTGTAAACATTGTAACCCAGCAGTGTCACGGAAGTCGAGTCATATAGCGGTTTTTGCCAGGAAAGATGAACATCCTGGTCATTTACCTGTGCCTGTATGTTTAGCGGAGAAGGCAGTGGAAGCGAAAGGACACCGATGAATTTATAAACGCCGTTCTCCGTGGTACTGGTGTTAATTCCACCAGCCCATCCGCAGTGATTGTTCAGCCAGGTCATCTGCATGTATTGTGCACCCTGCGTTCCTACGAAATCATTCCAGAAATGGCCACCATTGAAGGAATAGGAGCAACCGTTTGTACCGCTTGAACCTGAACTTACAAATACGTTCCCTGTGCCTGGAATATATGATACATCCGTAGAATAAACGGGTCCGGTTGTGTTGACCAATGTCCATGTTACGCCACCGTCGAAAGTTTCACAAAGAGTGCCTGTCGTACCATTGCTTTTATCCTGGACAAGCCCATGCATACCCGTTCGGAAAGTGGGTTTTATATACTTATTATTCAGGGCTGGAACGGTGGCAACGGCCCAGGTAAATCCTTTATCGGTAGAATGATAGACCCGGCCCATATTTGTTCCAAACCAGAGCGTATCATGAACGGCCGAATAATAACCGACAACGCCAAATTCACCGGTAAGAGGATTGGGAATATTGGAACCGTTTACCTGGGTCCAGGTAGTGCCACCATCTGTCGTAGTGTACATTTCAAATTCTCCGAGGATTGGATCGCCAAGCGCCCAGCCTTCATTTTCATTGAAGAAGTGCACGCAATCAGGAAAAGAGCTGGCATTGCTGAATGAGGCGGAGGTTTGCCTTGTCCATGTGGTCCCACCATCGTTAGTCACATAAATTCCCTGGGGCTTATTTCCCGAAACCTTGTACATGGGAACATAGGCTGTTGTTGCACTCACCCCGAAAACCATGGCAGAGGCCAGGCCTGTCGTGTTACTGATGACACCCGGAGTCCAGGTATTTCCCCCATCGACCGTGCGTGTAAAATCCGAACAGGCACCCGTTGGATTGGTTGGATCAAATGCAGTAGCCCAAACCACGTTGCTATCGGCTGCAGACATATAGCCGATCCCGCGGGTCGTCGTAAAACTGCTTGCCTGGGAGATCCATTCAGCAATATTAAGGTTAATGTCGTTGTATACGGTATCAGTAGCCGAATAAGAATATACCCTGACCTCGTGGCTGCCAAGATCGGGAGCAGAAGTATTCCAGGTAAAAACGATCGAATCATCCGTAGTGGAAGCTTGTTCCACATTATCGATAAAAAGCTTCATCAGGTTGGCATTACCTCTGACTGTATTGGCTATAATCTGCACGGGATATCCAACTCCAATCACAGCGTTGTTTACCGGGTGGTTGATCCGTACGATCAGGTTAGGGTTGTAAGGTTTGATATGAACAACAATGGCATTGTTATCATTGAATAAAGTTCCGCCCGGGTTTAATGCCCCGATGGAATACCATCCATTACAGGATCCTGACCATCCCCAGTTAAAATGGAAGGTGCCGTCGCTCAGGTGGTATCCGTCGCATACAAATGCATGACCTTCGGTTGGGTTTGATCCGCTGTAATATACTGGTAACTGCTGGTCAAGGTCTGATCGAATTAGGTTTTTAAAATCTGCCACATCGGGGAAATTGTTCTTATATTGAATCACGGCTCCCGGTTGATAATTGAAGTAATTCATGAGGGCATAGGGAACGTTTTCACTGTATGCACCGGAACCGCTGGTCGAATATTGCATGTTAACGGAGACACCTGAATGGTACATGAGGGTGGCAACCGGAATATTGCTGCTTCCGACATTGTTCGGCATGGATGACCAATTGTAGGTGGTATTACCGAAGTTGGCGGTTTGTGAACCATAGATCGGATCAATATAGGTATGTGAACCTACTCCCTGAGGAGGGAAATTGTGAAATTTCATGATCTGTGACATGGCCGTGGCGACACAGCCTGTCCAAACGTGTCCACATTGTCCTCCTGCATCAGAAGGACAAAGAGCATTGTAATAGCATCCCTGGTCCCAGGTGGTTGTAAGTAGCGGACTGACATCGTGTTCAGGCGACTTATTATAATCCCCGGCAAGTAACGCATTCCATTTTTTCAATGTTTCCTCGTTACTGAGTGCGTTCGTGATAATCTTATAAATTTCGTGGCTGTATCCTTCGAACCACTCTTTTGTTGCCGGGTTGGTGATTTCCCGGGGGATAGTGCTTTCATCTGAATATCCTAATATGGGAATAGCAGCATCGTCAGCGGCAACAATTACAAAACCTACAGGGTCAAAAATAAATGTATAGATAGTCACAATGTTTTTGTATTCGGTCACCCGTATATCGTTTATCACCGGCTGTCCTTTGTCCTGTAATGAGAAATGAGCATAAAAACCAATAGCAAGATCTCTTGCTTTTTCGACAGGAACCTTTATGGCAAATGAAGATAATGCCATGCAAAGCATAGCCACTAAGAGGAAATGTTTTTTCATGTTGATTTGTGTTTTGGAGAGCGTAAAGATAATAATTCCCCGGATTGGAAACTTCTTCAAAAATTTTAATCCATGACTTCCGATCTACCTGCAAGCAGGTGGAAATCATTGATATTTTTATCCGGATCAGTATCAAATTGTTTTTTATCATAAGCATTTGGTATTATAAACTTTAGTATTTTTGTTCCGGATTATATAGCACAATCTTCTTAAAATACCCATTTAAACACTCATTATCCAAATCGTGAATGGGAATCCTGTGTATTCTCCTTCACTAAGCGGAACAGGCATTTTTCTAATATAAACTAAACTTTTAACAAATGAAAACAGTGAAATTTAATGAGGAAGAAGTTGAACTTCTTGTTGCCCTTTACGAGGATGAACTTAAAGAAGCTGAATCTTATATTGATAAATTGCAACAGACCTTAAGCAAGCTGAAAAAACAAGCTGAAAATGTTAAGGCCGAGCCTACCCGGACCGGAAAGAAAAGAGGCAGGAAGCCGAAGAATCAACCCCGGGAACAAAAACCGGCAACCAATGGAAAGAAAAGGGGAAGAAAGCCCAAGGGTCAGCAAGCACCGAAACCGGAATTAGCCAAAGTGGAAGTGAAAAAAATCTCAAGGAAAAAGAAGGTACGCAGACCAAAAAAACAGGTTGTATCAAAACCCAAGGCACAAAAACTGCCCAAGGTTGAAATACCGGTTACCGAAGAAATAAAGCCGTCCTGATTCCAGAGAACCTCAATTCTTCTTCAGGAAAAGAAGACGGTTTTAATCAATACCATTTTTCTTATTAATCACAGTCCGGTCAAACCGATAAGATAATTATTTTATTGAGTGCTAATCGGGCTGTTTACATCACATACCGGCGGGCAGGGGCCTACCCTGTTTGTTGTAGCGCTGTAAACGTTTCCTGTCATATCGTATCCGTTTGCATCTACTCCGCACATGATTAAAATTCCGGCTCCGTTCGCATCG
>Ga0182027_10002694_pt1 | contig 28580 bp, 22 predicted proteins | sample 712E1DmetaG_FD_121300 | JGI IMG/M metagenome (GOLD analysis project Ga0182027, IMG submission 121300) | Permafrost microbial communities from Stordalen Mire, Sweden - 712E1D metaG (Illumina Assembly) | ecosystem: Environmental > Terrestrial > Soil > Wetlands > Permafrost | place: Sweden...
AAAAATAATACAGTCGCCGCACCTGCCTACCGGCAGGCAGGTAAGCAGCCTTGGCTGGTGCCATTGAACGAAGTGAGATTGCGCCAGGCGCAGCTGCGTTGCGGTGACGAGGCCCGCCCGGCCCGAGGGCAAATTATGATAAAAAAAATGAAACGTTTTGGTCACATTTAACAGCCTGACAATCTATCTCTTAAAATTTGCTATATAGTAGAACACAAAGAGATTAGGCATATCAGAATCCCGGGCCGTTCATTAGGTTGTTGTTTTCATCTTCTCTTTCGTTTTGGAATTTCATCTTTCCGAATTTATAAGTCAGATTGATGCCAAATGACCGGAAAGCTACCTTACGTGTGCTGGTCAGGGTAAAACCTTCTCCTGCCAGATTAGTTTTCATGATCACATATTCGTTGAAAGGATTATTGGTAGTAAAGGCGATGCTGGCTTTATCGTGAAAGAGCTTTTGCCGGATGGCAAAACTATACGATGACCAGGAAGGAAGTTTACCTTGTACTGCGGTACGGGCAGAGTTGAAATTCCCGAAAACTTCCAATGCAAGGGTTTTCATGATCTGGCAACTTAGATTCAGCGTGACCCGGTACTCAAAACTGTTGATCGAGGCTGGAGTCGGACCTTTTTCCGCGATGGTCCGGTTATATAGTGAAATGTTTGAGCGGATATTAAAGATTGACGCGATTGGAAATGATCCATAGATGTTCCCTCCTATTGTGGTCTCAGAGCTGATATTCGCACGGGTAGTCACAGTGACATCGGAATAAACAGAATCTCCAATCTTATAGGCAGGATAATAGATCACGAAACTCTGAATATCGTCAGTGTTCCAGCGATAATAAGTTACAAGATTTAAGTTTCCACCTTTCTTAAACGATTTATTGTATCCCAGTTCGAACCTGTTCTGCACTTCCGGTTTCAGGTTTGGATTCCCTATGGATATATTATGTGGATCGCTCAGGTTTATAAACGGGTTCAGATCCCGGTAGTCCGGACGCTGGATCCTGTATGAATAGCTCAATTTCAGTGAATTGTTATTCTTAAAATTGTGCGACAGTACCAGTGAGGGAACAAATGTGGTATAGGATGGAATCGCGTTCCCTGTCTCGTTTGCATAATTGATCCAGGTATCGGTACGTTCAACGCGAATGCCGGGTTTGATATCCAGAAAATTAAAAAGCGGGAATGTACCGGTAAGATAAGCAGCATAGATGTTCCGGCGATAATTTAATGTGTATGATTGCGGATAGTCAGGCACATAACTGCCAGTGGACAAATCCAGTGTATCGACATTTGAGGAACTTTTCTGATCCTCAAGAGAGGCTTTAAAACCCACCTGCAAATTAAGTTTCTCACTGAAAGGCTGTGTATAATCAGCAGAAATTTCGGTTATCATATCAGTACCAGGGTTGGTGCCATAAATCCCGGAATAGATTGTATCGGGAGAACCCTGGTTTTGCATTTGCCGGTAATCCGAAAAATTCATGGCATAACTGGAATTATACTGAATATTCAGTTCCTGATCTTTCTTCCGGAAGGTATGTTTATAATTCAAACTCCAGTTCAGTGAATTTGAGCGGTAGTTATTTGTGGCATTCAGGTCATTCAGGTAAGGGCTTCCTGCTACTCCTGTTGAATCATATATCAAGGAGTTCTGACTGGTAACACCCTTGCTGTAATTCCCCCAATGATTATAGGTCAGACCACCTGTAATGTTATCTTTCTGGGTGATGCTCCAGTCGAAACCGAGACCGGTTTGAAAACCATTGCGCTGAAATTTACTGTCATTGTGTTGAAGAAGTTGAGTTTTGTTAACAGAATCCTGTGTCCATCGTTCCTGGTCAGTTGTTGTAGTGGATGAAAGTTGAGCGTTCCCGTTCAGGAAAGCATTTACACCAAAGTGTCCTCGGCGCACATTGAGGTTGAAAGAACCATTCTCAAGGCGGGTCCCTGCTGACAGGGATACATTCCCGCTGATCCCGTTAACCCGGGTCTTCTTTAATAAAATGTTGATAATTCCACCCGTACCTTCAGCATCGTATTTCGCACCGGGACTGGTAATAATCTCAATACTCTGAATCTGGCTTGCAGGGATCGACTGGAGGACATCCACAATGCTGTTTCCATATATGGTTGAGGGTTTTCCATCGATTAAAAAGCGGATATTTGAATTGCCCTGCAGTTCCACATTCCCATCAATATCAACGGATACCTGCGGCACTTTCTTTAATACATCAATGGCGACACCGGATTGTGAGGTTATATCGTTTTCAGCATTATAGACCATTTTATCGATCTTGTTTTCGATAATACTCTTTTCGGCGGTTACAGTGACACCCTGCAGGGTCGTGGCTTTCTGGGATAAGAAGATCGTTCCAAGAGAAACTCCGGGAGCTTTATCGCTGATGATGATATTATCGAGAACTTTCTTTTCATATCCCAGAAAATTGATCGCAATCCTGTAAGTTCCTTTTGGGACTTTAGTCAGCATGAATTTGCCGGAAGTATCGGATACCGTGCCATTGATAATTCCGGTCTCATTATGACGGAATAATCCAATAGTGGCGTATTCGATGGGTTGGCGGTCAACAGAATCGAGGATGACTCCTTCGATCTTTCCGGGTAATAACGTGGCTGATGATTGGGCTTTTATAAAAAATGCAGTGGGAAGAAGGAAAATCAGGAGAACTATTCTTTTCAAAATCACAGGTGTATTGCAGTTTAGATAGATTTATAGAAATTTTAGGTGGGTGCAAAGTTAAGAAAAAAGAGAACAGTCAGGAGGAACGCTCACGACGGAACCATCTCTTCAGTTTCGACCAGACCTGGAATTTTTTGGCATATTCCTTTCCCACGAGGAAAATGCCTATCCAGAATGCATTCGTCCCGATGAGTAACCCCGCTATTAGGATGGCGGAAAGCCTGATGCCGAGTTTCAGGAATGGAATGACGAAGATCATTCCCCAGAATACCCAGGTAAGCAGGATCAGGCTGATCCCCAGAATTCGCTGCGCTTTACTGTTCATTCGTGAATCAAAATTTCATGATATGCAATCAATGGGTGACGCGTTACGGGTAAGCAAATGTAGGTAAAATTGCTGTCCGGCCATGTGAGGAATTTCACTAATTTTATCCCATGAAAGTCGCGTGGCCAATATATTGTATGTTTCTTTTTTTAAATCTGCGCATGATCCCAGGAATGGAATGCCAGGCACAGGATAGAAATGTTGGCTCCGTAATTTGTGACTTTACTTTTCAGGATACTGTTTGTAAAAACACACCGGTGACGATCACAAATCTGTCACAGGGAGCATCAACATATTTCTGGAAAATTTGTGCGGGAACTCCGCTGAGTTTCCCAGTGGGAATTTCTTCAGGTCCCTTACCGGGTCGGTTACATAATCCACTCGGGATCACACTGGTTCAGGAAGGAACAAATTTTTATGCATTTATCACCAATTCAGATGACAGTACCATCTTACGGGTTACCTATTCGAACAGTCTGTTAAGCACTCCGGTATTCGATGTCCTGCAAATTCCCGGTATCCTCACAAAGAATATTTTCGGAATCCAGGTAAAGAACGACAATGGAAACTGGTATGGCTTTGTCACCAATGGGTCGTCACTTGTCAGGTTGGATTTTGGTGCTTCACTGGCCAACCTTTCACCTTCTGCATCAACGGTAGCAAGTTCTCCAGGGATGAATATGGCGCAAGGATTGGCAATTGATTATGATGGACAAGACTGGGTCGGATTTTGTACAAATTTCCCTGCTAAAACCATTATCCGGTTTTCATGGGGAACCTCATTGACTTCAACTCCTGTTTTGAGCGATCTTGGGAATATCGGAGAACTTTATATCCCAATGCAACCGGCAATAATCCATGATACTTCAGGTTGGTATTTGTTTGTGACGAACACAACCAGCCTGGTACGACTTCAATTCGGAAATTCATTATTGAATATGCCTGCAGGTGTTAATCTTGGTAATCTGACCTGGAGCATCAATGATAATCGGGGAATATCCATGTTTGTTCAATGCGGTAAACCATATGCATTATTATCCAATCATAATGTTATAACAAATCAACTCTTCCAGGTTCATTTTGTTGGCGGGTTGGATGGAACAATATCCGTAACTCCCCTCGGCAACCCTGGCCAACTTTATGAAGTTGCCGCATTATCTGAATCGTTGGATGTCGGAGATACGATTTTTTGTATCGCGTTAAACACTACACCTTCCTTAACCATATTGTATTTTCCTCCCTGCACCAGTTCAATAATACCGGTAGCGACTCAATTCGATCCTTCTCCGGTTGTTTTTCCTGAAGCAGGAAGTTATACCATTAAACTTATCGTCGATATGGGTTTGCCAACCGAACAGCAGACCTGTAAAGAAATCGAGGTCGATTCAGCGAATGTTGAATTGGGTAACGATACAACACTCTGTGAAGGCCAAATCTTTAAAATCGATGCCGGGAGTGGTTATCAATCCTACTTCTGGAATACATGTGAAACGACACAAACCATATCTGTTAACATTACCGGCACATATTCCATAACGGTCACAAATCATTCAGGGTGCATTGCTGAAGATTCCATTCATGTTGATTTTAAGCCAAATACCTTTACTACGGTTGATACTTCAATCTGCTTTGGAGAAACTTATTTCGCCGGGGGTAAACTACAGTCAGCCTCAGGGACGTATATCGACACGCTCCTTACGATAAACGGATGCGAAAATGTTGTTACGACACATTTATTTGTCGGACCTTCTTTTTCAGTAAATATCGGAAAGGATACTTGTATAACTGATACTACGACCATCCATCTTATTGCCAATGTACCCGGGGCAACCAGTTATACCTGGCAGGATGGGACACACGATTCCACAATCACCGTCACGGCCCCAGGTCTGTATTGGGTCAGGGTTTTAGTTAATAATTGTTCAAAATCCGACAGTATACAAATCATATCCTGCCCAACGCTGATATATTTTTACTTACCCAATGCATTCACTCCGAACGGAGATGGATTGAATGATGTTTTCCGTCCAGTCTCGAACGAGATTCTTGATTTTCATTTAATCATATATAACCGGTGGGGACAGATGATTTTTGAAACAAGCAGTTCAGGGAATGGATGGGATGGCACCTTCAGGGGCAATAAATGTGAGCCCGGAGTCTATACATATATCCTGACCTACGGGGGTAAAAGCACAGAAGGCGATACAAAAAAAATTACCGGATTTGTCACGCTGGTAAGGTAAAGGCAAACACGCCTATGAACCGGAAGTAACCTGGTAATACATTATGCGTGACGGGTCACCTGGATAATCCAAACACTTTTCTGAAATGATAGCCATATACTGAAATAGTACATTCATGGTTTATTTTTTGGATGAACTCCATAAAACAACTCCGCCAATACCCATAACGGCGATGCCAACCAGGGGTGACCAATTGAGGTGATGTGCTTTATTCCTCGTTATTTCAACATTCCCGATATCCACAACTTTCTCTTTGGTGAAGAAAGTAAATGCTCCAAAAACGGTTAATACAAAACCAATGATTATAAGGATAAGGCCAATTTTTTTCATGAAAAATATTTTTCGAAAGTTAAGTTTGGATTCAAAAAAAAACGTTACAGAATTATTGATAAAATTTACATGATTCACACCTGTGAGAATGTGGTCGACTGATGAAACACAATAAGCACAGCAGGTTTGAAAATGTGTGAATGATGTAACTCTTTTCTGCAATTGTGTAAGGCTTTCCGGAAGTAATGGACGCACCTTTGTACTTTGAAAATCAATTCATTATTTAAAATCGATGAAGATGAAAGCTTTAAAATTAATCGTTCTCGGAACGGTCTTGTTTCTTGCAGGTGCACTGCAGGCACAAGTGTCAGTGAATGTTCATATGAGTGTACCTCCGCCATGGGGCCCTGTCGGATTTAGCGAAGCACGCTATTACTATTTGCCCGATGTCGAAGCCTATTATGATGTTCCATCGTCAATGTTTATTTATAATAATGGAAGAACATGGGTTCATAGAGCTCATCTTCCTTCGCGATATAGAAATTATGATTTATATGGCGGATATAAAGTAGTTATGACTGACTATCGCGGCGATGCTCCTTATATGCATTTTAAGGATCATCAGATGAAATATGGAAGAGGCTACCACGGGGAAGCGCAAAGAACGATTGGTGAGCGGCCGGGAAGAGGAAACCCCGGTATGAAAAATTCCCGCGAAGGCAATCCCGGTAACCAAGGAGTTGGACATGGAAATGGTAAAAGCAAGAAGGAGGGTCATAGTAAAGGCGGCGAAAAAGGCAGGAAGAAATAAATGATCAAAGATCGCGGGTATGGGAGGACTTAACTGCTAATCTGAAAATTAACATTGTATGTCATGAAAAATATATGTTGTTTATTGGCTGCGCTGACTATTTGTGTCAATGCTTTTAGTCAAGCCGACTCTCTTGGAAAAATCAACAACTCTGCTGTAAAGCCCGTAAAAATCAAGGTATATAAGGTAAACTACTATGTGGAAGCTGCCGTAATAGCTTTAGGTATGGCCGGAGATATCATTGCCATCCCACGATTAAAACATAAGGCGTCGCTCGATTCTGCAGAGGTGACTTTTGCGAATAAAGATCAGCAGAAAAATTTAATCAATTCAGTGGATCGGTGGGCATTAAAACAACCGACATCAAATCGCACCCTTTGGAAGAAGATTTCCGATGATGGGGAGATTGGAATTTTCCTGTTACCCAGCTTGCTTATGATTGATAAAAACATCCGAAAGGATTGGCTTCACATATTGTTTATGTATGTGGAAGGACATACCATCACATTTACGTTTTACAACTACAGCCCTCTTGGGCCATTCTATCAGAACCGTTACCGGCCGGCGGTTTACTATTCCAAATTATCTTATGCTGATCGTGAGAATTCAAACAACCGCAATTCATTTTATAGCGGACATACAGCTTCCTGCGCCTATAGCACTTTTTTTATGGTCAAGGTATATTGCGATTATCATCCAAATATCGGGGCAGTAAAATATCTTCTATACCTCGCCGCCTCGGTTCCTCCATTGTTTATGGGATATGCGCGGATAAGATCCCTGGATCATTTTCCATCAGATGTTGCGGTAGGGTTTGGGCTTGGTGCAGTCCTTGGAATTGTCGTTCCGGCATTGCATAAACTTCCGTGCAGTAAATATCTTTCTTTAGGCTTGTCTACTTCTCCGGATGAAGTGGGTGTAAGCATACGCTGGAATTTGTCGAATTTACACCTTCTCACTGCCAGCAGGTAATACAGAAAAGAAACACAACACGGATTTCTACAATTATCAGAAAATTGCTTCCTGTTAAATTGCTAAATTTTTTAGAAAATCTAAAAATGAAAATTGCAGACACCAGGTTAAAAAAAACAATCCTTATTGTAGCCGGTTCCATCATCATTGCAGGAATGGTTGTTATTTTATTGATTTCCCCAATCGCTAAATACCTCCTTGAAAAGTATGGAGAGAAGTACACGGGAAGGCATATTAAAATGAGTTGGATTTATGTAAATCCCTTTACCGGCTACGTTCATATCAGCAATCTGAAAATTTATGAATCGAAAAGCCTGCCTGACTATAAGAAAGGCGACACCATTTTCTTTTCAGCAAAAGGGATCAGTGCAAATTTCGCCATGCTTAAACTGTTATCGAAGACGATCGAAATATCAGAAATCACATTAGACCAGCCAAAGGGGATAGTTATTCAAAACCAAAAGGAACTAAATTTTACTGATCTGATAAAACTATTTACGCCCAAAAAAACCCGGACCACTCCGGCATCAATGCATTTTACTATTCTCAATATAAAAATAGAAAACGGCGTGTTCTCGTACCGTGAAGAAGTAGCACCAATAAATTATTTTATAAAAGACGTTAATATTGAAAGCACAGGCAAGCGTTGGAATGCAGATACCATGGCGGTAAAATTTTCTTTCTCCTCAGGACCCGCAAGCGGTAGCGCGAAAGGTGATTTTACCATCAATTTTAAAACCATGAACTATCGTCTTGCTGCTATCCTTAATAAATATGATTTGAAGGTTATAGAACAATACATGAAAGAGTTGGTCAACTATGGAAACTTCAGCGCCAACCTTGATGCAGATATAAAATCAACAGGAAATTTCAAGGATGAGGAAGATATAAATGCCAAGGGACTGGTGGTCTTGAATGATTTTCATTTTGGGAAAAGTCCGGGTGATGATTATGCTTCCTGCGAAAAAATGGTACTAAAAATAGATGAGCTGTGTCCGAAGAACCATAAATATAATTTCGATTCATTATCACTTACCCATCCGTTTGTAAAATATGAGCGTTATGATTCTTTAGATAACCTGCAAAGGATGTTTGGAAAAAACGGGGCCAATATTTCAGCAGCTTATGCAAACCCCGCCCGGTTCAACCTGATACTAAAAATTGTCGATTATATAAAGGTACTTGTGAAAAATTTCTTTCAGAGTGATTATAAGATTAACCGGCTGGCAATTTACAGGGGTGACCTGAAATTCAATGACTTTGCTATCAGCGAGAAATTTTCTGCGGATATAAACCCCCTCTTTATTATTGCAGATTCTATCAACAGAATTCATAAACGGGTGAAGGTATCATTAAAATCCGGTATTCAGCCTTATGGCTATATATCAGTAAACCTGAGCATAAATCCAAAAGACAAAGGGGATTTTGATCTGCAATGTCATCTTCAAAAATTGCCTGCAACTATGTTTAACCCCTATCTGGTTACTTATACATCTTATAACTTAAACAGGGGAACCCTTGAATTCAATGGTAATTGGAATGTGAGAAACGGAATTATCCAAAGTGTTAATCACCTGGTGATAATTGATCCACGGGTAACCAGGCGGCTGAAAAACAAAGATACAAAATGGCTTCCCATGCCGCTTATCATGTCTTTGATCCGTGAGCGTGGCAACGTTATTGATTACGAAATCCCAATGACCGGTAATTTGAAAAATCCGAAATTTCATTTTCACGATGTATTGATGGATTTGCTCACAAATATTTTTGTTAAACCCGCTACAGGGCCTTATAGACAAGAGGTGAAAAATATGGAAGCTGAAATTGATCAATCCCACGCATTGAAGTGGAAAATTCGACAGGTTTCTCTCATGCCTGGGCAGGAAAAGTTTATAAAAACAATGGTGGATTTTCTGCTCAACAATCCGAATGCGTCAATCATTGTTTATCCAGAGCAGTATGCTGAAAAAGAAAAGGAACATATTCTTTTTTTTGAAGCCAAGAAAAAATATTTTTTATTATCTGAAGATAAAAATGCTCCATTTCTTAGTGAAGATGATTCTCTAAAAGTTGATAAAATGTCGGTAAAGGATCCTTTGTTTGTTCATTATTTAAACAAAAAGGTCGGAGAAAACATGCTGTTTACGATTCAGGAAAAATGCAACAAATTTATAGGTAAAGCCAGGGTCGATGCCAGGTACAAGCAATTAAATAAAGAAAGAGAAGACGCTTTTATGCTGGATTTTAAACAAAAAGGTTTACAAAACCGTGTAAAAATGCATACCGGGGAGAATGATATCCCATACAATGGATTTTCTTATTACAAAATAACTTATAAAGGTGAAATCCCGAAGGCCTTACTCAAGGCATACCGTAAAATGAATGAATTAAATGATGAAACGCCGAGGAAGAAGTTTAAAAATGACCGGAAGAAAATCAGAAGCGGGTTTTCAGAAATAAAACCATAATAAACTATAAGTTCATCACTCTGTCGTTTTCCAAAATGTGTGAATGATGTAACATTATAAAAAGATTGTGTAACACTTAAAGTAACTATTGTATCGACCTTTGTTTCGTTGTGAAAGTTTATTCACAAATTAATCCAAATTAACATGAAAACACAATTACACATTGTATTGAGTGCAGTTATGCTGCTCTTGATACCAACGCTTAATTTTGCACAAGCTCCCCCTCTGGGAACTGCTGCTGATTTCGTACTTTTTTCTTCTGTTGGGGCAGTGACAAATGTAGGTACTTATAAGTATCTTACGCATCTTACAGGCAATGTTGGCACTAACAGCGGCTCCAGCACCAATTTCGGGAACGTTAACGGTGTTATGCACGATGGTGATGGCGCAAGTGGGCAATGTGCAACAGATTTGTTGTTTGCATATAATTTTTTGGGTGCGGCCATAACGGATTCCACTTTAGGACCTGTGATCGGAAACGGAACCACCCTTAAAGCAAAGACATACTTCATGCCAACCGCAACAACGTTGAACTTAGTTCTTACTTTGAATGCTCAGGGAAATCCCAATGCTGTATTTATTTTTAAGACGCCAACAGCAGTTGCATATATGTTTACCGCAAACCCTAATTCAAAAATAAAGTTGATTAATGGGGCAAAAGCATGCAACGTATTTTGGCTGGTTAGTGGCGCTGTGAACATAGGAGCCGGAGCTACCATGAGGGGAACTATTGTTTCCCATGGTGCAATTACTATGGCCGCTCAGGACACGCTTGAAGGAAGAGCGCTTACAGTTAACGGGGCTATTACTGTTTCCAACGGGGCATTAGGATTCCTGGCATATACCCCACTCGGTTGTGGTAGCCCTTATCTCACCGGGCCAGCAGCTCCAACATTTGTTGGTTTAGCAAGTTATGTAGTATTTGGTACCACAGGGTCTGTAAGTGATTGCGGCACCTCGCGTGTTACGGGTAATGTCGGAGGGAATACCGTTCAACCTACTGGTTGGAATCCTGATTCTGTAACTGGAATCGTTCACTTCAATGATCCCTCTACACAAGCGGCTGCAGCCGATTTGCTTCTTATTTATAATAACCTCCTCGGACTCAGTTATGATATTCAGTTATTGGATCCGGCAGAGTTTGGACACAACCTGGTTCTTACACCTCATACTTACCAGATGAATGCAGCCGTATCATTTACTGATACGCTCTTCCTCGATGCTATGGGGAATGCCGATGCTGTTTTTATTATCAAGATATATGGTGCCTTTGCATCAACCTCAGGCTCAAAAGTTAGATTTATTAACGGAACGCAGGCAAAAAATGTGTATTGGTTTTGTACCGGGGCAGTGAGCATAGGTGCCAATTCGAAATTCGAAGGAGCAATAATTGCTCACGACGCGATCGGGGTACTCCCAGGGGCTAAACTTGATGGCAGGGCGTTTTCAACCAATGGTGCTATATCAACTTGCGGAATGAATGCCACCATTCCTTCCACTTCCACTATTGTTACACAGCCAATCAATCAAACAGCATGCGTCGGAACTTCAGTAAGTTTATCAGTAATTACAACCGGAACTGGTCTTACCTATCAATGGGAAAAGGGAACTTCAAACTTAATCAACGGAGGAACTATTTCAGGCGTAAATTCTCCTACGGTTACAATTTTTCCTGTAAATCTCTCTGATGCTGCGACAAACTATAATGTTGTTATCTCTGGAACAGTTTCACCAAGTATTACTTCAAATAATGTTTCTTTAGTAGTTAATCCTTTACCGGCAGCTATTGCTGGAACCGATCGGGTAGTATGTACAGGTTCAACCACCACCACCCTTGGCGCAGTCCCCGTAGTCGGCAGCACTTACTATTGGACCTCAGTGCCAGTAGGATTTACTTCAACCCTTGCCAATCCCACAGTCACCCCGCTGGTGACTACCACTTATACAGTAGTAGAGACCACCACGGCTACCGGCTGTACCAATTCACATAGTGTTGTTGTAACAGTAAGTCTGCCCGTAGGCAACCCAACTCCAATTACAGTATCAGCAGGTATCGAGCCCAATTGTCAGTTGACCAATGGTACTATCACAAATACCTATGCAACTACGGCAACAAACAGTACCGGATTTAACTGGAGTCTGAGCAATGGCTCGGCAGGAAGCATAGGCGCTACAACCGGTATTATGACCTGGGCTAACGGGTTCTCAGGAACTGTAAACATTCAGGTTACTGCCAATGGTTGCAACGGCCAATCTTCGCAGGTAATAAGAACTGTAATAATCACCCCGACCGTTGGCAACTCAACTGTAATTACAATCTCAGCAGGAATAGATCCTGTATGCCAGTTGACCAGTGGGACAATTACAACTACCTATGCAACTACGGCAACAAACAATACAGGATTTAACTGGAGCTTGAGTAATGGCTCGGCAGGAAGCATCGGTGCCACCACCGGTATAATGACCTGGGCTAACGGGTTCTCAGGAACTGTAAATATCCAGGTTACTGCCAATGGTTGCAACGGCCCATCTTTGCAGGTCACACGAACGGTAACAGTAATACCGACCGTAGGCATCCCTGTATTCACAATGGGTCCTACATCAACCAGATGCCAGGGTGCAGTAACTGTAATCTATACTGCAACTTCGACTAATAACACAGGGATTACCTACATCCTGGATGCAGCCAGCCTGGCCGTTGGTAATAGTATTGTTGCCTCAACCGGAGCTGTAACTTATATTGCAGGTTGGGTCGGAGTATCACTCATCACTGCAAGTGCAACAGGTTGTTATGGCCCCTCGATAGCTTCACACCTGGCAACAACCAATCCAAGACCCGGACCGACCATCACTGGTCCAGTATCGGTTTGCCCAGGATCCACAGGCAACGTATACACCACAGAAACAGGAATGAGTGGTTATACCTGGACCGTTTCTGTAGGTGGTATCCTGACAGGTGGCGGAGGAACAAATGCCATCACAGTAACGTGGAATACTGTCGGAGCTCAAACCGTTAGTGTAAACTACTCCAATGCTTTCAGCTGCCCGGCTCTCGCACCAACGGTATATAATATCACGATCAATCCATTGCCCGTTCCCACGATCACAGGGCCTACGGCAATTTGTATGGGATCTACCGGTAATGTTTATACCACACAAGCAGGCATGACTGGCTATGTATGGAACGTTTCTGCCGGTGGTGCGATCACTGCTGGTGGAACGGCAACCAGCAATACAGTTACCATAACCTGGAGCACGGCAGGAGCTAAAACCGTCAGTGTAAGCTATACCAATGCCAATGGCTGTACCGCTGCTACTCCCACCGTCTTCAATATTAGTGTCTTTACACTTCCGGTTCCAACCATTACCGGACAATCCAGCATGTGCATTAACACGGGTAACTACACTTATACAACAGAGAGCGGGATGACCAATTACGTATGGAATATTTCTGCAGGTGGTGTGATCAACTATGGATCCGGTACCTACCAGATCCAGATTTCCTGGGTCATTGCCGGCCCGCAAACAGTCAGTGTAAATTATAGCAATGTTTCTGGTTGTAATGCAGCAATACCCACGGTGTTTAATGTTACAGTCAATCCAGTGCCGAACCAGGCCGGGACGATCACAGGGACAGCAATTGTTTGTGCCGGAACCAATGGCGTAGCCTATACCGTTGCGTCAATCCCGAATGCCAACTCTTATGTATGGACCTTGCCGCCTAATGCTACGATCGCATCCGGCATGGGAACAAATTCCATCATCGTGAACTTTGCAGCTAATGCATCCAGCGGTAACATCACCGTTAATGGCAACAACCTCTGCGGTAACGGGGCATCTTCACCTTTGTATGCCGTCACAGTTACGTCACTCCCGGATATTGCAGGCACGATTACAGGACCGTCGTCCGTTTGCCAGGGAACCTCAATTGAGGTATATTCGGTAAGTCCGGTTACGAATGCCTCAGGGTACCTATGGACTATACCGTCAGGCGCTTATATCATAAACGGTATCAACACGAACACCATTACTGTTGAATTCAGCCTTACTGCCGTTTCAGGAAACATTACCGTTCTCGGTACCAACTCCTGCGGAAACGGTACGGTTTCGCCGAATTTTGCGGTGACTGTTTATCCTATTCCTGCTACTCCTATTATCACCAATACGGGATATATCGTGTCAAGTAACGCTCCAACAGGGAACCAATGGTACTTTGAAGGGACTCTCATTCCAGGCGCCACTGCCCAAACCTATGATTGTACCCTCAGCGGAACCGGTTATTATTGGTCGATCGTTACCCTCAACGGATGCTCTTCCGCTGAATCCAATCATCAGTATGTTATAATTACCGGCGTTGATTCGCATTCGTCATCTGGAATTAATGTGTATCCAAACCCGAACGAAGGTGTGTTTACCCTGATGATTACATCCCCGAAGGAAGAGAAATATGACATTCGGGTTTTCAATAACCTCGGTGTGCCAATCTTTGAGAAGAAAAACCTGGATGTTACAGGAACGACCCATCAAATCATCGACCTGAGCTCAGCCGGAAGCGGGATCTACACTATCGTGATCTGGAACAGCAATTCCTCAATCGTGAAGAAAGTGGTTGTAAGCAAATAAAATCATAAAATTACAAAGTGACAAAAGAGGCTGTTTCAATATTTTGAGATGGCCTCTTTTCTTTTAATGCAGAAGTCTCATCACCTTTGAAAATGTGTGAATGATGTAACTTATTTCAGAAGTTGTGTAACACAAATTTTTGTAAGAATATTCACCTTTGTAAAGTGATAATTCCATCACAATAAAACAAAATTTATGAAAACCAAAATAAAAATCATTTCTCTTCTGCTTATGCTCTGCATAGGTATGTTGATAACACGGCAAAACGTTTCCGCACAGGGTGCATCAGTCAGTTTCCAGGTTTTTTATGACGATTTAAGCCCCTATGGAACCTGGGTCGACAACCCTGATTATGGATACGTTTGGGTCCCCAATGTAGCTCCCGGGTTTACTCCATATTCCACAAATGGTTACTGGGTAGAGACCGATGAGGGGTGGACATGGGTTTCTAACTATTCATGGGGATGGGCTCCTTTTCATTATGGTCGCTGGTATTCTGATCCAAATTACGGACCTATCTGGGTTCCCGGTAACGAATGGGGCCCGGGATGGGTTACCTGGAGAAGATCAGGAGATTATTATGGATGGGCACCCATAGGACCAGGCGTTAGCATCAGTATGGCGTATAGCAATGGCTATGATCTCCCCCCAAATCAATGGACATTTGTAAGAAACAGGGATTTTGGAAGAAGGGATCTCAACAATTATTATGTCAACAACTCAAACAATGTTACCATTATCAACAATTCCACAGTGATAATAAATAACCGGGTAGACAGAACACGAAATGTTACCTACAATGCAGGTCCCGTGAGAGCGGAGGTAGAAAAAAGTGCAGGCAGAAAATTTACCCCTGTTGCTATTAAGGAAAGTAGTAAGCCCGGTCAGAATCTGGGTAACAACCAGCTTCAGATATACAGACCGCAGGTACAAAAAATTAGTCCCACTGGAAAAAAACCCGCCCCCTCCAAAGTAGCAAGTTTGAAAGATGTGAAACCTCCTGCACAAAGAACTGTAACTCCTCCGCAACATACCGTTCAACCGGCTAAACAGCAACCACCAAAGGAGACACGTACCGTTCAACCGGCCAAACCGCAACAACCGCCGAAGGAGACACGTACCGTTCAACCGGCTAAGCAGCAGCAATCACAACCGCAGCAACATCAGGTTCAACCGGCTAAACAGCAACAGTCACAACCACAGCAACACCAGGTTCAACCGGCTAAACAGCAACAGTCACAACCACAGCAACATCAGGTTCAACCGGCTAAGCAGCAACAGTCACAACCACAGCAACACCAGGTTCAACCTGTTAAACAGCAGCAATCACAACCACAGCAACACCAGGTTCAACCTGCAAAACAGCAGCAATCACAACCACAGCAACACCAGGTTCAACCTGCTAGACAGCAGCAATCACAACCACAGCAACACCAGGTTCAACCTGCAAAACAGCAGCAATCACAACCGCAGCAACATCAGGCTCAACCTGCTAAACAGCAACAGTCACAACCGCAGCAACATCAGGCTCAACCTGCTAAACAGCAACAGTCACAACCGCAGCAACATCAGGCTCAACCTGCTAAACAGCAACCACCTAAGGAGCAGAAATCAGAGTCGCAAGGTACAGATCAGTCGCCCAAGCAGGAACAGGCACAAGCACAACCAAGACATCCGGGTCCACCTATTAAGCAACAACATTCACAGCCACAACAGACCAATTTATCCAAAAGCGGGGGAAAGGAGAACCAACTATCGCAAGATAAACAACCCAAAAATATGGAGGAATAACAGAACCATTGTCATTGCGAGGCACATTGTGCCGAAGCATTTTTTTCGATTTATACTTAGAATCTAAATCATTTTTATGCCACTATTAACTATTTTAATCGTATTGATTGTTGCAGGTCTCATTCTATGGCTGGTCAATAATTATATTCCCATGGATTCCAAAATCAAAACCATCTTCAATATTGTGGTCGTGATTGTCGTAATCGTTTGGCTTCTCAAGATATTTGGGGTTTTCGCTTACCTGGCGAATATACATGTATAAAACTATAGTTCGAAGTTATCCGGAATGTCTGTTTTTATTTCGAACCGGTGCTAAAAAACAACCACAGGTATGAAACCCGTAGTAATAAATCATTAAAATTAAAATTATGAATGTCAAAAGGATCTTTGGGGCGTTGCTTACTGTCCTCGGAATAGCGGGCCTTATCTATGCTGCCTTTATATTTATCAATGTTTCAGGCGGAACACGCAACATTAAAACGCTTATCATTTTCGGTATACTCGGAATCATATTCTTCATTGCCGGCATTAGACTGATACGCACAACAAAAGACGAATCATAATGTATGAATGATGTAACTCTTTCGCAGAATAAGGCAACATGCCAAGCTATATGAAAATTCGTTCATTATTTTTGATCGGGCTTCTGCTGATCAGTCAATTCAATGCATTGGCCCAGGTTGATACCATACCAGCCAAGAAGCTTAAGGCGCTGGCCACAGATGATTCCATAGCCGCCAAGCCGCTCAGTTCCATTCCAAAAGATGAAAGGACTCCATCCATTGTACCGGACAAGGGCTATTTTAAATCATGGCTCACGGACACAAGGGACATCGTCATCTCTCCGTACCGGTGGAATAAGTATCAATGGATTGCTGTCTCCGGTGTGATTGTATTGGCCGGCGTTTTTTATACACAGGATGCCTATATTCAAAAAGTAGTACAGAAGAACCAGACAGTTTTTTTAGGCAATCTCTCATTCTACGGATTTCAACCCTGGGGCAGTGGCGTTTATACATTGCCGGCACTGGGAATTCTTTATGGAGTGGGTGCAATCATGAAAAATGATAAAGCACGATATTCTGCACTGAAGGGTGGAGAGGCTTTTCTGATAGGTTTCGTTGCAGACCAGATCCTTAAACAACTTACCCACCGCCACCGGCCTTACCAGGATAATCCTCCCAATCCGACTCTGTGGGATGGCCCGTTTGAGCCGATAAGTAACACTTCATTTGCGTCAGGGCATGCCACTGCTGCGTTTGCTGTGGCAACAGTAATTGCAACTTCATACGCGAAGACCATTTGGGTCCCCATCCTTTGTTATACCGTGGCAGGACTTACTGCTGCTTCACGCGTCTATAATAATGATCACTGGTTTTCGGATGTGTTTGTTGGCTCGGCAATGGGTTTTGCCATCGGCAGACTGATTGTCAATAACCACATAAAAAAGTTAAAAGTCCTTCCAATCAGCCATGTCGGGACAGGTGTAATGTTAGTCTATCAGCTGGATTGATGTTCCCTGCAATTCGTAATTTTAATTGTAGTATCCTCTCCGCTGCTTATCTTCCAGAAAAAACAGCAGGAATATCTTCTGTTCTGTCTGAACAGTGTGTAAGGCAGGAAGATTGTGCTGATACAGGTTTGTGTAATACAGTTGATATTCACATCCTATACTCAGTTGTTTGTAAATCCGCACTGTAATTCTCGGTTTAATAATGTGTACGTTATTGGTCCCGCTTGTACCGATATAGGTTCGCAGCATATAATAATAATAGTATAGTGTTGCAGTCGCATATTTACCAATATTAATTGTGGTTTCAAACTTTGTCTCCAGTCCACCCACAAAATTGTAATCCCTGAATTGTGACGTATCAGACCTGACTTTTATGCTGTTTCCTCCAAAAGGCGCGATAACCAAATGGATCCTTGTGTAAAGATTGCTCGTTTTACTTAATGGCCACTTGGAAATCACACCACCCCCGAAACCGATGGTCCCCAACTCGAATTTTTTATTATCCCAATAATCATAATACTGGTATCCTCCGATGAGGATGGCCATCTTTCCCAACTGATAATTTTTCCCGAATAATATTCCATAGCCAAGAATGTTATCAAGATATTTTCTTCCAACACCCAAATTTACATCCATCCGGAGTTTGAAAAAATCAAATGGCTTCCGGGTGCGGAGTTCAAAAGGATTTCCGTAATCAAACTGAGCATTAAACATTGCACTGTACGTTCCTTTTGCAAACAAGTCGTTAGATGCTTCATCTATCCTGCGTACGCCTCCATATAATGAAATATTAAGCGGTTCTTTCTCATAGACTTCTTTGCTGGTATGCCTGAATGTTTTTCCCTGGATCAGCCTGTTAAAACCTCTCATGGGATCTACTATCCCTGCTGCTATTTCACGGAAAACCCGGCTTGCTCCTCTTGTGCGGTCATCGAGAATGTTCGAGCTTAAGCGGTACAGTATTTCACCCAGAAAGGCACCGTTAACGGGTGTGTAGATGATATCGTTATAGGATGGGCGGGTATTTTCCCCGAAATATTCCCACAACAAACTACCACCGACAGCACAAGCAAATGAAGAGTAAAAATTATAACCGTTAGAACGTCCTGCATTAAAAGTAAGCGATCCCGAATAGGGATGACCGATAAAATTAACCCCGAACAGGTCCGTATCCCATTCCCATTCCTTTTCTATATTATATTTCCATGTTGCGGGCCCTATGCGGGCATAATCAGCATTTAACAGAAACCTGTCGATCGCCCATGTAAGAGAAAGCGTGCCCAGAACTTCACTGGCCGGTATCCAGAAGTGATATCTTTTATTGTACGCTGTGTCGTCTTCGAGCAGATCCCCATATTTATTTTGAACTGTGGTATCAACCAGAGCACTTTTTTTCGGTTCATTACCGGCTGAATCTGAATGCAGCTCTACCTTTCTTGCTTTGATCTGCTCCAGTTGCTTATCATCATTTCCCTTGGCCCGATTTATCGTATCGGCTTTGGATTTGACCATATCCTTCTTGATAGTATCCTGGGAATGAAGAAATGGAGAGAATAATAGTAATAAAGCAAAGATTAATAAGGCCTTCATCCTATTTTTTCTTTTTATTAATAACTTTTTGCTCATTTGCTTTAATTGCTGCAATACTATCCTTCGATTTCTGGGCTGCTTTTGCTTTCTTGTTAAAAAACCCTCTCAGAAGGAAATTATGTTTTGCTGCCTGCATATTTTCATCCAGACCTTTGCTGCTTTTCTTAATATTCACCATGGTCTGGCTAAGGTTCTCGGCAATGGATGAATCCTGGATTAACCGTCCGATAGTTCCCTTCCCGCTATTTACCTTAATCATGATCTCTGCCAACTCGTCTGAAACAATCTCGGCATTATAGGCTGTTACGCGCAGGCTTGCCATGATGGCATCCGTTTCAACCGGCTCTTTTGAACCAATGGGTTGCCCGTCTTTAACCATAGGTGCTTCATTACTGCCTTGTGTAATAACTAAAAGACGGTCGCCAATAAGTCCTGCAGAACCTATGCCTGCTTCACAATCTGTTCTGATAAATCGCTGAACCTCTCTTTTAATTAACATCTCAACTTTCACCGTGGAATCATTGATTATTTTAATATTATCAACCGTCCCTACATTGATACCTGAGAAACGGACATTATTTCCAACCTGTAATCCGCTTACGTTATAAAAAGTTGTAGTAAGTGTAAAAACAGGATTAAATAAATTTTTCTGCTTTCCGATAATGAAAATGGCAATTACAAAAAGTGCCAGTCCTCCTGCGATGAACAGTCCCAACCGGATTTTGAATTTTTGTGTGTGCGTATCCATTTTTTTATATTATTAATTCTGAAACCTATGAAATGATTATTTAAAGAATGAAGTGATTACCTTGTCTGTGGACTTTTCAAACTCTTCCAGGGTTCCTTCCAGGTAAACTTCACCGTCCTGTAACATAATCAGGCGGTTTGCAGTAGTTCGTGCACATTCTATATCATGCGTGATGATGAGGGAAGAAGTTTTGTATGTTTTTTGAACATAATTGATCAGTGAACTGATTTCATCTGATGTTACGGGGTCAAGCCCGGTTGTAGGTTCATCATACAACATGATCATGGGGTCAACAACAATGGTACGTGCCAGGCTGATCCGCTTCCGCATTCCGCCTGATAGCTGGGATGGCATTTTATTTAAGGCCTCCGATAAACCGACATTTTCTAAAACCTCTTTCACTTTGTCGTCTATTTCTTTTTGAGTCAGATTCTTTTTTATCCTTTTCAATGGAAATTCCAGGTTTTGTTTTACCGTCATGGAATCATACAGTGCACCACTCTGAAAAAGAAAACCAATTTTCTTTCTCATCTCCCCTAACTCATCCCTGTTTAATTTACTCACATCTTCTCCAAGCACATTGATGGTTCCGTCTTCGGGTATTAATAAACGAACGATACATTTGATAAGGACGGATTTTCCTGAGCCGGATTTTCCAAGCACAACCAGGTTTTCATTATTAAAAAGCTGTAACGAGACATTATACAATACTTTCTGCTGGGCAAATCCTTTCCTGAGATTACTAATTTCAATAACCTTTTTGTCGCTTTTTGTTTCAGCCGGTGTAATGGTTGGTATAATGTCAACATCCATACTTCATAATTTACATTTCAAAATTCCTGCTTACAGCATATCGGTAATTTGCACAGCAATCAAATCAATGATGATCACAAGTAATGAGGATAGTACCACTGCTGAGTTCGCAGCAATACCCACACTCTCTGTTCCGCGACCTGCAGTATATCCTTTATAACAACCGATCAATCCGATCACATATCCGAAAAAGAATGTTTTGATAACCGCAGGTAGCAAATCCATAAAATGAACATGTCCGAATGCCTGGTTAAAAAACAAAACAAAAGATACGTCTCCTTTAATATTTGCGCCCGCCCAGCTTCCTAATATGCCGAGCCCATCAGCATACAAAACCAATAAGGGGATCATCAGTGTTGCTGCCAATACTCTTGTGACAACTAAGAATCTTATCGGATTTGTGGATGATACTTCCATGGCATCAATCTGCTCTGTTACTTTCATTGAGCCTAACTCTGCGCCCATACCAGAACCTATTTTCCCTGCACATATCAATGCAGTTATAACCGGCCCCATCTCCCGGATAAGAGAAATCGCTACCATCCCGGGAAGCATGGAAACTGCCCCGAAATTTACAAGAGCGGGCCGCGATTGAATTGTCAGCACCAAACCAATGATGATTCCGGTTATTGAAATGAGCGCTAAAGATTTATTACCAATTTGAAAACACTGGCGAAAAAATTCCCTGAATTCAAAATCACGGGAGAAAGTCTCTTTTGTAGTACGTGATATAAATATGAAAATATCTGCAAATTCCGTTAAAAAATTGCTTGCTTTTTCAGTTTTCTCAATGGTTTTTTCACTGAGCCTGATAGTATGCTTTGTTGCTCCTCCGCGAATTTTCGGGATCACTTTCTCCCGGAGGTTCGGAATTACCTTCTTTATAGGATTAAACTTTTTCATAAAAAACGGTTGTTTTCATCCCTCCGCAATTAAAGATTCACCGTTCGGCGAATGCCCATAAAAGAGGACTCTTTACATTAGACTTGTCAATTAGAGCGTCTTGATTATCTTGTGCAATTCTCCCTTTGTCTTGCCAAGCTTGATTTGAAGCTTTCCAATCTTCTCGTCTTTTTTGCCTTCTTCCAACATCATATCATTGTCGGTAATTATCGCAAATGATTGTTTGAGTTTGCCTTTATTCTTATTCCAGTTTCCTTTAATTTCCGTTATGTTTTTCATCTTCTTATCCTATTAATTGTGAACAATCTTTCAAACCTTTACAAAGGTCGGTACCTTTATTACTTTAAGTGTTACATAACTTCACCAATAAGTTACATCATTCACACATTAACCAATTCGGTTTTATTTACCCCCCTACCCTGATAGGTTTACCGGATAGAGGGATTTTTACATCTAAATGATTTACTGCTGTGAAACCAGTTTACCGGAATGTATTGTATTATTTTTACCGGTCATTTTGTAGAAATAAATTCCCGAAGGAAGGTTACTTGTTTCAAGCGTGGTAAATTGTTTTGTGAGAATTGTATTCATCACCTCTGCTCCCATTCCATTGTATATCCTCAATTTCCAGTTATTAATTTGCGATGCATTATTTATTATGATGGTCGTGGACGTACTAAAGGGATTTGGTGCTATGGTAACTGCTTCACCGGCATTACCGTTATTAAAATAAGATGTGCCGGTTTGGCCACAACCGGGAGGCATGGTGGCAGTCATTGCAGTACTTGTTAAAGCACCTACTGTTGTAAGCGCTCTTCCATCAAGTATGACTCCGGTATTTAGTGCCCCCAAAGCACCGTTATTGCAGATAATCGTTCCGCAGAAAACAGAATAGTTGTTTATACTCACTGCTCCTTCAATCTTCCAGAACACATTTTTTGCCTGTGTTCCGTTAATCAAACTGACTTTTGAATAAGTGCTTGTTGAAAGGGCGCCGAATATCTGGATTACAAAAACAGCATCTGAATTGCCTTGTGCATTGAGGAACAGCGTATCTGTAAATACTGTAGCCGCGTTCAGGAGGTATGTATGGGGAGTAAGAACCAGGTTGTTACCAAACTGCGCAGGGTACAACAGCTCAATATCATATGGAATTGTATTCAGGTAATTATAAACATCAAGCAAATCGGCAGCACACTGTGCTGTAGAAGCATCCGGAATAGGATGGATAGTACCTGTTACCAATAATGGATCGAAGCCGGTAGTTAAACCTACATTTGTACCAACATCACCCGTAACGTATGTTATACCTGAATTTGTTACCGGCCCGTCACCAGAAAATAATGCATAACATTCTATAGAAGCAAGTGCAGGAGCCATTGGACCTGTAAGAAATGGACTTCCGCAACCAATGGGGGTATAGGCAAGCACTCCGTCAACTGAAACAGCCCCGGTAGTGGAAAGCGCTCTTCCTTCAAGCGTGTCGCCGGTGTTCATGTTTATTGCAGCATTGTTGGCGATAACTGTTCCTCTCATGGTAGTCCCTGAAGCCATACTTACCAGGCCTTCCACTTTCCAAAACACATTACATGCCTGCGTTCCGTTAATCAATATGATTTTTGAATCAGCGCTGGTGGAAAATGATCCTTGTATCTGAAAAATAAATACAGCGCTTGAATTTCCTTGTGCATCTAAAGTCAGATCCAGGTTCAATGTTGCTGCACCGGAAATGGAATACACACCTTCAGTAAAGATCTGTCCGTTCCCAAGCAATGACGAAGGAAAGAAATTTGCTGTTGTACTATTTAGCTGGTTATAGGCAATCAGCAAATCAGCTGCACATTGCGCGCTTGCACCATCATTGTCACACATCACACCGTTAACATTTCCGAAACCGGTGCTCGAGCCGCTGTTTGTGCCTACATTGCCCGTAAGCTGCGAAATCCCGGTATTGGTTACCGCCCCAATAGAAGAAAAAAGAACGAAATTTGCAGCAGTTCCCAAAGGAGGTGCTTGTGCAAAATTCAGCATTGGTAATATGAACAGTATTATTGCAGTCAATAGACTGAGTAGTCTTGTTTTCATTTTAATTTGGATTAATTTGTGAATGACTTTTCACAAGGTAACAAAGGTCGCTACCTTTAATACTTTAAGTGTTACACAACTCCACCAATAAGTTACATCATTCACACATCGATAATCTCTTCCTGTTTGCTTATAATTTTCAATTTTGCAATGTTTCTTCCTTTGGTGCTGATACATTGTAATCGGGAAACTGTAAACCTGTATTTGCATTGATCAGGTACTGCAGCCCTGAGCCACCCGAAGGAGTAGCAGGATAGTAAAAGACAGAAATTACCAGTGCAGGAAATATTAAATTGTCATTCCTGATTACCAGGCCTGTCCTTATACCCGGATAAAACCGAGTTGCAAAAAGCGCTATATTTTGCTTTGCGACGAATCCCCCCTGAATTTGCTCCATCAAAGCAAATTTAAAACCATAAAAATACCAAGGAGTATAAACAAGGACGGAAAGGCTGGCTGCCAATGCTCCGGTTCCCATTAATGAATTTTGATCGCTTATTTTATTGAGTTGCAGATACTGATTGATATTTGCATAATCCTTATTATTTAATCTGAAGTTAAAACCAGTCCTGTAATCTGCGACCAGATAAGTTCTGAATTTAAATCTTTTATTGGGCGTATGATAAAGATAAGTCATATACCGTGTCTGCACCTTAAGAATTGCATCTTCAAATGAATTTCCATGAAAGAAACCACTATAAGTTACCCTCCCGGAAAGATATCCGAAGTTTTTAATAAAATTCCCATAAGCAACCTCAATTCCACAGTAAAAACGAGTATAAAAATCGCTGAAATCCGGTCCAAAAGTCAGTTGAAAGCGGTGACCATAAGGAATATTTTCCCTTTTACCTAATTGAAAAACATAGTCGGTCAGGTAATAGTTGTTCCGGGAAATGGAAAATCCGGTAAGCAACTGGAAATTATTATAATACCGTTTATTCGAATCGGGTGAAATAAAAGGTCTCGAATAATAATGCCTGTTATAGGCCGCTTCCGATATGATCAAACGCACAGGTTCACCATTGGTTATTAAGAAGAATGCCCGGCCTATCCACAGGTTTGCACTATAGGAATAGGAAGTGGTTTTAACAGAATCGCTGGCCTGATACCTATCCCTTGAATACTGATACATCCCGCTGCCGGCCCATCTTGTCTTATTCGAAAAGAAACTCCGGCTGATTTGAGCACCTATATTCTGGTCCCCTGCATCATCATGGAAGTAATACGCCAGACCGTCAATAAAAGTGCCGTTGATGTTGTTTAAATAATAATTAACCCCTTCTTCCCTGATATAAGGTGCCCGATGTTTATCAATGGAAAATTCATTCTCTAACCGGTCCCCCTGACCAAGTAAATTGCCATCATAGAGCCGGAATACAGATTTACCCGTTGTAACCGAAACAAAATCAAACCCGATCGAATATACATCTTTGGTAACAACGGTTATATCTACAGAATCACCCGCAGGATCCGTAGGAGAAACAATAATATTTACATCGTCAATGGCAGGCATTTCTCTCAAAATCCTTTCATTATCAGCCAGCAGGAAGGGATCTACATTTTGTCCAGGTTTGAAAAGAAGGTTTTTCCGGATCACAAAATTCCGGGTTGTTAAATGGGTTTTATTAGCTGTTTTACCGAGCCATGTTACATGTTGTGATAATGTATCTGCTACCGTCGAACCGAAGGGATCCAATGTTTTAATATGGATATGGCGGATGGGTTTACCCTTGTATTTTAAATAGGGAACCTCACTCTTGAGATTCTGTACGTTATCTTGTAACGTTATGATCTTCGGTGGGACAAAGAGCAATGTGTAAAGGAATCTTGATATTTTGTGTCTGCCAAACTTCACGTAAGCAGAATCATAAAAGTTTTTTGTGCAAACCTTCATTTGTATTTCTGCATCGGTAAGTGTATAGCTTTTCACAAGAATTACCGTATCTCTGGGAACCTGAATAAAGAAATCAAGTGCAAAGATCAGTACCCCTTTGGAGATATTAATTGTATCGTATTTTACCGAATCTATCTGGGAACAGGGCAACGCGGATTTCTCTTCATTCTGGCCATAAAAAAGGAGAGGAATAATATTGAGAAGTGCCAATGAAAATATTCTTTTCGGTTGGTGAAATAAGGATTTCCACCTTTGGATCTGACACTCTTTTGTCATTTATATAATTCCTCGTTGCAGAGTTATTTACTAATTAAAAAGAGAAACAAAATCCTGGAATTAAGTATTTGTTTTACCTTTCTGGAATTGAATTTTCAAATTACAAAGGTGAGGTCTTAAATTCCGGAAAGCGTTATACATTATCGGAAAAGAATTACATCATTCACACATTTTCAAATTGTTTTACGACCATACAGTCTTTTCCAAAGACATAGGGAAGGAAATAAATTGCCGGGAATTATTTTTTGAAAATTTCTTCAAGTGTAAGATTATCACTAAGTGGTTTTTCATTCGACCCGTTTCCTCCTTTTTGAAATATTTCAACCGATAATCCATAGACATCTCTGAAATTTTCTTTTACATCAGATATGTTCATGGATGGGAGAATTTCAATGGTCCCATCTTTACTGATGGCTCTGCAATCCTGCAATGTTTTACCGCTATGCCGGATGAGTTTTGTTGATGGAGGAGATCCGGGTTTACTGGGTTTTGCATAGAAAGCAATTGTCAGACCCGGAAACATGTTGCTGAATTCTTCCTGAATTGCAAAAATTTTCCTGTTATTATTAATGGCAATTTTCACGTTTTATATTTTTTAATTTGTGAGACTCCAATTCAAGATCGCTCCGATAAGGTTAATTCACCCTTAAATCGTAAACCTGCCTGCCTGTAAGCAAACATCCTGGTTGTGGAAACCTAATACCCATTACCCAATACCAGTTTGCAGTATTGGGTAAGACATATTCTCCAGCATCTATTTAAAAGATTTAACCATGTATGGCAATCACCACCAATTCCGGCGACTGTTAGCAAGATCAAGGATGACCAGAATGACCCCAATAATTATTAATGCATGAATCACTGGCGTGGTAAAGTGAAACGCAAAAAATCCAAGCAACCATAGAACAATCAGTATTAACCCAATAATCAATAATAATCTCATAATTTTAATTTTTCACTGTGAATACTTATTACATTATTACTCATGAATACTGAGGAATAAAGGTATGGTCAGGTATAGGAAAAAATGTTACACAAATCTGGAATTCCGTTACATAATTCACACATTTGTCTCAAAACTTAACCTTCTTGTAAAAAATTGTTTTGGAAATCTCTGCAGCGACGACATAAACCGCCACAATCCTCAAATCATATTACCTCACCCAAATGTTTATAATTGGAAGAAATAATTTTAAATGTCTCTTCCATGCGCCCGCTTAACATCATTTTTCCCATAAATAAAGCATAGCCTTTCATCTGGTCAAGCTCCAGTTTGGGAGGCATGGCGAGGGCATTCGGATCGGTCTGGATCGTAACCAATTGGGGGCCTTCCTGTAGAAATGCCTTTTCTAATCCTGGTTTCACTTCGCCGGGATCATTAACGGTAATAGCAGGTATTCCCATTGCTTCCGCTATTTTTGCGAAGTCCGGATTCAGCATATCCGTCTCCCGATCAGGAAGCCCTGCTACTTCCATTTCCAGTTTCACCATTCCCAGTGAACGGTTGTTAAAAACAATGATCTTAACCGGTAAATTATATTGGACAATTGTCATCAGGTCGCCCATCATCATTGAAAGTCCTCCATCACCGCAGAATGCAATCACTTGTTTGCCGGGACAGGCCAGCGCTGCACCAATAGCCTGAGGCATCGCATTTGCCATAGAACCATGATTAAAGGAACCCAGCATTTTTCTCCCGCCAGTTCCATCAATGTAACGTGCGGCCCATACGCAACACATTCCGGTGTCTACCGTGAATATGGCATCTTTATCAGCCAGTTCATTAATCAAAGAGGCGACAAATTCAGGATGAATAGCATTTGGTTTTCCGGGATCTTTTACATAGTTCTGTAACTTCCTTTTAACCTCTTTATGAAACTCCAGTTGCTGACCGAGGAAAGCAGCATCTTCCTTCATTTCTATCAAAGGCATTATTGCTTGCAAAGTATCTTTCACGTCTCCACAAAGTCCCATATCGAGTTTAGCTCTTCGTCCAAGGCATTCAGGTTTAATGTCAATTTGAACGATTTTATTTTTAACCGGCATGAATGGTGTATAAGGAAAATCTGTTCCCAATAGAATAAGCAATTCACATTCATGCATGCTATGATAAGCCGATGGAATCCCCAGCAATCCTGTGAGACCCACTTCATAAGGATTATCATACTGGATCGCCATCTTTGCCTTATAAGTATAAGCCACCGGGGACTTTAGCTTTCCGGCCAGTTGAATTATTTCATTATGCGCATCCGCTGCGCCCAGCCCACAGAAAATAGTGATCTTTTTATGCGAGTTTATCAATTCAGCCAACTGAAACAATTCGACTTCCGATGGCCTGATGACAGGATGGTTCTGGAAAAGCGTAGTAGTAGTTTCAGCCGCTATTGCGGGAAGGTTGTTTATATCACCAGGTAATCCAAGGACAGCCACACCTTTTTTATGCACAGCATGTTGAAGAGCGGCTTGCAACATACGTGGTAATTGTGCAGGTGTCGTAGCCACCTGGTTAAAGCAACTGCAATCGTCAAAAAGTTTGATTGTGTTT
>Ga0182027_10002695_pt1 | contig 28559 bp, 22 predicted proteins | sample 712E1DmetaG_FD_121300 | JGI IMG/M metagenome (GOLD analysis project Ga0182027, IMG submission 121300) | Permafrost microbial communities from Stordalen Mire, Sweden - 712E1D metaG (Illumina Assembly) | ecosystem: Environmental > Terrestrial > Soil > Wetlands > Permafrost | place: Sweden...
GAGCCGCGTAGCGGTGACACATTGCATTGAATAATAACTCACAATGCCGCATTCACCGATATTCCTTAAAATGTACATACCTTATTTCCTTAGTCCCGGTAGGGACGAAATACTTATAACAAATGGCAACCCGATAAAAACAAGTTGGAAACCTCCGAGGTTTGGCTTCAACCTCTGAGGTTTAATCTTTCCGGGGTCGAATTCCCCGTCGCTTGCGGCGGAATCCGTTCCGGTGTTTTGATACTCCGCCCGCTTGCGGCGGAGTAGTTCATTATAATTCCAGGCGTTACTATGTCGCTGATTTTTCATTTTACTAATAATCTGCCTAGCGGCGGACAGGCCTGCCCGGCTAGGCGGGTATACTACCGCTCTGCGGCTTAAATAATTGACCATGAATGGCTTTACAAAGCTGCAGCGCAGTGACACATTAGTAGAAAAACTAACCTGCCTGCCTGCCGGCAGGTAGGCAGGAATAAGTTCACGCCTGGGGAGGGGGGGTGATAGTTAACTTTATATATTATAAGTAATTACAAATTATTTTGTGTAAAAAAATGGGGTTTTTTTGATGAAAATTGGAGATTATACCGTCAAAAAAACGCAAAAAATGGAACATTTTTGCTATTTATTATTGAACTTAGGTACACTGTATAGAAGAAGTCAAATTAGAGGATATACAAATCCCAAAAGCGTGACTTACTATGGCGAATCCGTATTAATCTCTTAGGGTAAATTCCCCGTCCGCTTGCGGCGGGGTAGTTCATTTCAGTTTTATGTAGAGTTTGGTAGAGTTTTTTATTCCTATTGCGGATTTGAAATTATGAATGACACTGCTGTTTTAATTGCCTTTAAATGCAAGTTGAGCTATTTTAGAAATAAAAATCAGAAATCAATTCGAGGGAAAGATGAAAACGTTTCTTACCATTCTTCTTTGTTTGCCGTTTATGTTATTCGCCCAGGAAAAACACCCGTTAAATGTTGATGATCTTTGGGCAATGAAGAGAATAGGCTCTTTTGATCTTTCCCCTGATGGAAAAACTATTGCATTTTCGGTTTCCTCTTACAATATGGATGATAATAAGGGGAATAGTGATATTTATTTAATCAATGCAGACGGCACTAATCTTCGGCTTTTAAAAAATTCTCAAAAGGATGAAACTGCGCCGAAATTTTCTTCGGACGGGAAAATGATTGCATATCTTACTAGTGACCAGATTCATACCTGTAAAATCGATGGTTCTGATGATGCACAGATTACCGACCTTTATACCGGGGTTGATGATTTCAGATGGTCGCATGACGGTAGTAAGTTTTTAATAGTTTCAAAAGTTTATCCGGATTGCAATTCGCCTGATTGCAATAAAAATAAAGATGATGAGCATAAAAAAACAAAATTGAATGTTAAAGTTCTTACTCATTTGATGTATAGATCGTGGAATCACTGGCTTGATGATAAAAGGAGTCATTTGTTTTTATTTGATGCTTCTTCAAAAGTATATAATGATCTGAATTATTTGATGCCGAATGATGTCCCGCCTCTTGATCTCGGCAGTGAAAATGATTTTAACTTTTCACCTGATGATAAAGAAATTGCGTATACTATGAATCCGGATTCAACTGTTGCCGCAAGCACGAATAATGAGGTTTTTATTGTTAATATTTTGGATATTAAAAAGAATGAAAAAGCCCCGGCGAAATTAATTTCCCAAAGTAAGGGAAATAATAATCAGCCTGTTTATTCCCCGGATGGTAATTATATTGCGTTTACTTCGATGGTTGTTCCGGGGCATGAGTCGGATCAGGCTTTTCTAATTTTATATGACAGAAATACAGGCGAACTGAAAAACCTTACGAAGAACTTTGACAGGTCAATAAGTGAAATTTTATGGTCCCCCGATTCAAAAAGTATTTACTTTATTGCAAACAATGAGGTATATAACTCAATTTATCAGATAGATGTTGAGACTGAAAAGATTAATTTAATATTGAAAGATCATAGTAATATGGGTTTAGCAATTTCTGCTGATGGCAAATCAATTTACTTCAAGCAGCAGCGTTCGACTCTTCCTTACGAAATATTTTCGCTTAATACCGTTGGAGGCGATGCCAATCAAATTACTTATTTAAACAAAGACCGTCTTGCAAACATTGAAATGATTCCAATGGAAAGTTTCTGGTGTACGGGCGCGGCAGGTAAAAAAGTTCAATCAATTTTGGTTAAGCCGCCGTTCTTTGATCCATTGAAAAAGTATCCGTTGATTTTTTTAATTCATGGAGGGCCGCAGGGACATTGGGAAGATGATTTCCATTTCCGCTGGAATATTGAAATGTTTGCATCAAAAGGTTATGTTGTAATTGCGCCTAACCCAACAGGAAGCACGGGCTACGGTCAACAATTTACAAATGATGTCTCTAAAGATTGGGGCGGGAGACCTTATGAAGATTTAATGAAGGTTTATGATTATTCTCTTAAAAATTTCAAATTTATAGATTCTAAAAATACATTTGCAGCGGGCGCTTCATTCGGCGGGTATATGATTAACTGGATTGAGGGACATACAAACCGTTTTAATGCGCTTGTTTCTCACGACGGTGTCTTTAATACGGAAAGTATGTGGGGAACTACCGAAGAACTCTGGTTCCCTGAATGGGAATTCAACGGAACTCCCTGGCAAAACAGAAAGTTGTATGAAAAATGGAATCCTGCAAGGTTTATTCAAAATGCTAAAACGCCTATGCTGATTGTAGAAGGTGCACGCGATTACAGGGTGCCTGAAGAACAAGCATTCCAGCTTTTTACTTCGCTGCAACGGCTCGGAGTTGAAAGTAAATTTTTGTATTTCCCTGATGAATTTCATTTTGTCACTAAACCGCAGGATGCCCGTTTCTGGTGGAATTCGGTTTTTGACTGGTTTGAAAAACACAAAAAATAGGAAATCAAAAAGTAGCCCCGAAGCCTGTCCGCCGCTAGGAGGAAGGATTAACTCGGGGAATAATGATAACCTGCATATTTTTTTATTTCTAACTTATAAGTATTTATATGAATTTTAAACTGAAGAAAAGCGAAACATTATTTAATGGGAAAATATTTGATTTAAAAGTAGATCACATTGAATATGACAGCGGCAATTTAGGAATCAGGGAAATTGCAGTACATCCCGGCGGTGCTGCAACAGTTGCTGTTAAAGATGACGGGAAAATTATTTTAGTCAGGCAATTTCGGTATCCTATACAACAGGCTATACTGGAACTCCCGGCAGGAAAATTAGACAAGGGAGAAGATCCTCTTGTTTGTGCTGTTCGTGAACTTGAGGAAGAAACCGGATATAAGACGGGTAAAATTGAAAAGCTCGGAATAATTTCAACATCACCCGGATTCTGTAACGAGATTTTACACCTTTATCTTGCTAAAGACCTAATCCCCGGTAATCATAATCGTGAAGAAGGTGAATATGGGATGGAAATTCTTGAATTTTCCTTGGATGAGATCGATCGGAAGATAACAAATGGTGAAATAATCGATGCCAAGACCATTTGCGGTATATACTTAGCTAAAAATAAGCTAAATTAGCTTTATTAAAATCATTTCAGCTTATGATAAAATCTCTGCAAGTAAAAGATTACGCTCTAATTGAACATGTTAATGTTGAATTCGGTTCCGGTTTAAATATTATAACAGGCGAAACAGGGGCAGGCAAATCTATATTAATTGATGCTATGAGTTTACTGCTTGGAGATCGGGCATCAACCGAGGTTGTAAGGAAAGATGCCGCCAAATCAGTGGTTGAAGGAATCTTCGATGTTGAACTAAATACAAAGGTAAAAAAAATCTTAGAACAAAATGATATTGAATTCTCTCCCGAATTAATTATGCGTAGGGAAATTTCCTTAAAGGGTTCTAATAGATGCTTTATAAATGATACGCCTGTTTCTCTCTCTCTAATTAAAGATGTCGGGAATCTTCTGGTTGATTTACATGGGCAGCATGAGCATCAATCATTGCTAAGAACAGAAACACATATAGAATTTCTTGATGAATATGGAAACTTTGACGGACTTCTGGAAGAATATAGCGGGCTGTACAGGCAGTTATCAAAATTAACTTTAGAATTAAATTCACTAAAAGAACAGGAAACAATTCTGTGGGAAAAGAAAGATATTTATGCTTACCAAATTAAAGAAATTGATAATATAACGCCTGAAGATGGCGAAGAAGAAAAGTTGAATGAAGAATTAAATATTCTTGAAAATTCCGAAAAACTGCTGGAGTTGACGTCATCTGTTTATGAGTTAATATACGATTCTGAAAATTCTGTTAACGATCAACTGGGGAAAATTCAGAATGAAATAAAAGAGCTTTACGGTATTGATAAATCTTTTTCTGATGTTTCCTCGGAAATCGATTCCGCTCTTACGTTGATAAATGATATTTCAAAATTCATAAGGGATTATAAATCCCGGGTTGATATAGATCCGCAGCATCTTGGAGAGATTAGGGATCGTCTTGGTGCATTAAATCTATTAAAGAAAAAATATGGTGGGTCTATTAAAGCTGTTTTAAAACACAGAGAGAGAATCGGTAGAGAATTTGATCTTGCAGAGAACTATTCGGAAAATATTTTAAAACTTGAAGCTCAAATAAATGAATTGAGAAAAAAGAGCGGCGCTGCGGCAGAAACAATATCAAAGAAAAGAAAAGAAACCGCAAAAAAAATTCAAAAAGATGTTAAAGAAGCTTTAGGCTTTCTCGGCATTCCTGATTCAGAATTTACCGTTCAGATAAATCAAATTCCGGCAGATGAAACATCGGAAAATTATATACTTGTAAGTGGAAAGTGTTTTAAAGCAAATCACTCCGGGTACGATGAAGTTGAATTCTTTATTTCAACAAATCGCGGTGAAGACCCTAAGCCGCTGGTAAAAGTTGCTTCCGGCGGTGAAGTATCGAGGATTATGCTTGCCCTTAAAACCATTCTGGCAAAAAATGATAAGCTTCCTCTTCTGATTTTTGATGAAATTGATACGGGAGTCAGCGGGCGGATTGCTCAAAAAGTCGGACAGGCTTTGAAATCATTAGCTCAGTATCATCAAATAATTTCAATTACGCACCTTCCGCAAATAGCCGCTTTGGCTGATCATCATTATTCGGTAGAAAAAAAATTGAACGAGGAAAGAGTTGTCAGCTCAATTAGTAAACTGAAAGATAATGAGCGTATTAGAGAAGTAGCCAAACTTATGAGTGGTGAAATAATTACGGAAGCAAGCTTAAACGGCGCAAAAGAATTAATGGGATTATAAAAAAATCGGGAAAAATAATCCTTCAGATTATTCTATCTGAGCCTTTTTTTTACCTGCTAAACGGATTTTGTCTGTGAAAGATTCTGCGATTTATATACATATTCCCTTTTGCGATCATAAATGTATTTATTGTGATTTTTATTCAATAATTACTTCGGATAATATTAACCGGTTTTTATCTTCGTTGGAAAAAGAAATCCTGCATTACTCAAAAAATTATCCCGATGAGAGAATTTATTCATCTATATACTTCGGGGGCGGCACCCCGTCCTTAATGGAACCGGGATATTTAAAAGAGATAATATCATATCTAAAGAATAATTATAGAATAAGTGAAGATGCTGAAATAACAATGGAAACAAACCCGGGTACGGTTGATAAAGAAAAGTTAAGGTTATTTCGTAAGTCAGGAATAAACAGGATTAGTATCGGTATACAGTCCTTTGATAATGATGATCTTACATTTCTCACACGTATTCATGATAAGGACACTGCGATTCAAACCGTTTTGCTTGCCAACGAAATTGGATTTGAAAATATCAGCATCGATTTGATTTTCAATCTCCCCGGACAAACAAAAGAAAAATGGAAAATGAATTTGCATAAAGCTGTTGAACTTCATGTAAAACATATTTCTGCTTATAGTTTAATCCTGGAGAGAGGTACTATACTTAACAAAATGGTTCTGGATGATAAAGTTGCAATTCAGGATGATGATTATGATGCGGAACTTTATGAGCTAACGATAGATTTCCTTGAAACAAATGGATTTGCTCAATATGAAGTTTCTAATTTTGCTAAACCAGGGTATGAATGCAGGCACAATAATGCGTACTGGAGGTACCGGGATTATCTAAGCTTTGGCCCTTCATCACATTCCTTTATGAATGGCAGAAGATGGTGGAATTTTTCAAGCCTTAAACATTATATATCCGAAATCGAAAAAAATGGAAATGCTGTTGCTAATTATGAAAACATCAGCAATGAAATGGCGCTGAATGAATATATAATGCTTGCTTTAAGAAGTAAAGGATTGGACTTACACGATTTTGAACAAAAATTCGGAAGTTCATGGATATTACAAAAAAAAGATTTGCTTACAAAACTTCTTGAACAAAAGCTTATTTCAGCCAATAACAAATTTATTAGTTTAACCCCCAAAGGCTATGCCTTATGTGATGAAATATTAAGCAAGATCTTATAGCAATATTTCAATTACCTACGTCTTGTGAACGCCCTTTACTTACTTAATGAGTGGTATCCCCATACATCCGTCAGGTTCTGTTATTTTTAAAAGATCTGCAATTGTTGGAGCAATGTCCACAATATATACCGGAGTATTTATTGTTTGAGCCGGTATATGCCAGCCGTAAAACAACATAGGGACATGGGTATCATAGGCATATTGCACTCCATGGGTCGTTCCGAAAGCCAGGTTGTTTATCAGGTAACCCGGTTTAAGAACAATAACAATATCACCTGAAAGTTTTGCATTAAATCCATTAAGTACAAGATTTGAATTGTCCCGGGAAGCGGTTTGTCTTGCAAGATCGTCCCGCGTAAAGACAGCAGATACTCCGGGAAGCGATTCACCGATATAATCGGCAAATACACGCACAACCTGATGTATATCAAGATTATTTTCTTTTATTAAATCATGATTGAGAAAAATTTGACCATTAGAGAAATTTTCAATCAAATTTAAATTGCCAAATGTTCTCTTTGAAACAGCGCTCAACGAATCCAATGCTTTTTTTGAATTCAACTCACCTGTGGGTAAACGTTGTTCTTTCAGGTACCCGGGTGTAATTAATGCACCGTGATCTGCAGTTAAAAATAAAACATAATTATCTTTTCCTACCTGGTCATCCAGCGCTTGCATCAAATCTGCAATTTGTTCATCAAGCCTTAAGTATGTATCCTCAAGTTCAAAAGAATTTGTTCCATATGCATGCCCCACATAATCTGTTGAAGAAAAACTGACGGCTAAGAAATCTGTATCTTTACCTTTACCCATATTTTCATTTACTAATGCCGTTTTTACAAAGTTTTCAACAATCTGATTTCCAAATGGTGTGGTCTCTAATATTTCATATTTTGAATCGGCTTTAACATTTTGGAATGAATGAGGGAATGAGGTCTTTCCCTCTGAAAAGACATCAGATTCATAGGGTGATTCATCAGGCGAAGATATTTGATAGTCGGAAGCGGATCTGAATAACTTCCATCCTCCGGATAAATATTTATCGGCTAATTTTCTACTATTGAAGTCATCAACCCATTTGGGCAAAGACTTTAAATAATATGATGATGAAATGAAATCACCGGTTTTATTGTCATACCAGTATGCCGCGTCTGCCATGTGTCCGCCGGGAAGTATAGCTGCGCGGTCTTTTAGTGATATACTGATAACTTTTGAAGCGCCGTGTGAAGCGAGCTTTAATTGATCCGTTATGGTGGTTGCTAAAAGCCGCTTAGGGGACATAGCTCCTTCTTTGTCGCTGCTTCCTATACTTTCTTCCGTAGAGTCACTCACACAATAAATCATTTTCTTTGCTGATTTATCGTACCAGTCGTTTGCAATCATGCCGTGATAAAAAGGAGTTGTACCTGTGTAAATTGATGAATGACCGGGTGCTGTAAACGTGGGTACATAGTTAAAATGTGCAAAAGTAAAATTTGTGCCGCTGTTCATTAATTTGTCAAAACCGTTTTTACCGTAATAAGATTTAAAACGGTAGAGATAATCAAACCGCATTTGATCAATGACTATACCAACTACAAGTTTTGGCCTTTGAACTGGCTGGGAATGGAGCATGATATTTGAAGAAATCAACAATATGCAAAGTGCAATAAAAAATTTTAATTTCATTTTTTATACTCTAAATTTTAAAGGTTTGTTTAATTACTGAATTATACTACTAAATTTATTAATTTGGTAATATCATTAATAATGAAATCCGGATTTTCTTCTTTAATTGATTTCAAATCACGATAACCATAAGAAGCCGCACACGTTTTGGCGCCTGCATTTTTTCCGCACCGAATATCAAGTTCCGTATTGCCTACGATTAGAGAGGCTTCCGGGCTTACATTAAGTTCGCTGCATATAAAAAGAAGCGGCTCGGCGGATGGTTTACTTTCCATATTTTCTTCCCTCCCTAATACCGTTGAAAAATAATTCCGGAGTTCAAAATAATCGATGACCATATCTGCCTGACTTTGTAGCTTTGTTGTACAAAGGGATGTTTTAATTTCTTTGTCTTTAAAAAGAACCTTGTACACGCCCGCGAACCCATATTATTTGTGCAGGCTTCCCGCTCCATGAACAAACAAGCATTTTATCATCTTTTATATTATTAGTGTCATTCTGCATGGTGTATTTGTTTAAAATGTATATTAAAAATAGATACAAAAAAAATTGATAACAATTTAAATGCTATTAATAACAATAATTTAATCCGCTAATATTATTAAGAATTAAAATTGAACAAGGGTGAAAATTCATGTTTTGCCTATCACATATTATAATTCGTTTTAAATAAAAATGATTATTTGGCTCATATCTGTCCAAAACAATTGTTTTCAAAAAATCTTGGGCAGCGTAATACATTTATCATAGTGAATTAGAGATAGATTGGAAGAAAAAACCTTAATAATTCATCCATATTAAAGTCTTTATACCATTTTCTTTTCTAGTGAAATTATTCAAAATGTTTTGGGCAGTATTTTACATATTTTAATAAGATTGAGCGGGTTGTTTTGAACTCGGATTAAAATCTGTCCCAAATGAATCATTTTAAATTTTTTTTAAGCTGTTAAATTATTTTGGAAAGGAGTGATTAGGCTCATTAGTTAATAAATAAAATTGACATTTCAATTATAATTATTCATATTAATTTATACTAATTTATTGTATTACTTCTTCTTTTCCGGTTTTGCGGAATTTTACTTACCTGTAAAAACGAATTTATTGTAACAATCAGATTAAATGTGATTTTATTTATTAATTATAGGAGTAAATATGAAACGATCAATGATTCTCTTTCTGATGCTTTTTTGCCTGGCAGGTTTAAAACCGGTTATTTATGCCCAAAGTAAACCCATCTTATACTTCTGTGAAAAGTACGATGCTGACCAGGGTGAAATAGGCATTAGCGACAGGTTTACAAAAGGTTATCTGACTATTATGGTAAGAGCCGATAAAGCCCTTGGCCTGAAAAATGTATTTATACAGCTTGATAAGTATAACTGGAATACTTATAAATTTGAGTTTTATAAAAAATTTAATTACACAGTGGATCCGGACATGAAATATATCTTTTTTGCAAAAAATGATAGTAGTGATTTACTCTTTGGTGAACCCGGATTCTACAGGGTCTTTTTGCTTAATGAAAACAACGAAAATATCACAAGCAGTTTGATAGAAATAATAGAATAATTATAGGCGGTTGTCTAACCTCGGCTTTGACAAAGGACGCGGATATTGAAACAAAAAAATGAATTATGAAACACAGTCTTCCGTCTGGAAGGTTTCGTCTTAAAATTTTGCGTAGAGTAAGTTATTTAATTTACATCTTCAAGTTATGTGTCACTTACAAATTGAATTAAATATTATTTATAGATAAAATACGCAGACAAACTTTGAGCATTCCATAAATTATTTATAAGATCAGAAGGAAATTATGAAAATTGTCCTTAAATTATTTGTTTTGTTGCTTATTATGTATTCATCAATTGTTAATGTGGCAATTGCTGCTAAAGAGATTGCAGGCGGTTCAAAGGAAAGACAAGAAGAAGACTCTATTGAAACATCAACAGTATGGTATGTAAGCGGAACCGATTCTGTAGGCGCATACCTTGCTGTGCCAAAGGGTGAGGGAAAGTTCCCTGCTTTGATTGTAATTCATGAATGGTGGGGGTTAACTCCCTGGATGAAAGGTAATGCCGATTCATTTGCAAAGAAAGGCTATATAGCGCTGGCAATTGATTTGTACCGGGGTAAATCTACATCTGATCCTAAAGAGGCAATGGATTTGGTAAAAAATCTTCCTAAGGAAAGAGCAATTACTGATTTAAAATCTGCATACAATTATTTGTCAAATCTTACATCTGTTGATACTCAGAAAATTGGTTCTATCGGCTGGTGCTTTGGAGGTGGATACTCATTTCAGGCTGCATTAAACATTCCGCAGCTTACAATGTGCATAGTGAACTATGGGACTCTATCTTCTGATGAAAATTTAATAAAAAATATTCATTGCCCCGTGCTCTGTATTTTTGGAGAAGAAGACAAAGCCATTCCGCCTGCTGATGTAAAAGCATTTGATAAAGCAGCAAAGAATGTTGGGCTGAAAGTTGATATTAAATTTTTTCCCGGAGTAGGGCATGCATTTATGAATCCCGGCAACACAGCCGGTTATAAAAAGGAAACAGCAGACTCTGCATGGGAAGATATTTATACCTTTCTGGATAAGAATTTAAAGTGATTACTAGTTACGATAAATAATTTTTCTGCGCCGTGAAAGTTTTTAGCTTATGTTGGGAGAGTTCTCATGATGCAGATATAATTTGATATTATTTACAATAGTGCTAAATGGCACCTCCATAAATTTAATTACTTTATAATTTTTTAAATTCAGATCTTGATAGAAGAAAGTGTAATTAATTTTTCGTAAATAGTTAATATTTATCTCTTATTCTCAAGTTTTTCTTTGCATGCATCAAGCTTTTTTAACTGTTCTTCGTCCAGTCTGGGATAATCTAAAGGCAGTTTTTTCATTGCATCGACGATTATCTCAGAGACAGCCAGACGCATATACCATTTATGATCGGCGGGAATTATGAACCACGGCGCATATTTTTTACTTGTGGATGAAATTGCTTCCTGGTAGCATTTCTGATATTCGTCCCAATATTCACGTTCCTTTAAATCAGCGTCCGAGAATTTCCAGTTTCTGGATTTTTTATCTATCCGTTTTAAGAATCTTCTTTTTTGTTCATCTTTTGAAATATGAAGAAAGAATTTTAGAATAATAGTGCCGTTCTCAAATAAATACTTTTCGAAACCGTTAATTTCACTGTATCGCTGCTGCCAGATATTTTTAGTTATCAATTCTGTGGGAATTTTTTCCTTCTCTATTAAGTTATGAACTTTTACTACCAGTACTTCTTCATAATGTGAACGGTTGAATATTCCAATCTTGCCGCGTTCCGGCAGGCATTTGTTTATTCTCCATAAATAATCATGATTAAGTTCTTCTAAAGAGGGTTGCTTGAAACTGTTAACCTGCGTGCCCTGAGGGTTCAGTCCGCTCATTACATGTTTTATTGTTCCGTCTTTACCGGCGGCATCCATCGCCTGAAAAATTATTAGCAGTGAATATTTATTTTCTGCATACAACTTATCCTGGAGATTTATCATATTTTGAATATTTTTTTCCAGATTGTTAGACACTTCTTCTTCCGATTTGTAACCATCCGTAAAATCTGTCGGGATTTTTGAAAGATCAACTTTAGTATTAGGTCGGACAATTAGTTTATTAGAGCTCATTATTTATTCCTTTTCAAAAAATTCTTATTGCCTTTTATGTTTTAAAAAGCCCTTGCCAAATGTGCCTGAGAACGCCTCTATTTACATTCCTGTGTGTTTCTCTTTAATTTTGAAGATAAAAAGTATAACTATTTTGTTATTTTAACAAGCGTAAATAATAAATATATATAACGCTTTATTATTAAATTCATTAGTGTCCAAAATAATTATTAGACGATAAAAGTGTTTTGAAAAATTATTGTATTCCAATGTTTCATTGCTTTAACTAACTCAACCCCCTTCCCTTGCCAAGGGAAGAGGAAACAAAGGGGATGAGTCTGCCAAAATGGCTGTTTATCAAGTTATTGCGCAATCTATTTTATTAGTATTCTCTACAATTTACTTTTAATTTGGACAGATATGATTAAACTAGTACGGTATAAAATATTATAGTGAATTATGCGAACTCTTCAAAGGTGCAATTGGGCAACCAGGGATCCGTTATACATTGATTACCACGACAAAGAATGGGGCGTGCCCGTTCATGATGATACGATTCTTTTTGAATTTCTGATACTTGAAGGCTTCCAGGCGGGGTTAAGCTGGATAACAATTCTTAAAAAACGTTCGCATTTCCGCAAAGCTTTTGATAAATTCAATGTAAAGAAGATAGCTCTTTATGATAAAAAGAAAGTTAAGGAGCTTATGAATAATAGCCTGATTGTCAGAAATACTTTAAAGATTAATGCGGCTGTTCAAAGTGCAAAAGCATTTATGGATCTACAGAATGAATTCGGAAGTTTTGATAATTACATCTGGCAGTTTACAGGCGGAACGACAAAACAAAATTCATGGCAAAGTTTGAAGCAGGTTCCTGCAACTACACCGGAATCGGATTTAATGAGCAAAGATTTGAAGAGGCGGGGGTTTAAATTTGTCGGCTCCACAATTTGCTACTCTTTCATGCAGGCTGTCGGTATTGTGAATGACCATATATCCGGATGTTTCAGGTTTAAAGAATTGCGGTGATAAACCCTTCCCCGAGCCCTTTCTCTTACAAAGAGAAGGAGAGAAATTGTGCAATTTTCAAAGTCCCTCTCTTTCTAAAAGAGGGATTTAGGGTGAGTTCTTATTTATATAAATTACTTGCCGATAACTTTTTTTAATTTTAAATTAAACCTTTAAATTGAAAGAAGAAAATATGATAAGTAAAGAACTTCTTGAAATACTTTGCTGTCCTGAAACAAAGGCAGATTTAGTACTGAACGGCAATACATTGGTCTCGGTTGATAAAAATACAAGAAGAAGATATAAAATTGAAAATGATATCCCGATTATGCTTATCGAGGAATCAGAGCAGCTTAGCTTGGATGAATGGAAAGCTATTATGCTGAACCACGGAAGGGAAATCGACTAAGAAGCTTTATGGATCCAATTAATATAATTGCCGGGTTAAACATTATTGCAGCTTTTGGTGCTAATCTTAGTGGGGCTAAAAAGGGACTAAGATCTTCCATCATCGGAACTAAAGTGAAGCCGAAAACATATCTTCAGTCTATTCCCCTAACACTTTCAGCATTAACATTAGTCGCATTAGTACTTGCAGTATTTCAAATAGGAACTTTTAAGTATGGAAATTCATTTCAGCAATTAAGGCTTATCGGGCTGACAGTGTATATTTTATTTTCATGGATTCAAATTTGGGCTTATAAATCTATGGGAGAAAATTATGCACAGGAGATTTTAATTTTTAAAGATCACCGGCTGATTGAAAAGGGACCTTTCGGAATCGTTCGTCACCCGCAGTATATTTCTCAAATTTTATTAGACCTTGGCGCAGGCATTGCAACTTTAAGTTATATCCTTATTCCGCTGGCTTTGATAGAGTTACCGTTATTAATTCTGAGAGCGGCACTTGAAGAAAAACTTCTTGCAAAGAACTTTAAGGATACATTTGATTCCTATAAGAAAAAAACCGGATTTATGATCCCATTCGTGGGATGATATTTGTTTTGAGTTTACAAATGAAAAAATCTTTTCTAATTATCTTGCTTGTTTTATTTGTTGTTATACTAAAAGCACAGACAATTACACAGCTTCAGGTTATTTTAGGTAAAAAGACTTATCATATTCCCGTTTATGACAGGCAAGGTACAATTTACTTTGCTGTTAAATCCTTTGCCGATGTTTTATCCATAAATAATGTATATGATTCAAAGACGGAAAAATTAAAACTTAACTTCCCGGATTATACGCTTTATGTTACCGCAAAAGATCCATTTTTAGTGCTGCAGAAAAAGGATGGGGGAGTGCAAAATATTATACAGCTTCCTACATCAACATATTCTGTGAAAGGGCAGATTTATATTCCGCTAAAATATTCACTGGAAACTTTGATTAAAGCTTCCGGGATGGATATGTCTTTTCAAGTACCGGATAAACTGACCATAAAGAAAAGCAAACCGTTAAATGAAACTCTAAAAGCTTTTAATTCTGAAACTTCCCAAGCTTCTGTTTTTGATATTACGGGAATAAGCCTGTCGGAGAAATTCAATGGTATGCTGATAAGAGTAAATTCAAAAAAAAGAATTTATTCTTATAATAGTTCATTTAAAAACGGAGTCATTACTGTTGTATTCCGAAATGTTCATGCAGATACTATGAAAGTGAATATGGATGATATAGGTGGTCTAATAAAGTGGATAAAAGCAAAGAATGTAAAATCGGATACTGAAATAAGAATTGGTGTTGGTAAAGAATATACAACGAGCGAAGTTTTGAATGTTGATAAAAGTAATGACCTTTTAATTGTTCTTTATAATAAAGTCTTTGAAAATCGTTCTGGCAAAAATAAGGGAAAAGAGAAATGGGACTTTAATGTAATAGTTATAGATGCAGGTCATGGTGGTAAGGATTCAGGCACTCTTGGTGTCGACGGAGTGCGTGAAAAGGATGTGAATCTGGCTGTTGCTCTAAAGCTTGGTAATTATATCCAGCAGCAGATGGAAGACGTTAAAGTTGTTTACACACGAAAAACCGATAAATTCATTGAGTTATATAAACGCGGGCAAATTGCAAATACAGCCGGAGGAAAGCTATTTATTTCCATACATTGTAATGCTACCCCGCAAAAGCCAAGCAATGCAAACGGTTTTGAAGTTTACCTTTTAAGACCCGGCAGAACAAAAGAAGCTATATCTATTGCCTCCCGGGAAAATAGCGTTATAAAGTATGAAGATGATCCAGCCCGCTATCAAAAACTAACGGATGAAAATTTCATACTTGTTAGCATGGCCCAGTCCTCTTACATGCGGTATTCTGAAAAGTTTGCTGATCTTCTTAACAAGGAAGTTGAAAAAGACAAATCAATTGAACCGAGGGGAGTAAAACAGGCAGGTTTTTATGTACTCGTTGGCGCTTCTATGCCTAGTGTATTAATTGAAACGGGGTTCCTGTCAAATAAAAAAGATGAATACTTTTTGAACTCATCCAATGGTCAGACTAAAATTGCGGAATCAATCTTTGCTGCAATTAAAAAATTCAGAGAAGTGTACGAACAGAATATAGAAACAAATTAAAATTAGGAATTTTAATATGGTTTTTACAAAATTTCATTTGTGTATGGTGAAATACCATTCATCACACATTTCTGCCGTAAATCAATTCTTAAATTTTCTTATTGACAAGAGAGTCATAATGCGTTAATTTTGGAAACGAAATAAACACTTTAGGTTTCTAAGGTGTAAAAAATGAATTTAGCAGTGAAAAACTGCTTTTTTTATCATTTATTGGAAACCGAATAAACGAAATAGGTTTCCATTGTTAAAAGGAAATTGTAAAATGCATGAAGACAAAGAAATCAAAGAAAGAATCATAATCAAAGCAGAAGAGATGTTCCTTCATTTTGGTTATTCAAAGGTTAAGATGGAAGAAGTAGCTGCGGGACTGGGGATAAGCAAAAAGACGCTATATAAATTCTTTCCGAGCAAAGAAAATTTAATAAGGGAAATTGTTTTAAGCAGGCAATGTTTAGTTGAGAATTATATAAATAAAATCTGGGAAGATAAAAATTTAGACTTTGTGGCTAAACTTAAAAAAATGATGGATTATTTAAGTCAACAAAGTTCCAGGGTAAGGGGACCTCTTATGGATGATATTCGCAAATGTATTCCTGATATATGGAATGAAATTCATGACTTTAAAAAAATAAAAAGTTTGGAAAAAGCTAAAGGTTTGTTTGAACTCGGAGTTAAGAACGGAGCTTTCAGAAGCGACATCGGGCAGGATATGGTTATACTTATGTTCACCATTGTTACAGAAGGAATCCTTAATCCCGAAGTTTTATCACAGATACCTTTTACAGGCGCACAGGCAATGGAGACAATTTTTAAAGTTATTTTTGAAGGAATTTTTACGGAAGAAGGAAGGGCAAAATACATTTCTATTAATTCCGGTGAGAGCAAATTTGCTGATGAAAAACAAAATGATTTGCAGCCGAATATTTACCGGTAAATATCGTACGTTTACCGATTTTTTATTCATATAAGGAGAGATGAAATATAGTTTTGTGATGAATGTTTTTACCGATTTGAGTTATAATAATCGGAATGATTTTTCCTTCTGTTCATCAATTAAAGTGATTAAGGAGTAATATGTTGATAAATATAATAAGAAAAAGCTTTATACCGGTAGTTTTGTTGTCTCTCTTGTTTACAAATCCGAACAACGCTCAAGAGAAGCGTCATCTTACTTTGGAGGAGAGTCTGAAAATCGGTTTGGAAAACAGTAAAACACTTCACTCATCAAAAATGAAAATAATTTCTGCCGATGCTCAATTAAGCCTGGCAAATGCTGGAGGACTGCCGTCTCTTGCTTTTGGAGCTAATTATACGCGCCTAAGCAATGTTGAACCTTATACTATAACTATTCCCGAATTTGGTACTTATACTCTTTCGCCGACAGTACTTGATAATTATACTGCAAAATTATCTTTACAACAGCCGTTATTTACCGGGTTTAAAATTTCCAGCAATTCGGAAATTGCTAAGAACAATTCATTAGCTGCGAAACAGGATTATAGTAAAGATGAACAGGACGTTATTTACAATGTTAAAAATGCTTACTGGAATTTGTTTCTTGCAGGTAAATTAAAAGAAGCAATAGATGAAAATGTTCAACAGATGAAAGCGCATTTGGATGATATTCAAAATTTCTTTAAACAGGGACTGGCTACTAAAAATGAAGTTCTTAAAGTTGAAGTTCAATTATCTGAAGCGCAGCTTTCACAAATAGATGCAAGAAATTCGGTTAAAATTGCAACCGTAAATTTTGATAATGTCATTAATATCTCTTTAGCCACTGAAATTGAAGTACAAGAAGATGCTGAAGTTGAAAATGAAAATATTGAAGATATCGATCAGTTGATAGATAAAGCAATGAAGAACCGCCCGGATTTGAAGTCTTTACAATACCGGCTAAATGCGAGTAAAAACGGAATAACATTAGCGCAGTCCGGCTGGTTCCCGCAGGTTGTTTTAGGAGGTGAATATGATTATGAAAAACCCAATTCAAGAATTCTTCCTCTTGAAAATAAATTTATCGGTACATGGGCTGTTGATATTGGTTTAACATATACATTATGGGATTGGGGTACAACAAAAGCACAGACCATTCAAGCCGAGTCTCAGTACGAACAGACGAAGGATAATTACAGCACTTTAAAAGATGCTGTTACCCTTGATGTTACCCAAAATTATTACAACCTGGTGAAAGCAAAAGAAAAAGTTTTAGTTACGCAGCAGACAGTAAGTCAGGCAGAAGAAAATTATCGTGTTACCGATGAAAGATTTAAACAAGGGCTTACATTAAATTCTGAATTACTCGATGCCGAAGTTGCATTGGTGCAGGCTAAAACAAATTATGCCCAGTCAATAGTAGATTATGAGCTTGCTAAAGCACTGATTGAAAGATCGACCGGCGGGAAATGACAATTAGAAAATTAAGAAGAGGCAGAAAATGAGTAAAAACCTAAAATATTTTGCAATAGCTGTTATAGCATTCATAGTTATTATTGTTATCCTTTTGCATAATAAATCGCATATTAAGGCGGCGGAATATGTTGAAAAGATAGATGCATATCCGGTTAATGTATATACTGTCGGTTCTAAACATATTACCGATCATCTTAACCTGGTGGGAACTATTCAGGCTAATAATGATGTCCCGATTGTATCCGAAGCGCTGGGGAAAGTAATAAAAGTATCGGCGCAGGTTGGTGATTTCAAAAAAGGTGGTTCAACTTTAATACAGCTTGACGATGAAGTTGAATTTGCTGCTTTTAAAACCTCAGAAGTTAATTATCTTAACGCTCAAAAAGATTATGAACGTTACCAGGCTCTTTCCGTCGAAAAATCCGTTACCGACTCCCAGCTTGAAACGGCAAAGCTTGCATTACAATCGGCAGAAGCGCAGTATGTTACTTCTAAAAAAGCTTACGAAGATACAAAGATTGTTACGCCGATTTCAGGTATCGTAACTTCCAGAAATGTGGACTTGGGAGATTACATTCAAAAAAATAATACTGTTGCAGAGGTTGTTGACATTGCCACCCTTAAGGCAATGATCAATGTTTCGGAACAAGACGTTTTCAATTTGAAAGTTGGCGATAAAGTGCAGATTACAACTGATGTTTATTCGGGTGTAACCTTTGAAGGGAAAATCAAAACAATAGGCAGCAAGGGAGATGCTGCGCATACTTATCCTGTTGAAGTAGACCTTTCAAATAGCAAAGAACATCCTTTGAAAGCAGGAATGTTTGCTCATATATTATTCAGCCCGGCTTCGAATTCAATATCTCTTATAATACCGCGTGATGCCCTGCTTGGAAGTATTAAAGATGCACAGGTTTATGTTATTCAAGGAAGTGTTGCAAAATTACGGAATCTCGTAATAGGAACTTCTTCAAATAATACTTTGGAGGTTCTATCCGGTTTGCAAGAGGGAGACATTGTTGTAATAAATGGTCAAAATAATTTAAAAGAAAATTATAAAGTTAAAATTATTCGATAAATGGCTTAAACTGCCTTTCTTACGGACGGACCTGCCTTTTAAACAGGATTGATTGAAAAGAAAAAAGTTTATTTAGGAGATTAAAAGATGACGATTACCGAGCTTTCGATTAAACGGCCTACGTTAGTGGTGGTTATATTTTCTGCGTTGGTGTTGCTGGGAATTTACAGTTATACACAGCTTAATTATGAGCTTCTGCCAAAGATTACACCGCCTGTTATTACTATATCAACAGTTTACCCTGGGGCATCCCCGAACGAAGTTGAGACTTCAGTTACTAAACCGGTTGAAGACGCTATTTCAACACTTGATCAGGTTGATTACGCAACCTCAACTTCAAGTGAGGGCGTTTCATTTGTTGTAATTCAGTTTTTGCAGTCGGCAAATGTGGATATTCAGCTTCAAAGTGCACAAAGGAAAGTAAATGAAATATTAAATACATTACCGTCTGATGTCAAATCCCCTGTACTTTCAAAATTTGCACTTGATGAAATCCCGGTATTAAGGATGGGCGTTAACAGTAATATGCCTCCGAAACAATTCTACCAATTTGTTGTTGATAGAATTCAGCCGAGAATTTCTAAAATTTCCGGCGTGGGTCAAATTACTCTTGTAGGTGGTAATGAAAGAGAAATAAAAGTTAATTTAAATGCAGATAAGATTAATTCTTTTGGCTTATCTATAACACAGGTCGTTCAATCTATTCTATCTTCCAATCTCGATTTTCCTGCTGGTAAAATTGACAATGGTGCAAATCAATATGTTGTTAGGCTTGCAGGAAAATTCAATTCAATAAATACATTGAAAAGCCTTATTGTTGCTCATCTGGCAAACGGCAGCAATATACGCCTTGCAGATATTGCGGAAGTGGAAGACGGGATAAAGGATCCCGATAGTATAAGTAGAATAGACGGTGTTACTTCTATAGGAATTCTTGTACAAAAACAGACAGACGCTAACTCTGTTGATGTAAGCCGTCTGGTTAAACAAGAATTAAAAAAAATTGAAAGTGATTTTAAAGCTAATAATGTGAAATTTAATATTGCCCAGGATGAATCTCAATTTACAATTGATGCAGCAAACGGTGTAAAATTAGATCTTGGTCTTGCAGTACTTTTGGTTGCAATTGTAATGCTTCTGTTTCTTCACAGTTTCAGAAACTCATTTATAGTTATGCTTGCAATACCGTGCTCGCTGATTTCAACTTTCACGGTTATGCTTATTTTCGGTTTTACCCTGAATCTTATGACGCTGTTGGGGCTTTCGCTGGTTGTTGGATTCTTGGTTGACGATTCAATTGTGGTCTTGGAAAATATTTATCACCACCTTGAGCGTAAAGAAGAAAGAAAAGTCGCTGCTCTTAAAGGAAGAAATGAAATCGGGTTTGCGGCGCTTGCAATAACCATGGTTGACGTTGTAATCTACGTTCCGCTTGCCTTAACCGGGGGATTGGTTGGAAACATTTTAAGAGAGTTTGCGGTTGTTGTTGTTATTTCAACCCTGCTTAGCTTATTTGTTTCATTCACTGTTACTCCTTTACTTGCTTCAAGAATAAGCAAGCTTGAAAGATTAACCAAAGCGACGATAATAGGAAGATTTGCTCTCTGGTTTGAAAAGGGCTTTCATAAATTAACAGATAAGTATATTTCTATTCTCAGATGGGCTCTTGTAAATAGAATAAAAGTTATTTTGGCAGCATTAGTTTTATTTATTGCAGCGATCATGCTGATTCCGTTAGGATTTATTGGCGCTGAATTTATGACCCAGACCGACCAGGGTGAATTTGCAGTTACCCTTGAAATGCCGCTTGGTTATACTTTGGAACATTCAAATTATGTTAGTGAAGAAGTTGAAAATTATATCCGGAAAATGCCGGAATTGAAAAATTTGTTCGCTAATGTCGGCGCTTCAAGTGAAGGATTAATAGGTCAGTATGCCAGCAATACTTCCGAACTTGATGTTACATTAGTTCCTAAAAAGGAAAGAATCAAATCAACCGATGATATAGGGAACGAAATTAAGAAATTTGCGCAAACAATTCCCGGTGTGAAAGTGCGTGTTAACCCTATAGGATTATTTGGTACTGCTAATTCGTCTCCTATACAATTAATTGTTAACGGTTCAGACAGGAATGATGTTCAAAAAGCTGCAGGAATTGTAGAGGATATTGTTAAAACAATTCCGGGTACTGCTGATGTTCGTCTATCTTCGGAAGAAGGAAACCCCGAGACACAAATTGAAATTGACCGGCAGAAACTTGCTGATTTTGGCTTATCAATTGCAGATGTCGGCTCTGTATTGAATGTCGCTTTTCAAGGAAATGATGATTCCAAATACCGTGACGGTGATGATGATTATAATATAAAAATTTCGCTTGATAAATTTGACAGGTCAAGAATATCCGATCTTGAAAATCTGACATTTGTTAATAAATACGGTCAGTCAATCCAGCTAATGCAGTTTGCAAATGTTTACCAGACAACCGGCCCGACAAAACTGCAAAGAGTTAACAGGATTCCTGAAGTAACAGTCTATTCACAGGTTATTGGCAGGCCCGCAGGCAATATTGGTGCGGATATAAAGAAAGCAGTTACTAAAGCTGGTTTACCAAAGGGAGTTGATATTTTGTACTGGGGAGATCTTAAAATGCAGACAGATTCGTTTAGCAGTTTGGGCTTAGCTTTGATAGCGGCAATTATATTCGTCTATATGGTTATGGTAGCTTTGTATGATTCATATTTTGATCCTTTTGTAATTTTATTCTCAATACCGCTTGCAATGATAGGTGCTTTACTCGCATTAGCACTTTCAATGAAGTCATTAAACATTATGTCCATTCTTGGTGTAATTATGTTAATTGGACTTGTCGGTAAGAATGCAATTCTTTTAGTTGACAGGACAAGCCAAAAAAAGAAAGAAGGTGATTCAACTTATGATGCTCTGATTGAGGCAGGCGAAAGCAGGATAAGACCTATTATAATGACCACTGCTGCAATGATTTTTGGTATGCTTCCGATTGCAACTTCCGTAGATGCAGGTTCCGAGTGGAAATCGGGCTTGGCTTGGGCTATCATCGGCGGATTAATAAGTTCTCTCTTTTTAACTTTGATCCTTGTCCCGGTTATCTATTCAATTGCCGAAGGTTACAGGGAAAAACTTCCGGCATTCTTTTCTAAGATTTTTTCTAAAAAAGAAAAAGTAATTGCTGAATCGGATGATGATCTTGGCTTGCAAGGAAAATAAAAATTATTCAAGGCGGATTTTATATCTGCCTATTGTGTTATTCAACATATACAGGTCAAATTATTTTTTTATAACGTAATTGCAAGTAAAAGTGACGGAAAACGCTTTACAAAAATTTAGTGATCCATACATCTTTCTATAAAATAAAATATCCGGAAATTTATTATTATTAAAACAAATAATATTTTAAAAACAGTTTTACACCTGTTTAAGTTTCAATATTTATCATTTCCGAGGTAAAGATGAGTGGAGTTGTAATTGAAGATATTTCCCTGAACGTTTCCGACGGAACAACAATGGCAGCTTTTGTTGCCCGCCCCAAAGATTCCGAAAAACATCCCGGCATATTAGTATTCCAGGAAGCCTTCGGAATAAGCTCACATATACGGGATATTACCGGAAGATTTGCTGAAGAAGGTTTTATATCAATTGCCCCTGAATTATTTCATCGTACAGGCAAAGGCTTTATAGGTAATTATAATGATTTCGAAAGTACACGGGTACATGTCCAGGCGCTTACTAATGAAGGATTAATCGCCGATATTATATCGGTTAATGAGTGGCTTAAGAATGAGAAGCGGCTACTGTCAAACGAAGTTGCCTCAATAGGATTTTGCATGGGTGGCAGAGTATCGTTTCTTGCAAATACATTATTAAACTTGAAAGCCGCTATATCTTTTTACGGCGGAGGTATGCCCTCAATATTGGATCGGGTACCGGATATCCATGCGCCAATGTTAATGTTCTGGGGCGGACTTGATAAGCATATAGATGAGAATCAGATAAACACAATAACTGCATCTTTGAAATTGAATAATAAAAATTATGTTAATATTGTTTTTTCAAATGCAGATCATGGCTTTTTTTGTAATGCCCGTGCAAGCTATAACCCTGATGCGGCTAAACAAGCATGGGCTTTGGCAATCGCGTTTTTGAATTCTTATGTTATGAAGAGTTAAAGCAATTCTCTTCCAGCCCATACGGGGGAACTGATTAAATTAATTTATTTTTGTAAATTACTTATAAACAAATTGCAGGTTAAAAATGTTAAAAAGAAAACTTGGTAAATCGAATTTATTTGTTTCTGCAGTCGGATTAGGCTGCATGGGAATGTCCGAGTTCTATGGAAAAACCGATGATGAAGAGTCTGTAAAGACAATTCACAGGGCAATTGAACTCGGCGTAAATTTTTTAGATACTGCCGATATGTACGGCATAGGGCATAATGAAGAACTTGTGGGAAGAGCTATTAATGATAGAAGAGATAAAGTTGTACTTGCAACGAAGTTTGGTATTGTCCGGCATTCCGATGGTTCACGAGGTTACAACGGAAAACCCGAATATGTCAAAAAAGCTTGTGAAGCAAGTTTAAAGAGATTAAATATAAATGTGATTGATCTTTATTATCTTCATCGTGTTGATATAGAAACGCCGATTGAAGATACCGTCGGGGCTATGTCTAAGTTGGTTGAAGAAGGCAAAGTCAGGTATATAGGATTATCTGAGGCATCGCCAAATACAATCAAACGTGCCTATAGTGTTCATCCCATTACAGCATTGCAGTCTGAATATTCACTTTGGACACGCGACCCGGAAGACGGTGCGTTATCAACCTGCCGTGAACTGGGAATTGGTTTTGTCGCCTACAGTCCATTAGGCCGTGGTTTTCTTACGGGAGCAATTAAAAAGATTGATAACCTTGCTGAAAATGATTTCCGCCGTTTCAATCCAAGATTTCAGGGAGAAAACTTTGAATATAATCTTTCTATTGTTAAACAAATTGAAGAACTTGCGGCGAAGAAAAACTGTGCTGCACCACAGCTCGCACTTGCCTGGCTGCTGGCACAGGGAGAAGATGTTGTACCGATAGCCGGTACAAAACGTATTAAGTATCTTGAAGAGAATGTAGAAGCTGTTAATGTGAGTTTAACAAAAGAAGAACTTGAGTTATTGGAAAAAATTGCTCCTAAGAATGTAGCCAAAGGATCGCGTTACCCGGAGAATACTATGAATACGGTAAACCGTTAGGTAAGATGAAATGAATTTCATGAATGTTGCCGTTACATTTTATATAGCTGAAAATGAACGTTATCTTTATAAAGAAGCGCTTGGAAACAAAGCTAATGTTATCTTTTTAAAAGACGTCAATAAAGAGGACCGTGAGAAAGTATTGGAAAAAGCTGATATCCTTTTAACATGGAATGTTCCTAAGGAATTAAATGGCGCGGGAAAAACTTTATTTAACCGGCTTAGGTTTATTCAACTTTTATCCGCCGGGTATGATCATCTTAATTTTAATATATTCCCTGATGATTGTTTAATTGCAGCAAATCAGGGAGCTTATGCCGAACCAATGGCTGAGCATATAGTTGCAATGATATTAGCCCTTTCCAAGCGCCTTTTAATAAATCATAAAAAGCTGCTGCAGGGTGAGTTTGATCAAATAACACTTAACCGGTCATTAAAAAATTCCATAGCAGGTATAATCGGGTTTGGCGGCATCGGTAAAGCCGCTGCAGAGTTGCTAAAAAATTTTGGCGTGAAAACTTTAGCTGTTAACACAAGCGGCGCGACTGATGCGGATATTGAGTTCATCGGAACGCTAAATGATTTGGATTATGTTTTAAGTAAATCGGATATAGTTATTCTTTCAATTCCTTTAAATAATTTAACCAGGGGTTTTATTGGAAAACGGGAATTGGAATTAATGAAACCAACTGCAATATTAATTAATATCGCAAGGGGGGATTTAATTGTAGAGAAAGATTTATTCGATCATTTAGTATCAAATCCGGAGTTTTCTGCAGGAATTGATGCCTGGTGGATAGAACCATTTAGAAACGGAGAGTTCAGATTAAATTTTCCATTCCTTGATCTTCCGAATGTAATCGGCTCACCGCATAACTCAGCAGTAATAGCGGACTCATTAATTGACGGTCAGAAACGCGCTGCAGAAAATGTTGTGAATTTTATAGAAAACAAACCTGTCAGAGGTATTGTTAAAAGGGATTAAATATTTCTAAATTATAACTGAGAAATTGTAAAATAATATTATTGTAAAGTGATTCGCTGAATCGCTTAGTGCTTCGCTTTACTATCATCTACATTAAACATACGGAGAGTTGAAATGCATTACACACATCTTGGAAGAAGCGGTTTACTTGTAAGTAAAATTTGTCTCGGCACTATGAATTTCGGCGAGTATACATCAGAAGTGGACAGCTTTAAAATAATGAATAAAGCATTAGAACTTGGTGTAAATTATTTTGATACGGCAGATATTTATGGTGGAAAGCTTGGCCCCGGTACTACTGAAAGCATTATTGGTAACTGGCTGGAAAAAAGTAAAAATCGTGATAAGATTGTATTAGCTACGAAAGTTTACAACAAAATGGGAGAAATGGTGAATGATTCAAAGCTTTCCGCTTATCATATTCGCAAAGCATGTGAGGATAGTCTTAGACGTTTGAAAACGGATCATATAGATCTTTATCAAATGCACCATATTGACCGTGAGACCCCGTGGGATGAAATATGGCAGGCAATGGAATGCCTTGTAAATGAAGGAAAAGTTATTTATGTAGGAAGCAGTAATTTTGCTGCATGGAATATTGTTGAAGCAAATTACACTGCTAAACGAAGAAATTTTTTAGGATTGGTTTCCGAACAAAGTATTTATAGCTTAAGAAACAGACACATTGAACTTGAATTGATTCCGGCATGTAAAGCTATGGGTGTTGGAGTAATACCCTGGAGCCCTATCGGCGGAGGTATCTTAGCCGGCGTACTTGAAAAGATAAAAGATGGTCAGCGCAGAAGCCGCGAACCGCTCCAACGCTCGGCGGAAATACTTCGCCCGAAAATTGAAGCCTATGAAAAACTTTGTAAAGAAATAAATCATAGTCCTGCCGATGTTGCATTAGCATGGACTTTGCACAATCCCGTAATAACTTCACCTATTGTTGGTCCAAGGACACTGGAACAGTTTGAACAGAATGCGGCAGCCGTTGATATAAAACTTTCCGCAGATATATTGAAAAAGCTTGATGAAATTTGGCCCGGGCCTGGTAATCAGGCACCGGAAGCTTATGCGTGGTAAAATTTCTTTAAAATATCATTTATAAATTTAAAGCCGGGTTTTACCCGGTTTTTTTTTATATTTAATTTAGCAGGCATATAATTGATTATTTTCCCGGGGGCGTTCATTTATTAAGATTTATCCGGAGGTAAAATGAAGCTTTGTAAAACTATTCCGTACATTATTATTTTTTTATTTATTTCAATAACGTCTACCTTTTCTCAGGGAAATGATACTTCCTGTAATCTTATGCCTGTTCCAGAAAAGCTTATTAAAATGGACGGAAGGTTCAGACTGGATACTGCATTTACAATTTCTATTAAAGGAAACCCTGATAAGCGGCTGTATGGCTCTGCAACGAGGGCACTCCGGCACTTATCGGGTCAGACAGGTTTTTTCCTTACTCAGGATTTTATTACCAGAGCAGATTCCAAAGTAACTAAATATAGTAACAAATCAGAGTTTGTAATTGAATGTAAAAATCCTGGTAAGCTGGGGTTAAATGAAGATGAATCTTATACATTGACAATTACGCCTTTAAAAATTGAATTATCTGCAGAAACTGATTTAGGCGCAATACATGGATTGCAAACTTTTCTTCAATTATTATGCTCAGACAGCATTGGTTATTATTTCCCTGCAGTAAAAATTATCGATAAACCCCGCTTTCAATGGCGCGGATTAATGATTGATGTAAGCCGCCATTTTATGCCCGTTGATGTTATTAAAAGAAATCTGGACGCGATGACTTTTTTGAAAATGAATGTATTGCATTTGCATTTAAGCGATGACCAGGGATTCCGCGTGGAAAGTAAAACTTTCCCGGAGTTGACAGAGCTCGGCTCCGATGGTCTTTACTTTACACAGGCGCAAATAAAAGAAATAATTTCTTATGCTTACGACAGGGGAATCCGCGTGATACCTGAATTTGATATTCCGGGGCATTCAACAAGCTGGCTTGTTGCTTATCCTGACTTTTCGAGTCAGTCTAAGGAACAAAGGAATCTAAATCCTGAAAATAAAATTGAAAGATGCTGGAGTGTTTTTAATCCTGTTTTCAACCCGGCTAATAAAGCAACATATAAGTTTTTCGATAAATTTTTCAAAGAGATGGCAGGCCTTTTCCCCGATGAATATATTCATATTGGTGGCGATGAAAATAATGGGAAGGATTGGAGCGGAAATAAATTGATCCAAAAGTTTATGGCTTCCCATAATTTTAAAACTACGGAACAGCTTCAGACCTACTTTACTAAGCAGATACTGAAAATAATAACTAAGTATCATAAGAAAATGATAGGTTGGGATGAAATTCTTCAGCCGGATATGCCGAATAATATTGTTATACAATCCTGGCGTGGTCAGTCTGCATTATATGATGCTGCCAGACAGGGTTATATGGGAATATTGTCTAATGGATATTATATTGATCTTTGCCAGCCCGCATCATTTCATTATCTAAATGATCCGGTTCCTGCCGACTCTATCTTAAGTGAATCTGCCGTTAAAAATATCTTAGGAGGTGAAGCTACTATGTGGAGCGAACTTGTTACCCCTGAAACTGTTGATTCCCGTATCTGGCCAAGGACTGCCGCAATTGCCGAAAGGTTATGGTCTCCCGCCTCTGTAAAAGATGTTAATGATATGTATAGAAGGCTTGATATAATAAATCAGAAGCTTGAAGACTACGGAGTAACTCAGTTAAAAAATTATGATATGATGTTGAGAAGATTGGCGGACAGTAAAGATATAATAGCCCTTAAAAATTTTGTCGACATAATTGAACCTTTAAAGGGATATGCAAGGATTTCTCAAGAAGTATATTATAATTCATTTTCCCCTTACACGCTCACTGTAGATGCTGCAAATCCCGAATCAAACATCAGCAGAAAGTTTAGAAATAAAGTTTATGAATATTTATCCGGAAATAAAGACGCTGCAGATAATATTATATCTGAATTGAGCCTGTGGAAAGAAAATTATCCAAAGTTGATTGAAATTATTCAATCATCTTCAATCTTGCGGGAAATGACGCCGATGGCTTTGAATTTAAAACTTCTGGCAGAAGCCGGGCTGGAAGCTATAAATTTTATAAATAAAAATCAGAAACCGGATGCAGACTGGATTAATGAGAGTATAATACTGCTGGAGGCGGCTAAAAAATCATACGGTCAATGTGAACTGCCGGTTACAAGTGCATTTGAAAAATTATTTAAAGTAGCGGCTGGAAAGTAGAACTTTATACAAGACCAAATTGGATACCGATTATAATTAAAATTACGCATAAATATAGATCCTCATTTTATCTAACCCAACCTTTTAAAATTAGCCGGGTCTAATATA
>Ga0182027_10002696_pt1 | contig 28558 bp, 31 predicted proteins | sample 712E1DmetaG_FD_121300 | JGI IMG/M metagenome (GOLD analysis project Ga0182027, IMG submission 121300) | Permafrost microbial communities from Stordalen Mire, Sweden - 712E1D metaG (Illumina Assembly) | ecosystem: Environmental > Terrestrial > Soil > Wetlands > Permafrost | place: Sweden...
AACTAATTTTCTATTCCTTACTTCTGTTAAAATAACACTATGACGATTATTCCATTCACTAAACACGGCTACGAAGATTTAAAAAAAACACTTCAAAATAAAATTATTGAAAGACCAAATGCGGTTAAAACTTTAACCCGCGGAAGGGAAATGGGGGATCTTTCGGAAAATGGATTATACAAAGCAGCTAAAATGGAACTCTCCAACATTGATCACCAAATCAGACATTTAAAGAATTTAGTTTTATATGGAAAAGTTTTTGAACCTACGAATAACAACACTATTCAATTGGGACATACCGTGATTGTTGAAACAGAAACCGGAAAAAGAGAGTTTTCAATTGTCGGCGAATGGGAAGCAAATCCCAGGGATGGAAAAATATCGCATAAATCTCCAATCGGACATAATTTAATGGGGCGGAAGATGGGGGAGATAGTTAAAATCAGCACGCCTTTGAAAAGAATAGAGTACCGAATTATAAAAATTGCTTTATAAATATAAGTTGTGATAATATAATTTAAATGAGAAATTTAACAGTAGTTTATTTTTACTTTACTTTCCCTAACGGGAGGTAAGGTAATGCCAAAAAGGCAAACAACCACCTCCCAAACGGGAGGTTTTTTTATGGCAAAGGAGGTGAATATTATGGCAGCAGAAATAGAATCAAGATTAACAGAAAGGTTTCGGAATCTGCCTTTGAAAAACCCATCCAACGATGAACCGGCAACTTGGGGACAATTATCGCAATTCGACGTTGAGAGAATCAAACGGGGATATTTATCCGGAACAACCGCGCTTAATGCATGGATTGATGTTAATGGAAACACCGCTATTCAAGCACAACATCCCTTAATGCCAACCATTCTCAGTTTACGCCCAAATGGAACACTCGAATCAAGAAAATTACAAGTGAGCAATAACAATTGGGTCATGCTCGAAAGAGGAGATAATAGAACAATCGGAGCTACCATATATCAAGTTCGATACGCACTTACTGGATTAACTACTGTTAATGGCAGGTTAACTAGGCAAATAGATGTAAATCATAATCAAGTTGGTGGCTTTGCTTGTAGGGATAGCGTGCAATCATAGTGAAAATTGAGCTTAAATCTGTTATTCTTAAAGAATATGGAAGAAAATTTGATTGGAATTAAAAATACTGCGTTGTCTTTTATTTTGGAAGCCGAAGATTTAGATAACTTGGAAGAAACCAAGCTGCAGTTTTTGGGCCGTAGCGGTAAATTAACGCTGGCTTTAAAAGAGGTTACCAAAGTACCGGTGGAAAAAAGAAAAGAATTTGGACTTTTGGCAAACGAAGTCAAACAAACCATTGAAGACGCCATCGAGAATCAAAAATCAAAACTAAAAATTAAAAAACTTAGTCGAGTAGTCGAGAAAATGGATATTACAAACCCCGGTATTAAACCACAGTTGGGCCATTTGCATTTAGTCACCCAGGCAATTGAAGAAATTACCGGCATTTTTGAAAAGATCGGTTTTGAAAAATTAAGATACCCGGAAGTTGAATGGGACTGGTATGCTTTTGAGGCTTTAAACTTTCCGGAAAATCACCCGGCCAGAGACGATTGGGAAACTTTTTTTATAAAAGGTGCTCCGGATCCTAAAAAAGGACCGATGGTTTTAACTCCGCATACATCTTCCGGACAAATCAGGGAAATGGAACGCAAACAAAAACCGCCGATTCGAATGTTAAATATCGCTAAATGCTACAGACGTCAATCCGATGTTTCGCATGTTCCGATGTTTCATCAGTTTGAAGGATTAGTGGTTGATGAAAATATTTCTATTGTCCATTTAAAGGGAACATTGGATTATTTTGTAAAATCATTCTTTGGAGAAAATCGAAAATCCAGAATCAGACCTTACCATTTTCAGTTTACCGAACCGTCTTTTGAGGTTGATGTCAGTTGCGGAGTTTGTAAGGGTTTAGGCTGCAAACTTTGCAAAGCCGGTTGGCTTGAAATGGGCGGAGCAGGAATGGTTCATCCGAATGTTTTAAAGGCCGGAGGAATTGATCCCAATAAATATACCGGGTTTGCTTTCGGATGGGGGGTAGAGAGGGTTTTAATGATGCGGGAAGGATTAAAGATTGATGATTTAAGAACTTTGTATTCAAATGACCTTGAATTTTTACAGCAATTTTAATTTATGAATATCAAAATTTTGGATAGCTGGCTTAGAGAATACGTTAAAACTAAAGCAACGAAAGAAAAAATCGGAGAACTGCTTTCTTTATCCAGTGTTTCCGTGGAAAGAATTGAAAAATACGGCAACGATTTCACTTATGACATTGAGGTTACAACCAATCGCCCGGACTTAATGAGTGTTGTGGGGCTTGCCCGCGAAGCTGCAACTGTCCTAAAACAAAACGGGATTGAAGCGCAGTTTTTACCCCCAGCGCTTCCAAAATTCCAAGCGCCTAAGGAAAATTTAATTGAAATTAAAAATGATCCGAAATTAGTAAACAGACTCTGTGCAGTTGTAATGGACGTTGAGATAAATGATTCACCAAAAGAAATTAAGGATCGGCTGGAAGCTTCCGGAACCAGAAGTTTAAATAATTTAGTAGACATTACAAATTATGTTTCTAAAACAATCGGACATCCGACTCACGTTTTTGATTTTGACAGACTAAACTCACGAGTGCTAACAATACGGGAGGCAGTAAAAGGCGAAGTAATAGAAACCCTGGATGAAAAAAGCTATTCCTTAAATGGCGGGGAAATAGTTGCAGTAAATAACAAAGATGAAGTTGTTGATCTATTGGGAATAATGGGACTTAAAAACAGCGTAGTAAACGCAAAAACCAAACGCATTCTTTTCTTTATCAATAATAATCAACCGCTAAGAATTCGTAAGGCATCGATGTCTTTGGGAATCAGAACTGAAGCCGCAGTTGTCAACGAAAAGAACCTTGACAGAGAACTGGCCTTCGATGCTCTTTTATATGGCATTGAACTTTATGAAAAAATTGCCAAGGGAAAAATTGTTTCGGATATTATCGATATTTATCCTAACAAACTTGCGCAAAAAAGTATTACTGTTTCACTTGATAAAATAAATAAAGTAATCGGCGTTAATATTGATCCCGATAAAGCCTTAAAATTACTCTCTAATTTAGGTTTTAAAGCAAGCATCGGCCAAAGTAAAATAAAAGTTGAGGTTCCTTCTTTTAGAATTGGGGATATAGAAATTGAAGAAGACGTAATCGAAGAAATTGCCAGAATTTATGGCTACCATAACCTGCCGAGCTTACTTCCTGCTCAAACACAAATTATTCCTCATCAATTTGCCAACGATTTTTATTGGGAAAACCGGGTAAAGCAAGCACTGAAATATTGGGGTTTTATCGAAACCTACACTTATTCCATGGTTTCCGAAAACTTGTTTGAAGGACCGCTTGAAGAGGCAGTAGAAATTAATAATCCGTTAAACGAAGAATTTGTTTACATGAGAAAAACACTTATCCCAAGTCTTTTAAAAGTTATTTCCGAAAACAAGACATATGAAACAGTTAAAATATTTGAAATAGCTAATGTCTACAATAAAAGGACGAATAATCTGCCGGAAGAAATTATGACACTTGCCGGAATAATTAAAAAAGATAAAGTTTCTTTTTATGAGATTAAAGGAATTATTGAACAGCTTTGTTTTGATTTAGGAATTAAAAATTTAAGTTTTAAACAATCCGAAAAGAGCGGTAACGGAGCATCGATTTATATTGAAAAAGAATACTTAGGAGAAATTGAAATATTAGATACGCATTTAATCGACTTTGAATTAAATTTTGCATTTATACTTAAACATGCTTCTTTAAAAAAGGAATACAAACCTTTGGCTAAATTTCCACCAATTGTTGAAGATTTGTCAATTACCATTGACGTTGATGTAAAAACGGAGGATATAATTAAAAATATTCAATCTCAAAACAATTTAATTACCGAAGTTAACTTAAAAGATTCATATAAAGATTCCCGAACTTTTCATATTAACTATCAAAATCCGGATAAAAATTTAACTAATGAAGAAGTATCTAAGGTTAGAGAGAAAATTATTACTTCTTTAAAAAAAGAATTTAAAGCCTCGGTAAGATAAGCTTAAGGAGTCGGTGTTGGAGCATTGGTTACACTTGGCGTCGGCGTCGGAGACGGATTGGAATTTTCCTGATAACCCGAAGTATCTGTTGGCGGATAATATTCAGGGTGATCTGCCGCGTAAGTTTGTTTTATCCAAGCATTAATTCCGTCCTGCCATCTGTTTTTTCCGTCAGTTGAAATTGGATCATTTTCTTTAAAAACAATAAAGTCTTTTGTATCATAATCTCCGGCGTTAATTTCCGAAGAATTGGCAAGTTTTCCTTGATCGTGTTTTGAAATCTTTATTTGCTGATAAATAGGTGACTGGGCTGTCGGTTCGGTACCCTTAATAAAATATTCACTTCTGGTTGGCTGTGCGTTTCTCGGTAGTCCTCCTCCTAAAGCATCTATCTGCATTGCGATGACATCATCCGGTTTTTGCGGCGGTTCATCTTTTTTACCTTTTATTTTTAATACATAACTCATAATCTTATTCCAAATCGGCGCAGCTCCGGTAATTCCGGATGAAACCTTACTCATTGGGGTATTATCGTTATTTCCTACCCAAACTCCAACTGCGTATGAAGGCGTATACCCAACAGTCCAATTGTCGCGAATATCATTAGTAGTTCCTGTTTTAACAGAAACACTAGGAAAGCCCGGCACCACCAAGGATGAGTATAAACCGAATTCAATTGACCTGGCGGTATTATCTAAAAGAATATGCGAAATTAAAAAGCTTACTTCCTGCGAAAAGATTCTCTGAGGAGTTGGCGGATTATATTTATATAACACATTTCCCTTAGCATCATCAACCTCTGTAATTGAGACCAAAGGCATTTTATTCCCACCGTTTGCAAATACTCCGTAAACTTCCATTTCATCCACCAGCCTGACGTCTCTTCCTCCTAAAACTAGCGAGTAACCAACATCTGCCATATTCGCATCGGTTGGCTGCCAATTTTCAATTCCCATGTTGTAAGCGTTTTGCATGACATCTTTTATGCCAACCATTGCCAGCATTTTTACGGCCGGCACATTCAAAGAATTTGCCAAGGCAAAACGAACCTGTACGGGCCCTCTGTATTTTCCGTCATAATTCACCGGAATGTAATCCTTCTCACTATCTGTTGCTTTAAAGTTAGTTTGCGTATCCATTAAAAGCGTTGCCGCAGTATAACCCTTAGAAAATGCCGTAGCATAAGTAATCGGTTTAAGCGATGAACCCGGTTGTCTGTAGGAAATTGTGGCGTTAAAATTACCGTCATTTTTAGTATCAAAATAATCCTCACTCCCAACCATTGCTAAAATTTCACCGGTTTTAGGAATCGTCACCATTGCCGCGCCGTTTCCTACATCAAGGCTTTTATCACCGGCTATTTCGGTTTTAACAATTTGCTCGGCCTGTTTTTCAATATTATAATCAAGTGTCGTTTTTACTCTTAAACCGCCGCTTTCAACTACTTGTTCGCCAAACTGATTAATTAATTGCTGTTTAACATAAAAAACAAAATGCTGCGCCTTAATCCCCTGACTATTTTGTGCAAATTGCGTATTAGTAATTTCCTTTAAAGCGCTATCTGCTTGTTTTTGAGTGATATATCCATCCCTAACCATTGCTGATAATACAACTTGCGTTCTCTGAATATAATATTTATTCCCACTAAAAGGGGAATACGTACTTGGGCTTTGCGGGAGACCGGATAGAAATGCGCTTTGCGCTAGGTCTAAATCCTTTACGTCTTTATTGAAATACAATTGCGCTGCCGCTTGGACTCCAATTGCCGTACCTCCGTATGGAACATCATTTAAGTACATTTCCAAAATCTGGTTTTTACTGTATTTCTTGTCTACCTGAATTGAAAGCATTAATTCTTTTATTTTCCTTGGTATTGTTTGTTCGGATGAAAGCAAGACGTTTTTAACCAACTGCTGGGTCAAGGTTGAACCTCCGGAAATTCCCCTCAAAAGCACTATATCTACGGCCGCTCTTATATACCCTGTTATTGAAAAACCACTATTAGTGTAAAAATTTCTGTCCTCAACTGAAATCGTCCCTTGCTGTAAATATTTAGGAATTAAATTTAAATTTGCATACGTTCTGTTTTGATTTTGATAAACAGAGTAGAGGAGCGTTCCATTGCGGTCATAAATCCCACTGGATTGATTAGACTGGGCGGCAATTAACTTTCCGGGGGTTGGTAAATCGCGTCCGTACCAAATAAATAAACCAACCATTATAATTATCACTCCGATCAGTCCAAAAAAAGCAAATTTGGCCAAACGGCCATATAAAACTATTCGCGGTGTATTATTCAAACGACTGATACCATTCAAGTTTCGCCCAAATTTTCGATTGAATTTTGAACCAAAACTAGGGAGACTAAAAGTAAAATACTTGCTTCTTCTTCTAGAGCTTCTTTGATAATCCAGCATGTATTAAGTATAGCAAATATTGGTCTTTGATAAAAACCTAGCTTGTCAATAAAAATTTTGCTATACTGAGGCTATGAATGATATTGATGAACTTTTGACAAGAGGCGTAGCCAATATAATCCCAAATAAAGACGAACTTAAGAAAACTTTAGAATCCGGTAAAAAATTAAACGTTTATTTAGGCATTGATCCTACTTCCACAAAGATCCATCTCGGACATGCAGTACCCTTAAGAAAGTTGCAAAAATTAGCTGAGCTTGGTCATCATGTTACGTTTTTAATCGGAGATTTTACTGCTTTAATTGGCGACACTTCCGACAAAGATTCTGAACGTCCTGTTTTAACTAAAGAGCAAATTGAAGAAAATTTTCAAACCTACAAAAAACAAGCGGAAAAAATTCTTGATTTCACAAAAGTAAACGTTAGATTCAACAGCGAGTGGCTAAACAGGGTCAGTCTTGAAGAAACTATTAAGCTTTGTCACAATTTTTCTGCCGGAGATTTTGCCGGAAGAGAATTAATTGCCAAAAGATTAAAAGATGGCAAGCATGTCGGGCTTCATGAATTTTTATATCCTGTGCTGCAAGGATATGACAGTTATTTTATGGATACCGATATTCAAGTCGGCGGAACAGATCAAACCTTTAATATGCAAGCTGGTCGCGAATTGCAAAAGAAACTAAGAAACAAAGAATCTTTTGTTTTAGCCAATCCATTCCTAGAAGGAACTGACGGACGAAAAATGAGCAAAACTTGGGGCAATGCAATTTGGCTAGATGATGAACCAAGTAGAATATACGAAAAGATAATGTCTATTAAAGATGACTTGATAATCGATTACTTTACCTTAGCAACAAACACGTCTTTAGCTGAAATTAAAGAGATAGAAAAAGAGCTCAAAAATGGAAGCACTCCAATGCCAGCAAAAAAACAACTCGCCTATGAAATAGTCTTAGAACTACACGGAGTAGAAGCAGCTGATGAAGCTCAAAACAGTTTTCAAAAAATTGTTCAAGACAAAGATATACCAATCGACCTTTATACCCCAAAAGATTTTGTCTCCACCGTTTTGGATGTTATTTCTGATCTAATTACGAGGAACAATCGTTCTCAAGCTAAAAGATTAGTCGAACAAGGGGGAGTATCTATAAATGATAAAAAAATTAATATGGAAGAAGCCAATGGAAATGTCGAGGAAGGAATGATAATAAAAATTGGGAAGAGAAGAGTTATAAAAATAAAACCACTTTCTGTGGTAAAATAAGTTTATGGAATTGTTTAGAAAACATCAATGGATTTGGAAAGTAATTGTTATCATTGCCTCACTGGCTTTAATCGGCACATCAGTTTTGGCCTTCATTCCACCGCCGACAAGGTAAACTATGGATTTACAAACACCAGTCAGTGAAGTTTCCCGGGTCTACAAAATGTATGCCGGACGCTTGGAAAAACTTGGCATCGTCAGACTTGAAGATTTTTTATTTCATATTCCATTCCGCTACGATGACTATTCATTAATTTCAAAAATCGGGCAGGTCCAAGCCGGTAAAATTATCACAATTAAAGGAACAGTTGAGGAAATTCATAATCAATACACCAGACGTTTTAAGACCCTGCAACGGGCCGTTGTTAAAGACGATACCGGCAGTATTGATGTTTTATGGTTTAATCAGCCGTACTTAACTAAATCAATCAAAAAAGACGATTCAATTTCTTTATCCGGAAAGGTGGAAATAGATGGCCATAAAATTCAAATGGTATCTCCGGATTACGAAATAATTTTTAATAATCTCACAATCCACACCGGAAGACTGGTACCGATTTATCCTGAAACCAGAGGTATTTCCTCTAAGTGGTTAAGACGCCAAACCTTTAAATTACTGGAAGAAAAAAATCAGATAAATGAATTCTTACCCGCTAATTTAATTGATGAAAATAATTTGATGGGGCTTTCCGATGCAATTAAAAAAATTCATTTTCCGGATAGCTTAGATGAAGCCGAAAAAGCCCGCCAGAGATTGGCATTTGATGAATTATTCCAATTACAATTGTCAGCACTGATCCGCAAAAAAACTTGGGAAAAGAATTTAATTCAAAATCCCTGGAAAGATTTTCAGGAAAAAACTGGCGAATTGATTAAAAGTTTACCGTTTGAATTAACCGGAGCACAAAAAAGAGCGGTAGGAGAAATCTTAAATGATTTAACTACTCAAAAACCAATGAACCGGCTTTTGGAGGGAGAAGTCGGCAGCGGTAAAACAGTGGTCGGAGCAATTGCCATGTACGTTGCCTATCTTAATGGCTTTCAATCCGCATTTATGGCACCTACGGAAATTTTAGCTCAACAACACTTTAAAACTATTTCCGAACTTTTAACACCGTTTAAAATAACAGTTGAGCTGGTAACCGGAACAACTAAGAAACCATCCAATGATTTCGATATTTTAATCGGCACCCATGCTTTGGTTTATTCAAAAGTTAAATTCAAAAAATTAGGTTTGGTAATTGTTGACGAACAGCAAAGATTCGGAGTAGAGCAGAGAAGCCTCATAAAAGAAAAGGGTAAAAACGTTCATCTGTTAACTATGACTGCAACGCCGATACCAAGAACAGTGGCATTAACTATGTACGGAGATTTAGATTTATCAATTCTTGATCAGATGCCAAAGGGCAGAAAACTGGTTAAAACCTGGCTGGTACCGCCGGAGAAAAGAACCGGCGCTTATACTTGGATCAATAAGCAAATCCTTGATGATAAAGATCAGGTATTTATTGTTTGCCCGTTTATTGAGGAATCGGAAACAATGGTAACGGTAAAAGCGGCGACTAAGGAATTTGAAAGACTTAAAAATGAAGTCTTTCCGGATTTAAAACTTGGTCTTTTGCACGGTAAAATGAAAGCAAAAGAAAAAAGTGAAATTCTTAAAGATTTTAGAGACAGGAAAATTGATATTTTGGTTTCAACTCCGGTCGTTGAAGTTGGAATTGATATTCCAAACGCAACAGTCATGCTGATTGAAGAAGCCGACAGATTTGGATTGGCGCAATTACATCAGTTAAGGGGCAGAGTTGGCAGAAGTGATAAACAATCGTATTGTCTTTTATTTACATCAAGCAAAAATGAGGTAACAATTGAACGCTTAAAAGCCATGGAAACACTTTATTCGGGAGCCCAGTTGGCAGAACTGGATTTAAAATTAAGAGGCCCTGGACAAATCTTTGGCACATCACAACACGGCAGACAAGTTTTAAAAGTTGCCAGCTTTTCTGATTTTGCTTTAATTGAAAAAACTAAAAAAGAAGCAGTTAAAATTTTTCCTGAAATTAATAAATATCCTAAACTTTTGCAAAAAACCGACTCAATAAATCTACAGCACGTTTCTCCGGACTAATCCCCATTGTAAGTTTTAACAAAATAAAGTAAAATACATACATGCCGCAAGAACCAAAGAAAAGACATTCAAGAGCCAGACAAGGAAAAAGAAGAGCTGCAATTAAATTAACGGTTGCAAAAACCGTTCTTTGCCCAAATTGCCAAGCTCCAATTTTAGCCCACAAAATTTGCAAAACCTGCGGATTCTATAAAGGCAAAATGATAATCAAGAAAAAAGAAAAAAAGGCAGAAAAACCAAAAGAAGCTTAAGTAATAGATGAAAAACCCTCTTGATCCACGCCACAAAAAACGACAAAAAGCAGTCGAAGATCTCTTTAAATTAGATTTCAGAAAACAAACCGTAGGCGATTATGCTAAGGAAATTTTTACAAAAAAAGATTTTATTGACGAAAAAATAACTAAAGCCGCTCCGGAATACCCAATCGACAAGATTAATAAAACAGATCTGGCAATTTTAAGATTAGCCGTTTATGAGCTCTTTATTGAAAAAAATCAACCGACAAAGGTTATAATAGATGAAGCAATAGAACTGGCAAAGGAATATGGAGGGGACACTAGTCCGGCGTTTATAAACGGCGCCTTAGGCAAGTTAATTAAGAAATAATGCAATTACCGGAATTTAAAAATAAAAAATTATTTGAACAGGCATTTACTCACAGAAGTTATCTAAATGAAACCAAAGAAAAACTCTCTTCAAATGAAAGATTGGAATTTTTAGGAGACAGCATAATTTCCTTTGTAGTTTCCCAGTATTTATATCTTCAGTTTCCGCAGTTTGAAGAAGGAGCTCTAACCAACATCCGATCGTTAATGGTTAATACCAAAAGCCTGGCCAATATTGCTAAAGAATTAGATTTTGGAAGTTTCTTAAAACTTTCCAAAGGAGAAGAAGAGTCTAAGGGAAGACAAAACCAAAGCTTATTAGCCGATTGTTTTGAGGGATTTGTCGGCGCTTTATTTTCGGATCAGGGAATTGACGCGGTAATAGATTTCCTAAAGATTGTTATCTTACCCAAAGCCGATGAAATAATTAAAAATAAATCTTTTAAAGATCCCAAAAGTCTTTTGCAGGAATTTGTTCAATCAAGAAGACAAAATTCTCCATTCTATAAAGTACTCAATGAATTTGGACCGGCGCATGCTAAAAGATTTAAAATTGGCGCCTATATTGACGGCGAACTGATAAGTGAGGGAGAGGGTAAATCAAAAAGAGAAGCCGAGGAAGATGCAGCAGAAAAAGCTCTCGATTTTTATAAAAATACCAAATCCGTTTACTCCATAAAAGGCGGGGTTGAGAAGCAGCCGAAATAATGGTAAAATACTATTTATGTCACTTGTAATTAGATCAGCAAGAGTCGGTAAAAAGGGCGAAAGAAAATTTCGCATTGTTGTCAAAGAAAAAAGATCCAGAAGAGACGGCGATTCAATCGAACTCCTAGGCTGGTATGAAAAAGGCAAAAACGGACTTAAAAAAATTGATAAAAAAAGATATGATTATTGGCTATCTCAAGGAGCAAAGGTAAGTCCTGCAATCGAAAAATTAATCTAATATATGAAAGATACTCTTTTAGACATTATTTCCACAATCGTTGACGATCCAAAAGCAGTTGAGGTAAAAGAAGAAGAACAAGAAGGAGTTACTAATTTTACTGTAACAGTTGCCAAAGAAGACATGGGCAAAATAATCGGCAAAAACGGTAAAGTTATTAGAGCCATTAGAGCGGTTATGAAAATTCCGGCCATTAAAGCTAACAAAAGAATTTTTATCGCTCTTACTGAAATTCCACAAGAATAATTAGCAAAGTTTCTATTAACCTTCTATAATAGTCTTATGAAAATATCAATTATTACTTTGTTTCCCGAAATGTTTAAAGGGCCGTTTGAATCTTCCATTATCAAAAGAGCGATTGACAAAAAATTGGTTGAAATTAATTTTATTAATTTAAGAGATTTTGGCTTAGGCGCTCATCAAACAGTTGATGACACGCCCTACGGCGGGGGAATGGGAATGATTTTAAGGGCCGATGTTTTAGAAAAAGCAATTAATGCCGCTAAAGATAAAAATCTAAGTAAGCAAGAACAAAATATAGTTCTTTTAAGTGCTCACGGAAAACAATTCGAGCAAAAAATTGCCAGGAGTTATACAAAACTTAAAAATTTAATTTTGATTTGCGGTCATTACGAAGGGTTTGACGAAAGAGTCAAAGAATTTATTGACGAGGAAATTTCAGTCGGAGATTTTGTTCTAACCGGCGGAGAGATTCCTGCCATGTTGATTACAGACAGTGTCGCAAGACTTATAAAAGGGGTTATTAAAGAAGACTCTGCCGCATTTGAATCGTTTTCTCCATATCTTGAATATCCGCAATATACAAAACCTCAGGAACATAAAGGCTTAAAAGTCCCGGAGATTCTTTTGTCGGGTAATCATCTGGAAATTGAAAAATGGAGAAAAGAACAAAGCCTCAGGATTACTGAAAAACTAAGACCAGATCTTCTAAAACAAAGTTAAAACGGAGAAGAATTGCTTCCCAGGGATCCCGCCTGACTTGATGCTCCGGATAAAAGCGAAGATATTGAAGGTAATTGAGATTGATTCGCAGAACTATTCCATGAAGCAACATTCTTTATCAAAGCCTGATCCTGACTGGACAAAATTGTTATCGGCTGTGAATCATCAACATTTTGTGAGATAAAAGGTTTGTAGTAAAAAAGTATTGTCATACTGGATGAACCGCCATTTACTTTAATACTTGTTATCTCACTGGCCGGTGCGGTCTTGTAGAGTTCTTGGGCAAACTTGACTATCGATTGCGTATCACCGGCTAAATTAATATCGATTTTAATCGAAGGGTACGCAGAGGTTCCCTGAGTGCTATCTGCTCCTGACAAACTACCTAAAGCAAATTGAAAATCCCCAACTGACACTCCTGTTTTTGCAGACGCAAAAGAAACTGCGTCCATCATGCCCGCAAAATCTTTTCCGGATGGAAGAGCTAAAGTTAAAGAGGTAAGGTTAGCGCTTGACTGGGCACTATCAAGATTTGAAAGAAAATTGTAATTAGTTTTTAAAACCTCCAATTTTTGCATTTGCGTTTTTAATTCTTGCTGTGAATTAAGATATTGCTGAAACTGAGGAATTACAACCCAAAATATAACCAGAATACAAGCCAAAATAACACCAAGAGGCAAAGAATAATCTTTATAATGCCTGTATAGAATTAATAAATTATTGAACTCTAAATTAAACTTTTTTTTGCTGTCAACTTCCATATTTTATAGAATACCGGCTTGCATATTTAAATCGTATTTCCCGCTACTCGTATCCAAGGAAAGCCCCTGCATCACTAAATTATTTATTATTTTACCTTGCGAATTAAAACTGACCATTGTATCAATAAACTGGTTTATTGATACAAGAGAAGTTGAAGAAACAGAAAAAGTTATTTTCCCGGTATCAATTTGTAAGCCATCCATCGATACACCTGCCGGTAGCTTTCCTAGAATTTGGCTTAACTGAGTTGTGTAATCTTCCCGCTGTGAAATAATACCTGAAATGTTTCTTACCCTATCTGTTATTAAGTTATAAGTTATAAGTTTTTGATGAAGAAGGGCAATATTTGCGGCAGTGGTATTCTGATCTTTTTTTACCGAATCTAAAGGCAAAGTCAGATTTAATACGAAAATTAAAATTGACATCAGAGAAACAACAACTAAGCATATTATTGAAGTTATTCTTACCTGTTTTAAACGCCTTAACTCTTTTTCCAAACCAACGTTCTGATTGGAAATAAGATTAATATTATTATTCATAGTCTCTCATCGCTAGTCCCACGGCAATGGTGTAATCGGAAGCGTTATCCAAGATTTCCTTTGGCATCTGCTGTGAAGCAAGAACTTTCCACGGATTGGCGATTGCTGTTTCGATCCCCGAATTATTAACAAAAAATATTTCAATTCCGGGAAGCTTTGCAGTTCCTCCGGAAAGAATAATTTGTCTTATCGGAGAATCATCTTTATATTTTTGCGAATAGAAAGCAATAGATTTTTTAATCTCTCCCAAAATCGAGTTTAAAATCGGCTCTGTAGCTTTTCCGATTTTTCCTCCCAAACTTTTGCCCGAAATTCCGTAAACCCTTTTATATTCTTCGGCCTGCTGGGGAGTTAAACCGAAATCTGTCGCAATTGCTCTGTTTATCGCAGATCCGCCAATTGACATCGAATAAGTAAAAACCATCGCCCCTTGACGAACTATCGCAAAAGAGGTACTGATTGCACCAATATTAACTACTAAACTGGTCGGAAAAGTATTATCCAGAACTAAAGAGCGGATTGTGGCCAAAATCTCCGTTTCCATGGAGTTAATTTGAAAACCGGCCAAGTTAATTATTTTTTGATACTTGTTAACAAGCATTGTTGGAGCACCAACCATTAGTACCTGCATCTTATCGCCCTGTGTGGGGTCAGCGGGCCTCCTTAGAACGTTCCAGACAAGAGTGATGTTTGATAACGGAACCGGTATATATTGCTCTGCTTCCCAATAAATAGCCGATGCTAACTCTCTGTCCGATAAAACAGGCATATCCAGAACTTTTGTGTAGACCTGATTTTCCGGTAAAGCTATATTTAAAAGTTTTGTATCAACACCGGCATCTTTAACAGCTTTTGCTATCGCCTGAGCCATTTCTTCCTCATCTAACGGGGATTCTGACATCATTCCTTTTGCCGGAATAGGAGAAATAGAAGCAGCCTTTAAAATAAAGGCTCCCTTTTTACCATCAAGCATAACCAACTTGATCGATGTCGCACCAATATCAATACCCAATCCTTTTTTGTTCATCTGATAAAATTATGGCGAAAAAATAGTGTAAGGGAAGAACTCGGCAGGAAGTTGGGGATAACCCTCGAATACATATACTTTTCTTTGAACTTGATTATCAATTCCCGTAGAAACAATATTTGCGCCTTGATAAGGCAAAGTCTGACTAGTACTATTTATTGCAGATACGCCGATGCGAGTATCTGCATAAAGCGGATTTACGCTTACCAAATAAATGTTGTTTATCGAAGGAAGACTGGCATAATACTTTAGGCTAGAAAAGTTAGCGGTATTATTTGTATTGCTACTCGAAAACCCATTACCTCTGGAACATGGATCATACGCGAATCGTTGTAAAATCGGACTGGCTTTGGTATTGCTAATTACCGTAACCTCTAAAGCGGGAACATTCGAATTCGGGCAGGAAGGACCGTTAGAATCTCCCCAGTATACGGTTAATGCACCACTCCACGGATTACTAAAAGGCTGACTTGCGGAATAAACAGTTGTCCAAATATAAACCGGATTTCCTTTAGTTATTTCATTGGTTTGACTATTGCTGCCTCGCATAAAGAAAGGTGTAACTCCCGACACAGAAGCAATACTTGATGAATAAGTTGTATTTCCGCTCAAACTACCGGTAATCGGTGTCGTCTTATTTTGACTGATTATTGCCTGTTCCGCTCCTGCCTCTGCAGCAGATAAAGCCTTCTGTGAACTGGCTTGATCCTGAGTAGTTCTTAAATTTGTAATTGATCTTGAAGCGATAGATAAACCCACTGTTAAAGCAACAACTAAGACTAAAACAATTATTAAAAGCGCTTGTCCGCTTTGATTTTTCAGTAAAATAAATAACTTATTTTTATGCATAACAACCACTAAATATAGCTTAGCAGTAACTTTTAAGCTTTGTCAACTTTGTTATAAACCGCTATTCCTTAAAGTTACTGAAGTTTGAAAATTTATCACTGTTTGAGCTTCTGGTAGAAAAGGAAGACCACCCGATTGAGCCTTCCTTTTTAGAGTTAAATTTATGTCAATTGTCGGCGCCGCTAATGCACTGCTCTGATTACAGGTAAAAGAGCAAGTAGCATCGGTGTTTATAGGATTTAAATTAGTTATCATTCCCGCAGATTGTGAAGATAAAACCGTATTTGCACAATTAAAGATAGTCTGCCCGCCGTCAAACGAAGTTATCTCTACAGAATAATATGTTATTGGCGTTGGAGTGGGAGAAGTTGGAATAACAGACGGAACTACGCAATTACTCCAGACATGCGGCGATAGATTATCGCTACTGACACCATCAAAACTCTTTGCGTATTCAATCATTTTAGACATTTGCGCCATAGCGTCATTACCGACTTGCCTGATATCATTCGTGGTAGTACTCTTATTGCCGCTTCTTAAAGAAGAGGCTAATATCGAAGTAATAATCAAACCCACCGTAGTTAAGATTATCATTACTGCCAAAAGCTCAATTAAAGTATATCCTGATTGTAATTTTTTATTTCTCATTGCCCCAAAACTCCGTTAATATTTGCAAAACACGACTGTAAAGTTACGTTATGGCAATAATCGCTAGCACCGCTGCATTTTCCGTCTGTCCAGGCAACACTAACGCTGGCAAGTACCGATCCGTGGCAATTAAGATCCGAAGGGCCGGTTTGCGTTAACGTCACTTCTCTTAAGAAAAAGCTTTTGCCGTTATCGACAACATTTGGGGTCGGATCACACACCCCAAGCGAATTGACAGGAGACAGCGCAAGGGGAGTAGTTTGATTCAAACAATATGTTTCTCCGGAAGATCCTGAAGAATACAGAGGAACCTGGCTTGCAAAAAAGGCCCAATTTGATTGAGCTTGCTGTCTCATTACTTCCAGTCCCTGCTGAGCATAATTAGTGGCTAAGTTTTGGTATTTACTAAAATCCGCATTATTAACAGACGTAATCGCTGCAACTGCCATCGCCGAAACAACAATTACTGCCACTCCTAAAGCAATTAATGCTTCTACTAAGCTCTGACCTTTTTCATTTAATTTTATCATTGGATTAACCCTCCCTGAGTAACAGTTATTGTCTTTTGAGTATTATTAACACCGTCAAGAATAATGCTGGTACCGTTAGCACCGACTACCCCCGTACTGGTAACTCCGCCTGTAAGAACTAAAAAAGTAATTGTTGCAGTGGTTGCCGGCGAAACAAATGTAGTGCTATCGAAACTAACCCCGTTAAGCTGCTTAGTTATTTTTGACAGCTGATCCGGCGCACCGTTACATACAGCATATAGCGTATAAGAAGCCGTGGATTTGCCGGAAACAATTTGATTACCCAAAACTACCTGGTATCCGTTAAGAACTCCCTGCAAACAAGTGGAATTACTAATAATCGGTTTTACTTGGGAAATTGCGTTGGATTTTGCAGTATTCAAAACAGTTGTCACATCATTTGTTGCCTGCTGCAAAGTTTGCGCCTGACTATAACCGACAAAAGAAGCAATTCCAATGGTTGATAAAACCGCCATTATGGAAAATGCTACTACGAGTTCTATGAGGGTAAACCCGTCTTTATTGCTTAGATGAGGAAACTTTATGTTTATCATGAGCAGTGTTTATGGATTCTGGACTGTAAAAGATGCCGGCATTACCGGTGTTTTTGTTTTACAACCGCTACTATTATAAGTAGCTATTGGATCTGCTTGACTGTCACTCACGTTTTCCAAACAGGCAATTAAAGTATATGTCGTTCCCGCACTTGAATAGGAATAGCTGACGCTTGAACCATTAGGATCACAGGGAATTTTTTTCATGTAGTACGTAGTTGAGGACCCGGAAGTTACAGATAAACCATTAGCATTTGTACACAGTAGGGGATTTGGACTTGCGGCACTAAGCGGATAGGAACCATTATCCGATCTGTAAATTTCCAAGGCTGCCTGAATTTGCCTAATATCCGATTTTCGCTGAGCGTCTCTGGCTCTTTGTCTTACTCCAACAAAATTGGCCATTAAAAGTGTTGCCAAAACTCCAATAATGGCAATAACAATTAAAAGTTCAATTAGCGTAAAACCCTTTTTAAAATTTTTAATTTTCATCATGGTTGTACATTCGGACTGGATACCCCATAATTACAAACAGCTCCTGTCCCGCAAGACACTCCATCGGGAAGATTTGCACAAGCGTTCCCCTTATTGCATGCCTCAGGATCATTGGCTCCTCTATCTAGACTAGCATAAAGATAGTAAGTCTGTCCATCCGGCGTGGAATAGTAAGCGTAGCTCTTGGTTGAAGTCGGATCCTTAGGCAACACATTTATATAAGGCTGCCAATTTGAGCCCCATGTTTCCTGCGTCGTAACAGCAGGTGTGACGTTAGGCGCGCTCGTTATCGGATCAAGATAATAATAACCGGAGTTTACCGAATATGCCGGATATTGTCCGTAGTCTTGATAATATGTTTCCAGAGCTTTTTGAACTTGAGAAAGATCTGCTTTTCTCTTAGCATCATTTGCTTTTTGAAATTGAGCAAAAGGATTTAAAGCCGCCATGGCTGCTACCGCCATGACGCCAAGAATGCCGATTGCGACAATTAACTCTATTAAAGTAAAACCGGTGTTATTTTTAATTTTCATAATTTATTGACAATCTGTTGCCGCAGGATTATTTGAACCACCGCAACTGCCGTTTACGGTATTATTATTACAGTAAAAATTATAAATATTGTGATTAAATCCCGAATCGGACCATCCTCCGGCCTGGCAAGACTGACCACTAAAAGCATGGCTGACAGTGCTAGCACAAAGACAAGAGGAAGGTGGAATAGTCGGGGGAGGATTAGAAGAGCCGCCGCCGAAAAGCCCCATTCCCGGTATGCTGGTAGGACCACTGGGGCTAAGCGCATCAAGAGAGCTCACCACAGTACAGGCAGTTTCATCAAGATTGCCGGATATAACACAATAATTATACCTTGATTTTGGATCATCAAAATTTTTAGGAAGACAGCCCGGTATATTGGCAAGCGGACAAAGAGTTGAAGCAGATGCGTTATCGGCATTCCCTGCATTTGTTACTTTTGCGAAAATAACATTCCACTGCGGACAAGTATCATTTGTATTAGTATCCGTAACGTAAGCATAATTTACCCATCCGCTTGTAACAGACGGATCTGCAGGCACTTTTTGCATATAAATCGTGCTTTTATTTGTTGGATCTAACCAGTAAGTACCGCTAATCGGAGCCTGCGTTAGTTGGGGATAACAATTTTTATCGTTATAATATGTATCGAAAGCGCTATTTAATTGCTTTAGGTCTTCTTTTCTTTGCGCATCCTGACTTTTTTGGATTTGAGTTAGGGGATTTAAAGCAATTATCGTTGCCGTAATTAAAATCCCTAAAATTACCATAACAATTAGAAGTTCAATTAATGTAAAACCTTTTAGGGATCGTTTGTCTTTATTTAAAGGCCTAAGATATGTAACACCTGAAGATAAATTAAATTTCCCCAAAAAAGACTGAAAATTGTGCCCAAAATTAAGAATGGACCAAAAGGAAGAGTGGCTGTTTTGAATCTTTTTTTCCCCCATAGAATTAGTATGATACCAACCAAAGCTCCTGTCAAGAAAGCTATATAAAGCGAAATTACTATGCCGGGAAAACCTAAAAATAATCCCAAGAGAAAGACTAATTTGATGTCGCCGCCACCCAAACTATCTTTTTTAGTCAATACTTTAAAAACAACAGCAATAGTTACAAAAAAAAGAAATGCGCCAAGACCACAGAGAATATTAATGATTAAAGATGAGGGATTAATGATTAATAAATAGAGAAAAGTAACCAGTATCGCGGGCAGTAATATTTTGTCCGGAATAATTCCTGATTTTAAATCCGTAAAGAAAATTACAATAAAACCGGAAATTATAAAAAGATAATACAGAACTGAAACAATAGAGAAAGATGGAATAAATAAATAAGTTAATACAAATAATAACCCTGTAGAAATTTCCATAACAGGGTAGAGGATTGAAAGCGTATGCTTGCAGTAACGGCATTTACCTTTTAAGAAAACAAAAGACAAAACAGGAATAAGATCGTGCCACTGAAGGGTTTTTTTACAAAACTCACAATGAGAATGCCCTTTAATAAAATTTTCATTACGCGGAATCCGATCCACTAAAACGTTTAAGAAAGATCCGAAAAAAAGCCCTGCAATAAATAACAATAAAAGCATTAAGTTAAGTATAACAAATTAAAAGGAGATTTTATGAGGGGGAGTGAGCCTGCGTGCACCAGAAGCAACCACCTGTTACGCTAGCGGGAACTCCGTTTGTAAAAACACATGTATGTGTTGCCAGTCCCGGTCCGGCTGTTCCATCAGCATTCATTAATGCTACTTGTTGTTGTGATTTTGATTGAGGCTGGAAACAAGCAATTGTATCATTGGCTGTTCCGTCATAAGTTACGTAAATATCCTGCAAGTCGTTAACGTCTTGTGCAAATGCACTCTTTAATTCATTTTCAGTAACTAGGGCTGCTACACAAGTCGACATGCCAGGAGCTACTTCAAGAAGATTTTTTGTGGTACTAGTAGCGTCAGGGGCTACCGCACCATTACAACCTGCAGCTGCCGGGGCCGCTCCCCATGGAAAAGCATTATGCGTTGCATAATACCTTAATAAGGCATCGTTAAATTCAACGGCAGCATTCTTGGTGTTTGAATCCTGAGCTTTTTTAATCTGTTCAAAAGGATCAATTGTAGCAATTAAAGCGGCGGCCAAAACTCCGAGGATTCCGATAACAACCAAAAGTTCTATTAATGTAAAACCCGAATTTCTTTTGAATAATTTCAGAAAATCTTTCATGTATGTATTAATAATACTCATATCCGAAAACGATTGTCAAGACCCCAATTTAAGGCTATTGAATACTGGAAATAAGACTATAAATCGGCGTAATAATCGAAATTATCAAAAATGCAACCCCAATACCTAAGATAATCATAATGAAAGGTTCCATTGCAGTGGTTAATGTTTTAACTGTTTCATTAACCTCTCTTTCGAAATATTCGGACGCCTTACCCAACGACTCGTCGATCTTACCTGTTTGCTCACCAATTTTTACTAACTGAACAAGCAGGGACGGAAATAGGGGATAATAGGCCATCGCATCCCCAACGGTTACACCTTTTTCTACTTGTTTTGATACGGCCACAATTGCATTTTTGTAATTAACATTACCTGTTGTATCTGCTGTTTCAACCAAAGCCTGAACAACCAATGTTCCGGTGCCAACCAGCAGGCCAAGTGTTCTGGAGAATTCGGCTAAGATTGACTTACTAATCAGGTTACCGAAAACCGGCATCTTTAATATTAGGGTATCTAAAATTAATGTTCCGTCAGGAGTCTTAGACCACTTACGGTATGCAAAAATAATTAAAAATAAAAGAACTAAAACAATCGGCCAAAAAGTAGTTATTACGTTTGACAGACCGACAACAATCTTGGTTGGTAAAGGCAGCGGGACATTAAGATTTTGATACAAAACTGTCAACTGAGGCATAACATAAACCATCATGATTACCATAACGGCAACCATTAAAATAACAACAACCGCCGGATACATTAAAGCTGATTTAATTGTGCTTCGCAGTTTTGCCTGTTTTTCCAAATTATCTGCCAGTCTTGATAGAACTTTATCTAAAAGTCCTGATTGTTCTCCGGCCCGAATAATTGAAATATAAATTGGGGAAAAAGCTTTAGGATGTTTTTCAATTGCCTGTGCCAGAGTTTTTCCTTCTTCAACATCATTAATAATTGTTGTCACAATTTCGGACATATTCTGATTTTGCATTTGATCTTTAAGAATTTCCAAAGCTCTCATTAAGGTTAATCCTGAAGCGAGCATTGAAGATAATTGTCTTGTAAAAAGTACCAAATCGGAGTTTTTAACACCACCTAACATCGGTAAATTATTCCAAAATTGATTATCAATTCTGGTAATTTGGATTGGAATTAATTGCTTTGCCCGAAGATAATTTGCCGCCTCATCAATATCTTTAGCATCCAAAAGTCCTTGGGATAATTTTCCTTCCTTTGTAGCAGCTTTATATCTAAGTCTCATATCAGCCAACCATTCGCAAAAGTTCTTCGGGCCTTATGGAATAACTTTTTGCCGTCTCAAGACTGATTGTTCCCGAAAGAACCAAAGAAGCCAAGGAAGACTCAAGCGTAATCATGCCCGCATCTTGTGAGGTTTGAATAACCGAATCAATCAAATGAGTTTTTCCTTCCCTGATATTATTGGCAACAGCCGATGAGCCGATTAAAATTTCGACTCCGGGAATTCTTCCACCGTTAATTTGCGGAATTAATCTTTGCGCCACAACACCTTTTAAAGTTGACGCCAGTTGAATTCTAATTTGATCCTGTTGTGAGGCAGGAAAAGAGTCAATGATTCTGTCAATGGTTTGAGAAGCTGAATTAGTATGCAGAGTCGAAAAAACCAAATGTCCGGTTTCCGCAATTGTAATTGCTGCGGCAATTGTTTCGGGATCTCTCATTTCTCCAACCAGTACGACATCCGGATCTTCTCTTAAAGCGCTGCGAAGTGCTAACGACCAAGAGTGAGTGTCTAAATCCATTTCACGCTGGGAAATAATACTTTTGCCCGGCGGATAAACGTATTCAATCGGATCTTCAATCGTTAAAATATGCACCGAGCGGCTAAGATTAATTTCGTTAATAATGGCTGCCAGAGTGGTTGATTTTCCATGACCGGTTGGACCGGTAACCAAAATAAAACCTTGTTTTAACTGGGCAAAATTATGGCAAATCTTGGGCAAGTGCAATTCCTCAATAGTACGGATATTGGGCTGTAAGAAACGAAAAGCAGCGCTTAGCACTCCTCTTTGATAATAAAGATTAGTTCTAAATCTTCCTAAATCACCATAGGCGCCTCCGCCAAAACCAAACGAAAAGTCTATTTCCTTATTGTTAATTAAAAGTTCTTTTTGCTCCGGTTTTAGAATTGAGAAAATCATTGTTTCCATTTCCTGCGGGGAAATTGCGGCATAACTGGAAAGATACCTTAAAGAACCGTCAATTCTAATCGATGGGGGAATACCCGGTAAAAGATGTAAATCCGATGCGTTATTCTTAATTGTCAGGTCCAATAATTCGTGTATTTCCATATTATTCTTGAGCAACCCTTAAGACTTCTTCAACACTAGTTACTCCCTGCAATACTTTTAGATAACCATCCTGTTTCATGGTTATCATACCCTCTTCTATGGCCTCTTTTTCTATTGTACCACTATCCGCCCGCTGCAATACAAGACTGGAAACTTTTTCCGAAATGGTTAAAGTTTCAAAGATACCGATTCGGCCAAGGTAACCCGAATCTCCGCATTCGGCACAGCCTTTTCCTTTAAAAAACTTAACCGGCTTGCCATCTTTTTCGCCCGGATAATATTTTCCCAAAACTACTTTCATCTCTTCCACCAATTGCCCCGGAGGAACATAATCAACTTTGCAGCTGCCGCAAATTTTTCTGACTATCCTTTGGCCCAAAATTGCGTTCATGGTTGATGCCAATAGAAATGATTCTGCTCCAAGATCCAAAAGCCTCGGCAAAGCACCGGCGGCGTTGGAAGTATGCAAGGTAGAGAAGACCAAATGGCCTGTTAACGCGGCTTGAATTGCCAACTCGGTAGTTTCCTGATCACGAATTTCTCCAACCAGAATAATATTTGGATCCTGACGCAAAAACGCTCTTAATCCGTCGGCAAAAGTTAATCCGACCGCCGGATTTATCTGTACCTGATTAATTCCAGCCATTTGGTACTCGATCGGATCCTCCAAAGTCATAATGTTGACACGCGTGGTATTTAATTTTGACAAAACCGAATAAAGAGTAGTCGTTTTACCGGAACCGGTAGGTCCGACAACGATAATTATTCCATGCGGCCTTAGCATTGCAGTTTCCAAATTCCTTAAAGACGCGCCCGATAAGCCCAAATCCTGCAAAGAGGGGACTCCGCCTGATTTTCGAAGCAACCTCATAACTATTTTTTCACCAAAAGAAGTCGGCAAAACGGAAATACGAAGATCAACCTCTTTATCTTCAACTTTAAAATTAAAACGTCCGTCCTGCGGGGTGCGGTGTTCATCGATTTTCATTTCCGACAAAATTTTAATCCTGGAGATGACTGCTTCCTGAACACTTTTGGGCAAAGACAACCGGTCATACAAAATTCCGTCAATTCTGTATCTAACTCTAACCCTATCCTCCTGCGGCTCAATGTGGATATCGGATGCGCGTGATGTAACTGCATATTCCAAAATCGTCGAAACAATCTTGGCGATTGGCGCTTCTTTAATAATTTGAGCAATTTGACTTGTATCAATTGTTTTTACTTTTCCTTCCTGTTCTGTTTCTCTTAAGGCCGCTCCGACTTCACCGACAATTTCCTGCCTGTATTGTTCGTTAATCGCTTTTTCTACATCGCTGGGAGCTGACGCAAAAGTTTTTATATTTAAACCTGTTTTTTCTCTGACAAAAGTAACCGATTCCAAATCAACCGGATTACTCATTGCCACCGAAAGTGTTTGCGTTTTTTCGTCAAAGGCAAAAGGAATTAATTCAAATCTTTCGGCAACCGCTCTTGAAATATAACCTAAAGCCTGCGGGGAAAACGAAGATGCGTCTAAAGTAATAAAAGGAATATTTAATAATTTTGCTTTTGCCTCAGCCAGCTTATCGGGTGTAACAATGCTCAAAGATTCTATAATCGTGTCTTCCGAAACGCCTTTGCTGGCGCTTTTGACTTTTACATCATCATATTGTTCTTTGGTGATTTGTTTTTCCGACAGGAGAATATCCGAGAGAGTTTGATTCTCCCCTAAACTTTGAGGCGATAAATTCTGTGTATCGTTGGGCATTACTATTATAGTAAGAGAAAATGTGATATAAAGTCAATAATAGTTTCGTATGCAAAGCATCTTAATCGACGGACAAATTGAAAAAACAAGAGAAGCCGCCCGTAATTTATGCAAGGATTATAAAATTTCTAAGTTTGACGTTGAAACTTTTGAAACCGAAAAAACTGTCGGAATAGGGGATATCCGCAATATACAAAAAAAACTTTTCCTAAAACCGCTCGAGAGCGAAAATAAAGCCGTAATCCTAGAAGCATTTTTGGGGATGACTGCCGACTCGCAAAACGCTTTTTTAAAAGTCTTGGAAGAACCGCCGGCTAATACTATTATTATAATTCTGGTTACTTCTTTGGATTTTGTCTTACCTACCATTCTTTCCAGATGCAGTTTAATTAACCTTAAGGATACAAGGAAATTATCGGATGAGGAAATTAAAGATTGCTTAAAAATTATTGATGATCTTAAAAATAAACAGGCTTCCGCTTTGCTAATTGCTCAAAATAATTCCAAAGACAAAGAAACGGCTTTGCAATTTTTGGAAAATTTAATCATCAGCGTTCATAGCGTTTTAGAAAATAAGAATAGTGAACTATCAAACAGGGAATTGCAAAGAGTTTTACAAAACTTACAAAAAACTCATACGATTATTAAAACTACCAATGTCGCACCGCGTTTTGCCCTGGAGAATTTATTTTTAAGTCTTTTTTCTAATTAGTCTATTGTTTGCTGTCCGAGGCTTCTTCTGGTAGCGGAATCAATTACTCTTTGCGCAACCATAATGTCATGTTTTGTTTGCTCGGAAAGATTTAATTTTTGCACCTGTTTAAAATTAAACCAACCGAAAACTGTATCTTTTTTTTCGGGAAATTTTTCTAATCTGCCGATTTTGGCATAAATAATATAATGATCTTTTTTCATTTCTTCATGAAAATATTTATAAACGGGGAAGACCGCGGTTAGTTTAAGTTTTAAGCGTAAAATAGCATCAACAACGCGAGAAAATGTTTGCTCGCCGGTTTCGTCTTTTAGACTTTCTCCGCCGAACAAAAACCACATTGGTTCTTTATTGGCAGATGTTAGTTGTTGCAAGAGAATTTGCTGGGATCGACCGTGGTAAAGAAATCCGCTTGCATAAAAACCTTTATGCATGTGAACACAATTATAGCAGAAATAAGAGTAAATTGAAAGCAGCTTATCCCAAGCTCACCATTATCGCCCCGATTGCCATTAGCACTCCTCCGACAAGAATCGGCAGGGAAACTTTTTCTTTTAAAATTACCGCTGCCAATATAATCGTAATAATTAAACTTAATTTATCAATCGGAGCCACCTGTGAGGCTTTACCCATTTGTAAAGCCCGGAAATAAAAAAGCCAGGAAAGCCCGGTGGCAATACCGGAAAGTATTAAAAACACTAAGGAAAATTGAGAAATAGAGGAAATTTTATTAAACGTTCCTTGCCAAAAAACAATTCCCCAGGCAAAAACTAAAATTACTACAGTCCTAATCGCAGTTGCTAAATTTGAATCAACATTTTTGATGCCGATTTTAGCCAAAATGGCAGTTAATGCGGCAAAAACCGCAGAAAGCAAAGCATAAGCTAACCATGACATACTATTATTATAGTACTGTAAATTTACATCGTTAACAAGAAAAACCCATAACGCTTCCGGGACAATAAACGACTATATTAAAACTAATGGGAAATCTTTTTCTGTCCAAACTGGACCTTCAGAGAATTGGCTCGAGGAATCACCTTCGACTTACTCTATTCTAGAGTGGAGCATACAACAAATTACACAAACTTGGTTTCGATAAACAATTATATGCTCTTGGTGAAAAATGGATAAAAGAAGTTAACGTAATTAAAAAGAGCCAGATATAAACACCCCTGGAAATATTTCGTATTTTTTGCTAAACTGATTGCTATGGCGAAGAAAGCCCCAGAAGAAAAGATTGCAAAAAATGATTATTCAGCGGCGCAAATTCAAGTCTTAGAAGGCTTGGAACCGGTTAGAAAAAGACCGGGAATGTACATCGGCTCCACAGATATTATCGGACTTCACGAATCTTTAAGAGAAATTATTGATAACTCGGTTGACGAAGCTTTGGCCGGTTATGCCAAAAACGTTTGGATAGTTTTAAACAATGACAGATCGGCAACAGTTGCAGACGACGGACGCGGAATTCCGGTCGACATTATGAAGCATTACAAGAAGTCGGCTTTAGAAATTGTTATGACTAAACTGCATGCCGGCGGAAAATTCGGCGGCTCCGCCTATAAAATTTCCGGGGGACTGCACGGAGTCGGAGCATCGGTTGTAAACGCTCTGTCTGAATGGACTTGGGCAGAAATTAAAAGAGACGGCAAAATTTATACTCAAGAATACGCCAGAGGAAAAGTTACAAGTGATTTAAAAGTAATTGCCAAATCAAGATTGGATCATGACTTTATCGAAAACAGGGCATCAGGTACAACGACGACCTTTTTGCCGGACGCGGAAATTTTTTCCACAATTGAATTTGAATTTGACACCGTTAAAAAATTAATCAGAGAAAGAGCTTATTTGGTGCCAAATTTATATTTCCACTTGTTTGATAAAAGAGAAGGCAAAGAAAAAGAAATTAACTTTTATTTTGAAGGCGGAATTACTTCCTTAATTTCAAAATTGAATGAAAACAAAATCGGATTGCACGATGTTATTACTATTGATAAATCCGAAGGCGACGTCAATGTTACCATGGCTTTGCAATACAACGACGGCTACGCCGAAAATGTCGAGTCATACGTTAACGTTATTAATACTATTAATGGAGGAACACATTTAACCGGGTTTAGAATGGCGTTAACAAGAGCGATTAACGATTACGGCAAGAAAATCGGCAGCTTTAAGGCAGAAGAAGAAGGTATTACAGGCGATGATACCAGGGAAGGATTAACCGCGGTGGTTTACATTAAAATGCCACAAGATAACATTCAGTTTGAAGGGCAGACCAAGGGGAAATTAGGTAATGCCGAAATCCAGCCAATTACACAAAGCATTGTTAAAGAAGGACTGTCAACTTTTTTTGAAGAAAATCCATCGGATGCCAGAAAGATTTTAGAAAAAGTCTGGTTAGCAGCCAAAGCCCGACTTGCAGCCAAAGCCGCCAAAGAAGCAATCCTTAGAAAAGGCGCGTTGGAAGGATCATCACTACCCGGAAAATTAGCAGACTGCCAGGAAAAGGATCCCAGCGTTTCCGAATTATATTTGGTTGAGGGAGATTCCGCCGGAGGTTCGGCCAAGCAGGGAAGAGACAGAAAGTTTCAAGCCATTTTGCCGCTTAAAGGTAAAATTTTAAACACCGAAAGAGCAAGGCTTGATAAGGTAATCGAACATGAGGAAATTAAAAATATTATTATCGCTTTAGGAATGGGAATAGGGGAGACGATTAATTTTGATAAGCTCCGATACCACAGAATTATTATTATGACTGATGCGGACGTTGACGGAGAACACATTGAAACTTTGATTTTAACTTTCTTCTTCAGACACATGCCGGAAGTTATTAAAGCCGGGCATTTATACATTGCTATGCCTCCATTATTTAAAATTTCCGCCGGTAAAGAAGCCAGATACGCATTTACCGAAGAAGAAAGAGAAATCGCGATTAAAGCCATGACTAACGGGCGAAATAACATTTCGATCCAACGCTATAAGGGTCTTGGAGAAATGAATCCGGAACAGTTATGGGAAACTACCATGAATCCGGCTAATCGAATGTTAAAACAAATCGCGATTGTCGATGCCGAAGAAGCCGATGCCACTTTTACAATGTTAATGGGCGATGAAGTTCCGCCAAGAAAACACTTTATTCAATCAAACGCCAAACAAGCCAACCT